>VSSQ01000187.1_pt1 | contig 78375 bp, 74 predicted proteins | sample 4763081 | NCBI WGS metagenome assembly VSSQ01 (sample SAMN12137344, study PRJNA551015) | bioreactor metagenome | isolation source: SDC9 anaerobic chlorinated ethene degrading culture | place: USA: Knoxville, Tennesee | collected 2015-01-01
TTTTAAGTTTTCTCATTTTTTGTTTTTGAACCACAAAAGGCACAAAAGAAAGACTGAGGAAACACAAAAGTGAAAATCAAAAATTATAAATTAAGAATTAATAGAGGTTTTTTTTCATCACTATTCGCTATTAGTTCTTTTGTGTTTCCTCAGTCTTTCTTTTGTGCCTTTTGTGGTTATTATTAATTTCCATTAATCAAGTAGCTTACAGCTCGTTCAATCAACGTATCCTCTCCCTTTGCTACATCAGCCGAATCCAAATCGACCTTGATATCCGGATCAATTCCAAACTCGATGTGCTGCATACTTCCGTCATACATAGGGCTGGCAGAAAAACGTACCATCCATCCATTCGGTAATTCATTGGAAAGCGGCATCCCTCCACCTCCACCGGATTTATCTCCCATAATAATTGCCTTCGGAGCATCTCTCATTCTGCTTACAAATAAGTTGGTCGCACTATATGATGCCCTGTTTGCCAACACAACAACCGGCCTTGTCCATCGAATCGTTTTATGTGCAGGTGTTTTCATAGGCACAGGTTCCGAAAAATCATTATGACCAGGCCCATTTTTATGTTGTAAATACATATTTACTGTATCCCGCTCGAAAAAGTAGGATGCTAATCTTCCGGATAAATCGGCAGAACCACCTCCGTTATTCCTGACATCTATAATCAATCCGTTCTCACAGGATACAAATTGCTGAAAAATGTAACTCATATTGGCATCAGAGAATCCGCTCCCAAAACTTTCATAGTATATATAACCGACTTTACCTCCGGCTATACTTTTATATCTCAATCCATTAACACTTCTGTAATCATTGCTCAGATAATTCTCGTTAAAAATCAGAGATTCGTTAAAATTGGTCGGGTAATCTGTAAACCAATTCCAATATCTGCTCCTGTCAAATGAAGAATACAGATTAACATGTCCGTCTTTTAACTCTGCCAGCATTTCAGCCATTGCATCGAAAAAGGTAATTTCATCAACCGTATCATTCACTAACCGGCCTTCATAAACAGTATAAACAGAATCCCAGTTTATTTTTTTAAGATCAAGATAACAATAACGGGTATCCACAATTGTCCACAAAGTTTCAAAATTGCCTCGATAGGTGTTGAGCGGGATATTCAGGTCATCGATGCAGGAACTCATTCCTATCAACAAAACAACGGGTAATAAATTCTTTGTTCTCATATACTTAATTCCTGAAGTTAATTTCCCGGACTGACATAATGTTCCGGTATTTTTACTTTTCTGCCGGAAAAGCGAAGGATATCGTAATTAATTCCGACAAAAATTGAAAACTCATTAAAGCGATAGGGCTGATCTCCTGCCTGATATTTTAACTGGTGCATACGGACGCCAAACGAGCAGGTCGACTTTTTAAAAGGAACATCAATCGATATTTCCTCTTTTAGACCCTGTTTGTTATGCAAAGATGAAAAATGGATTGCCTCACCATAGGCTCCGGAAGAATACATTTCATAATAAGTTAATCCGGGATAAGGAACAAACATATATCCGATCAGCGGAAATTCAAGATTTGCTTTTAATTTGAGTATTCTCTTTTTCGTTGCATAGTTATATCTAATACCTAACATGGCATTCAGGTTTGTTGCCAAATCGATATTAACCGGATTATTCACATTCCTTGAATTCATTTTATATGCGAAATCAACATCCATATTGCCTCCGGCATGAAAAATCAGGTTACTAATATCTCGATATTCGTATAAAACACCCCAGGCTGCGTTCCCTCCCACATAAGTTATACCTGCGGTTGCCTGCGGATTTTTTACTGCAGCGCCTAATCCGGTTAACCGACTATAAGCAATAAATTTCGGATTAGCCGGCTTAAAATAACGGGTTTCGGTGTGTTCAAATCTCAATCCTAAACCATTATAATTCAATATAGATAGATAAGGATCAACAAGTTCTACCACAGACATGCCTGCATGATGCGACACGTTGGTCAAAGCAACCGGCTCTTTCCCGGCCGTCTGTGCATCGGAGGATAAGACGATACACACCAGACTAAACAGAACAATAATTTTTCTCATATTTATCAGGATAATCCGAGCCACTTGCCCAGGCCCAGCTGATTTAACAATACAAGCGAAATACAAATGGGAGTAATATATCTTACCAAAAATATAAATGCATTATAATATCTTGTTGGAAATTTTCCATGTGTACTGAGTTCTTCTCTTATACTTTTCTTGCTTAATACCCAGCCGGTAAAAACAGAAATCAGCAATCCGCCAAGTGGCATGAATATTTTAGAAGTGATGCTGTCAAATAAATCAAAGAAGCCCATATTGAATATTTTCACTTCTTTCCACACACCAATAGATAAAGAAGCAAGTACTCCCAATATCAAAATGATGATGGTTACCAAAATGGTTGCAGTCATTCTTTTCAGTTTTATTTCTTCGACAAGATAAGCAACAATAACTTCCATGAGTGAAATTACAGAAGTCAATGCTGCAACACACAGCAAAATAAAGAACAAAATTGACCAGATATAACCTCCTGGCATTTGCGCGAAAACATTAGGTAAAGTAATGAAAACCAGTTCCGGTCCAAAACCCGGATTGATACCCAAAGAAAATACTGCAGGAAATATGGCTACTGCAGCCAAAACGGCAATCAGGGTATCCATCATTGTTACTTCAACTACCGTGTGAGAGAGATGATTCTTTTTACTGATATATGAACCATAGGTTATCATACATCCCATTCCCAGGCTCAGGGAAAAAAACGCTTGCCCCATCGCACTCAACACCACTCCCGATGTAATTTTACTGAAATCCGGCTGAAAAAGGAATCTAAGACCTTCACTTCCACCAGGTAAAGTAACTGCCCGGATTCCGAGGGCAATAATAATAATCACAAGCAAAGGCATTAAAAATTTAGTGCTTTTCTCGATTCCGTCTTTCACGCCCAACATGATAATTCCAGCTGAAATTATTATAAATACAATCAACCAGATAATCGGGCGAAAGGTATCTGTACTGAAATCCACAAAAACCTGTGTCAGTGTGGCTGTATCTTTGCTGACAAACTGATTGGCAATTGCCTGATATATATACTCCATCGTCCACCCTGCAACAACAGAATAAAACCCTAAAATCAGGAAAGAAGTAATAACTCCCATTATACCAATAATCCACCACTTTCCTCTAGGGGCAAGTTTCCTGAATGAACCTACAGTATCACTTTGCCCCATCCTGCCAATAATAAATTCCGACAACATAATCGGCATACCAAGCAGTACCACGAAAAGAACATATATAATTAAAAATGCTGCACCTCCATATTGGCCAAGTTCGTAGGGGAATCGCCATATATTTCCAAGACCAACAGCAGAGCCTGCCGCCGCAGCAACAACTGCGAGTTTACTACTGAAGTTTATTCTCTGTTCTTTCGACATTTTTTAATCAATTTAACCCCCAAAGGGCATTTTAAACATCTTGCATTTAAATATCCTGATATGCCGACAAAAATAACATTTTTTATCATTGCTAACGATATGTATGCTATGATTCCCTCACATTAACGATAATTATTCATCTGTTTTTACTTTTTTTATATTGTTTCACGGAACTCACATGACTGGATAAATCATTTCCAGGCTGTCAAAATTGATTTAATTCTGTCATGTGGTTTCATGAAAATAATTATCTTTGCAGTTTGTTGATTTACATTAAGATATGAGAAAATTAGTTTTTGCTACAAATAACAAACATAAACTGGAAGAAGTAAAGGATGTTTCTCTCGGCTCAGTATCAATATTAAGCCTGAAAGAAATCAATTGCTTTGACGAAATCCCTGAAACAGCCGACACGCTGGAAGGAAATGCCTTACTGAAAGCACGCCATATTTATGATAAGTACGGATATGATTGTTTCGCTGATGATACAGGCCTGGAAGTCGAAGCCCTTGATGGCCGTCCCGGCGTATATTCAGCCCGATACGCAGGAGAAGAGCAAGATGCAGTAAAAAACATGCAAAAACTTTTGTCTGAATTAGAGGGTAAAGAAAATCGAAAAGCACAATTCAGAACGGTAGTCGCATTAATAGAAAAAGGGCAAATAAATTATTTCGAAGGAATTATAAAAGGACATATTACCACATCTCCGACTGGAAATGCAGGTTTCGGTTACGACCCTGTTTTTATTCCGGATGGTTTTTCACAAACTTTTGCAGAACTTGGCAGCGAACTGAAAAATAAAATCAGTCACAGAGCGTTAGCTATAAATGAACTAAAAAAATATTTGAATCAATCGATATGATGAAAAGAGTATTATTTACGGCGATAGTCAGTTTGTTTGTCGTTGTTGTATCGGGCCAGACCGCTCAACCTATCGCTATGGGGAAATGGAGAACTCATCTGGCTTATAATAATGTTACCCAGATAGCACAGTCATCCAACAATATATATGCAGTAAGTGATGGGGCCTTGTTCTCTATAAATAAAGAGGATCCTGAGGATAAACAGTATTACAGTAAAATAAGCGGATTAAGTGATGCCAATATCGTCAAAATTGAATTTGACAATACAAATAACCAACTATTGATTATTTATCAAAACGGGAATATTGACATCATGCATTCATCTGGTGTAAATAATATCCCAGACTTACGCAACAAGCAGATGAGCACAAGTAAAGGTGTTAATGAAGTGTACTTCACCGGTGATTTTGCTTATTTATCCTGTGATTTTGGAATTATGTTAGTCAATATGGCTAAAAAAGAAATTGCAGATACATATATCATCGGACCTAATTCAACAGAAGTGAAAGTATTATCAACAACTATTTACAACAATAAAATATATGCTCTGACTGCCAATACCGTTTACACTGCCGATGCCGATAGCCGTCATTTGGTTAACTTTGAATACTGGAAAGCAACGACCGGGTTGCCGGGTAGCGGTAATTTTCAATCAATCGGAATATTTAACGGCGAATTGTATTTATTACGTGGTGGAACGTTATATAAAAAAGATAGTAACGGAAATTGGTCGAATCCACTTTCTTCCAACAAAACAAAAATTAAAATCTCCGACAGCAATTTGTTTGCTTATTCAGATACTCAAATATACCGAATTAATACCAGTTCGAATGTAGGCGAAACCAATTTTTCAGGCATAGTGTCGATTCAAGATGTGGAATATGACACAGAAAATAATCATTATTGGTTTGCTGGTAACGAAAAAGGTATTGTCGTTTATAATGGAACTGAAATTACGGGATATAAACCATTGGGACCAGCGACAAACTATGCCGTGAATATGACTTTTTCAGGGCAGAAATTGTTTGTTGTACCAGGTGGTATGGTCACAGCTTCGAGCAGTCGACCAGGTGCGGTGATGATTTACGAAAATAATACCTGGCAGAATATTCTGGGAACGGAATTGCCAGCTAATCCGGAGTATACAGGATGGGATTTTGCAGATATAGCAGTTGATCCTACAGATGCCCAACATTTTTTCGTAACGTCTATTGGTTCCGGACTTTATGAGTTCAGGAACAATGCCTTCCATGCCTTTTATAACTATAAGAACAGCACGATAGAAACTCATGCCAGCGTTCCGAGTAATCCTGCTAATTACACGTGGCTGTGGGGTTGTGTTTTTGATAATGACGGGAACTTGTGGCTGTTAAATTCCGGAACAAATAAAACTGTTAAAATTTTGCTAAATACAGGAGAATGGTTTGAATGGAGTTGTCCGGGGATAGATTATACAAGCCAACGGTTGAATAAAATCCATATTCAGAAAACAAATAGCCGCAGGAAATGGATAACTTCCGACTTTAAACCGAGAGGTTTGTTGGTTGTCGATGACGGAGGAACAATTACAGAACAAAACGATGATATATCCAGATGGTTTCCGGCTTTTCCCGATAGCGATGGTAATGTGCTTTCCCCAGGTGGCATTTATTCGATTGCCGAAGATAAGAATGGCGTTATATGGCTTGGAACAGACTTAGGGCCTTTGCTTTTCTACAACACATCCAATATATTTAACAACGATTACACTTGTTCCCGAATTAAGATACCGAGAAACGATGGAACAGGGTTGGCTGACTATTTATTAGAAAAAGAAGCTGTTAAAGCTATTGCAGTAGACGGCGCCAACCGGAAATGGATAGGTACAGCTTCTTCCGGGGTTTATCTGATGTCGGAAAACGGGCAGGAAACAATTCACCATTTTACTTCTGGAAATAGTCCTTTGTTATCAGACGATGTGAGTTCCATCTCGATCAATCCGGTAACAGGCGAAGTGTTTTTCGCGACAGCCAATGGGATCATCTCCTATCAAAGCGATGCGGCTGATGCAAGTAATGCCTTTAGAGATGTTTATGCTTACCCCAACCCTGTGCGAGAAAATTACAATGGAATTATTACAATAACCGGATTAGTTGAAAATACCCAAGTAAAGATTACTGACATTAACGGAAACCTGATTTATCAAACCTTTTCGAACGGAAGTATTGCTACTTGGGATGGTAAAGATGCACACGGACGAAAAGTAAATACGGGGATATATCTTGCTATTTGCGCTGACGAAACCGGTACTCAAAGCGCCATCACAAAAATTATGGTTATAAATTGAAATTGTTTATTATACATTTGGAAGGAGAAAAATGAATAAGGAACATTTCAGACAGAATAATTTTGATTTTTTACGTTTTAGCTTTGCTTTTATTGTTGTCGTCGGGCATCTGATAGCTCTTTCTAAATCGTCCCAACTACAATTTTTACACCCTTTTTTTAACACATATATCTCTGTTACCGGTTTCTTCTGTATAAGTGGTTTCCTGATAACACGCAGTTTCTTATCTTCTCCATCTCTAAAAATTTATTTTAAAAAAAGAATGGCGCGTTTGCTACCGGCTTATGTATTGGTAATTTCGCTGTGTGTAATCTTTTTATCCCAAATTAGTTTATATTCTTTTAAAGAATACTTCTTTAATCCCCAACTTTACAAATACCTTTTAGCCAACTTTTCTTTTCTCAATTTTATAGAACCTTGTTTGCCTGGTGTTTTTTCATCTAATGCGATGTGTGCTGTAAATGGAGCATTGTGGACATTAAAGATTGAAGTAGCTTTTTATTTATTTATTCCTCTTTTGCTATATTTTGTACAAAAAACAAAACGGAAACTTGTTTTTTTTCTTGTAATATATGTATTGTCGGTTGTTTATAGAAATGGCTTGAATTATTTTGCCGATGTCAGTGATAATTCCCTATACGCAATGCTTTCCCGCCAATTACCAGGTTTCTTTTCGTATTTTATTTGCGGAGTTGCGTTGCACTATTACTACAAAGTTTTCATGAAACACAAAAACATCTTATTCCTCATGGGGATTATACTCTTTTTTGCTGATAAAATTATTCATTTTGAAGTGTTTGCACCGCTTGGATTGTCTCTTATGGTTTTTGCCTTTGCATTTAGTTTAAAAAAACTAAACAACTTTGCCAAGTTTGGCGATATTTCATACGGCATCTATATTTTTCATTTTCCGCTCATTCAACTTGCCGTTCACTTCGGCCTATTTGAACGCTACAATCCGTTTCTTGTCGCATTTTGCATTCTCGCAGCGGTAATAATACTGGGCTTGCTATCTTGGCATTTGATGGAAAAAAAGATACTTAATATGCCACAAACAGTAAACAAGTTTTAATCCGTCTTTTATGAAGTACAATATAGAATGTTTGAGATTAATAGCCGTAGTTCTAATTACCTTTATTCATACTCGGCATTCTTTTGAAAATATTGATCTTCCATATATCGAAAAGATTTTCATCTATGTAATCGAAAAATTGCCTAAAATAGGCACTCTAACTCTTTCACTTATGTCAGGTTATTTGTATTGGCTAACCTCTCGACACAAAAAAAGTATTATTAAAAAGAAAATAAAAACATTAGCGATCCCTTTCTTAGTTGCCAACGGATTAGTGATTCTTCTGAATTTAATTTCTTTCTACGTTTTCGGATACAATTTTTTAAACAGATTGGCATACGACTATACTCTTTTTACTGATGGTTTACTCTCGTTAAATAGTCCTCCTATAAATCCCCCAACTTATTTTGTCAGAGATATTTTTATAATTTTCTGTTTAATAGAACTTATACGCAATAAAAATCTAAAAATGTTGCTAATTCTTGTTCCATACGTTGTGTTTGGAAAATTATTGATACGTTACGATATTTTACTATTATTTGCATTTGGTGTTCTGTTTGCTCAATTTGAAAGTGTTGCGAAGAAATACAATCTGTATTTGATTGGACTTCTGTTAATTTTAGGAGTAATTTCTATAATATTCTCAGAAATTCATACCTATAAGTATCCTTTGGCTTTTTTAGTATTTATGATATTTTTAAATATTAAAATATCATTTGTGAATGTAGGTGGTTTTGCGTACTTGTTACATTTATATCACTCTCCGATAATAGTTGTCATTTTTCCATTGTTGGCAACTGTAATCAGTAATTCATATCTATCTGTTGTATTACAAATAATGTCGGCAATTATTTTCTGTGCTGTATTGTTTCTACTAACAAACAAATTAAAGTTTCTTAAAATACTATCAGGAGGTCGCTGATTTTTTATTTGTGGTCAATAGGGAGATCCGCCGTAATGCAGATAACAGGAAGACGGTTATTCAACGACATGTGTCCCTATTTCGGCCTGTGAAAGAATAAAAAAATCCCATGAAAAAGAAAGAAATTTACCAAAAATAAAAAAATATCTACCCCCTCTTTATCAGATTCATAAACTCTTCTCTCGTTTTCGCCTGCTGAAATACGCCTGTGAAATCGGAAGTGGTTGTGATGGAATGCTGCTTTTGTACTCCCCGCATTTGCATGCATAAATGTTGTGCCTCCAGAATTACCATCACACCCAGAGGTTGCAGTGTTTTCTGGATGCACTCCTTGATTTGGGTTGTCATGCGTTCCTGAACTTGCAGTCGACGGGCATAAACCTCCACAATACGGGCAATCTTACTCAATCCGGTAATGTGATGATTCGGAATATATGCTACGTGTGCTTTGCCAAAAAACGGCAACATGTGATGCTCACACATGGAATAGAAATCAATGTCTTTTACAATAACCATCTGCCGGTAATTTTCGGTAAAACGGGCAGACATCAGGATTTCTTCCGGATCTTGCTCATAGCCATGCATCAGGAACTGCATAGCCCTGGAGACACGTTCCGGAGTCTTAAGCAAACCCTCTCTTGCAGTATCTTCTCCTAAGAGTCTGATTATTTCTTTATAATGATGAGCTATCTGAGCCGTTTTTTCCGGATCAAACGGAACCGGTTTGTTATAATTAAAATCCATCTGTTCTTATTTATCTGAAACCGAGATACGGTCTCTTACGGTGTATGTTTCTTTCCTGAGTGCCGGAAATTTTGTCAATAATTCTTCTGAGAATTTGCGGGCTTCCGGTTGTGTGTGAAAATCTCCGATCCTGACTTTCCAAAACGGAGAACTGTAACTCACATATACTTTCATGTCGGGAAATGCTTCCAACAACACCTGTTCCATGTTAAAAGCCTCTTCTCTGGCTGTTCGCTGGGCATTGCTTGAAAACACCTGAACCCTGTAACCATGAACGACTACACTTGTTGTAGTCGCATTCTCGGTTACCAGTTTCTCTATACGCTTATCCTGATGAAATTTCACTTCACCACTTCCCGGTTTTGCTTTCACAGAAATTGCCTTAAAAGCATTTTTAGCTGAATCTGTCTGAATGCTGTCAGGCTTAACAGACTGTGCAATTATGTTTGCTGAGAAAAAAATTGTCAGACTGATTACAAGTATCTGCTTCATAATGGGATAAATTTTACGTGCAAAGTTACAAAATCTTATGCTAAATCTGTCTATTATTTTTTTATCTTTGTTCCTGAATAATAAAACCAATATATATGCAGGTTACACCAAACAAGGATATTGAAACCGTAATCATCGTTGCCGGAGGGAAAGGTGAACGCATGCAAACCGACATCCCGAAACAATTCATTGAACTCAAATCCAAACCGATCCTGATGCATAGCATAGATATTTTTATTCAATACAACAACCAAATCGAAGTCATAGTCGTTCTTCCGGAAAGTCAGATTGAAAACTGGAACCTGCTCTGCAAAAAACATGCCTTTGAGGTTAAACACCAGGTGGTTGCCGGAGGATCTGTTCGTTTTGAATCGGTGAAGAATGGACTGAAAGTGACATCGGATTCGGGCTTTATTGCTGTTCATGATGGCGTGAGGCCTTTAGTCAGCCGAACTACCATTGCGGCCTGTTTCAGGGAAGCTCGGGCATCCGGAGCAGCCATTCCGGTTGTAATGCCGGTGGAAAGTATCCGGCAAATTAAAGGGGATGAAAACGTGTCGGTCGACCGAACTGTATTCAGATTAGTGCAAACTCCTCAGGTTTTTGAAGCCTCAATACTTAAAAAGGCTTACGAACAGGAGTTCAATCCCCTGTTTACAGACGATGCTTCCGTTGTGGAAGCAACCGGCATTAAAATCAGCCTGGTAGATGGTAATCAGGAGAATATTAAAATTACAACTCCTTTCGATTTAAAATTAGCCGGAATGATGCTCTGAACATCATTCTATTTTGAGAAAATGCAACTTGCTCAACTTGATATTAAATTTTTGCCGGGTGTCGGACCGAGAAAAGCCGATTTGTTGGCAAAAGAACTGAATATCCGTTCGGTCGATGATATGGTGCGCCATTATCCCTACAAGTACATCGATCGCAGTCGTTTTTATTATCTCCACGAAATCTCTGAAAATATGCCTTTTATTCAAGTAAAAGGACAAATACTCCGTTTCGATAAAATAGGAACGGGACGCGGACAAAGGTTATCCGCCATTTTTACCGACGGAAAAGATACGATCGAACTAATCTGGTTCCAGGGAATCAAATTCGTACTGGAAAAATACAAAACGGGGATAACTTATGTGGTTTTCGGTAAACCGTCTTTTTTCAATGGAAAATTTAATATCGCTCACCCCGAAATAGATTTGCCTTCACAGTTACCCCCGGTTGAACAATTGGGACTACAGCCTTTTTACAATACAACCGAGAAAATGAAATCCGGTTTTCTGAACTCAAAAGCAATTCAGAAAATCATGCAGGGACTTCTACCCTATTTACAATCAGGAGTTCCTGAAACGCTTCCGGCTTATGTCCTGAAAAAATATGCCCTGATGAATCTGACGGAGGCGTTAATCAATATTCATTTCCCAAAAAATGCGCATGCACTCAACAAAGCGCGACAGCGACTCAAATTTGAAGAACTGTTTTACGTGCAGCTGAATATTCTACAACAAACCAAGTGGAGGGAACAGAACCTACGTGGATTGATGATGAAAAAAGTCGGGCATTATTTCAATACTTTTTATCATGATTACCTGCCTTTTGAATTAACGGGGGCACAGAAGAAGGTGTTGAAAGAGATTCATACCGATGTGGCCAGTGGAAAACAAATGAATCGTCTGTTGCAGGGTGATGTGGGTAGCGGAAAAACTTTAGTAGCACTAATGTCTGTTTTAATTGCCGTTGACAATGGCTACCAGGGGTGCATTATGGCGCCGACAGAAATTCTGGCCAATCAACATTTTGAAACACTGAATAATTTTATCCGGGACTTAGGCGTAAGCATTGCCTTGCTAACCGGATCGACCCGTCCTAAGGAGCGAGAAAAAATTCATGCCGCGTTACAGTCGGGCGAACTGCACATCCTGGTTGGGACACATGCCCTGATTGAAGATGTGGTTCAATTCAAAAATCTTGGCATGGTGGTTATAGATGAACAGCATCGTTTTGGCGTAGAACAAAGATCAAAACTGTGGAAAAAGAACACCCAGCCGCCACATGTGCTGGTTATGACTGCCACTCCGATTCCCCGGACATTAGCCATGACTCTTTACGGCGATTTGAGTGTATCGGTTATCGACGAACTTCCTCCAGGTCGCAAACCAATTCAAACCTACCATTATTATGAGAATAAGCGACAAGCTCTGAATGGTTTTATATACAAACAAATACAGGCCGGTCGCCAAGTGTATGTTGTTTACCCGCTGATTGAAGAATCTGAAAAAATGGATCTTCAAAATGTAAATGAGGGGTATGAATATTTCAGGGAGTTCTTCCCCAGTTTTAAGGTCAGCATGGTGCACGGTAAACTAAAACCAGCAGAGAAAGACCATCAAATGCAGTTGTTTGTTTCCGGAGAAACTCAGATCATGGTTGCCACAACGGTCATCGAAGTGGGTGTGAATGTTCCGAATGCGTCCGTCATGGTTATTGAAAATGCCGAAAGATTCGGGCTCTCGCAATTGCACCAGCTCAGAGGCCGTGTAGGACGAGGCGCCGAACAATCATACTGTATATTACTTACCGGCTTTAAACTGGCAACCGAAACCCGTAAAAGAATGGAAATTCTCACCCGCACAAACGATGGATTTGAAATTGCTGAAGCCGATTTGCAACTCAGAGGTCCCGGAGATCTGGAAGGAACACAGCAAAGCGGTATCCCTTTTGAACTGAAAATTGCCAACCTGGCGCAAGACGGTAAAATGCTCGAAATTGCCCGTAATTTTGCAATCGAAATACTGAATGACGACCCCAAATTGCTAAAACAGGAGAACCTTATTTTAGCTTCTCAACTTAAAAAATTAAAAACAAATACGGTAAACTGGGGAATTATAAGTTAAAAATGCCGAATAGGTTTGGTTAACAAAGCTTATTTTTTTATCTTTGGAAAGTTTTAACCTCCGCTATAAACACCTGAATATCATGGAGAAAACATTAGTTATAATTAAACCCTGTACCATACAACGCGGATTAACCGGAGAAATCATCGGAAGATTCGAAAAAAAAGGACTTCAACTGTGTGGTATGAAAATGATGCAACTCTCAGAAGAAATTTTACTGGAGCATTATGCACATTTGGCTCAAAAGCCTTTTTTTAAACGTATTAAAGATTCAATGATGGCTACCCCTGTCATTGTTTGCTGTTTGAAAGGTATTGATGCTGTACGGATTGTCCGTGCCATGGCAGGTGTTACTAATGGACGTGATGCAGCTCCGGGAACCATCAGAGGCGATTATAGTGTGAGTGTACAGGAAAACATCATTCATGCATCTGATTCACATGAAACAGCAACCATTGAACTGAAAAGATTTTTCAAAAAGGAAGAAATTTTTGATTATACCATGAATCAACTGAATTTTTTATACGCTAACGACGAAATTTGAATAATATACGAGCATTTTTAATATGAAATTTACCCGAGGAATCCTTATTTTAATACCGGCTTTAGCCCTGTTGCTGTCCAATACAGCAATTGCAAACGACAAAGACAAAAAACTAACTTCTATAAACCTGCGGGGTGATACGACCAATATATATCAGGAATTGCTCAATGACGAAACGGACGATCTGATGGAAAATCATCCTGCCGATGATATTTATAACAATATCTGGACAAGTTCAAAATTAAACCCTTATAAAATTCCAATTGACAGCCTGCCCGACTCTGTCAAAGTTGATCTGTCTACTTTTTGCATTCCGGTGAAAGGGCATATTACTTCTCATTTTGGTCCACGCAGGTATCGTTATCATTATGGAACTGATGTAAAACTAAATACCGGAGACACTGTTGTATCTTCATTTGCCGGTAAAGTCCGTATTATCGACTACGACAGAAAGGGCTATGGTCATTATGTCGTAATCAGGCACGATAATGGATTAGAAACGGTTTATGCCCATCTTTCTGAAATAATGGTAACACTCGATCAGGTTGTGGTTGCCGGTGAACCTATTGCGCTTGGAGGCAGTACCGGAAGATCAACCGGTCCCCACCTGCATTATGAAATCCGTTTCCTCGGTAATGCCATGAATCCGGCTAAAATCATTGATTTTGCATGTGGATTGCCTTTTGATAATGAATACCTGATTACTAAAAAACATTCTTTTTACTATCAGAAAGAAGTGAAAGCAATGGCTGCGGCAAAATACTACAAAATCAGAAGTGGAGATAATCTCAGTCGGATTGCAGCCAGAAATGGTACCAGTGTTAAAGCATTATGTCGTCTGAATGGAATTTCTGCAAAAAAAGTATTAAGAATAGGCCAAAGAATTCGTGTCAGATAAAGCTCTCCGGAAAACAAATCAGCCTCTTAATTTGTTTGGATTCGTAGACTAATAAAATTACAACCATGTTTTCCAAGAAAAATCTAGAAGACCAAATACTGATAATATTCGGGTCAAACGGGGACTTATCAAGGCGTAAGTTATTACCCGCTATCTTTCAACTTTATTTAGATAATCTCCTGCCGAAAAATTTTATTGTCATAGGCACCGGAAGTAAAGAAAAAGATGAAAATGCCAATCGCGCTGATGTCAGATCCGCTCTTCTGGAATTTGCCCCTGCAGGCGTAAACAATGCTCCTGACAGACTTGAAAGTTTTCTGAATCTGGTTTTTTATAAGAAAGTTCAGAATCAAATCGAACAGGATTTTAAAGGGCTGAAAGATTACATTCAAAAAAAAGCTGATGAATTAGGGGTTAAACAAAACATCATCTATTATTTTTCTATTCCTCCTTTTTTATATGAAGTGGTTGCCGCCAATCTTGTCAGGTACGGGCTGAATGAGGAGGAAAATGGCTGGAAGCGTATTATCGTGGAAAAACCTTTCGGTTATAGCTATGCAACTGCCATCGACCTGGATAAAAAACTTCACGAAGGATTTCATGAAGATCAGATTTACCGCATCGACCATTATCTGGGAAAGGAAACTGTCCAAAATATCATGGTTACCCGTTTCTACAACGGTTTTTTTGAACCAATCTGGAACCGTAAATATATTGACAGAGTAGAAATTACTGCTTCTGAAAAAATCGGAGTAGGTGACCGGGGTGGATATTATGATGGATCAGGCGCTTTAAGGGATATGATTCAAAATCACCTCCTGCAAGTTCTTGCCGTTGTAGCCATGGAACCTCCGGTTATTTTTGATTCGGAGTCTATCCGGAACGAAACAGTGAAAGTATTACAGGCTTTGCGTCCAATTAAAGATGTTGATGTGCCAAACCAGGTCGTACGGGGACAATACATCGCAACACAGGTCGGAGACAAAATGAATCCCGGATACCGACAGGAGCAGGGCGTAAATCCGAATTCCAAAACAGAAACTTTTGTTGCCATTAAGACATTTATTGACAACTGGAGGTGGGGTGATGTCCCTTTTTATATTCGTACGGGAAAACATCTTCCGGCAAGAGTGACTGAAGTGGTAATCCATCTGAAACATGCCCCTCATCAGCTTTTCAAACAACTTTGTCTGACTCATCCCAACAACATGATTATTCTGCGGATCCATCCGGACGCTGGAATTGCAATCGATTTTGGCATGAAAATACCAGGTGCCGGCTATAAGGTGCATAACGTGAATATGGCTTTCAAATATGCTGATCTGGCTGAAAATAAAATCCCGGAAGCTTACGAAAGATTACTACTCGATTGCATGGTTGGAGATTCAACTTTATATGCCCGTGCAGATGCTGTAAAAACAAGCTGGAAATTCGTTGATCCCATTATCCAGGCATGGCAGGACAACCCGGAGATACCTTTGTATTTCTACGAATGTAACACCTGGGGACCTAAAGAGTCAAACAATCTTTTTGACGATAAGTATACGAAATGGAGAGAGCCTGAAGAATAATAAGAAATACTTATTCGTAAATTTTACATTATCATACTGAAAAACTATTCATGAAACCTGAAACACATATTTTTGATAATGCCACGCAGGCAGCACATGCGGTCGCTTCACTTATACAGGAACTGGCTATAGCAAAACAACAACAAAATCAAATGCTAAGCATCGCTGTTTCAGGAGGCTCAACGCCTAAACAATTATTTACCCTGTTAGCTGAAGATGACTACCGGATGCAGATTCCATGGGATGTAGTTCGTTTCTTCTGGGTGGATGAAAGGTGTGTGGAACCGGCTCATCCGGAAAGTAATTTCGGTATGACTTATGACGCTTTACTCCAATATGCTTTTATCCCGGCTCAAAATATTTTCCGAATGAAAGGAGAAGATATTCCGGCTAATGAAGCTGTCAGATATGCCAATCTACTCTGGAAAGAACTCCCGGCAAAAAATGGATTTCCTGTTTTCGATCTTATTCTATTGGGAATTGGGGACGATGGACATACTGCATCCATTTTCCCTGATAACATGGAATTGCTTGAGTCGGAAAAATCCGTTGAAGTAGCTACCCATCCGGTAAGTGGCCAAAAAAGAATAACCCTGACCGGCAAAACAATAAATAATGCCAATAGGGTTATCTTTTTAGTTACCGGAAAAAATAAATCCGGTATTATCAGTGAAATTGTCAATGGTGCCTCCGAAGCGGAAAAATATCCTGCAGCATATATCCGGAGTCTTGCAGGAAAAGCAGCATTCTTTCTGGATACTGCGGCTGCAAATGAACTTTAATTCTTTACAATTTCCATTGTATCAGAAGCAATCATGTATTCCTCATCAGTAGGGATTACAACTACTTTTACTGAAGAATCTGGTGTACTTAGCAATACTTCTTTGCCTTTGGATCCTGCATTCAGAGCTTCGTCAATTTTTAATCCCATATAACTGAAGCTCTTGCAAACTTTTTCACGGGTTCCGGTTTGATTTTCTCCTACCCCACCTGTAAACACCAGGACATCAGCACCATTCAGTGCAGCGAAGTAGGATCCTACATATTTAATTATCCTATATTCGTAAATATTCAAGGCTAATTTAGCTCTTTCATTTCCTTCTGAAATAGCTTTTTCTATATCCCGCATATCCGACGAAATTCCTGAAACTCCCAATACACCACTATGTTTGTTGAACAAAGTAGAAACAGAAGTTGAATTGATCATTTCTTTTTCCATCAGAAATGTAACCACACCCAAATCCACATCTCCGGAACGGGTTCCCATCATCAGACCTTCGATCGGGGTAAATCCCATGGAAGTATCAATTGATTTTCCATCCTTAACTGCGGTGATGGAAGCTCCATTGCCAATATGAGCGGTGATAACTTTGGTTTTTTCATAATCTAAACCTAAAAACTCACAAGCGCGACGCGACACATACCGATGACTCGTACCATGAAAGCCGTAGCGGCGAATTCCATATTTCTGATATAAAGCGTAAGGAATACCATACATGTAAGCATAATCCGGCATGGTTTGATGGAAAGCCGTATCGAAAACAGCTACCTGTGGCACATCGGGCAACAGTTCGCTAATAGCCCTGATACCCGCAAGATTAGGTGGATTATGCAGTGGCGCTATTTCTATACATTCTTCTATTTTCTTGATGACTTCATCGTTAATAAGCACACTGGAGTTGAATTTTTCTCCTCCGTGCACAACACGATGTCCTACCGCGTTAATTTCTTCTATTGACTTTACGGCTCCGTGCTTTTTGCTGGTGAGCACACCCAAAATATATTCAACGGCTACCTGATGTTCCAGAATTTCACCTTCCAGCATTACTTTCTGACCATCCTTGCGCGTATGCTTCAAAAACGAACCTTTCATTCCGAGTTTTTCAACTCCTCCCGAGCCCAGTTCTTCGTGAGTCGTCATATCAAGTAACTTGTATTTTACCGATGAACTTCCGCAGTTTAATACCAATATCTTCATAACTTTCTCCTCCTTTATTTTACAAGATTACCTGATTCATCATACACATAAAAACCCTTTCCTGTACTTACACCATAATTTTTAGCGCGTACCATTCTCAGTAAGATAGGCGAAGGTTTGTACTTGATGTTACCATACTCATCATACAGATTGTTGAGTAATTTTACAATTTTTTCTATTCCCATATTGTCCGCGGTACGGAAAACACCCAAATTATGGCCAAACCCGACCATCAATACCTTATCAATATCCTCAACCGTTGAAATTCCTTCCATCAAAATCTGACAAGCCTCGTTCAACTGAGTTAAAAACAACCGGATGCTTACCAATCCTGCTGATTCCATCACAGATACATACTGATGATTGATCATACGGGCAAATTTGCTTACCTTATCAAAAGTTTCCTGTGAAGTATGCAGTCCCGATACAATTTCCAAAATCTGAGAACCCGGTGTGTTGATCATAAAGTGTACTCCAATGCATCTTTCCTGATATTTCAACTCAGAGGCTAATTCTGTCACTACAACGGTTGTTACGTTTGATGCTATAATCGCATCCGGTTCAAGGACATGTTCCAACTGCTGAAATACTTTTTTTCTTTCGTCAACCTGCCGTTCACCCGTTTGATTATCGTAACGAATGGCTTCAATAACGAAGTCGCAATTTTGGAAATCGATGTAAGATGTAGTGCCCTGTACCCTTGAAAGAATTGCTTTTTTCTCGTTCTGTGTTAAACCCCAGTTAGTAATTTTCTTATCTAACTTATCCTCAATCCTGCTGAATGCATTAGCAATCTTCTCTTTGTTGGGTTCTAAAAACACAACTTCCATCCCGTTCAAAGCAGCAGTTGTCGCAATTTCACTCCCTTCAATTCCACATCCAACAACGCCTATGCGCGAAAACAGGGTTCTTTTCCTGTTCCGTTTGCTCAGCCCATATCGTTCGATTGGTTCTGTAATAATTTTTGCCATGTTATTATGCTATGTTTAATTTATTCTTTTAGAATGTCTCACTATGATTCTAAAATAAAACAATGAATCCCTTCCTGTTGTTTTACTTTTTCATTGCCTGATTCGCTGTAATAGCGATCATACTCACGATGTCATCCACCGAACAGCCTCTCGACAAATCATTAATGGGCGCTGCCATTCCCTGAAGGATAGGACCAACCGCCAAAGTTCCCGACAAACGCTCCACTAATTTATACCCGATATTACCTGATTGTAAATCCGGAAATACCAAAACGTTCGCCTGGCCGGCAATATTGCTGCCCGGGGCTTTGCTATTTCCTACCGCAGGAACTAATGCCGCATCCGCCTGCATTTCTCCGTCAATCTGTAAATCAGGACGCATCGATTTAGCTATATTCGTCGCTTCAACGACCTTATCTACAAACTCATGTTTCGCACTCCCTTTGGTTGAGAAACTCAGCATGGCAACTTTAGGTTCAATACCGGCAATAGCTTTGGTTGTCTCAGCCGACGAAATGGCAATCTCGGCCAGTTCCTTTGCCGATGGATTTGGATTTACAGCACAATCAGCGAAAACCAACAATCCATTCTCCCCAAATTGAGGTGTCGGCGTAAACATCAGAAAGGCACCGGAAACAACCGATATCCCCGGACGGGTCTTTACAATCTGAAAGGCAGGACGCAACACATCTCCGGTTGTATTTTGCGCTCCGGCAAGCTCTCCGTCCGCATCTCCGTTTTTAATCATCAGACAAGCCAGATACAACGGATTTTTCGCGAACTTTTTCGCTTCTTCCGGGGTCATTCCTTTATTTTTCCTCAGATCATAAAGCAAATCCGCATATTTCTGCATGTTTGTATCCGTTTCCGGATCTACAATTACTGCTTCCGATATAAAATCCAATTGTTCAGTTCTGGCAAGGGAAAAAATCTCTTCTTTATTTCCTATCAGGATAATCTTAGCAGCTTTTTTCTTTAAGATAATGTCTGCAGCTTTTAAAGTACGGATTTCAGTGCCCTCGGGTAATACAATCCGCTGTGGATTGGCTATGGCACGTTCCATGATCTGGTTTAGTAAATTCATTGTTTTTCTGATGTAATTTGTTCTGTTGTTTTGACGTTTTGAAAGTATAAAAAATCTCTGAATGAGACTACAAAAGTACAAATATTTCACAAAATTGCAATGTAGAGATTGCAAAATATGCTAATTATTTGTTTATTTGATAAATAACATACAAAAAACATCAGTTTTTCAGAACTTTAACCTTATGAGACAATTGATTTCAGATTTTCTGTTACCGTGGATCATTTCATTTCCGCTACCGATAGATTCACGCCCGTCCATGTATAACATAGTGGCATATCGTAACCAACAACTGATCATATTATTGATATTGTATCTGAAATTTACATAATACCGGCTTCCTTCGCCTGAAAATGCCGGTATGCTGAAAGCATATAAAATATTTTTCTCATAAATATAAATACGATTATCATATTTCTGTATATCAAAGAAAAGATAACTAAAGTCTATTTTTAAAGGTAGCTTCCTGAACTGAACGCTTACTTCCTGAAGTGCAGTAATTCCATACGTGGAAGTCAAATATTGTTTATGGACAATATTAGCATCAATTTGTTGTTTAAATTTAAAAATCCCCGTTTCATAAACAGATTGAAGTCTGAAAGCAATCTTATCATTTCGTGAAACCAGAGCAGTAATCTGTGTTGATCCGGAACGATTTGTAAATTGTTGTTCATACTTTGTACGATATAGTAATGTTAATCGCCGGAAAGGCGTGTAAGTAAGCTGAAGCAAATAATCCATCCCGTTTGAAGGAGAATCAACACCATAACGTAACCAGGGGAAGCGGTAACTGTCGACATAAAGTGCTATTTTCCATTTTTTTACAGGTAGTATTTCAGCCCCTATATATACTCCTTTTTCATTGTTTACTCCTGATTTCTCTGAAAATGCTGATGCGAAAAGAGCCTCATATTCGGGGGCATAATAGCGATATAACAATGCCAGATTTACCCTGGAAACAGGAGAAAAAGTGAGGCCACAAATCAAAGCCGGATGCTTTACACCAGAAAGCGCAGCTTCACCAAAAAAATTGAATTTATGGAACCGAAACCTGTAATGAAAACCTGAAACCAACTGTTTATCCCCTCTGAAATAAAAGATATTATAAGGATATAGTATCGGATTTAATTTTTTATCCAGTTTCATGATCAGACTATTAACCCCAATCTGGTACCAAATACCATTAAAAGCAAGGTTAAATCCGGCAAGACTTTGCTTCACTTTGTTTCTTTTTGAAATTTCATCTGTCGTTCTGTGATATCCTGTTTGATAGAAAGCCGGAAACATATCATGTTGTACCTTTCCATCAAGTTGCCTGCCGGAAAAGAACACATGAAGACTTACTTGCTGATGTTGTAATGAAAGTGCCATTCCCCTGAGAAAGTTAAACTCATTGGTAGAGCCATATCTTTTAAATCCTGTATTCAAGTCACACACTCTGGTTGTCATAGTTGATTTACCAGTACTAAAAGCCTGACTAATCACAAGCCCTTGCCCAAAGTTTGCCTGATAGTCTCCAAAAATCAAATTCTTGATGAATCCATGATTTTTAAGTTGAAATGATGCAGAAATAAAATCATAACCCTTATTAAACTTTTCCAGAAGCTGCTCCCCGGCATCCTTTTCGGCGGTAATATACAGCCATAATTTTTCCTTATAATAATGTCTGTATTTCAGATGATTATAAATCCGACTGCCCAGATATCCGGTGCTATCACCAATATTTCGCAGGCGATAACCCTCTTTCAGTTCGGGAACAAAATCAGTACGTATCAATACTTCATTCTTCCCATATTTGAGATACTTATTCAAATCAATTCTCTCATCTTTCTCATTTGAATCTGTTAATGTGACAAATGGAAGCATCCTTCTGATATCAGTCATATCGATGCCTTCGACAAGCATTAGTTCGTATATTGAGTAAAACCTTTCTGCTTTGTAGCGATAATAGAGAATGTTTTCAATTTGTATATCTGATAAAAACATCATTTTAGAAAACTCTTCCCTTTCAGCCTGGTTTAAATCAAGCGGATGTTGATTAAGGGAAATCAGTTCTTCATAAAAAATACTGAAATCGGGTTCTGCTTCGCTTTCTTCTGTATATTGTTCATAGACATCAGCAATGAATTGTTCAATTCCAGGAAGAGATGTTTCAGATTGGGCATTTATAATCAGAAAGTTATAACACAAGAAAATGGGTATTAGCATGAAATTTTTCATACGTTTAAATTTTATTTTTCAGTTGTCGTATGGAACTCTCGATGAACTAATTTAATCATCCACACGGGTGGAATAATTGATTAAATTAGTTCATGTTCGTTTCATACATCAGGTTTAATAAAAAACAAATTAACGGTTAAAACGATATTGAAGTTGTGCGATTGTATTGAGCCCCAGCAAAGGATGTAATTCGACTGACAAATCAAAAGAAAACGGGCTGAACCCATAACCGAATCCCATACATGAAACAAGATATTCATGCGCATATACCCCAAGTTGGAACCGGGTTTGTTTATTAATCCGGTAATCAAAACCAGTTGCAAACCGGTAATTACTGCTCATTTCTCTGTCGGTCTGAAATCGCCAGCTAAACTCATCATTAAAGTCATAAACACATCCCAAGCTAAAAATTGCAGGTAAATATTTAGTCAGCAACTCCCCTTTTATATGAGAACCAAAAGGATTGTATACATGAAATCCCATTCTGAAAGCATCATTAAATGGTACAGATAATCCAATTTGAGGATAAATTGTCGCATAATACTTGTTGGAGGGAGCGAAGTACACTGTATGATAATCAAATTGCAATCCAAGGCTAAACCGGTCGGAAAAATTACGTGCAAAAGTCAATCCCATCAAAATTTCATGATACAGTGAAAAACCATGATGAACTGCCGAAAATGCTACAACAAAATGATTTGCAGGCCATGTAAAAGAAAAACATTTTGTAGCAAGCGTTGTTATAATATAGCGGTTTTCAAAAAGAATATTTAATTGAGGTATAGTATTTGTTGATAAAGGCGCCGGATTGTGAAAAGGCGTCCAGTTTCTTGTATCGGAAACAGAGGTATTGGCTACTGAAACAGAGGCAGGGAGTGCAGATGTAATTTGTGCATATACAGTTAGTTGTACGAAACTCATCAAGAATAAGATAATCCTTTTCATGACCCTAAGGTTTAAGCTGTTAAATAAGTAAACAATCAGACTTCAAAATTATCAAAGTACTCGTTAAGAAACAAAAAACAACTTATAATTTTATTATCATTATATCTTTTAAACTTTTAATTAAGAATAATCACAACAAAAAGGGAAGCTATAATTGAATTTTCTATTTGTTTTTTGATTCAAATTATATACATTTGCAGTGATGTTTAAAAACCTCAACATATTGATTATAATGGTATTCATGACAGGGCTGATTGCATCTTCATCAGCCCGGCAAATGCATGAACCATTATCTCCGGGAAGTCAACGACTTGCAGTAATGGTTGATGGAAACGATACTGTATATCTGGCTTTTCTGAGGGATATTTATGTCTTCCCTAAAGTAAAATTTAAGAATAAAAAACAGGAACAATTTTACTGGAGAACTGTAAGAGACGTTAAAAAAGCTTTGCCGTATGCTAAAATTGTAAGTTCTGAATTAATACGGGTAAACACCCTGTTGGTGGATATTAAAAAGGAAAACGAAAGAAAAAAATATCTCGCACAGTATGAAAAAGAAATTTTCAAAAGATATGAACCCGAACTACGTAAACTTACCATCAATCAGGGGCGACTACTTTTGAAATTAATTGATCGCGAATGTAATTCAACTTCGTATGATCTGATTAAAAACTACCGCGGGAGTGTTTCAGCTTTTTTTTGGCAGGGGATTGCACGTATTTTCGGCTCTAATTTAAAATCTGAATATGACGCGTCCGGAAATGACAAAATTGTGGAAAGGGTCATTTTACTGGTAGAAGCCGGTCAGCTTTAGTATTAACTTAATTATAATTTATGGGAAAAAATCTGTTCTCTGCTTTTAAAAATTTGTTTATCAAATCTTTTGATGATGAACTGACAGACTCCAGAAAAAATATCGTACGCGCGGAAGTAAAAGCAAAAAAACAAAACATCACAGATGCTTATAAAACGGAACAAGCTAATGCAGTTTATGCCAAGATTGAGCAAATGCCCGAATTCAAAGAGGCAAAAACAGTCCTGATGTATTGGTCGGTTTCCGATGAATTACCAACTCATCCATTTATCAAAAAGTGGAGTATTGCCAAGACTATTTTGCTCCCGGTAGTCAAAGGTCAGCAAATGACGATTCGTCCCTTTGTTTCAGAAGAAATGCTTGCACAAGGTGACTTCAAAATCATGGAACCCATGTCAGGAAATGATTATCTGAAAACAGTAGATCTCGTAATTGTACCTGGTGTTGCTTTCGACCGGAAAAAGAAAAGAATCGGTAGAGGGAAAGGATATTATGATAAATACTTCAAAAACAAACGCATAAAGAAATGGGGTATCGGATTTGACTTTCAACTTTATGAAAGCCTTCCTTCAGCATCTTATGATATCGACATGGATAGGATTATTACTCCATCGGAGACGATCTGGTAAGTTCCGGTTCTCCCTTCCGGTAATAGTACACAAGACCATACTCTCGGCATTTTTCCAGCTTATCAAAAGGATCCATATCTTTAAAATATGCTTCAACCTGGTTCCAGATATCCAGAATGATTTCATCACCTTTAGTTCTGAGACTAACCAGCTCTTCCCACTGTCGTGTCGTTGAATTCTGATGAATTTTTTGGGTGGATTTATACTCCTTGAAAATTTCGTAATGGACTTTAACTTTAGCAATAGCAGGGTTATAAATCGGTAAACCTCCATTGCGGATACGTTCATTTTCTCCATCGATGATGCATTTACCCCAGTGTAAAAGAGCCGATTCGGTACTTAAATCCGGCACATTGTGTACTTCAGGATCCAACTGATAAAATAACTTATGCTCTTTTTTGATGTCTCCCCGTATTACAGCCAGATTAAATACCTGAATGAAATGAGAAATGTAAAGACGCACGTTATGTATAATCTGCTGATATCTTTTGTTGGCATTTACCTGATTCTCGAGCGTCTGCTGATACTGCAATTGCTGTTTCTCAAAAAAAGAAAGAAAGTTCTTTGCTTCAAGAATTGTCTTGAACGCAATAACATGATTATTATAACCTGATTTATCTTCTTTTTGAATAGCAGTGCGAAGCGCTCTTAATCTCGACTGGTCTGTATTGGGCAAACGACGGTATGGCATGAAAAATTTAAACTGTAATTAAGTGTTATTCATCAAAAATACTCACATACATGCAAAGATAAAAAAATTAATCGTTTCTGAACATTAATTTTTCAGCTAATTTTCTCAATTCCTGTTTTTTATTTGATGAAACACTTACTTTTTCCAAAGATGCGATGGCCTTTCCATAATAAATATCCATAGCATCTTCGCATATTTTTTTGACTTCCAGTTGATTATAAATTTCTGTCACTTCCCTGATCTTTTTCTCAGGATTAGGATTAGATTCATTCAGCCAGAAATTTAATTTCTTCTGTATTTCTCCAGTGGCTGTTTTTCTTGCATGGATAAGCAAGTAGGTCTTTTTATTGCATAGAATATCTCCTCCAATCTGTTTCCCAAAAGTTTCAGAGTTTCCATATACATCCAGCAGATCGTCTTTAAGCTGAAACGCCAATCCTATATTGATCCCAAAGTTATATAGATGGGCTGCATCTTCTTCAGAAGCGCCTCCGATAATTGCTCCGGTTTGTAGCGAACAACCAAGCAATACCGCCGTTTTGAGCCTGATCATTTCAATATATTCTTCGGGTAATACATTCTCCCGCTGCTCAAATTCCATGTCGTATTGCTGCCCTTCACAAATTTCGGCTGCAGTCTGTGTAAATAATTGCAAAACAGCTTTCAGACAGGAGGAAGGAGTATCCAACAACAATTCATAAGCCATTATTTGCATGACGTCCCCCGAGAGTATAGCGGTGTTTTCATCCCATTTTACATGTACCGTAGGTTTTCCCCTCCGGATGGAAGCTTTATCCATGATATCATCATGCAACAAGGTGAAATTATGAAAAACTTCAATCCCAATAGCCGGCTTAATTGCCGGATCAATATTATCGCTGAATAAATTACAGGCCATCAGGGTTAATGCCGGACGAATACGTTTGCCTCCCTGCCCCATCGTATAGCCAATCGGATCATATAACCCGGTCGGTTCCCTCTGCCATTTGATTTGCTGAATGGCAGCATTGACAATCGATGATGTTGCTTCAAAACTATTCATAAACAATTATTTTCGTTTGTCCAGTTCATTTTCGATAATATCTGTCAGTACGTCTTTCATTTGCAATCCTGCAGCCCGAACCTGTTGAGGAATGAAACTGGTGGTCGTCATTCCGGGTGTAGTGTTAACTTCCAACAAATTGATCACGTCACCTTCGGTGATGATATAGTCAATCCTGATAACACCTTTGCATCCCAGGATATCATAAATTGCCGAAGTGAGCTTCTGTACACGCTTCGTTAGCTCACTGCTGATTCTGGCTGGTGTGATTTCCTCTACCTGGCCTTTATATTTTGCATCAAAATCGAAGAACTCATTGTATGGCACTACTTCTGTTATCGGTAATACAACTGATTTACCCTTGGTTTTATAAATTCCGCAGGTAATCTCTGTTCCCTGCATAAAAGCCTCAATCATCACCTCATTTCCTTCCTTAAATGCTCTCTCAATAGCAGGCTGAACATCTTCCTCGGATTTTACTTTGGTCACTCCGAAACTACTACCTCCCACATTAGGCTTTACAAAACAGGGAAACCCGGTTTTCTTTTCCACCTCATCAGTGCTGATTGTTTGTCCGCTCCGAAGCAACACAGATTCAGATACTTTTACGCCAAAACTTTTCAAATACTGATTACAGGTGAATTTATTGAATGTCAATGCTGATGCAAGAACCCCACAAGTTGAATACGGAACTCCTATTAAATCAAAATACCCTTGTAAAATACCATCCTCTCCCGGCGTACCGTGAATGGTAATATAAGCGAAATCAAATTTTATTTTTTTTCCCTGATAAATAAAACTGAAATCCGATCTGTTAATTTCAATCTGTTCATTCTCTGCAATATTAACGACCCATGCTTCCTTGGTTAAAGTAACCTGATACACCTGATATTTGTCCTGATCCATAAAGGAAAGTAATCCGGCGGCACTTTTGAGGGAAACAACAACTTCAGAGGAATCACCTCCGGCAACGATGGCGATAATAGATTTCATATCGTTATAAATTCAAATGTGTTTGGGCATATTCTCGCCACATATCAATTAATCTTTGTAAATCTTCCGGTATTTCACTTTCAAAATGCATGTATTCCTTTGTTCGTGGATGTACAAATCCCAGGGTCTTAGCATGCAGTGCCTGCCTCGGACAAGCATAAAAGCAATTTTTAACGAACAACTTGTAATAAGCTGATGTAGTTCCTTTTAGTATTACATTACCTCCATACCGCTCATCATTGAAAAGCGTGTGACCGATATGTTTCATGTGTACTCTGATTTGATGCGTTCTCCCCGTTTCGAGTCGACATTCAACCAGCGTTGCATAACCAAATCGCTCAATAACCTTGTAATGGGTTATGGCGTATTTGGCATAGGGATTTTCTCCTTCCGGAAAAACTTTAAAACGCATTCGATCACTTGGGTCACGTGCCAGGCCACCGGTAATGGTTCCTTCATCTTCCTTTACATTCCCCCATACCAAGGCATAGTACCTTCGCTTGGTTGTTTTTTCAAAGAATTGCTTACCCAGATGCTGTTTCGCATCTTCGGTTTTAGCTATCAGCAACAATCCCGACGTATCCTTATCAATACGATGAACCAGCCCCAACCTGGAATCATTGGCATCAAAATCTTTATTATCCTTTAAGTGGTAGGCTATTGCATTTAACAAAGTTCCATCGTAGTTCCCGAATCCGGGATGTACAACCAGTCCTGGCTGCTTATTTACCAGGATAATATCATCATCTTCATAGACAATATTGATGGGAATATCCTGGGGAACAATAATATATTCCGAAGGCGGATAGGCTAGTACGATGGTTATCACATCGCCGGGCTTAACTCTGTAGCTGGATTTTACAGGTTTTTCATTTACCCTGATGTTGCCGGCATCTGCAGCTTCCTGAATACGATTACGGGAAATGCTGGCCATGATATTGACCAAATACTTATCTATCCGCATCATGCTCTGACCTTTGTCGACCACAAAGCGGTAATGTTCAAATAGCTCCTGTTCTGAGCCTAATTCATCATCTTCAATTTCTTCTAAAAACTCTTCTTCCACTTGCTATTCCTCCTTTTTAGAAAAACTCCTCTTCTTCAAATTGATTGTTAATCGATTCTTCGATTAGATTTTTATCTTTTGTTAACCAGATGTCTATGCGTGAACCATCAGGCATTTTTTCTCCGGCAGAAGGAGTTTGTCTGTAAATCATATACTCGTTTTCATTGCCTGCAGGAGTTACATCATAATTCACCGCACCAATGATAAAGGAGGACGAAATTGCTTCGTTCTTTGCTTCATTAAATGATCTACCAATCAAACCCGGTACGGTCGAAATACCCTCTCCGACTCCACTACCAACTACAAGTACCACCGAAGCTCCTTCCGGTAAACGGGTACCCGATTCAATATGCTGCCCCAGATAACTGACATCAATGACTAAATCTTTGAACTCAGAAGGTCTGTATACCACTCCGGAAACTCTTAACCCCAATGATTTAATCAAGGCATCAGCCTGCCTGAACGAAACGTCATTCACATCCGGAAAAGGAATCATTTTCACCTGACGTTTATTCAGGATGAGGTAAATCGATCTGTTTTTTTTCACAGATGAATTTGCCGGCGGAATTTGTTCTACTATGGTTCCCAGGGCTTTTTCCTTTACATAAACCGAATCGATTACCTGTGTGTATAAATCGTAATTTTCAAGAAGATTCTGGGCTTCTTCTACATATAAACCCTGAAGATCCGGAACAGTAACCGATTCTCCGTGATGCGTATAATGATCCAGCACTATCAGTGTAATCCATGCCAATGAGATTACGATGACAATTGCCAGTAAAACTCGCTTCAAAATAAAACCTGCAATGCTCTCTTTCCAGAAAGTTTTAAAATCCATGACTATTCGTTTTATAAAGATTGTTTTTTAGCCAGATTGTTCGGACCAAAACAATTGCCAAAATTAATGAAATAATCTTATTTTCAGTAATAACAAAGCCTATAAAAACAAAAAAAGTAAAAAGGTCTGAATGAATTCGCTTAAATAAGAAAAAATAACATCCACCATTATTTCCATTATTCAGAAAAACATATCTTTGCCCATTCAATATTGCTCAGGAAAAAGAATTAAAAAAATGAATTGGATCATACTAATCGTTGCCGGATTATTTGAAGTTGCTTTTGCATTTTGCTTGGGAAAAACCAAAGAAACAACAGGTGTCGAAATGTACTTGTGGTATACAGGATTCTTTGTGGCATTAAGCATAAGTATGGGGCTGCTGATCAAAGCAACTCAAACTTTGCCGATTGGAACTGCTTATGCCGTTTGGACAGGAATAGGTGCTGCCGGAACTGTTCTGGTTGGAATCTTTGTTTTCAAAGAGCCGATAACTTTTCTACGTATTTTTTTCTTAACAACTTTGATTGCATCTGTTGTCGGATTAAAAGCTGTCTCGAATTAAAATAATAACTTATTCAATATAAAAACCATGAAGAGTCACGATGAACGAATGGCAGGAATGACTTTTACCTCTGTGTATCCTTTGTATCTGGCTAAAATAGAGAAAAAAGGCAGAACAAAGGATGAACTACACCAGGTTATTGAATGGTTGACGGGTTTTGATGAAAATGAACTCAAAAAGCTTATCCGGGAAAATGCGACTTTTGAAACGTTCTTTCAAAATGCTTCATTAAATCACCATGCTCATCTGATTAAAGGTGTAATTTGTGGTTACAGGGTTGAGGAAATAGAAAATCCCTTAACACAAAAAATCAGGTATCTGGATAAATTAGTGGATGAACTGGCGAAAGGGCGAAAAATGGATAAAATACTAAGAGCTGCCCCGTGAGAAGCAGCTCTTAACTATAATGTCTTAGGAAAATGTCGATTACATTTTGTGACGACCTTCATCGGCAACAGTCAGTTTTGATCTTCCCTTGGCACGACGGGCAGCCAAAACCCTGCGTCCGTTTGCAGTTGCCATTCTTTCACGGAAACCGTGTTTGTTTCTTCTTTTTCTGTTAGAAGGTTGGAATGTCCTTTTCATCGCTTTATCGTGTTATTATATTAATATTCTTGTTTTTGGGATTGCAAAGATAGAAGTTTTTTTTTATCTGACAAAACTGTTTGTGATATTTACTTCATTTAACCCCAATAAATTGATAAGTTATTCCTGAAATTTCTTTTTTCAGTAAAAGATAACTGGCATTAGGTATTTCATCTTCCAGTCCATCCAGGGTCAGATAAGTTGTATTACCTAATTGGTTCTCCGCCCTGACATGATCGTGCCCCATGACAACCAGATTTACCCGGTATTTTTCAAATAAATCAAGTAAAACCAACAATTCATTCACAAGCGGGTTGGTTGACAAAGTATGACGGTCACGGAAAAAATTAACATGCGTAAATATAACACATTGATTATAAAGATTTCGGCCTTGCTGCAACAAGTTTTTCAACCAGGCGAGCTGACTCTTTCCCAATGTCCCGCTACCTGAATCGAGGCAAATATACAAATCCCTGACTGAAGGTGTTTGAACCGTAAAATAATATATTGATGTGCCGTATAAACGTTGAAAATGTTTCCATCCATCAAAATATAACTCATGATTTCCCGTCAATAAAAATCGTGGTTTTGTTTCATAATCAGGCAATAAATCATTAAATTTTTCATAATCTTTCTCTTTCCCGGTTACAAAATCGCCCACAAAAATCAAAGCTTCAATATCATTTTGAATACCCTGTTGAAGAAATTTTTGATAATTTTCCGTTTCTCCGACATGAACATCAGATGCTAACAATAAATTATAAGCTTCTGATGCAACTGTAATTGTTTTAAAAGGATTTGAAGTATTCCATTCCATAGATGCTTTAAAACGATCTTCAATGCGATCAGTCGAGCGAATAAAACCAGTCAGATCCGTATCACCGATACAGGATGATAATAAGACCGATATAAGTAGTAGGTGTATACGCTGTTTTATCACAACTTCCATTGAATACCTCCTCTTATAAAATAACCAAAATAATTCACCCGGATATTCATCAAACCAGCTTGTAAATACCCCAAATCAAGATATAGTTTTGATGTGGCTGAAAACTGATATCCCAGATTTGTAACAAGCATGGGATTAGTTTCCTGTTGTATCAGGAAAGCATCAAAATTAGTGACTGATGCTTTAAAATCCCATTGATCAGAAAAAGGATGATAATAGGTAATTCTATACATCAGATTAATTGGCTCCCAAAGACTTGTCTGATCATAATCATTCAATTCCGCATATACATTCGGAAGTTTAAAAATACGGGTATTTAACCCAATATCATAACTGAATTTATTGCTGTAGTAATGAAATATAATGCCGGCATTGTGTTCGTGCAAAATTGCTGAAAACGGTTTCCACTGGTAAAATACATGACCTGTAACCGGCTTTTCTTTTATGCTGAAATCTCTTGAAATATCTATTCTCAGTGCATTAAAGATATTTTCTCTTTCATTTGATAAAGTAACTCCAGCTGTTGCTTCAAATTGCCATTCTGAAACTACAGCTGTAATTCCACCCGCAAAATCCGAATATAAACCGGAGGATGTATAATTAGTTCCCCCCAACATTGATATGTCAGCAGTAATTTGCGCCTTCAATGTCTGTAAAGAAATCAACATCAAAAAAAATAAAATCAGCCTGTATTTCATCTGAAAGTTTGGAAATTTATTTCTGAAGTTCAAATATACTTCATTTTTTGATATAACCGGCTTTAATAAACCAGTTCAAGGCTTCTCCGATCGCTAAATCAAGCGGGGTTTCGGGCAATAATAAATCGGTTTTAGCCTTGGAATTTGTATAATATTCTCTTATCAACAACTGGTTGATATTCCTGCTGCAAAAAGAAACTTTTAGTTTGAAAAATCGCAATAGATCACCTGATAATGCAATTATACCAAGTATGAAAGCAGGTACAATAATAATTGTTTGTTTATATGCTCCTACCTTTTGCTGAATCTTAAAGTATTCTTTGAATGATAAATTGACTCCTGAAGTAAGATATCTTTCTCCTGATTTACCCATTGTTAATGCATTGCAGCATGCTACCGCCACATCTTTTACATACACAAAATTTTTTCCTCCTTCGGGTAATAATAAAAATCTTTTTTTATATCCCATGATAACCAATTTGCCTGAGTTTGGTTTGGTATCATAATTTCCTATCATAAATGTCGGATTGATGATAATTAAATGATTATCTTTAGCATAACTTCCGAAAAGTTGCTCAGCTTCATTTTTACTTGTAGCATAATCTGATTTTGTGAACGGATATTCAATGGAATTTTGTTCATCAGCGGGTTCTTTTTTATTACCATATCCAATTGTGTTGGCTGTACTGACAAAAACCAATTTCCGGATAGATAATGCTGTTGCCGCTTCTATTATTTGTTTTGTGGCATCAACATTAATTAACTTATAATCGAAATAACTCAACAAATCAGTATCAGTAACAGCTGCAATGTGAATAATTGCATCACAATCTTTTGCTGCTGAATAAATAATTTCTTTATCTGCAAAATTACCGATAACTACTTCTACCCTATTCAATTCAAAATCAATCTTTTTTACAGATCTTACAATAATTATGACATCATGACCTTTATTTAAAAGTTCCATCACAACATGATGACCTAACAATCCATTAGCTCCGGTTACTAAAACTCTCATTTTTTATATTGTAAAAAGTTTCAAAACTATTGATGTTCAAACATTTTTATGTATTAAATTGTTTACAATAGAGAGTATTTATATGCCGATGTAAAAATTTTTAATAAGATGTCAATTCCTGTTGAAAATAAGTGTGTAAATTTTTGTAAATTTCATTTGTGTTTCTCATTTACTTGTTTCATTAGCACAATATTTGATTTTTCCTAATAAAACTTTTGATTTATGTTAACCATTATTTAAACGCTGTTTTCACTATTACTAACACTTCGGTTTATAAAAACTTACTAACTTTGCCGCTATTAACAAGATGTTGAAAAAGTTTATACAAGCTTAATTTTCAATCTTATTTTTTAAATTTATTTGTTCATATATTTACATCTTAATTGAATAATGAATTGTGCAATATTTTAATAAAAAAAGTTTCAACCAAACTAACAGCCTATTATCATTATCAATTGAAATTTTTAAAATAAAAAATATAATAATAATAATTGTTTGAAAATGGATAAGTCGGAACTCATCAAAGAAATTAACAGACTTAAAAAAGAAAAGAATGCCGTTATTATGGCTCATTATTATCAGATGGGTGATATACAAGATATTGCTGATCAGATTGGCGATAGTTTGGCTTTGGCACAATGGGCTGCTAAAACTGAAGCGGATATTATTGTATTGTGTGGCGTTCATTTTATGGGTGAAACAGCTAAAATTCTATCTCCGCATAAAAAAGTACTGGTACCGGATCTGGAAGCAGGTTGTTCATTGGCTGACAGCTGTCCGGCTGATGATTTTGAAAAATTTGTCAAAGAGCACCCTGATCATACGGTTGTGACTTATGTAAATACAACTGCTGCTGTAAAAGCATTGACTGATGTGGTTGTAACATCAACCAACGCCAAAAAAATTATTGATCAACTGCCGAAAGATGAGAAAATAATTTTTGGTCCGGACAGAAATCTGGGAAATTATATCAACAGTGTTACGGGTCGGAATATGTTATTATGGGACGGAGCTTGCCATGTACACGAGCAATTTTCTGTTGAAAAGTTGGTTAAATTAAAAGCAGAACATTCTGATGCTGCTATTATTGCTCATCCGGAATGTAAGAAGCCACTTTTGTTAATGGCTGATTTTATTGGTTCAACACAGGCATTATTGAATTATACCGTCAATTCTGATAAAAATAAATTTTTAGTTGCTACTGAATCGGGTATTTTGCATGAAATGCAGAAAAAAAATCCTGATAAAATATTTATTCCTGTGCCTCCAAACGACAGTACCTGTGCCTGCAATGAATGTAATTTCATGCGTTTGAACACTTTAGAAAAATTGTATTCGTGTTTGAAAAATGAAAGTCCTGAAATTATTATTGATGAAGCAATCAGGGAAAAAGCGGTGAAGCCTATTTTGAAGATGCTGGAAATGTCGTGAGATATTTACGATTTATTTACAATTTACGATTCTTTTAGGGGTATTGTTTTAAAATGGTAAATCGTAAATAAATAAATAGTAAATCATTTTTTTATTTTGCCGGTACAATTTTATATACCTTATCATTCCGTCTGACTAACTTGTTGGTTTTTATAGAAAAATAATTTCCTTTAATTGCTTTTTGAACCGGTTTTAGTTCTACACGTATTTCTTCAATGGTATCTTCATATACACCGGTTGTTTCTCCTGTAATCATCATTTCATCTCCAATAGCAATATGTTGTGCTTCAACAAGTATTTCGGCAACATCAAGTTTACTGAAATAATTGGTTACTTTACCAATATATACTTTTTTATGGGTAGCTTCGGAACCGTAATTAGCACTCCATTCTCCTAACCTTTGACCTAAATAATAACCATCCCAGAAACCACGGTTGAAAACCTTACTCAGACGCTTATTCCAGTCTTCAATTTTGTTTTGAGTGAATGTTCCGTCTAAATACGATTCAATGGCTTCACGATAACAGGAAACCACGGTTTTTACATATTCCGGTCCGCGTGCCCTTCCTTCAATTTTAAATACTCTGATACCTGATTGAAGCATAACATCCATAAAATGAATGGTTTTCAAATCTTTTGGTGACATGATGTATTCATTATCAATTTCCAGTTCAATTTCTGAATCTTTATCTTTGACTATGTAGCCCCTGCGACAAATTTGATTACAGGCACCTCTGTTTGCCGATAAATTTTTCTCATGTAAACTGAGGTAACATTTACCGGAAACAGCCATACATAAGGCACCATGACAAAACATTTCTATCCTGATTAAATCTCCTTTTTTCCCCCGGATATTTTCTTTGAGAATGCTTTGGTAAATTACTGATACTTGTTTCATATTCAGTTCTCTGGCAAGAACTACTACATCGGCAAATTGTGCATAAAATTTCAGTGATTCAGTATTGGAAATATTTAATTGGGTAGATAGATGTACCTCTACTCCAATTGAATTGGCATACATCATGGCCGCTACATCAGAAGCAATGATAGCAGAAACTTCTACTTCTTTTGCCGTATCAATGATTTCACGCATCAAGTTAATGTCATTGTCATATAAAATGGTATTGACGGTCAAGTAAGATTTGATATTGTTTTCTTTACAAACAGCGACTATTTTTCGTAAATCCTCTGTGGTAAAATTGCTGCTGGATTTACTTCGCATGTTGAGTTTTTCAATACCAAAATATACAGAGTCGGCTCCCGCTTGTATGGCAGCTGCCAAACTTTCCCAGGAACCTGCCGGCGCCATTATTTCAATTTCTTTTCGTTTCATCAGTTATTTATAATGTGGTGTTAATTTATCAATACAGAAACTTGCTCCCAACCTGATTTGATGATATGGGTAATCTTTTATTCCATATTGATATTGTGCAAAATACTCTATTTTATTTAATTTATATGTAAATTTTGTTGCGTAAACAAGTGGTGCATCTCCATAATCATTACCGTATAGTGGATGTGTGTGCATCCATCCCCAATAGCCGGATATTGTGTTTTCCCATTTCCAATATTGATTGCCCAGTATTATTTTTCCACCATAAATGGGAGCATCATTTTGTGTACTGTTGGTTGTTTCCCAACATAAGAAACCAAGATTTCCAACCAGTCGAATTTCATTTAAAAATTGATTATTTAAATGAAATGATTTACCAGTTTCTATATCAAAATAATAACCGGGTGTATCAAAATAACGTCTTCCGGTAAAATTTGTTCCGGAAGCAGTTTTGATGGTTGAATTGAGTATTAAAGCGGGTTTACGGATATCTTCCTTCAACAAGGAAATCCGGGTTTGTACATAAAAATCACCATTTGCTTTACCTGTTTTATTACCATTCATACTACGTGCTAAGCTAATTTCATCGGTGACCTGATAATGTTCAAAAATTGTTGACCATATTTTAAAAGATACACGGCCGGGTAGGAGAGGGATGTCTATTTTAAAGTATCCATTCTTAGTTTGATCTCCATAACCAAAATAGTAATCGGCCATCAATTGAATGGTTGTTTTTTCGACAATTGTTGCATCCGTAAATTCCGGTACCGGATTAGCATTAGGTCCGAACCAGGCTGGTGCATATTTTACTTCCTGAGATATAATTAATTGAATATTAATTAGTAATAAAATAATTAGTATAATATTCTTCATATAACGAGTTGAATTTCGTTGCAAAGATAATCATTAGGATAGGATAATGCTAATGTTATTATTTTATTTAATTGATAAACAATACACTAACAAATTGGTTATAGTGATTGGGATAATTTTTTTAACTTTGCTGCCCGTTTATGAATAAATACTATACATGCAAATAGCTAACATTATATTTCCGGATAAACCATTGTTTTTAGCGCCGATGGAGGACGTTACTGATCCTGCATTTCGTTTACTTTGTAAAAGATACGGAGCTGATATGTTGTACACAGAGTTTGTGTCTTCAGAAGCCCTGATTCGAAATGTAAATCGTACACAACAAAAGCTGACAATTTATCCGGAAGAACGTCCGATTGCCATTCAGATTTATGGTCATGATCCCGATTCAATGGTGGAAGCAGCTAAAATTGCTGAGCAGGCCAAACCGGATTTGATTGATATCAATTTTGGCTGTCCGGTTAAAAAGGTTGCCGGAAAAGGAGATGGAAAATGTGCAGGAGCCGGTCTTTTGCGTGATATTCCCCGTATGCTTAAAATTACTACCAATGTAGTAAAAGGAGTTAAAATACCGGTAACAGTTAAAACTCGCTTAGGTTGGGATGATGACAGTAAAATTATTGTGAGTTTAGCTGAACAGCTACAGGATTGTGGTATTCAGGCACTGACAATACATGGAAGGACACGTTCGCAAATGTATAAAGGAAATGCTGACTGGGAATTGATAGGACAGGTAAAAAATAATCCCCGTATAAAAATTCCAATCATAGGTAATGGTGATGTAACGACACCAGAAAGAGCTCTGGAATGTTTTAATCTGTATGGGGTTGATGCTGTGATGATTGGTAGAGGTTCAATTGGTCGTCCCTGGTTTTTTGCTGAAGTAAAACATTATTTTAAAACGGGTGAAGTGAAATCACTGTTGTCTTTTGAGGAACAAAAAGAAGTTTTGAAAGAACATATAATAGCTTCTGTACGATGGCTCGATATTGATGAGGAAACACCTATAGAAAGTGTTTATAATCAGCGCTTGAAAGGAATTATTCATAGTCGCAGACATTTAGCCGCTACACCGGTTTTTAAAGGTATACCCAATTTTAAAGATACACGTATTGAGATGTTGCGGGCTGAAACTTTGGATGAGTTGTTTGGGATTATTGATGCTGTGAATCTTGAATAATATTATTTTTCAGTTTATTACGGTTATAAACTTTTTTCGACTGAACAATTTTTGTTTGATTAATAGGTTTACCATGTAACTTAATTTCTTCTTCGCGACTTAATTTTCTGGCGGCTTTGATGATATCCAGAATTTCTTTGTTTTTCTTTTTTTTCATGTTTAGGTTCTTTTAATTTATATAATTTCAACCACCCTTGATCCGTCGGGTTGTTCGGTTATGTTTACTTTAGTTAATGAGTCGGGTAGGAGAGGAGCAATATTTTCAGACCATTCGATGAAACAATAATTTCCCGAATATAAATATTCTTCTGCTCCAAGATCAAGTGCCTCCTGAATTTTGTTAATCCGGTAGCAATCGAAATGGTAAATAATTTTCCCATCAGCTGTTTCGTATTCATTTACGATTGAGAAAGTAGGGGAGTTCACAATTTGATTAACACCCAGTTCTTCGCAGATTGCTTTGATGAATGTTGTTTTACCCACACCCATGTTGCCATTAAATGAATAAACTTTGGCATCATCCATTTTCTTAATAAATGACTTTGCGGCCTGATGAATTTTTTTAAGATTTTCTATTTTTATTATAACTGACATTTTGAACCAGATTAATTACATTTGGATATAAAAGTATTTTTACCCGTATTTTCACTGTTTATACTTAACATTTTTCAGGACAAATTTACTGGAAAATTTATTTATTCGATTCCTGAGTGCTCAAATTGGTATTAAAATGACTATAAACAATTGATGCTCTGTGTTTTCCAATGATTTTTTCAATTTCTGAAATTTCTGCATTCCGGAGTCGTTTGATGCTTTTGAAGTGATTTATCAGTTCAGTTTTTGTTTTTTCTCCAATACCTTTGATTTCATCCAGTTCAGAAGAAGTTTGTGCTTTACTCCTTTTTTCACGGTGAAAGGTAATTGCAAATCGGTGCACTTCATCTTGAATGTTAGCTAAAAACTTGAATAGTAAATCATTAGGTTTTAATCCGACTGATTTAGGAGGAAAACCAAAAAGCACTTCATTTGTTTTATGTTGTTTATTTTTTACTAACCCAGCGATAGGAATATCTATATTTAGCTCATTTTCAACAACTTGTCTAACAATTTCCATTTGTCCGAGTCCACCATCTGTTAAAATTAGATCGGGTAGGGGAGTTCCTTCTTTTAACATCCGGGAATAGCGTCGATAAACAACTTCTTTCATCGAAGCATAATCATCGGGGCCTTCAACAGTTTTAATGATATATTTTCGGTAGTCTTTCTTTGAAGGTTTTCCCGTTTTAAATACTACACAGGCAGCTACAGCATTGGTTCCTGAAATATTGGAATTATCAAAACATTCGATATGCATTGGCATCTTTTTGAGTTGTAGTTTTTCCTGCATATTTTTCAAAATTGCAGTGTTTCTTTGCTCGGGATTTAATTTCTCTGCTTGTTTTAATTTGTCGAATTTATATTGTTTTACATTTTGGATAGATAAATCAAGTAATTTTTTCTTATCACCTTTTTGTGGTATAGTGATAACTACACCATGGATAGGAAACTCTATATCAAATGGAACAATAACTTCTTTCGATGAACTCTGAAATTTATTCCTCAATTCAATGATGGCGAGTGCCAATAATTCTTCTTTTCTTTCGTCTGTTCGCTTTTTATATTCGATGGTGTAACCCATAACGATGGAACCTTTCGAAACTCGCAGCATATTAATATAGCTGGCATTTTCATCTTCATCATATCCGAATATATCAGTTTCATCAAGAACTGTATTTGAAATGATTGATTTGGCTTTATAGTTTTCCAGTAAATCATATTTGATTTTGATTAAATGAGCCTCTTCATATTTAAATTCGGCTGCCAATCTTTTCATTTCATCGTGCAACATTTTACTCAATTCATTTGCATCACCTTTGATAATTTTTTCTACTGCTTCGATGTGTTTTAAATATTCTTCTGCGGTTTCTTTTCCTTCACATCCTCCGTTGCATTTGTGAATATGATATTGTAAGCAAACTTTAAATTTTTTGTTTTGAATATTTTCTTTACTCAGGTATAATTTACATGTTCTGATAGGAAAAATTTCATGAATAAAATCTATCAATGTATTTATGGCATAATTAGAGCTATATGGACCATAGTACCTGGAACCGTTTTTAATGATGTTTCTGGTTTTAAATACGCGTGGAAATGGTTCGTTTGTTATACAAATGCTCGGATAGGTTTTACCATCTTTGAGCATCACATTGTATCTTGGTTGAAATTCTTTGATTAGATTATTTTCAAGTAATAAAGCATCTTCTTCTGAATTTACAACAATGTATTTTAGTGAAGCAATGTTTTTGACTAATACGTTCGTTTTGCCAATATCGTGTACTTTGTTAAAATAAGATGATACCCTCTTCTTTAAATTTTTTGCTTTACCTATGTATATAATCTCTCCTTTTGAATTAAAATATTGATAAACCCCTGGCTTTTCGGGTAAGGATTGTATCTGTGGCTTTAATTTTTTGTAGGAAGATGACATATTTTTATTCTGAATGAGTAGTAAAATTTCAAATTTGTTCCACGTGAAACAGTGAATTATCTCCCCAATAACACCAATAAAACGTTCACATCACTGGGCGAAATGCCTGGAATCCTACTCGCATGACCAATGGTCTCCGGATCAATTTTGATTAGTTTATGGCGAGCCTCTGTTGAAAGAGATTGTACGCTACTATAATCAACTCTTCCCTTTAGTGGAATATTTTCCAAACGTTGAAGCTTTTCAGCAATTAATTTTTCCCGTTCAATGTAGCCCTCATATTTAATAATAACCTCTGCTGATTCAATGATTTCTTCTTTTCTATTCAGGATGAGATCTAATTTAGCTTGTAAAGCAGGAACGGCAGTGGCCAATTCATTAATCCCGAATTGCGGACGAAGAATCAAATCATGCAGGCGACAACCATGTTTTAGTTCGGAAGAATTAACAGAGTTCAGAAATGTATTTACATGTTGTGGTTTGACAGAATAATCCTTAACGAACGTAATTAATTTTTCCTGCTCCTCTTTTTTATAATTTAATTGCCTAATCCGGTCTGATTTTGCCAATCCAATTTCTGCTCCTTTTTCGGTCAAACGCATGTCGGCATCATCCTGACGCAGGATAAGGCGGTATTCGGCACGGGAAGTAAACATCCGGTAGGGCTCATCCACGCCTTTAGTTACCAAATCATCAATTAATACTCCAATATAGGCTTCATTACGACCCAGGGTGAATGAATTACCTCCATGACAATTGATATGTGCATTTATTCCAGCTATAAGTCCTTGACCACCAGCTTCTTCATATCCGGTTGTACCATTAATCTGTCCAGCAAAAAAGAGGTTTTTAATCAGCTTGGTTTCCAGTGTATGTTTCAATTGTGTTGGATCAAAGAAATCGTATTCAATGGCATAACCCGGACGGAAAATTTGTGCATTTTCAAGTCCCGGTATAGTGTGTAAAGCCCTGATTTGCACGTCATAAGGCAGTGATGATGAAAATCCGTTCAAATAATATTCGTGTGAATCAACACCTTCTGGTTCCAAAAATAACTGATGGGATAATTTATCAGCAAAAGTGACGATTTTGGTTTCGATACTTGGACAATAACGTGGACCGATACTTTGAATCTGACCGTTGTATAATGGGGAATCTGCTAATCCTTCACGGAGTTTCTCGTGTGTAATTTCATTGGTGTAGGTAATCCAACAGCTCATTTGCTTCAATTCCCGTTTTACATCTTCCATGAATGAAAATTTATGGAAGTCGTTTTCGCCGACTTGTTCAGTTGTTTTACTGAAATCTATTGTTCTGCCATCAATACGGCAGGGGGTACCCGTTTTCATGCGGTCAGTTGTAAAACCCAATGATTTGAGTTGTTCTGTAATGCCATAAGATGCCGGTTCAGAAATTCTTCCTCCGGTAATCTGGTTTTTCCCAATATGTAACAAGCCGCTTAAAAACGTCCCGGCGGTCAGGATCACCGCCTTGGCTTTCATGTGGATGCCCAAAGAAGTAATTACACCCGTAACCTCATCATTTTCAACAGTTAACTGTTTAACCGTATCTTGCCAGATTGATAAATTAGGTGTACTGGTAACGGTTTTAATCCATTCCTGTATAAACTGATTTCTGTCGCTTTGCGAACGTGGACTCCACATGGCAGGACCTTTCGAGCGATTGAGCATTCGGAACTGGATGGCACTCCGGTCGGTAACGATACCCATTTGCCCGCCTAATGCGTCTATTTCTCTGACAATCTGACCTTTAGCGATTCCGCCCACAGCCGGATTACAACTCATCTGCCCGATTTTGTTCATATCCATCGTGATGAGCAGTGTTTTAGAACCCATATTGGCGGCTGCACAAGCAGCCTCATTTCCGGCATGTCCGGCTCCGATTACTATTATGTCGTATTTAAAATCCATTCAATTAAATCTGTGTATCTGATAATTTAACCTGCAAAAGTATAAAAATGTTGCGACATGTCCGTAATTTATTGTAAGTGTTACAAACAATTAGCTTTATTAATACAGTTATAAACATTCATTGTATATAATTCTAATTAATTTTAATGCAAAATAATATTTTATTTTTGTGAGCATAACAGCTATGAAATTCTAATTTGTGCATTTAGAAATTAGAATTATTTCCCTAAAATTAAAAAAGTACCATTGCAATGTTATGTTTCCCTATTTCATTCGTCATAACAATACATGAGTCAGGAACGATATAAAGCAGAAATACTGCCCATACGCGACAAGCTCTTCCGCATAGCACAAAAAATATTGCAGGGGGATGAGGATGCAGAAGATGCCGTACAAGAGGTGCTTCTCAAACTTTGGCACACCCGTGACTCATTAGGTTCTTATGATAATGTGGCTGCTTTTGCAACGACGGTTATAAAAAATCATTGTCTGGATAAGTTAAAACTAAGAAAACGGACGGAAACGTTGGATGATATACATTATCGACGGGAAGCAGGCGATAATCCGTATTTGCAGTTGGAACGAATTAATACAGAGGAGATACTGAAAAAGATAATAGAACAACTTCCACCTTTGCAGCAAACCATCATCCGGATGAAAGATATGGAAGAATACGAAGTGGAAGAAATAGCTGAAATTACCGGAACTAAACCTGATGCAATAAGGGTAAATCTGTCGAGAGCAAGGAAAAAAGTACGGGAAGAATACATTAAATGGACAACAGGATGAAAATAAGATTTAAATATAAAATTACTTTCGAAGAGGCGGATAAACTAATCGAAAGATATTATGAAGGACTAACCAGTGTAGAAGAGGAGAGGAAGCTTCAAGAGTTTCTTTCTCAAACAGACCTTCCCCTGAAATATGAACCAGAACAAGCTATTTTTGGATATTTCAGACCCCAGAAACAAAAACAAGTACTTCTTACACGGAAAAATTTACTACGTTGGCCTGGTATTGCTGCTGCATTAGCAGTAGGAGTATTTGGTATCCAGCTGTTTATGAACAGTCATTTATCGAATTATGCCTATGTTGATGGTAAAAAAATAACAGACATGGATGAAATAAAATTACATGCAATGGCCTCTATTGAAAATTTACCATCCGGTCAGGCTATCATTGAAGATAATCTACGGCAAGTGAGTAGTAAAAAACTGATAGAAGAACAATTAAATCTATTTTCTGAATTTGAATAAAATAAAAGAACGATATGAGATCAATTAAAATCCATTTATTACTGATATTACTGACAGGATTCACAGGTATTCTGTCGATGCACGCTCAAAACGATCTTGAAATAAAAAAAGTTTTCGATCGGTACGGGAATAAAAAAGGTGTTGTTATGGTAGAACTCACCGGTGAAATGTTAGACGGATATGACTTTTCACTTTTTAAAAGTCTGATGATCCGGGAGAACCCTGAGGCTGCCGACTATATACGGAAAAGCCTTGCAAAAGATGAAACCGGGGCAAAAAAGGTTAAACAGGTTGTTGCAAATGGCAAACCAACATCTATATATCTTCAGTTACCGCCAAAAGGGAAATATCATAGACTAATCCTATTCAATGAAGCAACAAAACCAGACCATGTTGTTACTTTAATTTACATAGAGTCTAAAGATGATTCTGAAGATGTTTTGAAATTAATATTGAAAAAAAATAAATAATAAACGCTTAATTATCAACAAAATGAAAAAAATAACGCTTTCTCTTATCGTATTTGTATGTATATTTTCTAATGCTAAAGCTTTAGAAACAATTGAAAATGATACGACAGTTTATTTTAAAAACAAAACTATTCAAATAGAGGATAGTATAGGTCAAATGAAAGTAAAAGTTCTCGGTTTGGATGGTGAAGAATATAAACCTGTATATGAAGGTGTTTTCTCTGATGGTAAAAGTTTCGAAAAATGGACTGTAATGGAGGAAATAGGTATTCAATTGCCCTTCATGACAAAATCGAAGAGTAAACGAAAGTATACAATGGAGCCGCATTGGGCTGGTATTGGCTGGGGTTTTGCGAATATTGCGGATCAACAATATAATTTTAATAATATCAATGGAGTTTCGCTGAAATCAGAATCATCTAATGAATTCTTTTTCAATTTGATTGAAAAAACACTTCCGGTTTACAAGAACAATCTTGGTATTACAACCGGTTTGGGATTCAATTGGAGAAATTATTACTTCGATAGCAATCAGTATTTTGCTGAATTGAATGGTGTTACAGTAGTTCAAGATGCACCAACCGGTACAGTTTACGAGTACAGTAGACTACGAACTCACTATATTACAATTCCTCTTTTACTTGAGTGGCAGCCTACATTTGGAGCAAGTCAAAAATTCTTTATATCAGCTGGTGTAATAGGAGGTATCAATACCTTAGCGTCTCAAAAACTAAAATACAAAGATCAGAATGATAACACAATTCGTAAAACAGTTGGCAAAGGCTTGAATATTGCCCCCGTAACACTTGATTTTCAGGGACAAATAGGGTATGGATCCTGGAATATATATGCTAAATATTCTCCATTCAGCATATTCCAATCGCAAAAAGGACCAGAAATAAGATCTGTTTCAGTTGGTGCGATGCTAAACTTTTAACTGACGAAATCATTATAAAAATAAAAAAGCCCGTAAATTCGACTACTGATTTACGGGCTTTTTGTGATCATATTTTACGATATCAACGAGATAAGGACCCCTGCAGCAACAGCAGAACCAATAACCCCGGAGATGTTACTTGCCATGCAGTATTGCAGAATGTGATTATTAGAATCGTGTTTTAATGCCATTTCGTTGGCAACCCTGGATGCCATAGGTACAGCACTTAATCCGGTTGCGCCTATCAATGGGTTAATCTTCTTTTTAGTGAAAAGATTATACACTTTAACTGCTAGAATACCTCCTGCAATTGAAATAGCAAACGCAACAAATCCTCCCACCACGATTCCCAGGGTTTTGGGTGAAAGGAAGACATCAGCAGTCATGGTTGCTCCGACGGTTAGTCCGAGGAAAATAGTAGCTGTATTCATGATAGGTCCGGTAGCTGCTTCTGATAATCTCAGGGTGGAGGTTCCGATTTCTTTGATCAGATTTCCAAATAATAACATGCCCAACAATGGTACAGAAGATGGAACGAAAATAGCAGAAACACAACCCAATACTATTGGAAAAATAATTTTAACAGCTTTCAGATTTTTGATTTTATGCTTTGCCGGATATAACTTATCCATTTCACGCATATTTATTTTGAATTCCTTCTTTGTCATTAAAAGATTGGCGACCAGAGGAATAATCACCGGTACAAGCGCCATATATGAATAGGCAGCAATGGCAATCGGTCCGAGCAGATGCGGAGCCAGTTTAATTGTTGTATAGATAGCTGTTGGTCCATCTGCACCGCCGATAATACCGAGAGAAGCAGCTTCTTCGAGGGTAAATCCTAACAGTATTGCTACTATCAGTACAGAGAATATCCCGATTTGTGCAGCAGCGCCAAAGAAAGCAAGTTTCAGGTTGCGTAGCATGGGACCAAAATCAGTCAACGCACCTACACCCATAAAGATGATAGGAGGTAAAAAGCCAGTTTTAATCAGACTGTAATATAAATAATTCATGATACCGTACTCAGTGGCGATCTCGAATAGATTTTTATATCGGTGTCCTTCTAAAGCGATGTTTTCGGCAGGAACAATACCCATGCCTCCTCCGGGAAAATTAGCCAGGAGTACTCCAAAAGCAATCGGAACCAACAATAACGGTTCATATTTCTTTTTTATACCAAGATAAAGCAGTACAAAAGCAATAATCCACATCAGGGCTACCTGGTAGGAGAACCCACCAAAGGCAGTCATTTCATATAATTTTGATAATATTTCTTCCATCCTGATTACTGAAGTTTAAATAATACATCATCTTCATCAACAGAATCACCGTTGGCAAATCCTATTTCAACAATTTTTCCGGCTTTATCGGCCGTAATTGCGTTGTAAGTTTTCATCGATTCGATGTAGCACAGTAAGTCTCCTTTCTCGACCACATCACCCTCTTTCACCGGAGTTTCCGACGAACTGTTAGTCAGATAAAATTTACCTTCAAGTGGTGCAACCACGTCGTGAATTTCTCCGGTAGGTTTTTCTGTTTTTGAGGTCTTGGGCATTGAAGAGGAAATATTGTTAGTGGTATCTCCATAAGCGATATTAACGATAAATTTTTCGCCGTTGACTTCAACCTGAACAGTCTGCGGTTTAATTTCGGAGGAAACCGGTACCGGATTTTTCTTTGCCTTTTCCTGAGCAAGTTCTGCTTCAAAATCGGCTTTAGCCTTACCTGATTTGTATGCTCTGTATTGCTCCGGGTGCATTGCTAATTCAAATAATTCTTCGTCATCCTGACCGAAATCCCATCCTTTTTCATTCATCTCCTTTTTAAATTCTTCCAGTTTATCCGGATATAAGGTCTGAGGATCACCTGCATAAAATTCACGGCCTTGTTCTTTTGCCAGTTTTTTTATAACCGGGTCTACTTCTCCCGGTAATTTTCCTGCTTTGCCTAAAATCATGTCCCAGATGTTATCGGCAATCATGGTCCATCGCTCCTTACCTTTACTTAACTGCATGATGTTAAACATTGCCAGGTTTTTCACGTATTGAGAGAAAGGAGTAACCAACGGAGGATATCCTACACGTGGCCAAACATAGGCAACCTCATCGAATAATTTTATCAGCAATTCGTCGATGGTTAGCTCCGGCTCGCCTTTTTTTACCAGAGATTTGTTGATGCTGACAAGATTATCTTTCAGGTCATTCATCAAACTACCCATCATTCCACCTGGTAATCCTGATGCTATCAGTAATGATTGTAATCTTCTGTTCGATTCAGGAATGAAATAACCCAGAAAATCGTCCATAAACTCCTGAGTCAAAGCTCTGACACGCATATAGGCAGCCATATCAATTTCTGGAACTTTAAAGCCGGCATCAACCAACATTTCACGTACCATGATCACGTCGGCATGTCCGGTTCCCCATGAAAGCGGTTCCATACCCACGTCGATAATATCACAACCATTGCGGCATACTTCTAAAATAGAGGCCGGTGTAAAACCCGGACCGGTCTGGCCATGATACTGAACCAATATGTTCGGATAATTGGTTTTAATGTGTTTCACAATTTTACCTAAAGTTACCGGCCTCCCGATTCCGGCCATGTCTTTCAGACATATTTCATCGGCACCATTGGCGATTAATTCATCAGCAAGCTGACAAAAATATTTTTCATTATGAACTTCCGAAACGGTTAATGACAAAGTTGCCTGTGCGATCATACCAGCTTCTTTCGCATATTTAATGGACGCAATGATGTTACGGGGATCATTCAAACCACAGAAACAACGGGTAATATCAACACCCTGCGCTTTTTTTACTTTATAAAAAAGTTTTCGTACATCGGCCGGTACAGGGCTCATTCTCAATCCGTTTAACGATCTGTCTAACATGTGTGTCTGAATGCCGGCCTCGTTGAAGGGACGGGTCCATTCTCTTACGGCCTTATTTGGATTTTCTCCGAAAAGCAGGTTGATTTGCTCAAAACCTCCTCCATTCGTTTCAACCCTGGCAAAGCAGCCCATTTTAATGATTTCAGGAGCCACTCTTACCAATTGATCCACCCGTGGCATATATTTTCCTGAACTTTGCCACATATCCCGATAAACCAACGAAAATTTAATCTCTTTCTTCATGTAACCCTTATTTATTGCGCTTATAATTTTTTAATGTTTGTTACTTTTCCCTTGCCTTTTGTAATCACATCAATGGCAGCTTCAATTGCTTTCAATGTGCTTTCAGAAGATCCGGCTGTTTTCTTTGTTTTAATAACCGTGGCTTCTTCCGGTAGATACCTGTTTGATAACCTGATGATTAAATTACCGATCAGAATGATTAAGAATAAGATGAAAAACACGGTAATCATTCCGACGGCCATAATTGATAATGCTTCATTTAATGGCTGCATAATAGTATAAATATTTAGAATTTTTGTATTTTGTGCTGTCAGGAAAATATTACATGAAGTACTACAACTTGCAAATATTATGGCACATTAACAATTAATTTGTGCAAATATAGCAATTAATTTTAAAAATGGATGTAAATAAGGCAAGTATTAACTAATTTTTCAATCTGAATAAATTGAATATTTATGCTTATATTTAAATTAAAGTGTGCTAAATGTTTCCGAAAAATAATCCTGCGAAGGTTGATAATACTATAAGAATAAGGCACTAAAATTCCCAATCAGCAATGTAAGTATAAAGCTAAAAATCAATATTCTTTTCATAGGGATATTTGGGCTGTTAATATTTTAACAAAACCTGTTTAATTTCTTCAACAGAAGGAACATGTCCTTTGATTTCTACTTTTTTTCATTCACAACTAATGCCGGCGTGGATAAAACATTGTATTCCATGATGTATTCAACTTTGGTAATGGTAACGTTGAAACCGTTTTGTTATACGACTTCCCTTGTTATTTTTTCGAGCGTTTTGCATTTAGAACAGCTTGTTCCTGAGATATATTTTTTATTTGTATGCGTCTAAAATCATTTTGTATTTTTAAGAAATAAAAGTAATGTGTTTTTTGATAAATGGTTATAATCGAAGTGATTTTAAGAATATTTTAATTATTCAGTTGATGATGATTATTCAGTTTTATATTTCAAAAAAATTCCTTACATTTGCTTTTCTATTAAAATAACCTGATAAACATTCATATCATATGAAATTCAAAGCATCGAGCACCATATTGTTGAGTCACCTGCAGGCCATCAGTCGTGTAATCAACAGTAAAAACTCTTTACAGATTCTGGATAATTTCCTGTTTAGTCTGGAAGGTCAGCAACTGACCATGACGGCTTCTGATACTGAAACAACTTTGATTACTTCCATGGAAGTGGAGGATGTAGAAGGTGCCGGAAAAGTCGCGGTTTCATCTCGTTTGCTACTTGATACGCTTCGTGAGTTTTCGGATCAACCGCTTAATTTCCAGATTAATGACTCGAATTTGGCTATGGTCATTACTTCGGCTAACGGTACGTATAACTTCATTGGTCAAAATGGAGATGAATATCCCCGTTTGCCGGAATTGCAGGCTGATGCAAAGATGATGACGCTACCCGTGAATACACTATCAGCCGGAATTTCAAAAACTTTGTTTTGCACCGCTGACGATGAACTTCGTCCGGTTATGAACGGAATTTATTTTGACATCCTGAAGGATAGTTTGACATTGGTTGCTACCGATGCCCATAAATTAGTCCGTTATAAAACTTCTTATACTAGTGTTAATTTATCGGAAGAAGATAAAGCCAGTTTTATTTTACCGAAAAAACCGGCTAATATGCTCAAGAACATCCTGCCCAAAGAAAGCGGAGAGGTTGAAGTTAAATTCGATAACAAAAATGCCTATTTTAAACTGTCTAATTATACCATGATTTGTCGTCAGGTGGAAGGCAGATATCCCAATTATAACGGCGTAATTCCTAAAGAAAATCCGTACAAAATTATTGTTGACCGGGTTAGCTTACTCAATGCCTTGAAACGTGTTTCGGTTTTCTCCAATCAGGCGAGTAATCTGATTAAATTGCAAATATCAGAAAATCAAATCTTCATTTCAGCGCAGGACATTGATTTCTCTATTTCAGCAGAAGAAACAATTAATTGTCAATATGCTGATGATCAGATTAAAATTGGATTTAAATCTGCTTTTCTCATTGAAATTCTGAATAACATAAACTCAAGTGATGTGATTGTAGAGCTTACTGATCCTTCACGGGCAGGTATCATTCTTCCCTTTGAAAATGAAGATAATGAGGATATCCTGATGTTATTGATGCCTATGTTGCTAAATGACTGATAATCAAAATAATTATATGGGAGGCAGAGGGACTGATTCAAAAAATTGTTCTTCTGCTTTTCTTTTCAAACAAACAATATGAAGCTCAATCTGAAAAATCCCCTGATTTTTTTTGACCTGGAAACAACCGGAATTAACATCGTTTCCGACCGCATTGTACAAATAGCCTATCACAAAGTTTATCCCAACGGTAAGGAAGAATCCAAGTGCTTTCTGATCAATCCGGGGATGCCCATTCCTGCTGAAGCAACAGCTATTCATAAAATTACAAATGAGGCTGTTGCGGATAGTCCGACTTTCAAGGAAGTTGCTGCGGAGATAGTCCGGGATTTCGAGGGGTGCGACCTGGCCGGTTATAATTCCAATCGCTTTGATATCCCCATGCTTGCCGAAGAATTACTACGCGCGGATGCTGATATTGATTTATCGAAAAGAAAATTTATCGATGTGCAGGTTATTTTCCACAAAAAAGAACAACGTACTCTTTCTGCCGCTTACAAGTTTTATTGCGACAAGGACTTGGATGGAGCACATGATGCTTCTGTCGATACCATGGCAACCTATGAAATAATGCAGGCTCAACTTGATCGTTACAAAGATCTGCCTAATGATGTGGAATTACTCGCAAAATATACGACGCAATCAAATAATGTTGACTTTGCCGGTAAGTTTGTGTATAATGAAAAAGGTGAGGAAGTGTTTAATTTCGGCAAATACAAAGGTCAGAAAGTAGAAGATATATTGAAAACAGATACGGGCTATTACGGTTGGATGCTGAATGGTGATTTTTCTGAACATACTAAAAAAGTACTGACTAATATCAAACTAAGAGGTTTTAATAAGTAATTCATTTGGTTTGGTTTAAATCATTTTGGCACAAAGATTGATGCATTTATAGGCTGCAATGCTAATATTTTTCAAATGAGGTTCATTCTTTTGTTCTTTTTGTTGACATCTTGTTTCCGGTTGAGCGCTAACATCAACACACAGGAAAATGCCACTGCTCCATCCCGTACACCGGAGCAGGAAGCGGCTTTACAAACACAAAAAATGCAACAGGAATTAGATCTGAATCAGGAGCAAATACAGGCAATTTATGATATAAACCTGAAGCATGCACGGGAACGTCAGGTTTCAAAATCTAGAAGCGAAGCGTTACAAAGGGTTAAAAATAAAGATGCTGAAATGCGCGAGGTGTTAACGCGAGATCAGTATATCAGGTTACAGGACAAGCGCTACGAACGATATCCATCTACAAGTACGCAGTTTAACAGACCGGATATACAGCAACGCACTCAGCCTGTTCAGGAGAGGACAGCTCCTGCAGAACAAAGACAAATTGATCCGAATCAAAGGCGAACGGTAGCACCTACGGATAACAGAAGCCGGCAGGTAGTACCACAACGTACAATACCTTCCGCAGAGCAAAGGGTGATTGTACCTCGACAACCTTCTTCTTCAGAAAGACCTGATTTTAATCAAAGAAGGGTCCCGATCGTGCCACAAGCAAGGCCTACTCCCGCGCCGGAACAAAACAGAAGTACCCGTTCAACACCTTCTTCGTCCAGCAATTCATCGGGCAATAACCGTCCGGCAAGAAGATAAATATGCCGAATCCCTACTTCCAGTTTAAGCAATTCACGGTTTATCATGATCTGTGTGCGATGAAAGTCGGCATAGATGGTGTATTACTGGGAGCTTGGGCTCCTGTCGATTGTTCGACTGAAAGGGTATTGGACATCGGTACAGGGAGCGGACTCATTGCGCTAATGCTTGCACAGCGTTCAAACGCCATAATTGATGCCGTCGATTTAGATGTAGGAGCTGTCAGACAGGCTGAAATCAATGTGGCTGCTTCGGACTGGAATAGTAGGATAATGGTGCATCATCAATCTTTACAGGACTTTGCAGATAAATTTAAACCAGTATACGACTTGATTGTTTCCAATCCCCCCTATTTTAGATCTTCACTGAAAGCGCCAGATGAAGCGAGGAACAGAGCCAGACATGCTGATACGCTGACGCACGAGGAATTATTGAAATATGCTTCAGGCCTACTAAAAACAACGGGAAGAATTTGTGTCATTCTTCCCGTAACTGAAGGCCTTCAATGTATAAAATCGGCCGAAAAATTCAATTTGTATTGTTATCAGTGTGTTTATGTTTACCCCAAGCCGGATAGCGAAGCTAAACGTGTATTGCTTGAATTCGGTTTTACCACAAGGGAAACACAGTTATCATCCATTGAAATAGAAACAGCTGAAAGACATCAGTATTCAGCTGCTTTTACGACTCTTGCCAAAGATTTCTATCTGAAATTATAAAAGTGCTTTCACTTTTGCCTCCAGAACGGCTTTCGGTGCTGCGCCTATTTGTTTGTCAACTATCTGTCCGTTTTTAATAAACAGAATAGTTGGGATATTGCGGATACCGTATTCGTTAGGAGTATCAACATTATCGTCGACGTTTAATTTACCGATTTGCACCTGTCCATCATACTCTTTTGAGAGTTCTTCAATGCTTGGTCCAACCATGCGGCAGGGACCACACCACTCAGCCCAAAAGTCAATTACTACGGGTTTTCCACTATTAATCACATCTTTGATGTTACTGTCTGTAAATTCTAATGCCATAATATTTTGTTGTTTAATGTTTAAAGTTCAATGTTTAATTTCGGATGCAAATCTAATTGAAAATCTTTTATTCAGGAAATAAAACCGCATTGAATTGCGTGATAGCTATATTGAAATCATCTATGCCACATTTATTTCACCTGAAAATCGATCTTACCATCATTCTTATACTTCTTCAACAGCTTATAAAATTCTTTATTCATATTGACCCGGCACTGACGGGCGAAAAGTCTGATCTTATGTTGTGTAAGCAAATCCACTACGTTGAAATAGATGTTTATGTTACCTTTATTCTGAAGTACCATATCGGTCATATCAACAGCAAACTCTTCATCAAGTTGATCGAGCGGAATCGTAACGGTCAGTGTGTCTACTAGTTTATCTTTTACCTCTTTCAATACTTCAATTTTTTGAATTTTGAGTTCCGGAACAATCGGAGCATTGGGATCCGTTGGCTTTTTAAACTTGTAATCAGCACCTTTTTCCTGTACAGTAGCATGAATTAATAAATACAAATCTTTTATCATGTATTTGCTGAACTCAATGTAGCTATTTCCAAACAGGGCAAATTCGTGAGCGCCTTCATAATCCTCAAGGGTGAATATCCCATAAGGATTTCCGGCTTTGGAGGTGCCGTGGCGAATGGCAGTCACCATCCCACCGATTCTGAGCGGTTTCCCCATCAGTGGCATCAGGTCTTTTAAGTCTGACGTTTTGGTGTTGCAGACATAATTGATTTCAAATTCGAAATCATCGAGCGGATGTGCTGATAGGTACATACCGATGTACTCGCGTTCTTTATTGAGTTTTTCGAGCGGTGACCAGTCATGTGTATAAGGTAACTCGGGTTTGACAATTTCCACTGCTTCCATATCTCCGAAAAGAGAATTCTGAGTTAAAGCATTATCAGCCTGGAATTTATTACCATAACGGATGATACTTTCGATGACTATTTCTCCCTTACTGTTTTCAACAAAGAATTGCTCTCTTTTGATGTCCGGGAACCCATCGAAAGCGCCTGCTAACACAAGACTCTCAATTGTTTTTTTATTACATGCAGCCAGATTAACTCTCTCGATGAAATCGAAAACACCCTTGAATTTTCCGTTTTTGTTTCGCTCTTCTACGATGGCTTCTACAGCTCCTTCGCCAACACCCTTGATACCTCCCAGGCCAAAACGGATATTCCCATCTTTGTTTACCGTAAAAGTCAGATCACTTTCGTTAACATCCGGTCCAAGCACATTCATGCCTAGATTCCGGCATTCGTCCATGAATTTGCCGACTTCACCGATATCATCCTTGTTTCGTGTTAAGTTGGCTGCCATAAATTCAGCCGGATAATGCGCTTTCAGGTAGGCAGTCTGATAGGCAATCCACGAATAACAAGTTGCGTGAGATTTATTGAATGCATATTTGGCAAATTCAGCCCAGTCAGCCCATATTTGCTCTAATTTCTCATCCGGACCGAAACCATTTTTCTTGCAACCTTCCATGAATTTTACTTTCAGGGCTGCCATTTTATCGATGAGTTTCTTGCCCATTGCTTTGCGTAATTCATCAGATTGACCGCGGGTAAAGCCAGCCAGGTCGCGGCTCAGTAACATGACTTGTTCCTGATATACCGTGATACCATAGGTGTCTTTCAACCTGTGTTCCATTTCCGGAAAATGGTATTCGATTTTTTCGCGCCCGTGTTTACGGTTTACAAACTGAGGAATGTACTGCATAGGACCGGGACGATACAATGCATTCATCGCGATGAGATCCTCAAACTGAGTTGGTTGCAGCTCTTTCAAATACTTCTGCATGCCATGCGACTCAAACTGGAAAGTACCGACCGTTAAACCTTTACTGAAGAGTTCGTATGTTTTTTGATCATCAATAGGAATCGCATCGATATCGACCTCTATTCCATGTGTTTTTTTGATGTTGGAAAGGGCTTCCTTGATAATAGAAAGGGTTTTCAGCCCGAGAAAGTCCATTTTTATCAGTCCGATTTCCTCGATTACAGAGCCTTCATACTGGGTAACCAGCATTTCCTCGTTTGTCTCCTTGTCGACAGCCGTGCTCAGCGGCACTAATTTGTTCAGTTCGTCTGCTCCGATGATAACACCGCAGGCGTGTACACCCGTTTGTCTCACTGTACCTTCAAGCATTTCTGCATATTTCAGGGTATCCGACATGTTCTGATCGTACGAGTTGCGAGCCATTTGCAGTTCCGGAACAAATTTCACGCAATTCGATATATTGATTTTCATGGCTTTTCCGCTTGCATCATCCGGCAGTTTATCCGGAATCAGTTTTGTAAGTCGTTCTGCTTCTGCCAAGGGTAATTTTTGTACGCGGGCTACATCCTTGATGGATGATTTTGTGGCCATCGTTCCATAGGTGATGATGTGAGCCACCCGTTCTTTGCCGTATTTTTCCTTTACCCAACGTAGAACCTGACCGCGACCGTCATCATCAAAGTCGATATCAATATCGGGCATGGAGATTCGATCTGGATTTAGAAAACGCTCGAACAGCAAATCATATTTCAGCGGGTCGATGTCCGTAATGCGCAGGCAATAAGCAACCACCGAGCCGGCAGCAGAACCCCTTCCGGGGCCGACAGCCACGCCCATTCCACGTGCAGCGTTGATAAAATCCTGTACAATCAGGAAGTAACCGGGAAAACCCATGGTTTTCATTACATTCAATTCAAAATCGATCCGCTCGGCAGTTTCGTCACTTAGATTTTCGCCATAACGCTTCACGGCGCCTTCCATGGTCAGTTTTCGTAGATAATCTGCTTCCAATTTCACACGGATGACCTTTTCATAACCTCCCAATCTATCGAAACCGTTGCCGAATTCTTCACGAAGTATTTGCTCGTTGAATTGTTGTCTGTATGCATCCTCTGTAGCAAAATCTTCCGGAATCGGGAATACTGGCATCATCGGAGGAGAGTCTATATCATAAAACTCTACTTTATTAGCGATTTCAACCGAGTTTTCAAGTGCTTCAGGGATATCGCCGAAGATCTCCCACATCTGTTCAGGTGTTTTGAGATACTCCTGTTTTGTATAGCGCATCCTGGTAGGATCATCCAAATCTTTTCCCGTGCTCAGGCAAATGAGTCGCTCATGTCCTTCACCATGATCTTCGTCTATAAAATGCACATCGTTAGTCGCGAGAATTTTTGTGTTGGTTTTTCGCGCCAGATATATCAGATCTGCATTCTGACGTTTTTGTTTCTCGTAAACCGTGGTATCGGCATTGGGTTTATCTGTTTGATGCAGTTGCAATTCAATATAAAAATCATCTCCGAAAACTTTTTTATACCAGAGTACAGATTCCTCTGCTGCAGCAAGATCGCCTTTTTCTACCTTTTTGTGAATCTCACCTCCCAGACAGGCGGAAGATGCGATAATACCCTCACTGTATTTTTCGAGAATTTCATGATCAATACGGGGGCGGTAATAAAAACCTTCCATCCATCCCAGCGAAACCAATTTACAAAGGTTTTGATATCCTTTTTTATTCTTAGCCAACAGAACCAAGTGATATCCACTGCGGTCTTCTACGTTATCTTTATCCTTCGATAAGCGGCTACGGCGTGCTACATAAGCCTCACAACCCAGAATCGGTTTAAAAAGCTTTTTTTCAGCACCAGCTAATTGAGTTGATAAGGTCAGCCTTTGTTCATCAGTAAGTTCATCATTCTTCAAGTCTTTTTTAAGCTGATTAATTTCGCTGTAAACCTTGCTGTTTTTCTTTTTTACGTAGTTATAAAATTCTTTGATACCGAACATGTTACCGTGATCGGTAAGTGCGATAGCATTCATTCCGCTTGCAGTTGCCCGTTCTACCAATCCGGGAATAGACGACATACCATCCAAGATTGAATAATAGGAATGCACGTGAAGATGAACAAATGATTTCATACGTTTAAATTTTATTTTTTAGTTGTCGCATGGAACTCTCGATGAACTAATTTAACCATTCACTCAGGTGAAATAATCGATTAAATTAGTTCATGTTCGTTTCATATAAACATGTGGATTAAAAGAGATTAAAAAAACAGTGCAAAAAGTAAAATTTGACTGTTAAAGATAAGGACTTTTGATTGAAAACGGGGTAGTCGGATGTGAAAGTTTTCAACAATCGGAGATAAGTTTAATTTGTAATTTGTCTCTCAATCTGTTCATCAGTACCTTCAATAATGCGATTTGCCCGCAGATAATACGGTTCTCTTTTTTGTAGGGTTTCTGTGATATACTGCTCCAATTCATCGCCTGTTTTGTCTTTTAACAAGGGGCGTACACCAGCTCTCGAAGAAGAAAGCCGCTCTGCCAGATGTCCTGGTGTAAGACGGATATAAATGGTTTCGCCACATTGGTTCATAAAGTCCATGTTATCATAAAAACAGGGAGCGCCCCCACCTGTAGCAATGACCACATCTTCAAATTCGGCGACTTCATGCAAACAGTTTTTTTCTATTTTACGAAACCCGGTTTCACCAGCTTCTGTAAAAATTTGGGCGATAGTCTTTCTGAATTTACTCTCAATATAACTATCTAAATCAATAAAGGAGAGTCCGTGCCGCCTGGCGAGCAGTTTGCCCATGGCTGTTTTGCCTGAACCCATAAATCCTACCAGAAAAATTCGTTGCATGATTGTATGTTTATTGTGTGCAAAAATACCATAACAAATTGATTTCAGGATAAAAAAAGGTCAAATTAGCTAAAAAATTTGATTTCTGTTGCCAATCGGTGGGCGGCTTATAATTTTCAATTATCTTTGCGTGTCAATCAAATAAAAGTATGGTGGAAAAACAAAGCGCTGTTCTATTGATTTTTACCGGAGGAACCATCTCTATGTCGGAGAATCCGGCAACCGGAGCATTGCGACCCATTGATTTCGAGCGACTTCAGGAGTTGATGCCGGAATTGAAACAAACCGGGATTAACATTAAAAGCATTCCGTTTCTCCCTCTTATCGATTCTTCTGATGTGCATCCCGTTACCTGGGAGAAAATAGCTCTTTGTATTGAAGAAAATTATGCTGACTTCGATGGTTTTGTTGTTTTGCATGGTACTGATACAATGGCATATTCAGCATCTGCACTAAGTTTCATGCTCGAAAACCTGTCTAAGCCGGTTATCTTCACCGGAGCGCAGCTTCCTATCGGCATGATGCGTTCGGATGCCAAGGAGAATTTGCTGACAGCCATTGAGATTGCTGCAGCAAAGGAACACGGACAAGCAATTGTTCCTGAAGTTTGTATCTTTTTTGAAGACACACTCTTTCGTGGCAACCGCACAACCAAAAAGAATGCAGAGCATTTCAACGCTTTTCATTCATATAATTATCCGCCTTTAGCGAAAGCGGGAGTACATATTAAGTACTTCAGGAATTATATTCATTATCCGGAACCAAATGCCCGGTTGCGATTACGACTCAACACCGATCCGAATATCGTGGTACTAAAACTTTTTCCGGGTATTTCTGAGAATGTTGTACGTTCTATTTTAGGAACTCCCGGATTAAAGGCAGTAGTTCTGGAAAGTTTCGGAGCCGGAAATGCTCCTAGAAGAATTTGGCTTTACGAAGCATTTAAAACCGCCATCGAACAAGGCATTGTCATCGTGAATAAATCGCAATGCAGTACAGGGACTGTTGAAATGGGACGCTATGAAACAAGTCTGAATCTGTTGAATGCAGGTGTTATCAGCGCCTACGATTGTACAACTGAAGCGCTGGTCACCAAACTGATGTATTTATTAGGAGAGTACAGGTCAGTTGAAGAAGTGAAAAAATGGCTGGGAGTTAGTATAAGTGGGGAAATGACGATAAATTAGCTAATAGCGAAAAGCGAAGAACGAAAAGTAGATAATAAGAAAAAGCGTTTTTAATTTATGATATTATTTTAAAATGGATAGTTTTTATGGGGAACTTTGCAAAATGGATAGGTGGTGGGTTGGGTTGGGCCTTTGGCGGGCCGATCGGTGCTATTATTGGTTTTGCACTTGGTTCGTTGTTTGGTGAAAGTACGGAAGCCGGGAGAGCCCAAACCCATACCAGGCGTACAACTGAACGAGATTTCAAAGCCAGTTTGCTGGTGATGATTGCCTGTGTTATGAAAGTAGACGGCAGGGTCCAAAAAGCAGAACTGGATGTAGTAAAAAGGTTTTTGGTCGCCAATTTTGGAGAAGAAGGAGCTCTGGAAGCACTTCAGATCTTGAAAAAGTTGTTAGATCAATCCATCAACGAAGTGGAAGTTGCTCAGCAAATCAACATGTATATGAATTACTCAGCTAAGTTACAGCTTGTTCGTTTGTTGTTTGATGTTGCCTATGCCGATGGAGCTGTTAATGTCCCTGAATTAAGTATTATCCGGCGTATTTCCGGAATCTTCGGTATCAGTAATGTAGAATTTGAATCACTTAAAGCACCTTACGTTAAACATGTAGATGAAAACTGGGCTTATAAGGCATTGGAAATTGAAACATCAGCTAGTAACGAAGATATTAAGAAGGCGTATCGCAGAATGGCCATGAAATACCATCCTGATAAAGTCGCTAATCTGGGTGACGATATTAAAAAATCGGCTACTGAGAAATTCAGGGCTGTAAATGAAGCGTATGAGTATTTGAAGAAGCAACGAAATTTCACGTAAACGGATTAGTTATGAGTAAGTTAATTACAATCAGGACTTTCGGTAATTCGATAGATTCTGAGATGGTGAGATCTTATTTAGAATCTTTAGGTGTTAAGTGTTATATCAAAGATGAATTTATTAACAGAGCTTATGTCCCAAATGTAGCCGGAGGAGTAAAACTTCAGGTAGAGGAAGAAAACCTTGAAACAGCGATTACACTTCTTAAGGATGGAGGGTATCTTACAGACAAAGATCTCGAGCCGTCACCAGAATATAAATTCATTGAGAAAATACTTGCTAAATTCAGAAAGTAAAGTAAACTTGTCGTAATATGGCAGAACGAAAAATGCAAAATTTAGCGAAGGAAACCGCTATATATGGAATCAGCAGTATCCTGGGAAAATTCCTAAACTGGTTGTTAGTGCCTCTTTACACCTACGTACTGACAGGTTCAGCCGATTATGGGGTGGTAGCAAATTTATATGCCTGGACTGCCTTGCTGCTCGTTATTCTGACTTATGGCATGGAAACCGGTTTCTTCCGTTTCGCTAATAAACATGCTGAAATTGCATCCAGGGTTTATGGGAATACGATTATTTCTGTCGGGTTTACTTCTCTCATCTTTGCAGTATTGTGTGTTGTTTTTGCACAGCCTGTTGCTGATTTACTGGGTTATTCTTCCAACCCGGAGTACATCGCTATGCTTGGTGTTGTCGTTGCGATGGATGCTTTTGGGTCTATCCCTTTTGCTTATCTGCGTTATAAGTCTCGTCCGATTAAATTTGCTGCATTGAAACTGCTGATGATTTTTACGAATATCGCTTTTAATATATTCTTTTTGGTTGTTTGCCCATGGCTGATGGAAAAAAATCCAGATTTAATCGACTGGTTCTATGATCCACATTATGGTGTAGGCTATGTCTTTATTGCCAATGTAATTCAAACGGTAGTTGTAACGATTGCCCTATTGCCTGATGTATTTAAGGCTGAATTCAAATTTGATTTTCATTTATTGAAACAAATCCTGCGTTATTCGCTGCCATTACTAGTATTAGGTATTGCCGGAATTATGAATCAAACTCTCGATAAAATCATTTTTCCCTTTTTAATCGAAGATCCTGAGTTGGCAAAGTCCGAACTGGGAATTTATTCTGCCTGCTTTAAAATCTCAATGGTTATGATGATGTTTACCCAGGCATTTCGCTATGCTTACGAGCCATTCATATTTGCTCAACATAAAGACAAAAACAGCAAAGAAGCTTATGCAGATGCCATGAAGTTTTTTATTATTTTTTCCTTATTGATATTTCTGGGAATGGTGTTTTATCTGGATATATTCAAATTCATCATTCACAGAAATTATTGGGCAGGACTGAAAGTAATTCCAATCGTACTGTTCTCTTATATCTTCCAGGGTGTTTTCTTTAATTTATCGTTGTGGTATAAACTGACGGATAAAACAATGTATGGTGCGTGGTTTTCTATCATCGGAGCGGTAATAACCATTGCCATCAATATAATTTTTGTTCCGGTATTCAGTTACATGGCTTCTGCCTGGGCGGCTTTTGCCTGTTATTTTGTGATGATGTTGCTTTCCTACTTTTATGGTCAGAAACACATGCCGATCAATTATAATCTGAAATCCATTGCAATCTATACAGCATTGGCGATCGGGCTGTACATCATAAGTCTGTTTATCAACACACCATTCCCGGTTTTGAATTTCTTAATAAAGACGATGCTGCTCGTGATTTTTATGTCCTATCTGTTTAAACACGATCTACCATTGAACAAAATTCCGTTCATTAAAAAGTTTATCAGATAAACAAATCATTAACTGTGTTTTCTAATGTGACTCAATATTAATCGGAGAAAATTTATATTTGCAGTAAATGGGCTTTATTTTCTTCCGAAATCTGCGGGGATCTCGCCCCATGCTTCGGTATGCCATTTTAATATTTCAGTTGCATATTCATTTTCAGCCAACCATTTCTCAGCCCGGGCAATGAGTTCAAAAAGGATTTCATTCTGTGGAGTTCTTTGTACCTCTGTCTTGGCTTTCTTTTTTTTAACCCAGGCCTGAGCTGTTTTGCTATCGGTATAAACGGGTATTGACAGATTTTTTTGTTTTAAAAGGGCTAAACCATGTACAAGTGCCAGAAACTCCCCAATATTATTTGTGCCCTCCTTAAACGGACCCTGTTTAAACACGACTTCTCCGGTTCTGGTGTAAACTCCCTGATATTCCATCAAGCCCGGATTCCCGCTACAAGCAGCATCTACAGATAAGCTTTCTATTATTGGCATACCATATTTCACGATAAGTTGTTCGTTCGGCTTTTTTGTTTTGGCATTTTTACCGATATAATTCCAATAGGGAGATACCATGGCTTCTTTTGCTTCAGCTTCGGTTTCGAAACCTTTGTATTTAGCGCCTGCGTACCCGTGTGTTTGTTGCTTGCACTCTTCCCAGGATTTGTATATACCGGGTTCCTTGCCATCCCATACTACGAAAAATTTATTTTTGGATTTTGCCATAATTATTGTACTTTTGCATCACTTTTTTAAAGTTGGCCCTGTAGTTCAATGGATAGAACGGAAGTTTCCTAAACTTTAGATTCGAGTTCGATTCTCGGCGGGGCTACAAAATCAAACCGTCTTTCATTTCTATAATCCTGTCCGACAAGGCTGCCAGTTCTTTATCATGTGTCACAATCACAATAGTTAGTCCGAACTTTTTCCTCAAGTCGAAAAGTAATTTATGTAGTTCTTCCTTGTTTTTGGAGTCTAAACTACCGGACGGTTCATCTGCTAAAATGATTTTGGGATCGTTGATCAGGGCACGGGCAACCGCGACCCGCTGTTTTTCTCCTCCCGATAATTCTGACGGTTTATGCTCGAGCCGGTCGCTTAATTGCAGATAATGCAGTAATTCCTCCGCTTTTAATTTTGCTTTTTTGTTATTTTGATTGGCAATCAACGCCGGTATCATCACGTTTTCGAGTGCCGTAAATTCTGGCAATAGCTGATGAAACTGAAAGATAAACCCGATTTGCCGGTTTCTGAATGCAGCCTGTTGTTGCTCATTCATGTTACCGACATCCTGCCCGTCGACCTCCACGATGCCCTTATTGGGCTTATCAAGTGTCCCGAGAATTTGTAGTAAAGTTGTTTTGCCTGCTCCGCTGGGACCGACAATAGAAACAATTTCTCCGGCTTTTACGTTTAAATTGACACCTTTCAGTACTTCAAGCTCATCAAAGCTCTTGTGAATATTGGTTGCTTGTATCATATTAAATGAATTATTGGTCACAAAGTTAACTATAAATGGAGAAATTATATCTATAAAAAGTTATTTTTGCATCTTAATTTAGTCGAATCTTCATGCGTGAACTGAATGTTTTCGGGAAAGTAGAATTTGTTAGAAGTAACCGTGCTCATCGCATTACGGTCAAAATTTTATTGGATGGCTTGAGGGTCAGTCTACCCTACCGTAGCAGTGAGACCGAAGCTACCCGTTTTATCCTGAACAATCAGGATACGATTTTATCAAAACAAGCGCGTATCCGGGCTAGGCGTATCAACACTGTCATCACTATTGAAAAAGAAATCAGCACAAGAACATTTACAATCAAAGCAAAATATGCTGATCGTTCAGATGTGTTTTTTAGTCTGAAAGATGGTTTTTTATTGATTGAGGTGCCTGGAGACGCAAATATAAGTTCTCCTCAGGTTCAGGAAGTATGTTGGAACGGCATCAATTATTTTCTGAAAAAAGAAGCCAAAAGGATACTTCCTCCTCAGGTAGAACTATTGGCGAATCAATACGGTTTCAATTACTCAAGCGTTAAGATACAGTCCAGCAAAACCCGGTGGGGTAGTTGTTCTAAAACGCAAAATATCAATTTGTCGTTTTACCTGATGTTATTGCCGTCTTATTTGGCTGATTATGTTATACTTCATGAATTGTGTCACACTGTGGAGATGAATCATGGCGAACGTTTCTGGAAACTGATGGATGAAGTAACCGGTGGAAGAACTAAAAAATTACGGACAGAAATAAAACGGTTTGCGATACCTTAATGTGGTTAAAAAGTATTTTATGAAGTGTATAAAAAGCAAGAAGGGCTGTCATCACGACAACCCAATCTTTTTTTGTTAACCTTAAATCTAATACTATGAAAAAATCACGATGCAAAGATAAGGCGTTTGAACTAATCTTGCAAATAATATTCTCAAAAAAGGTGTTTTATAACATAATTTTAACACTTTTCAGGGATTGTTTTCAATTCAGAGTATGTTTGAGTGTGTTTTTTTAGGTTTATTTGCGATATTCATTTGTTTGATTTTTATGTTCGGCTTAAAAAAGTATCGCCTTTTTGTTTACTTTGTGCAATGCATTGTTCGTATGTAAATAAAGCTCTAAATCATCCACTTTCTCCCAATTTTTTTGTAAATTTGCCGCCTGTTAAAAATTCAAATATGAAAGAGTTTAAGCGTACTACAGTTACATCTGCCCTTCCTTATGCCAATGGCCCCGTGCATATCGGTCATTTGGCCGGGGTATATGTACCTGCTGATATTTATGTTCGTTATCTTCGCCTGAAAGGAGAAGAAGTGTTATTTGTCGGTGGATCGGATGAACATGGTGTGCCCATCACCATTAAGGCAAAAAAAGAAGGTGTAACACCTCAGGATATCGTCGACCGTTATCATGCCATCATCAAAAAATCTTTCGAAGATTTTGGGATTTCTTTTGATGTGTATTCCCGAACCACCTCATCAACGCATAAAGAACTTGCTTCTGATATTTTCAAAACAATCTACGAGAAAGGTGGTTTTATTGAACAAAGCTCAGAGCAGTATTACGATGAAAAAGCTCAACAGTTTCTTGCAGATCGCTATATCACGGGAAAATGTCCGCATTGTGGAAACGAAAATGCATACGGAGATCAGTGTGAGTCTTGTGGAACTTCATTAAATCCGACTGATCTTATCAATCCGAAATCAGCCATCAGTGGGAGTACACCGGTAATGAGAGAGACCAAACATTGGTATTTGCCTCTTGATCAGCATGAAGCCTGGTTGCGCAAATGGATTCTGGAAGATCATAAAGAGTGGAAACCGAACGTGTATGGTCAGTGCAAAAGCTGGTTGGATATGGGTTTGCAACCTCGTGCGGTAAGCCGTGACCTTGACTGGGGTATTCCAGTGCCGGTGGAAGGTGCGGAAGGAAAAGTGCTTTACGTTTGGTTCGATGCTCCTATTGGCTATATTTCGAATACGAAAGAATTATTGCCGGATAGTTGGGAAAAATGGTGGAAAGAGGAAGATACACGTTTACTGCATTTTATCGGAAAAGATAATATTGTTTTTCATTGTATTGTATTTCCTGCCATGCTGAAAGCAGAAGGTAGCTATATCCTGCCGGAAAATGTACCTGCAAATGAATTTCTCAATCTGGAAGGGGATAAAATTTCGACTTCCCGTAACTGGGCGGTTTGGCTGCATGAATATCTCGAAGAATTTCCCGGCAAACAGGATGTGTTGCGCTATGTGTTAACAGCCAATGCTCCCGAAACCAAGGATAATGATTTTACCTGGAAAGATTTCCAGGCTCGGAACAACAGTGAATTGGTGGCTATTTACGGTAACTTTATCAACAGGGCATTAGTGCTTACACATAAATATTTTGATGGAAAAGTGCCGGCGTTGGGTGAACTTACCGATTATGACAAGCAAACACTCGATGAATTCGTACACGTAAAAACGGATGTGGAGAAATTACTGGATAATTTCCGTTTCCGCGATGCGCAAAAAGAAGCGATGAATCTGGCTCGTATCGGGAATAAATATTTGGCTGATACAGAGCCTTGGAAAGTAGCCAAGACTGATATGGAGCGTGTGGCGACTATCATGCATTTGAGTTTACAGATTGCGGCTAACTTAGCTATTGCTTTTGAGCCTTTCCTGCCGTTTTCATCAGAAAAATTACGTAGTATGCTGAATCTGAAATCTTTCGACTGGAAAGAATTGGGTCGTACTGATTTGTTGAAAGCAGGCGATCAATTGGAGACACCCGAATTACTGTTTGAAAAAATAGAAGATGCCACCATCGAAACTCAGGTACAAAAACTGCTCAATACAAAAAAAGCCAATGAAGCGGCCACTTGGAGAGCTAATCCGGTAAAGGAGAACGTTAGTTTCGAAGATTTTCAGAAAATGGATATTCGCGTGGGAACTGTGCTGGATTGTCAGAAAGTTCCTAAAGCCGATAAGCTACTGCAATTCCGTATTGCTGATGGTCTTGAAGAACGTACTATCCTTTCTGGAATTGCTGCATATTATCCTAATCCTGAAGAATTGATTGGGACACAAGTGTGTTTTATTGCCAATTTTGAGCCACGCAAACTGCGGGGGATTTTCAGTGAAGGTATGATTCTCTCTGCCGAAGATGCTGATGGCAAGTTAGTACTTATTCAGCCAAAGATAAATGTTACAAATGGTGTTGAGGTGAAATAGGTAAACAAAACTTTTTCACTGAACAAAACCACCCTGAATTCGGTTTATAATGTTAGTATTAATCTTAAAACTAACATTATGAACCTGCTTGAACAACTGAAATCCTACACGAAAGTTGTAGCTGACACCGGCGATTTCGAATCGATGATCGCTTTCCAACCCGTTGATGCTACTACAAATCCTTCACTTATTTATGCTGCCTCTCAAGATCCAAAGTACCAATCACTGACTGATGACGCTATTCGGTATGCAAAAGGTTCCTCCGGAGATAAGAAGGTGCAGCTGACAAAGGCGCTTGATAAACTTGCTGTGAATTTCGGATTGAAAATCCTTGAAATTGTTCCGGGTAGGGTGTCTACCGAAGTTGATGCGCGTCTGTCTTTCGACAAAGAAGCAACCGTAATCAAAGCCCGTGAATTAGTATCATTATATGAAATCAACGGTATCTCTCGTGAACGTATTCTGATTAAGATTGCATCGACATGGGAGGGCATTCAGGCCGCTGAAATCCTCGAAAAAGAAGGTATTCATTGCAATCTGACTCTTTTGTTTTCCATGGCACAGGCCGTTCAATGTGCCCTATCGAACGTCACACTTATATCTCCTTTTGTAGGAAGAATTCTTGACTGGTATAAAAAAGAACGTGGTGTAAACGACATCCCGGCTACGGAAGACCCTGGGGTTTTATCAGTTACCGATATCTACAATTATTATAAAAAATTCGGATACAAAACCATTGTTATGGGAGCAAGTTTCCGCAATGCAGGTGAAATTATCGAACTGGCCGGTTGCGATGCACTTACCATTTCACCTAATCTGCTGAAATCATTAGAAAGCACAAAAGGGTCTTTAATAAAAAAACTTGATCCGGTTAAAGCGCAACAAATGGATATCGAACTCATTCAGATGGATGAAAAAAAATTTCGCTGGATGCTGAATGAAGATGCTATGGCAACAGAAAAATTAGCTGAAGGAATCCGTAAATTCACAGAAGATCTCATCAAGCTGGAAAAACACATTTCATTTTTGCTGTAACAGAGGTTTATTGTCGTATTACCACCGCATCACCATTATCCTAATATTTCTTAAAAATCACACGTCATCTATGTCGCTTGCGATACAATTGCGTATATTTGTGTCGTAAGCGATATAAAATCAAAAACAACTATATTATGACACAAGATTTTTATGAATTCAAGGCGGTTTCGTTACAAGGTAAAGAAATAAGCATGGAGAGTTACAAAGGAAAAGTAATTCTGGTGGTGAACACAGCCAGTAAATGTGGCCTTACTCCTCAGTTTGAAGGACTGGAGAAACTTTATAAAAAGTATAAGGACAAGGGACTCATAATTCTCGGATTTCCCTGTAATCAGTTTGCCAATCAGGAGCCGGGAACAGAAAAGGACATTGCGGAAGGTTGTATGATAAATTATGGTGTAACTTTTCCCATGTTCTCGAAAGTGGATGTAAATGGAGATGCAGCTCATCCGATTTATAAGTACCTCAAATCAAAGCTTAAAGGAGGTCTGTTCGGTAATAATATCAAGTGGAATTTTGCAAAATTCCTCATCGACAGAGATGGAAAACCGGTTAAACGTTATTCTCCTTTTACAAAACCGGAAAAATTAACGAAAGATATCGAAAAACTACTGGCTTAAAAAAATCGTTAATATCGGGACTGAAATTCATTTTTTAGTCCCGATTTTGTTATTTTTGTAAAAACAGATGTTATGGCATACGAACAACTAAAGCTTGAAAATCAACTTTGTTTTCCCTTTTACGCAACTTCCAGGCTCATCATACGGGCTTATCAAGAGGATTTGGATGCGCTGGGTATTACTTACCCGCAATATCTGGTGATGATGGTTTTATGGGAAGAGCAGGAAACAACGGTAAATCAGATTGCCGAAAAGCTGATTCTCAATACAAATACGATTACACCACTCCTGAAAAGGATGGAAACCATGGGTTTGATTACCCGTACCCCCTCGAAAACAGATCAACGTAAGGTAATGGTTGGCCTGACAGAAGAGGGGAAGAATATGAGAGAGAAAGCAGCAGAAATACCTTCCCGGTTGTTACAACGGCTAAAAATCGACCCAACAGAAGAAAGTTTGCAGGATTTCCTCAATATGAAAAAACAATTAAATGCTTTGATAGATTTATTGAAGCGAAATACCTGAAAAAATTAAGTTTATGGCGGATTTAAATTATGGTGTGATTGGTAATTGCAGAACAGCAGCATTAATATCAAGAACAGGAAGCATTGATTGGTGCTGTTTCCCGGACTTTGATTCTCCTTCTGTATTTGCAAAATTATTAGATCAAAAGAAAGGAGGCCATTTCGGTTTTAAAGTTGATGAAACATACGAGATTTCTCAACGTTATATGCTTCATACTAATATCCTAATTACTTCCTTTGAATCTCCTGAAGCAGCCTTTGAAGTATATGATTTTATGCCCCGCTACAAAACCGGAGATATTAAAGGTTATTATCTTCCTGCTGAAATTTACAGGTTAATTCGCCACAGAAGAGGTAAGCCTTGTTTTTATATTGATTTTAAACCCGCTGCTAATTACGCAAGGGACCTGACTACTTTTGAGTTTAAAAAGAAATACCTCAAAGTCTGCTCAGTTGAGAATGAGAAAGATAGTTTTTATTTGTATTCCGGTTTCGACAAAGATCAAATACTGGGTAGAAAAGAAGTTCAAATTACGCAAAATGAATTTTTTCTGCTTTCTTACAACCAAAAGCTGATTAAAATTGATCACGACCGGGTTGACCTGGAATATCAACGTACGAAAGTGTACTGGTGGGACTGGTCTAATAGGTCCAAGAAGTTTAACTGTTATAATCATCAGATTGAGCGTAGTACGCTGATACTGAAATTAATGTCGTATCACAGGAGTGGAGCGATGTTAGCGGCAATTACGACAAGTATTCCTGAAGCTGTTGGTGAAAATCGTAACTGGGATTATCGCTTTTGTTGGCTTCGCGATGGTTCCATGTCGATAGAAACTTTAATGCAGGTAGGGCATAAAGGAGCAGCCAATCGTTTTATAAATTTCATCAAAAATATTCTTCGTAAAAAATCCGATTCGTTCCAGATTATGTATGGTATCAGAGGGGAAAGAACGCTGACGGAGGAGTCGCTTCCACATTTATCCGGATACCAAAATACTCAACCGGTGAGAATAGGTAACGATGCTTATCATCAAAAACAAAACGATACTTACGGATATTTGATGGATGTTATTTACAAATATTATCAGTATTTCCAGGGTACATTGGATGATATCGAGGATATGTATGAAATCGTGAAAAATATCGTGCGTACTGTGATTGAAGACTGGCGTAAACCAGACAAGGGTATTTGGGAAATCCGTGGAAAGGAAAAACATTTTGTCTTTTCGAAAGTAATGTGTTGGGTGGCACTCGACAGGGCTGTAAATGTAGCCCGTTTGTTGCATGATTACGATAATGCCGAAGTATGGGAAGAAGAAGCCCTGAAAATCAGGGAAGACGTGCTAAAAAACGGTTGGAATGCAACGGTACGGAGTTTTACGCAAACCTATTGCAATACCGATCTTGATTCTTCTTTGTTGCTGATGGAGTTTTATGGCTTTATCGATGGAACGGATGAGAGATTTATCCGTACTGTAGAGGCTATACAACAAAACTTGGAGTATAAGGGGTTGTATTTCAGGTATAAAAATGAAGATGATTTTGGAGTTCCAACTTCTGCTTTTACGATTTGTACTTTTTGGATGGTCAGGGCACTCTATGTAATCGGTAAAAAAGAAGATGCTCAAAAGCTCTTTGAGGAGCTCTTGCAATACTCCAATCATCTCGGGTTATTCAGTGAAGACCTGAATTTTGATACAAAAGAACAACTTGGAAATTTTCCACAAGCGTATTCACATCTTGCGTTAATCAATTCGGCTCTATTATTCTCAGAAGAAGTTCAGACTTCCCGTTTTATCCGCCCTTAATCGGGCATTATCAGTCTGCGGAGAAATGGCAGTGTTTTCGATTGTGAGCGCAAATTATAGCGTGCCACCTGCGACATTTTACCTATTTTTATTGTGTAAGCTGTTTCTGGTAAAGCTTTGAACATATCTTCATCGGTAGTATCATCTCCAATTGCCATGATAAAATCGTAATTATCCATTTTCATTAACCGTTTGGCCTCAGAGCCTTTGGTATGAGAAGGAGACTTAATTTCTACAATTTTATTTCCCCGCATGATTTGCAGTCCAAGACGAGTACAGGGTTCAATCAGCGCGTTGATGAGCTGTTGTTCTCGTAAAGAAGCTAACCAAGCGTCTACATTGCGATAATGCCACACCAGAGTTGTCTCTTTTTCTTCAATCATTGATTTGGGTGTCTTTTCCACAAATAATTGCAGGATATCTGTAATTTCATTATTCCATGGTTTGGAGTCGGGAAGATTGTGTTGCCATCCGCTTGCGTTTTTGTAATAGGCTCCATGCTCGGCAGCCATTGAAATTTTCATTTCACCAAACCATTTTTCAAGGGTGAGGTGATCACGTCCACTACTGATAACTACATTGTTCCGGTTGTCAGCAACCAAATCTTTCAATACATTCAAAATTGCAGCATCCGGTGAAGCATCTTCCGGTTTCTTTCTAAAAGGCGATAAGGTCCCGTCGTAATCAAGAATAATCAAACGTTTTTCTGAAGATTGATAAGCAGATTTAATATTAGATATGATTGTTTCATCTACTTGTTCGCTGTTTACATTGTCAAAATTCTGACGAATATTTAATAGTTGATTGATGAAATTATTAGCCCAGTAATTTACTGTATATCTTGCCGTTTTACGTTGCATATTCTGCAACCTCAACAGCTGATTTTCTTCCGGCATCTCAAGAGCTTCCCGGATGCTGTCCGCAATCATATCCGTATCATTAGGATTGATAATCAGGGCGTCGTTTAATTCAATTGCCGCACCGGCCATTTCACTCAGAATAAGCACTCCGGGCTTGTCCCTTTTGGCTGCAACATACTCTTTTGCAACCAGGTTCATACCATCACGAAGTGGAGTAATTAGAGCTACATCCGCGATGTGATACATGGCGATCAGTTCATTGAAATCAAAACCATGATAAAAATAGTACAGGGGTGTCCAGTTGATGCTGGAGTATCTTCCATTGATAGCGCCAATTGCTTCATCAATTTTTGTTTTCAAATCATAGTAACTATCCACAGTATCTCTGGAGGGAACAACAATCATCACCAGGGATGTCTTTTCATGAAATTCAGGATGTTTTTCCAGAAAACGTTCAAAACCTTTAATTCTGGATAGAATGCCTTTGCTATAGTCAAGCCGGTCGACGGATAGAATTAATTTCTTGTCGCCAAAAATATGCCTCAGTTCTTTTGCTTTATCCTGGATTTCAGGCAGTAAAGGAGCCTCATGATACAAGCTATAATTGATCCCCATAGGGAAAACGTCAGCGTAAGCAATTCTATTCTCCAGCGAAACCTGATCCAAATCGAAACGCAGGTCCAATATCCGTTCACAGGCGCTGACAAAGTGGCGCATGTAGTCGTGTGTATGAAATCCGATTAAATCGGCCCCAAGCAATCCGGAAACTAATTCTGCCCGCTGCGGTAACACCCTTATCAACTCATAAGTTGGAAAAGGAATGTGATGAAAATAGCCGATGTTCATATCAATTCCCGACTCCCTTAACATCTGGGGTAGCAACATTAATTGATAATCCTGTACCCAGACGATATCGCCGGGCTGAATAAAATCCAGCGCAACATCACAGAAAATCTGGTTTACTTCTTTATAGCCATCCCAGTACGTCGTGTTATAATCGATAAAAGAATAGAAATAATGGCAGAGAGGCCACAAAGTGCTATTGCTAAACCCTTCATAATGGCTTTGTATCTGTTCCTGGTTCAGAAAGACCGGATGAAATTTTAACGCTTCGAGATGATCTCTTATTATTAACTCTTCATCCTGAGATTCGGCAATGGTTCCCGGCCAGCCGACCCAATGTTTTTCTATGTCTGTTTCTAATGAATCCAATCCTGTCGTTAACCCGCCTTCGCTTCTTACAAATTCAAGTTCATTATTGTCGTTTCGGTTGACTTTCAGCGGGAGGCGATTGGCGATTATTATTAATTTCATGGGGTAAAAATTTTCATCAGGTTTATATTAATCATCATTGAAGTATTGCAAATATAGTTAAAATTGACCTTAAAAGCAAATATAAATTACAAAACACCGACAAGAATGCATAAATTTGCAGGCAAAATTCAATGATAATGATGATAAAAAATCTCAAAAAATTCTGTTTGAATAAAAGAATAACAATATTCGGAATGATATTGTTGGTTTCATCCGGATTAAGCGCTCAGAATATGGACGAGCGTGGATATATTGTTAAGATTGGTGACGCAGCTCCGGAATTCAGCATGAAGTTGGCCGATGGGAACACGGTTAAACTAAGTGACTTGCGGGGGAAAGTGGTTATGTTGCAATTTACTGCCAGTTGGTGTGGTGTGTGCCGACGAGAAATGCCGTACATTGAAAAGGATATTTGGCAAAAACATAAAAATAATTCCAATTTTGCTTTGCTTGCCATTGACCGGGATGAACCATTAGAGACCGTTATTGAATTTGCTCAAAGTACCGGTATCACATATCCGATCGGGTTGGATCCCAATGCTGATATTTTTGCTTTGTACGCTGATAGAAAAGCAGGTATAACCCGTAATGTTATCCTCGATAAAACCGGAAAAATTGTGATGCTTACCAGACTTTTTAATGAAGAGGAGTTCGGTAAAATGAAGAAATTACTTGATGAAATGGTGAAGTGAAATCAAAACAGGCCGGCTTTCTTCAAAACCGACCTGCTGACATATATCATATAAACTGAATTATTTCAGATATTTTGAAATCAGATTGTCCACGGAGAATTTTCCACTGCCACCAAGTATACCTGCTAATGCAAGTCCTAGAACCAGGATGAAATATTCCATTCCTTCGCCGGCCTGATTGCCGAACCAGTTCATAAAAAAGCCGTTGTCTACGTGACCACCGAGGAACATAGCGCCACCAAGTGTCAGGAAGATAGAAAACGCCATGAAACGGGTTCCTGCGCCGAGAATCATCCCGATAGCTCCGACAAATTCAGCTAAAATAACCAGTACACCCAGCAATAGAGGCATTCCCATGCTTTGGAAAGCTCCAAGTGTTGCTTCAAATCCGTAACCACCATACATTCCCAATGCTTTTTGCATGCCGTGTGGTAAAATCACGATACCCAATGATAAGCGCGCTACTAATAAAGCCCATGATTGAGTGTCTGTTGCGAAAAATCTCTTAATCAGTGTATTCATAATCATTCTTTTTTTTAATTGTAAAACTTATATTTATTATTGATTTAATGTTTACCAATGCATCGGTACTTCCATAACAAGTACTCGTGCTTCAGCTGTGGATTTTATTTTGACAGAAGAGCTTTCAGTAATTGAAATGGCATCTCTGCCGGATAATAAATTTCCTGAGACTTCAATGTTCCCCTCTATCAGTTGAATAAAAACACCCGAACCTTCTCTGTGTAACTTGTATTCAAGCTCTTTTCCTGATGATAAATCGGCCATATTGAACCATGCATCCTGATGAATCCATACGCCCTGATCATCAGCATTCGGAGATAGAATCTGATAAAATTCATCTTTTTTAGCCCAATCACTGATTGTTATCTGGTCATACCTCGGAGTCACATTCTTTTTGTTGGGAATAATCCAGATTTGAAATAAAGTAAGTGGATCAACCTTACTGTCATTATGCTCACTGTGAAAAATTCCGGTTCCGGCACTCATTACCTGTAGTTCGCCGGGTTTAATTACTCCTTTATTTCCCATACTGTCCTGATGTAATACTGCACCGGTAAATGGTATGGTGATAATTTCCATGTTGTCGTGCGGATGTCGGCCGAATCCTTCGCCGGCAGCAATCCAATCGTCATTTAGGACTCTCAGCGCCCCGAAATGTATTCTTTCAGGATTGTAATAGTTGGCAAAACTAAAAGTGTGATTGGTCTTGAGCCAACCGTGATCGGCATGCCCTCTTGAATCTGCGGGATATAGTTTTGTTTTCATACGTTTAAATTTTATTTTTTAGTTGTCGTATGGAACTCTCGATGAAATAATTGATTAAATTAGTTCATGTTCGTTTCATATATCTCTTGTTATGTTGTTACTTATTCTTTACACATTATTTGATGATGCAAAGATACAGCCACTTATACAAGTAAAAATTAATAAAAACAGGAGAAAAATTGCAAAAATCAGGACAAAACGATACCCGTACGAAATTCAGAAGGAGTTAAACCTGTGTTTTTCTTGAAAAAATTATTGAAATGAGCAGATTCATCAAATCCAAGGGCATACGCGAGTTCTTTACCGGTCTGAGTTGAGAACAGCAGGGAACGCTTCGCTTCTATTACCAATTTCGACTGAATATGATCTTTTGCAGATTTACCCGTGATTGATTTCACGGTTTTATTCAGATAATCGGATGTAACGGCGAGTTTATCAGCATAGTCTCCAACTTTGTGATATTCGGTATAATGCTTATTGAGCAATTGTTTAAATCCCCGCAGGATGTGATTGGTTGTTTCGAGGAACTGCGGATTATCTGATTTGAACAAAGAACAATGGTTGTTACACTGAATTAGAAGCAGTTTCACGAGCGCGCCCACAGCCTCCAGAGTGTACTTCCCGGTTGATGTTGCAAAACTCTCAATCTGATCGAACAGATTCAGGTAATTGGACACTGTATCCTGATTTATTGGAAGAGGGGGGGATTGACCATAATCATCAAATAGATATATTTCATTAATCAGGTAATCTGGAATAGCGTTACTCAACAGGAATTCTTCTGTAAAAGAAATAATTCTACCCTGCGGAGGAGAATCAAACACAAGCTGATGCATCTGCCCGGGAAGTACGAAGAATATCTGCAAGTCTGTTACTCTGTATTCGTTAAAATCAATCACATGAAAACCGGATCCTTTTTCCACAAAGTATATATTATAATAATCATGGCGGTGAGGAACCGGTTTTTTGCCGGAAGCTTTTTTATAAAGTTCCTCCATTCTTTTCATCGAAAAATGCGGAGAAAAATTTGATTTTTCAGCAAGTGAATATGTTTTGACTTCCCGATGCAGCATAATTGTTACTTTTTATTTTATAAAATGCTATTAACAATCCAAATCTAATAACTCAGTTAAAATCATGGCTGTTGCACCCCAGATAATTGCCCCTTCGACGTCGAAATATGGCGCTTTAGTTAAACGGGTGCTGTTATGTGTTTTGAATTCTCTGACCTTTATAACATCAGGGTGTTTAAAGTGTTCATAATTGAGTACTAAAACCTCTTGTACTTCCCTTTCATTGATATTAAAAACTGGTTTTTCATTTACATATCCTACAAAAGCCCTGACCATAAAGTTACTTGGGGGAATATATAAGTCCGTCAAATGCCCGAGTATATCTACTGTTTCTGTTTTTATTCCGATTTCTTCCTCTACCTCCCTCAGAGCCGTTGTTTTCAATTCCTTATCTGATTCTTCATACCTTCCTCCGGGGAAAGCAATTTGCCCTGAATGTATCCCAGCGTATTCGCTGCGCCGTATAAAAACAATTTTCAGTTTGCCATCTTCATGAAATAAAATAATCAAAACGGCGCTGAGGCGGGGATTTAAATCATTCGGATTAATTTTGAATAGTTCTTCTGCACGATGTTCAGGCGCCATTTTAATGTGAGAATCGATTCCCGGAAGTTTCTCTGCAAGCTTGTATTTTAGTTGATTAATATTCATGATAAAAAATCAGTCGCTGCAGGTTAGGTGCAACAACTGACAAATTTAAAATAATTATTTTAAACAGGGGCTAATTTCTTATTCGCTTCCTGACAATTCAACTTTAGAACCCAAATTAAGTTGATAGCAATATGCATTAAAATAGTCAAATACATACAGTTTACCTTCAAAAACTTTAGGCTTACACCCGGTTAGAAAATTATTCTCAGGAGATGAAATTTTCTGTTTTATTTCTCCTGTTTGTATCTCGGCGATATAAAGTTTGCCATCTCTGCTGATTAGATAAACCATCCCGTCAAATACGGCAGCATTTCCACCGGTAATTCCATGCTCATAAATAGTTTGACCTGTTTTTATATCTAGTCCGATATAGCGATTGGCACCCCACAAAAATAATACACCTTTATCAGCTAATATATCGGTCGTTATCAGGTTGAAAATATCGGTTGTCTGACATGTCCATTCAGAGGTTCCTGTTTGGGGATTCAGACAAAACACTTTTCTACCACTTATACAGTATATCAAATCCTCATACAGAATGAGATCTGTCACGTTGTAATACACGTCATCCACTATATTGATTTTTGAAATCAGATTTCCGCTTTTTAAATCAAGCAAACAAACTGCACTTTCTTTGGCATTGAGATTCGATTGATCTCCAAATTCCTTGGTTGAAAACAGGAACAACGGCTGATTTGTGCTTTTCATTGTACAAAAAGAAGATGAGTTTAGCTCAAGCTTTTTATATCGGTGAGAAGGAGCAAGTGTCAGAATTCTGGAGGTATCACCGGTAAGTACATCTCCCCGGAAAATAATTGTTTCTTTATCCGATTCCGAAACAAAAAAGAACAGGTTATCATATCCGCCTATATCTTTACATGTAGGGTATGAAAACGTTTTGGAGATTTCAATTTTCCACTCACAATTACCATTATCAAGATTGAGACAGATAATCCGGTCAAATTTACAAAACGGTTCAAATTTAGACATTTTAATGACCATGTGATTTTCAAAAAGATATGGTTTTCCCCAGAAAAACATCGGGTTTCTTGCATCATAATCGTGTGGAAAAGTCCAGTTGATTTTTCCGGTTTCGAGATTCAGTGCATGTATCCTGTTGTCTTCTCCGTTCTCGTTTGTAAAAATGGTAGAATGGAAAAATATGTTACCCTTATACACAGGTAAGCCAATTAACCCGTCATTGTAAATTCCTGCTTTACCTGGTAATCTGGTTGCCCATATTGGTTTGGGTCCTTCGACCTTTTTGGGGTCTGGATAACTGATGTTACCACAACTGAAGAAACAACATAACGAAATAAAGAATAAATAATTACCTGCTGAATGCATTTCCGTATTTTTTATTGATGATAATCTCTTCCAATAATTTGCGCATCTCAATGTGATTGCCCATCTCCTGGTGATTTACGCTTAATACCCTGATATTATAGGTGTTGTCTTTATGTTCCATCCCTGAAATCACATCTTGTCTTGACAGGATACCATCATTTTCCAGAATACAGGGTAGATAGCATTTTTTACAGCTTAATTTTTGCATGTCTATGCCTTTCGGAATACAATAATCCTGTAAGCGATATTCCACAGCTCCCATGTTAGAAGCAAAATCAGCATGCATTCCAACATCCAGATAACGGTACAGGGCATCCCATTCGAGACATGCTTTCAAAACCAATTCTCGGGTCCGCCAAATCCAGGGCATGAAAACAGCCGGAACTGCCAATGCTTTGTAAACAAGGTTATGGGTTTGCTGTATTTGATTGATGAATGCCAACCCTGCCTGAATCTTTGGAATAAATTCCTGGTCAAAACTTTGATCCCGATATTGAGGATTCTTAACTTCAGAAATTTTTGATAAAGATCCGATGGCTCTGACAACCTGCCAATGGTCTTCTGCACCATAAATGTTAATATGCGGGACTGTTTCTGTTTTCGCGTTTAAATGCTGAAGGAAAGTACTTCTGGGCAACATATCCCTGATGCATGGATGGCTGAGGGCATAAATTCCCATCCCGGTTTGAAGCACAGTTTTAAGAGAAGTGAGGACTCCGTTCTGTGTTGAGTTCTTGAAAATTGTTATCGGAATGACAATCGGAGCAGCAATTGTAGTGACCGGAAAACCGCTGAAAACTCCGGATAAAATGGAATTATCTGCGGCTCTTGATGCCATTCTGATTGCCTGATGGAAAAAATCGTATGTTTTGCCACTGAGCGTGTTTTTCAACAAAACAGAACCGGAATTTGGTGTTCCTACTGTAATTATCCCTTTTATTTTTGGAGAAAATCCGGTTAAAGACCGTGCAACTAACCCTCCCATACTGTGTGCAATTATAACCAGGTCGGCATCAATCTCAAGAGCTTTGATGTCATTCAAATAAAGTCTGTTTGCGATTCCGGCGATTGTGTTGTTTGATGGGTACTCAATAACAAAACCGTTTGTAGCAGTCAGGTATGGCTGATAGATATCCCAGGTGTTAGGCCCCTTTTCTCCTTCCAGTCCATGGAGCCAGATAAATTTCTTTTGTGGGAAAGCTGTTGTGCTGATTATGAGGAAGATAATCAGGGCAATATTTTTCCTACGTTTGAATT
>VSSQ01000188.1_pt1 | contig 78348 bp, 85 predicted proteins | sample 4763081 | NCBI WGS metagenome assembly VSSQ01 (sample SAMN12137344, study PRJNA551015) | bioreactor metagenome | isolation source: SDC9 anaerobic chlorinated ethene degrading culture | place: USA: Knoxville, Tennesee | collected 2015-01-01
GAGCAATCGGCTGTTAACCGATCGGTCGTAGGTTCGAGTCCTACTCGAGGAGCCAGTTTTAAAGCTATTCATATTAATGGATGGCTTTAAATTTTTAGTTGTAAATAATAATGCAATTTTAGATGAGATAATAATGAATCAGGCTTCTGCCGGTGTTAATGACTTGGAATAAGCCAAGTCATTTTGTTATTCTAGAAAAGTGCATCATTTTCCGCCAGGAACAGTGCAATAGGCAACATTTCATTTGATACAATCCAATTTTAGTGACTCTCAAGTTAATATTTACTATTGTATATAATATACATTCGTGTTATTATCACTTTATATAAAATAAAGTGAAAACATTCACTCAACGTGAGGTCAATTATGGTTAAAATTGCAATTTGTTTTGGTAGCGCGTGTCACTTACGTGGTTCATACGGTGTCTTGACGGCCTTTAAAGACTTGTTGCAGGAGTACACTGTTGAAGGAGTAATCGAATTGGCAGGCGAGTTTTGCCAAGGCCGATGTAATGAGGGTGTTGTTATTCAAATAAATGACGAGGTTATTACTAATGTTTCAGAAGACAATGTTCAAGATATTTTTAAAGAAAAGGTTTTGGGGAAAATTTTATGCAAATAATTAATACCCGTAAGGTTAATTGCAAAGACTGTCATCGTTGTTTGCGTTCATGCCCTGTCAAGGCTATAGGAATTAGTCAGGGGCGTGCCCGTGTCTTAGATGATAAGTGTATTCTCTGTGGCAAGTGTGTTGCAGAGTGTCCTCGCCATGCAAAACGCCTCACTACACACTTGCCAGCTATAAAAGAGGCTATCGCAAGTGAGCGCAAGGTTGTTATGAGTTTGGCGACTTCCTTTGTTGGTATCTTTGATGATTATACTCCGTCACAGCTTATGTCATCAATCAAGGCCCTAGGCTTTGCTGCCGTGGAGGAATCTGCGATAGGTGCTCAAATACTTGCGCTACTTTATCGTTCCCTTTTAAAGGACTGTCAAAAGACTATTATTTCATCAAGTTGTCCGGTAATCGTTAATATGGTAAAGAAATACTATCCTGAACTTGTTGATAATCTAGCACCGATCGTTTCACCTATGATGGCTAATGGGCTTCTTCTTAAACAAAAGTATGGAGAAGATGCTTTTGTGGTATTCGCCGGCTCTTGCATGGCAAAGTTTGCGGAGCAGACAGAGAAATGCGATAAACATGCTGTTGATGCAGTAATAACTTTTAGCCAACTGCGTCAGTGGCTGAAATATGCTAAAATTAGCCCGGAGATTGTGCCTTATGTTCCTAAGCCATTAGGTAATGCAAGGTATTTTCCTGTTGCCGGTGGTGTTTTAAAATCTTTTATGAACCATGATACACTGGATACCGAGATCATTGCTGTTGATGGGATAGAAAAGTGCATGGAAGTTTTCGAGAGCCTGGTCAAAAAGGAAATAACCCCTCGGTTTATCGAAGCCTTCTCTTGTGTTGGAGGGTGTATAGGTGGCCCAGCTAGCGGCAGTAGCCAGTCTATACCCGTGCGAAGGTTAAAAGTAATTGAATTTGCTAATCAATTTAAAGGACAGGCTACGTTAGAAATTCCTCAGTCGTTGGATTTTACATGTAAACATTTGCCTACGCCTGTTATCAATCCTGAACCAAGTGAAATGGATATAAAGAAAATTCTTCAGCAGATTGGCAAATTTACTAAGGTTGATGAGAAGAATTGTGGAGCCTGCGGCTATAACACTTGTCGCGAGAAGGCAAGTGCTGTTTTTCAAGGTGTAGCTGAAATTGATATGTGTATACCTTATATGAGATCAAAGGCCGAATCTTTTGCAAACATCATTGTTGAGAATTCCATAATGGGTATTATTGTTCTTGATAACAAAATGGTTATTCAAGATATTAATCCCGCATTTAAGCGGATGTTTGTTAATGCAAAAACAATGTTAAAAGGGGATAGTCTTACTGAGGTTCTCGACTGTTCTGATTTTGTTACAGCAGCTAATCAAGGCCAGAAAGTCGTTAGTAAGAGGGTCGAGTATCATGAATATAACCTAGTTACCGAGCAGATGATTATGCCAGTCACAGATCATGGGCTTGTTATTGTTGTAATTTCTGATGTTACTGAGCAAGAAAAGCGTGCTAAAGACTGGGAACAGATGAAAGAGGAAACGGTTGAAAAAGCTACAGACATTATTAATAAACAAATGCATGTGGCGCAGGAGATTGCTGGTTTGTTAGGTGAGACAACGGCTGAAACCAAGTCAGCTTTGCTGGAATTGATGTGGCTGCTCAAAGGCAGGGAGGAAAAGTAATGAGTCAGCTCCACGCTGAAGTGAGTGTCGCTCAATTATCAAAAGTGGGCGAGGAATTGTGTGGTGACAAGATTGTCGTTAATCATACTCCTAAAGGTACTATAATTGTGTTATCTGATGGGCTAGGTAGCGGTGTGAAAGCGAATATTCTTGCCACGCTGACCACTAAGATTGCATCTTCAATGCTCACACGTGGCATTCCTCTTGATGATGTCGTAAGCACAATCGCGGATACATTGCCTGTTTGTCGGCAGAGAAATATTGCCTATTCTACTTTGCATATTCTTAAAATAGCGCCTTCAGGATTAGCTACAATCGTTGAGTTTGACTGTCCACAATCTTTTCTGATCCGTGATGGAAAGGTTATGCCTTTTCCTTCAACGGTAGAGGTTATTAGTGGAAAGAGTATAAAAGAGGGGAAACTATTACTCGTTGAAAATGATATTATAGTGGCTGTCAGTGATGGCATTATTCATGCTGGTATTGGCGGTTTGCTTAAGCTTGGCTGGGGCTGGAAGGGAATTGCTGATCACTTACAGTCAATTGTCAGGCCAGATAGTAGTGCACACTTTATTAGCGATAGTATTATCCGCTGTAGTGAAGGCTATTATCTTGGGCAACCAGGAGATGATTCTTCAATTGTAACGGTTAAGATTCGTAAAGCGCGTCAGTTGACTATTTTAACCGGTCCTCCAGTAGATCATAGTTTTGATGAGAAGGTTGTTAAACGGTTTATGAATCAACCGGGTAAAAAAATTGTGGCTGGTGGAACCACTGCCCATATTGTTAGTAACGTTTGTGATAAGCCGTTGATTATGGATTTATCAAGTTATAATGAGCATATACCGCCTATGGGGTTTATTGAGGGTATAGACCTTGTTACAGAAGGCATTTTGACACTAAATGCCGTGCTTGAGCGAATAGGACAGGGACGTACATTGACAGGCGGTTTTTCGGACGGTGATGCCGCTGACAGGCTGATTGAAATGTTATTAGATGCGGATAAAATTAATATTTTTGCCGGGAAGTCTATAAACCCAGCCCATCAGAATCCTACCTTTCCGTTTAAAATAAACATAAAGTCTCAAGTTTTGACAAAGCTCCAGGCTGCTCTAGAAGCTAAGGGGAAAGAAGTAATTATTGAATGGTTTTAATTATGGGAGGTCATAGTATGCATTCATTGACTATAGAGATATGTGTAGGTTCGGCTTGCTATTTATTAGGGGCACAGGACTTATTAGAAATGATTGAGGGGTTGCCTCCTGCTATTCGTTCGAAAATTGACTTGAGGGGAGCAAGTTGTCTCAAGGCTTGCGGCAAAGGACCTAATCTTAAAATTAATGGTGAATTGATTTCTGATGTGACACCCGAGAAATTAATGGAAATTATTCATAATCATTGTGGCTGAAGGAGGAAGGGTTATGTCACAAGTCACAGAAGTTGTAAAACTGCGGCGGAGAGTCCTAGTTGAAATTGCTAAGCTTGCTTTTGCCGGAGTGTTAAAAGAGAAAATAAATGAAATTTTATATAATGTTGTAACCGAGGAAGGCCCACGTTATCGATGTTGTGTGCACAAAGAACGTGCAGTTCTGAAAGAACGTATCAAATTAGGGCTGAGTCAAAAATCAGATTTAGAATTAATTGAAGCTGCTCAAAAGGCTGTGGCTGGAGATGTTGCTGATATGCCGGTTATCCATGTTTTGTCCGAGGCATGTGACCAATGTCCTATTGATAAATTTATAGTTACAAATGCGTGCCGGAATTGCGTAGCGCATAATTGCATAAATAGCTGCCCTAAGAAAGCTATAATGGTTGTACAAAACCGGGCGTATATTGATAAAAATAAGTGTGTAGAATGCGGCTTATGTAAGAAATCATGTCAATATAGTGCCATTATTGAAGTAAATCGGCCTTGCGAAGGGGCTTGTGACCTTGGCGCCATCCAAGCAGGAAATGATCGGCGTGCAATCATTGATTACAGCAAATGCGTTGAATGTGGTAGCTGTAAAACTGCTTGCCCGTTTGGAGCTATAAGTGATCGCTCGGCCATAGTCCAAGTCGTTAGTCAATTAAAATCAAAAAATAAGGTTTATGCGGTAATGGCTCCGGCTTTTATTGGTCAATTTGGTGCAAAAGTAAAGCCAGGTCAGGTAGTTGAAGCTTTAAAACAAATTGGTTTTGCTGATGTCTATGAAGCATCTCTGGGTGCAGATATCGTTACACTTGAGGAAACAAAAGAATTTGTATCTACTGTGCCGAAAGAACGAAAATTCATGACTACTTCATGTTGCCCGGCTTTTGCAAGCATGGTTGAGAAACATTTGCCGGATGTTGCAAATCATGTGTCAACTACGGTATCGCCAATGATAGCGACAGGTAAAGTAATTAAAGCGAAAGAATCCGATGCTGTCGTTGTTTTCATTGGACCTTGTATAGCAAAGAAAGCCGAGGCGGCAGGATGCTCAGATGTTATCGATTATGCTTTGACCTTTGAAGAATTGATGTGTATGATGGTTGGTGCGGGTATCAATATTACCGAGATAAGCGAGAGCGAATATCACAGTTCAGCTTCGCGTGATGGTAATACCTTTGCTAAGGCCGGTGGTGTAGCACAAGCAGTGGTGGATACTGCGGCGGCATTGGCTCCTGACTTAGAGGTTAAGGTGCATCATTGTGAAGGACTTCGAAACTGCAAATCAGCCTTAATTCAAATTAACGCTGAAAAGCTTGCTGTAAATTTCTTCGAAGGCATGGCCTGCGAAGGTGGTTGCATTGGCGGGCCGGGTACTTTGACCAACTCCAAGATAACTAGTAAACTAGTTGGAATTTTTGCTGGTGCCTCTAAAGCGACTGTTGCTGTTGAGAATGAAACCGCTGCCGCTGAAATAGCCGAAGATCGTCATTGGCATAGAAAATAACATTCGCAAGTTTGGTTTTGCTAAATTTGTGTAAATATGCTACAATATTTGCGTCATAATTAATGGCCCTCCGTTTACTTTATAAGCGGTGGGCTAAGTTTTATTATTTGCTTGAAGGGGAGAAAACAATATGTCAGGACACTCAAAGTGGGCTAATATTAAACATAAGAAAGGCAAAATGGATGCCATTCGCGGGAAAATTACAACTAAAATCAGCAAGGAAATAACCGTTGCTGTTCGTATTGGTGGTAGTGACCCGACAGGTAATATGAGACTCAAACTTGCTTTGCAAAAGGCAAAAGAGAATAATGTTCCTAAAGACAACATTCAGCGTGCTATTCAAAAAGGTGCAGGTGCTTTAGATGGTGCGAATTATGAAGAGTTGACCTATGAGGGATATGGACCAGGTGGAATTGCTCTTATGGTTGAAGCAATGACGGATAATCGTAACAGGACAGCTGCGGAAATTCGGCATCTCTTTTCAAAATATAGTGGCAATTTAGGTGAGACGGGTTGCGTTTCCTGGATGTTTAATAAAAAGGGTATTTTTGTTATTGACAAGGAGACGGGTGTCGAAGAGGAAGAATTAATGATGATTGTCTTGGATGCTGGTGCCGATGACTTAACGAGTGATGAAGGTCAATTTGAAATTGCGACGTCACCCGAAGAATTTGAAAGTGTGCAGAAGGCTCTGGAAAGCAACAATATCCAAACCTTAGTAGCTCAGATCGCTATGGTACCGGATACGACTATCGCGGTCGCTGGTGATGAGGCAATTAAATTAGCTAAGTTGGTTGAGCTATTGGAAGATCATGAGGATGTACAAGAAGTTTATGGAAACTTTGATTTACCAGAAGAAATGGAATAATGAATAATTCTTGAATTATTTGGTAATAATGGTGGCAACATGAAAATGAGGAGATGTTTTCAATGTTGCCACTTTTAAAATGGAAAAAAAAGCAGTTTTTAACTATTGCCGGTATTGCTTTGGTGATTGGCTGCGCAACTTACTATTTGGTTAATTATAATCAGGGGGAAAATACACCACTTATTCCTCATGAGACTGAGGTAACTAAGCAGGATAGTAAAATTAAAATCAACGCAAATACTGATTTAGTCCAAAAAATTATTTATCTTAAATGTAACGATGAAGAAGTGGTGCGAAGCAAACCTGCTGATAATTTGATTGGGCTTAATTATCATCAAGTTCAGAAGGTTTATCAGGGATGGACGATGGACAAATTTGATAATCAGGAAGTTGCCATGACGTTGAAGGTTGATAGCTTTTGTCGTGAACACGCTAACAATATGTTCATTGGTGTTAAGGATGGATATGTGACTGTCTTTTACGGAAAACCGGGTTCTAAGGCACTAGTAAAAGAAATTACGAAAATTCCAGTTAACAAGATGCATCCACAGGATATTGAGGAATTAAAGCGGGGCATGGTTGTACAATCAAGAGAAGAACTTTTGCGGACATTGGAAGGAATGGACTCAAGGTAGAGAGCAAAATCTCTACCTTTTTTATTGAGCTTGAGAATAAGCTGATTTTGTACTAAGTACTTGCTAATTATGCAAAAAAAGGAGTAAAATATGACTTTGTCGAATAAATTCCCTAAAAGGGAGGCAGTTACATGCTCGCATTAGGAATAGATCCAGGTACGGCTATTTGTGGATATGGTCTGGTTGAGCTTGATGGCAGCCGTTTACGGGCAATCACATATGGCGCCATTCAAACAAGCCCATCATATAAATTAGAAGATAGGCTGGCCATCATTTTTGATGGAATCAGTCGATTGATTCAGCAATATAAACCTGATATTGCGGGGGTTGAACAACTTTTTTTCAATAAAAATGTTACAACCGCCATGGCTGTTGGACAGGCTCGTGGTGTAATTTTATTGGCAATAGCACAGCATAATGTACAATTAAGCGAGTTTACTCCGCTTCAAGTAAAGCAATCAGTTGTAGGCTACGGCAAAGCCACGAAAGAACAGGTCATTTATATGACACAGAGACTTTTGAATCTACCGGACAAGCCACATCCTGATGATGTGGCTGATGCCTTAGCGATTGCGATTTGTACCACTCATTCAAATCATATGAGCAGCAGGTGGGGGATTAAACAATGATCGGATTTGTGCGTGGCAAGGTAGCCCAGGTGTTTAATGATTATTGTTTTGTTGACGTTCAAGGACTCGGATACCGGATTTTCATTGCAGAACCCACACGCAAAAAAATTACAGTGGGAGAGGAAACGCTTCTTCATACATATCTTCATGTAAGAGAAGATGCATTATCATTATTTGGTTTTCTAACACAGGATGAGTACCAGCTGTTTTTAAGTCTGATTTCGATATCCGGAGTTGGTCCAAAAGTGGCAATGGGGATATTGTCTTCTATTAGTCCGTCCGAGTTCCGTTTCGCTGTGGCCAGTAAGAATATCACTGTTTTAACTAAAATGCCTGGCATTGGAAAAAAGACAGCTGAGCGTTTGATACTGGAACTTAAGGACAAAATAGGCAGTATGGAATCAGGTAATGATTTGGAGTCGAATGGCATTGAAATTATACAACATTCCGATGAAGTAATTGATGAGGCTTTGGCAGCTTTGCTTACCTTAGGTTACAGTCATGCAGAAATTAGCCCGGTATTACGAAAAATTTATCAGACAGGGCAAACGACTGAAGATACTGTACGACTTGCATTGAAGGAGGTCGGCAGAAGATAATATGGATATGGATTCTAGAGTTATTTCAGGTGTGGAGCAAGAAGTTGATAATTGGCAATATAGTTTACGACCAAGGCGTTTTGCAGAGTATATTGGACAAGATAAAGTTAAATCAAATTTGACTATTTTTGTTAAAGCGGCTCTTTCGCGTGGTGAGGCTTTAGATCATGTTTTACTTTATGGACCTCCTGGCTTAGGCAAAACTACCTTAGCGGCTATTATTGCCAATGAACTTGGGGTGAATTTTCGAATTACCTCTGGACCGGCAATTGAGCGTGCTGGGGACTTGGCAGCAATTTTGACTAATCTAAGCGAAAAAGACGTCTTGTTTATTGATGAGGTACATCGCTTATCGCGCAATGTTGAAGAGGTATTATACGCAGCGATGGAAGATTACGCTCTTGATATTGTTATTGGGAAGGGTCCTAGTGCGCGGTCAATTAGGCTCGATTTAGCGCCTTTTACATTGGTTGGAGCAACGACCAGAGCCGGAGCATTAGCCGCGCCATTACGTGACCGTTTCGGGGTAATAGCCAGGTTGGAGTACTATGAGACTGAGCATCTTGTATGTATTGTAAAGCGAGCCGCTGAAATTTTAAAGGTTAAGATTGACATTGATGGTGCTACAGAAATTGCCAAACGTTCACGAGGAACACCGCGTATTGCCAATCGCTTGCTTAAACGGGTTCGTGATTACGCTCAGATTGCCGGCAATGGCGTTATTACTCGTGAGATTGCTTGTAAAGCACTTCTTATGCTTGAAGTCGACGAGTGTGGCCTTGATAATGTTGATCGCAACATGCTGAAGGCAATCATAGAAAAATTTGACGGCGGTCCTGTGGGAATTGATACTTTAGCGGCCTCTATTAGCGAGGAAACCGAAACGATTGAAGACGTATATGAGCCATTTTTGTTGCAGTTGGGGTTTTTAAATAGGACACCGCGCGGGCGGATTGTAACGCGGGCGGCGTATCAACATTTAGGCTTAAAACAACCTTCATCAGATTAACTGCCCAAAAGGAGGAATTAGCTTGCCCTTTGGTTTTGATTCATTCGGCAAGACATTGATGGCTTTTGGAGTCATGTTGTTTGTAGTGGGGCTTATTATTCACTTCGGGGGAAAAGCAATCAGTTTTGGGCGATTACCAGGTGATATCCGGATCGAGGGTGAACGCTTCGGGTTTTACTTTCCCATCGTTTCTTCGATCTTAATTAGCATCATTCTTACTATTATCTTTAATATTTTCGGTAGACGATAGCGAGAGGAGACTTTGTTTTGAGAACAAGGATTATGTGTCTGGTGCTTATCCTATGTAGTTTTGTTCTTCCGGGCTACGCTTATCAGAGTATGTCAAAAGAACCTGATATTAGGGTTGGTATTCTGTCTAATCAGCCTAATGTTGTCGTGTCAGCAAATATTGATTTCAGTATAATAGACAGTGATACTAATAAGGTAATTGCCAAATATAAGCCAAATGAGAAGGTTAGTATAAGTTCAACTGGATCACAGATGACTGTTAACGGCAAAGCCATTAAATATAAAAATCTCGTGATTACTTTAAAAGAGGTTAAAGGCGAATGTTATAATGATGTTAATCGCCGACGGTATCGTGGGCAGATTAGCCTCCATCAGACGATTGGAAAGAAGGGCCTGACGGTAGTTAACACGCTACCATTAGAGGAATATTTGCTTGGAGTTATTGCTAAAGAAATATCTCCTGATTGGCCGGTTGAGGCTGTAAAGGCTCAGGTGGTGGCAGCTAGGACTTATGCTTTGGCTAGTCTCAATAAACACAAGAATGATGGCTATGATGTCTGCGCAACGACTGATTGTCAGGTATATGGTGGTCGGGACAGCGAGGCTAATGGTGCGACGAAAGCTGTAGACGCAACCTATGGTGAGGCAATTTATTATCAAGGCAAATTGATTTCGGCCTATTTTCACAGTAGCTCCGGTGGTTATACTGAAAATAGCGAAAATGTCTGGGGCGGGGCCTATCCCTATCTTCAAGGGGTAGCAGATTATGATCAAAAAGCGCCCTACTATAAATGGGAAAAAAAGTATACTGTTCGTGAACTTGAGGCGTTATTAAAAATTGCCGGTTATAATGTAGGTAGTCTACGTGCTATTGAATTGTCATCACTGACTAAGCAGCCGGTTCATTCAGCTGATCGTGGCGTATCTGGTAGGGTCAAGGAAATTCGTTTTGTCGGAACAAATGGAACAGCCTATATTCCCGGCAATAAAATCCGCAGTATTTTAGCGTTAAATAGCACATTGTTTGACATTGCAGTTATTGTTTCTCTTCAAAAACCTCTTGAATTTGAGATTACTGACAGTGCTGGCGATCACCAGACAAAAGAAGTGGATGTGAATTTACCGGCATATAAGCAAAAGCCCTTTTTGAACGACAAAGGCGGGATCTATCGTATTTCTAATCAGACCAACGATACAGTGGTGTTCAATGGTTCTGGCTGGGGACATGGTATTGGCTTGTCACAGTGGGGGGCAAAAGCAATGGCCGAGACTGCCCCTAAAGGGGATTCTACATATTTTAAAGAGATATTGAAACACTATTATCAAGGTGTGGATATCAAAAAGGCATATAGATAAAGGAGTTTCTTGATGTTCTTATCTGATTATGAATATTACTTACCCGAAAAGCTTATTGCACAAAGCCCAATAGAGCCTAGAGACCATTCGAGACTGATGGTTTTAGAGGCCGAGACGGGTGTGCTTACGCATAAAACTTTTTATAATTTACCGGAATACCTACAGCCAGGGGATACCCTGGTTTTTAATGATACCAAAGTGATTCCCGCAAGGTTGATTGGATCAAAGGCTAGAACCGGTGCGAAAATTGAGGTGTTTTTACTTAACCGGAATAGTGGTAACGAATGGGAGGCCCTCGTCAAGCCGGGGAAAAAGGCCCGTCCTGGTACTGTTGTTGAATTTGGCGAGGAACTTAGCTGTGAAATATTAGATACGACTGATTTCGGTGGCCGTGTTGTAAAATTTAAATATACTGGAATCTTTGAAGAAATACTTGATAAGCTGGGCGAAACGCCCTTGCCGCCCTATATTAAAGAGCAATTGCTTGACAAGGAGCGGTATCAGACTGTCTATGCAAGAGAACGTGGATCGGCGGCTGCTCCAACAGCAGGTTTGCATTTTACAACACATTTAATGAATTTACTAAAGGCTAAAGGGGTCAACTTAGCGTTTGTTACTCTGCACGTAGGTTTAGGCACCTTCCGCCCGGTTACAGTAGAAGATGTAACACAACATGTGATGCATCGAGAATATTATTCAATTTCGCAAGAAACTGCAGATATCATTAATGCTACTAAAGCGAAGGGTAATAAGGTAATCGCTGTTGGAACCACAAGTATTCGAACCCTGGAAAGTTCAAATAGGAATGGCTTAGTTGAGCCGAAAAGCGGTTGGACAGAGATTTTTATTTATCCAGGGTATCAGTTTGAAATTATTGATGCAATAGTTACTAATTTTCATTTACCTAAATCTACCTTGTTAATGCTAATTAGCGCTTTTGCTGGTAGGCATCATGTACTGAATGCATATAAAGAAGCTGTTGAGCAACAATACCGGTTTTTTAGCTTTGGCGATGCTATGTTTATTTACTAAGCTGTGATCGTGTGAGGAGGAACTTTTGTGGCAATCACTTATGAACTTGTTAAACGTTGTTCTAAGACCGGTGCCAGGGCCGGCAGAATATATACACCTCACGGTGTCTTTGATACCCCGATATTTATGCCAGTGGGTACTCAGGCTACCGTTAAAGCGATGTCGCCCGATGAACTGAAGGAAATGGGTGCAGGCATTATCTTAAGCAATACCTACCACCTATACCTTCGGCCTGGCCATGATCTTGTGGCCGAAGCGGGGGGATTACATAACTTTATGAAATGGGATAGGGGTATTTTGACAGATAGCGGTGGTTTTCAGGTTTTTAGTCTGGGACCTTTGCGCAAAATAACCGAGGATGGCGTAACATTTAGGTCGCACATTGATGGCTCCAAGCATTTTTTATCGCCCGAGAAGGCTACTGAAGTCCAGATGGCACTAGGTGCTGATATTATCATGGCCTTTGATGAATGTGTTCCCTATCCAGCTGAGCATGATTATGCCCGAACTTCAACCGAAAGGACGACTCGGTGGGCGGATAGATGCAAGAAGGCTCATACGAGAAAAGACCAAGCGCTATTCGGGATTGTACAGGGCGGTATGTATAAGGATCTGCGAACAATGAGCGCGAACGACTTAGTAGCGCTTGACTTTCCCGGATATGCAATAGGGGGTCTTAGTGTAGGTGAGCCTAAAGCTTTAATGTATGAGATGCTTGACCATACTGTACCATTGCTACCTGCAACTAAGCCGCGCTATCTGATGGGTGTTGGTACGCCGGACTGTCTTATAGAAGGGGTTATGTATGGGATTGATATGTTTGACTGCGTTTTCCCGACGCGAGTTGCCCGTAACGGAACAGTAATGACAAAGTGGGGGCGGTTAGTTGTAAAAAACGCCGCGTATGCGCGCGATTTTAGGCCTATTGATCCTGAGTGTAGCTGTTATGCCTGCCGCAATTTTTCACGTGCTTATATTCGCCATTTGCTAAAAACGGATGAAATATTTGGTTTAAGGCTTACAACTATGCACAATTTGCATTTCTTAATCGATTTCATGAAAAAGATGCGGCAAGCCATTATTGAAGATCGATTCCCTGCATTTAGGCAAGAGTTTTGGGAACATTATAAAACTCATTAGAGGAATTAGCTGCTGACGCGTTGAATTCATGTCAAGAAAATGATACAGGAGGTGAATATTGAAATGTCTCCAGATGTAATTACGGGTCTTGCCCAGTATGGTCCAATAGTATTAATGGGTGTGATTTTCTATTTTTTATTATACCGGCCGCAGAAGAAGGAGCAAAAACGGCGCGCGGAAATGCTTGACAGTCTTAAAAAAGGTGATCGCATTGTGACGATCGGCGGGGTTTATGGTACAATTACCGGATTAACCGATAAATCTGTCACCATAAAGATATCCGAGAAAGTTGAAGTAGATATCTCGCGGACTGCTGTTGCTAGTTTTCAAAATGCCCAAAAAAATGAAAAATAATCAGTTCGGGAATTTGGATTTCCAAACAGTTAAAGACATTAAAAAGGATTTGCGACAACGTATTCTGAGCGAACGCAGGAAGTTATCGGATGATACTATTGTTGACTATAGTAATCAGATAATTAATGCCCTTTTAAAATGGGATATCTATAATAATGCCAATCAGATTATGTTATACACGCCGATGCCTGGCGAGCCACAAATAACAGCTGTTTTTGAGCATGCTTGGACTAATGCTAAACAGGTTAGTGTGCCTCATTTAAGAGATACATGGGGCGTTATGGATGCGGCCGTAATTGATGGCTTTCAAGACTTAATTCCCGGTAAGTTTAAAAATTTGCTTATACCGAATCCGCAAAAACTGTGGATTGTCAATCCAGCTATTATTGAATTAATAGTGATACCTGGGATTGCTTTCGATGAATATGGCTATCGGTTGGGTATGGGAGCAGGTTATTATGATCGATTTTTGCCTACGGCAACAAAGGCAATAACAGTAGGGTTGTGTTGGTCGAAAAATGTTTTACAAAGTGTTCCCAAAGAACCGCACGATCTTTCTGTTCGGTATTTAATAACCGAAAAGGGAATATTTAATTGCAAGAAAGGCAAAATGTAACTGATGTTGCATTTTGCCTTTCCTATTGTAAGCTAATCAAATGACAAGGAGGCAATTGAGTGGAAAAGGTCACATTAGAGAAATTGAAACAAGATTACGAGATTAATGTTTATTTATCTCGTAGTACCGAGTATTTAAGCCAGCTCGGTTTTACTGAACATGGACGGCGCCATGCGACGATCGTTGCCGATCGGGCGTATTATATTCTAAACTGCCTTGATTATAGTGAACGTGATTGTGAAATTGCTGCAGTTGCTGGTTACCTGCATGATATCGCAAATATGGTGAACCGTTATAATCATGGAGGTACAGGCGCAGTGATTGCTTATGAAAAACTGGTGCGGATGGGGATGCCGCCGGAAGAAATTGCTCTGGTAATTTCAGCAATTGGCAATCATGAAGAAGAACGCGGTAATGCTGTAAATCATGTTGCTTCAGCATTAATCTTATCTGACAAATCTGATGTTTTTCGCGCGCGAGTTACGACAAAGGATTTTGCAAAATTTGAAATACATGACCGTGTGAATTATGCAGCTGATAATAGCATTATTAAAGTTGACAAAAAACTGCAGACAATAACCCTTGAAGTCAAAATTGATACACATATATGTCCGGTTATGGAATATTTTGAGATATTTTTGTCACGAATGGTTATGTGTCGGCGAGCCGCAGAGTTTTTAAATTGCCGGTTTGGGCTAATTATAAACGACAATCGTTTATTGTAGAGTATATCCATTGATTGACAGTGTCATAATAATCCAGATATAATACTTGTGGATGAAGTTGATGATTAGACAAGATTGGGGGAGAAACTTTTGAGATGGGGGAATATGACTAAATTCCTAATAGCTGCAGCCGCAATTATTGGCTTGTTTTGCTATTATATTTTGCCCCTTGCTACTTCTATCAAACAGGGTCTTGATTTACAGGGTGGAACTCACGTTGTGTTGGAAGCGGTAGATACACCAGAGGCCAAAGTGGATGAAGATGCGGTGCAACGTGTTGTTAAAATTATTGAACGACGTGTAAATGAACTGGGATTAACAGAGCCCATCATCCAGCGACAGGGTGATAGGCGGATTATTGTTGAGTTGCCCGGCGTAAAAGATCCGGAAAAGGCAATTGATATGTTGGGTAAAACTGCTCTCTTGGAATTTCAAGATGAAAGTGGCGCTACCGTTTTAACAGGTAAAGATTTAAAAGATGCCAAGGCGCAGATTGATCCATCAAAAAGAAACTTAGTATCCTTGGAGTTCTCTGACGAAGGCGCAAAACTATTTGCTGACTTGACGGCTAAGAATGTTGGTAAACATATTGCCATCTTGTTGGATAAACAGGTGTTAACAAGTCCTGTTGTGGAAGAAGCTATCCCGAGTGGTAAAGCAGTGATCACCGGTAATCGGTCAATCGAAGAAGCGCAGCAATTAGCTATTCTGCTACGGTCTGGTTCGCTGCCAGTTAAAGTTGATGTATTAGAGACCAGAACAGTTGGCCCAACTCTTGGACAAGACTCTAAGGAAAAAAGCCAGTTTGCCTTTACTGTGGGTACAGCGGCGATAGTAATATTCATGTTGCTCTTTTATCGTCTGTCAGGTTTAGTGGCCAATATTTCTCTGCTGTTATATGTATTAATGGTGTTGCTTGCACTAAAGATGTTGAATGCGACTTTAACGCTACCTGGTATTGCGGGCATTATTTTGTCTATTGGTATGGCAGTTGATGCAAACGTATTGATATTTGAACGTTTCAAAGAAGAATATCGTGCGGGCAAGACCTTGCGGGCGGCCATGGATGCTGGATTTAATCGTGCGTTTACTACGATTCTTGACTCGAATCTTACAACGTTAATTGCAGCAGGTGTTTTATTCTTCCTGGGTACAGGCCCGATTAAAGGCTTTGCGATTACGCTTGGCATCGGCATTCTTCTAAGTATGTTCACAGCACTAACAATAACCAGACATATGCTAAAGCTGCTGATGAATGCCAACGTAATTAAAAACGGCAAAGTATTTGGGGCGTAGGGGGGATTTACAATGAAATTCGATATTGTTGGCAAACGATACTGGTGGTTCCTGCTCTCCGCGCTGATTTTAATACCGGGACTAATTTCGATGGCTGTGCAGGGGTTTAACTTAGGTATTGATTTCACTGGTGGCACTCTGCTCGATTTAAAATTTGCTCGTCCGGTGACTGTTGTGGAAGTGCGGGATGTTTTGAAAGATCATCAAATGGAAAATAGTACAATACAGCTGGCAGCGACCGGTCAGGTGGAATCAGCAACTAATGTATTGATTAGAACTCATGTCCTAGGAGAAGATGAAAGACGGATTGTCTTGAATGATGTGGGCGAAAGGCTTGGCGCTTTTGAAGTATTAAGGGTAGAAAAAGTCGGTGCAGTTGTGGGAGAAGAGCTTACTCGCAACGCGATTCTTGCCGTCATCCTTTCATGGGTTTTTATGATAGTGTATATTACCTATCGGTTTGAGTTCAAATTTGCGGTATCAGGAATTCTTACGCTTGTGCATGATGTTTTGATTATGTTAGGCGCGTTCTCATTATTGCAGAAGGAAGTTGATGCTACTTTTGTAGCAGCACTTTTGACCATTATAGGTTATTCAATCAATGATACAATCGTCATATTTGACCGTATTCGCGAAAACTTAAAGACTCACCGCAAAGGTGAGGGCTTCAAAGAGTTAGTTAATCGCAGTATTTGGCAGACAATGACGCGGTCAATCTATACAGTTCTTACCGTTCTCTTTGCCGCCACATCTTTATACGTTTTTGGCGGTGAGACCACCAAGAATTTTTCGCTTGCGCTTATAATCGGCGTATCTGCCGGGGCATATTCTTCTATATTTATCGGGAGCCCAATCTGGGTAATGTGGAAAGAGTATGTTGACCGTCAGCGCCTAGTTGCCAGGTCAAAAGGCGCTAAATAATACATAGTCATTGTAGCGGCTGTTGGTGAAAACCAACAGCCGCTATTTTATCCGATGACTAAGCCGCTCTAAGACTCCCCCTCTTCTGTAAGTGAAGTAAGTCCTTGGATCCGGTTTGGGCAGGATTCAGGTGGAGTTAAAACTCCATCTGAACCAAGTCTCACTTTATTCACCAACCTGTGATCGGTTTAATATCATGTAGCAACAAAGGTGGTGATACAATGTGGATGTTACTGCCGGCGCTTTGCATTGCTGTGGCTCACATTGCTGGTGACAATATAGCTGTCGTTCCTGATATGGCTGTGAGTGCTGGAACTGATATTTACATAACTACAATCGTTGCCTACATGTTATTTGGCTCACTCATCGCCGGATTGTCTGCATGGATCGGTGTTAAATCCGGCTATGAGCTATTGGTAGTGGTTAAGCGGTTATTTGGGTGTCGTGGGAAGAAGATGCTAGCAATTGTTATCTTGGCTGTCTGTATTCCAGCGAGTGCGTTGACAGGTGGCTATTATAGTGGGTGGGCCTTGTATAAGATTATCGGCTTAACACCTTTTTGGGGTATGCCGCTATCTTTATTGCTTTTTTCGGTATTGGCTGCCGGGTATGGGACTGAGCTTTTGAAGCTATCCAATTATATTAGTTTATTGCTTGTTCCGCTCATCGTAGTCATGATGTTCGCTAGCGACCTAAAGGCTGTAGCAAGTATGAATATAACGTGGAATGTCGATTGGTTATTAGTCTGTGCGCTTATTGGATATAATGTAGGAGGAATGAGGCCTGTTTTGGTGGTAGAAACGGCAACTTATTTGGCTCAGAAAGGGTATAAGGCGATACTGCTGGTTATATTAGCTAAGCTATTTGAAGGTATACTGACTTTGTTTGTTGCTCACCTTGTTTTAATTTCACAAGCATATGGACCACTGGCATTGTCCGGGGCTTTTACCAGCAGTTTTGATAATAGAGCAGTGTTCTTTTTTGATATTATTCTATTTTGCACATTTATGAATACGATGGCTCCAGCTATGATGGTTAATGCTAAACAGGTAAGTATTTTAACCGGCGTCTCGTTTTGGCCCGCACTTTCCATAGCGGCATTCATGGTTTACTTAGGGACTTTTGCTGATTTTAACACGATAATTCTGCTTATGAGTATTACTGGCCTAATCATGGCAGCTTTTATTATTTATACTGCATATTTTTTACATAAGAACGGGATTAAACAGTCATAATAAAACTGTAGATTCACAAGTAAAGGGTGTAATATCTTGTTATTAAACTTCTTTGCATTATTCGTGATGCTTATTGGGCTGTTTTTTACTTTGTCGCCGAGGATACCGGGAACACTAATTATTGTTGGTGTTGCCTTTTTTTATAGTGTGTTTACTGGATTATCAACTCTAACTACCTGGATGATTGTTCTATTAGTAGGATTATCGCTATTGGCCGAGGTTGGTGGGAGAATGGCAAGGATTTATTTAACGAAGGACTTTGGGATTTCAAGAGTATTCAGTACTGATGCAACCGCAGGAAACGTAGCTGGAATCGTTGCGACGGATGCTTTATTTGGTCCATTGCTTGGAGCTGCAATTTGGGAGATAGTTGTTGGTAAAACGTTCTTTCCACGATGGGATATGATTGGAAAGGTGCTTGTAAGATTAACTTATATTGCATTTTTTCGATTTGGATGTGGTTTGATTATGGTTGTGCTCATATCGAAATATATTTTACGCTAATGGACAGCATTTTTTGGCTATCCGCCTATCTTTTCAAGTTGTTGTTAAGTTATACCAGCAGCATTAGAAGTATTCGGGATGGACAAAATAAGAAAAAAATGCGGGAGGGGTTTCGTTGAAATCGTATCATAAGCTCATCCGGCACGATGGAAACCGGGAACTATTTCGGGCAGTAGAAATGTCAGTGATTGCTCTTGAGAATGGATACCCCTTTCATATTCATGTCCAAGGTCTGCGTGGTACGGGCAAAACTAGCATTATGCGGGCAGTAAAAGATATTATGCTCCCAATAGTTAGAATAAAGGGTTGCATGTACAACTGCCATCCATTAGAGCCCCACTGCCCAGAGCACCGCAATTTGTCGCGTGAGGCGATTGCCTTTATTGGTACAGAGACTGTTCCATGTCCTTTTCTAGAGATATCGCACTCGGCTAAGGTTGGGACGGTCGTAGGAAGTATTGACCTTGCAAAACTTACTAATAAAACGGATGCTGTTGCAGCCTTGCTACCGGGGACGATTCCTAAGGCCCATCGTGGAATCATTTTTGTCGATGAAATTAACCGGCTTGCTGATACATCACCTGAAATCGCAGATGTTTTGTTGGATTTAATGGGAACTAAGCCTGGTAGAATTCAAGTAGAAGAGACTGGAATGCCCACGGTTGAACTGCCTGTTACGGTGGCTGTGTGGGCGGCTTCTAATCCTGATGAAGACCCGGGCCCGCTTGCCCAAATTCGTAAACAATTAGCCGACCGTTTTGACCTTGCAGTTAATATGGGAAGACCTAGTGATCATAATGCAGTCATGGCTATTCTCGATTATAAAGGAACCTGTGATTCAAAGAACGACGGTAAACCCTTTACTGTAGCCGGGAAATTAGATGATATAACAAGCGATCGTATGATAAAAAATGTATTTGCAAGTATTTATGTAGATTTTGGCTTGGAAAGTTTAAGGGCAGTTGAGGGCATGGAGAAAGCTGCTAGCTTGTCTGCCTTAATCGCTGGACGGTCAGCGATAACTATTGAGGATATATCCGGTACAGTACCTTTGGTTTTGAATAATCGAGCTGATAATGCAACAATCACTAATATTTTGAAGTACCTAGACAATATAAATGTAAATAATTCAGCGAGTAAATTTCCAGAGCCATTACAAATTCGCGAGCAAATTGCGGAAGATTTAACAGACAAGTATGAGAGCACAGTAACCTTATGCGGAAAACTTTGGAATGGCTTCAAAAGAATATTTAATGTAAATAAATACGCGGCTAGGCCATTGATCGATCCCCCTTTACCTAATAAAACTAATCCTGCAAAACCGTCAGCATCGCCAAATCCGGGAAAGAGGTCCAAAGCGTCTCGAGGCAATAACGATGCGGGTAGTATGACTGCTAATGCAAATGTGCCGACACAAGCGGTAAAAACAACGCCAGCAGAAAGAGCGGAAGACAATATTATTGACCCGACGCACACGGTTATCAAGGCTCCTCCTAACAAAGCAACCCCTTTGTCCGCACTCTCAATCGAACAATTTGTAACAAGTGAGGATAAAAAATCTGATGGCTGAGATTCTATGGGATTTTACAAGTTCTTGTTTTTTGCCTAGCATGGCTTTGCCGGCTAATAAAGTTGCAGATCTATTAGCAAAAAACAAAGGGGTTCGGGTGGGAGAGTGTGCTGTCGTAAGCAGAAACATGCACACTTTCCATCCGAACACGCCGGAGAAGGTTAACGTTTTGCAGAGTGTAGATGCCGGTCAGGCATTCTATCAACGCAAAGAGGTAGGAAGTATCTTTCACATTGATGTATTCCACCAATGCGGTAAGGTCGATCACCATTTGGTAGCCGCTCTTATTAAAAAAGCTGTTGACGCATATAACTTACATTTTTCAGTTAATAAAATGCTGTTTAATAATAATACTTGTGATGTTTTAGAAGCTGACCATATTGATATTCAGACTGGTATGGGCGGGGGAAGAATTACCGGAAGTCTAACTTATGGGCAGAAATTATCATTACGAAGGGCTCATGAGAATCATGTTCACATAGCAGTAGCTTCTACCAATAATCATATAGCAAGTCTATTTTATATCATCTTGGCAGTAGAGGAAGCTGTTCTAGCAGCAGGACTTGAACTTAGGTGCAATGAATATATCACTCATTTAAAGGGAAACAAGGGTAAGTCTATCGATAACTCGCCTTATACAGACCAATCAGATTCATTTTTGCAGGAAAAGAAAACAGGAAATATGCCGCCAGCTATTAAGAAACAACAGTTCGCCCAAGATTCAGTCATCTTAACTGACAATTTTGATACTATACAAGATGTTAAAGAGATGCTGACTGAAATCGCGAACGATCATAATCGAAAAAAGATTGAGAAGAAGTTTGATAATAATGGCAATGTAAATCAAATGATTAATTCCTTGTCTGGGATGGGGATTGTTGAGATTAAAGGAGAAAAACTTAGTATTACACCTTATGGTAAAGAATTTAAGCAGCATCTAGATAGAAACTTACCCGAGGTTCAGGTGTATATCCGCCAGATGTTAAAGTCTCTAAAGCCGGTTTCAAGACAAGCAGGTAGTATAAGAAGCTCCGCTGTCAATGAGAAGTTTGGCAGAGGGCCAAAAATTCTAACGTCCTTTGTTGAAAATGCGAATTATGCCGAATTCGCTGTAGCTGAATCGGTCATGTCGGCAGCACAGCGCAAGGTTCAGTTAAGTAGTGAAAATCTAAGCTTCAACCAGTCTGACCTGTACGTCTACGTTAGGCAGAAAAGGCCTAAATCCGAAGTTCTATTGGTGATTGATGCGAGTGCAAGTATGAAAGGACAGCGAATCTTGGCTGCTAAGTTTCTTGTTCGCCATTTACTCCTTTCTACTCTTGATCGCATTGGAGTAATTACTTTCCAAAATGATAAAGCCTGTCTACAGGTTCCTTTTACACGAGACTATCAGCAGGTTGAAGATAGTCTGCGGGAAATAAAAGTTGCTGGCGCCACTCCTCTAGCACTAGGGTTGAAAAATAGTCTTAGTTACTTACAGGGAGTGAAGAATAATAATCCTCTTATCATTTTGTTGACAGATGGAGTACCAACTTTGCCGGATATGAGTCGAGATCCAATAGCAGATGCCCTATTTTACGCTGAAAGGGTTAATGAAGCAGGTTATGACTTTATGTCAATTGGATTAAAGCCCCATAGCAACTTTTTAGCTAAGTTAACAGATGTCGCTGGTGGCAAAATTTATCTGTTTGATGAATTAGAAAAACAGGTATTGATTCAGGCAGTGTGGACCGAACGTGGTGGGCGCTGCTTATAATCAGTACCTTTTCTCTTTTTACAGCAGGATTCGGCTGAATTTACGAGAATTATTATGATTATGCCGTATAAACTGGTTTTTTATATTCTTATCTATTATATTATACGCATATAGGGGGAACCATGGCAAAGCAGCGCAAATTATGGCGCTTCGCATCAACTAATCATGAGCTAAAAAAATATTTGGCTGAAAAATTACGAATTTCGGGAGTCATAGCGCAAATATTGCTTAATCGTGGTTTGGGTGACGAGGATGAGGCTACCGAATTCTTATTTGGCAAGCTTGACAGTCTGCATGATCCGTATTTGTTAAAAGACATGCAAATAGCAGTTCAGCGAATACAATGTGCCATTGAAAATCAAGAAAAAATAACAATATATGGTGATTATGACGTAGATGGAGTTACGTCAACAGCTCTGATTTTTCGAGTATTAAAGCGACTAGGGGCCATTGTTGAATATTACTTACCCGATAGACAAAATGAGGGATATGGCTTAAACTGCACCGCCCTTGAGCTGATTTATAAAAGTGGAACTTCTTTATTGATCACAGTTGACTGTGGAATTAACGCCATTGAGGAAGTTTCCGCTATTGGAAACAAGATAGATATCATTATTTCCGATCACCATCAGCCTTCAGCCATCTTGCCGAAAGCTTGTGCGGTTATCAATCCAAAACGCAAGGATTGTACATATCCAGATAAAAAATTGGCCGGTGTTGGTGTAACGTTTAAATTGTGCCAGGCACTCTGGTCGTTGTTTTGCAAGGATGTTAACGATATTTTTGATTACCTTGATCTTGTTGCTATCGGTACAATCGCTGACATAGTTCCATTATTAGGTGAGAACCGAATAATGGTCAAATCAGGACTTCTTCGTTTAAAATCAACTAGTAACCAAGGTTTGCGTGCTCTTTTGCATAGTGCTAATCTAGAAGATGTTGATTCGGGCAAAGTCGGTTTTATAATTGCCCCGCGCCTAAATGCAGCAGGGCGGATTGGCCAGGTCACTGCCGGGGTTGAACTTTTGATTACTGAAGATAAAGAGCGTGCGGCTGAATTAACGCTATATATTGAACAGCAAAATGCTTTGCGACAAGCAGTCGAAAAAGATATTTTAGCAGCTGCAGAAGCAATGATGGCTGATTATGATTTACAAACTAACAAAGTGATTGTGTTGTCAGGTGTAGACTGGCATTTTGGTGTTATTGGAATTGTCGCTTCAAGATTGTTAGACAAATATTTCAGACCGGTAATAATAATTAATGAAAAGGACGGTATTGGAAAAGGATCATGCCGCAGCATTCCGGGCTTTGACATGTTTTACGCATTAAATGCATGTTCTGATCTTCTCATAAAGTTTGGTGGCCATCCCTTGGCCGCTGGTTTAAGTATTAGTTTGGATAAGATAGCAGAGTTGCGTGAGCGTTTAAATAACATTGCAAGCCAAATCTTACAAGATGATGACTATATACCAACTCTGAAGATTGATGAGTTGGTGTCATTACAGGAAATTAATACAGCTTTCTTAGAGGAGCTAGCTTGTTTATCACCCTTCGGGATGGGTAATCCAAGGCCTGTTTTTGTAAGCCGTGGTGTCATACCCGAGAACGCAAAAACTATCGGTCGAGAAGGGCAGCACTTAAAAATGACGGTACGGCAACAGCATATATGCCAAAATGTTATTTCCTGGGAAATGGGTTCTATGGTAAATCAGCTTTTAGATCATTCAAAGATCGATGTAGCTTTCGCTCCGGAATTTAACGAATGGCAGGGCAGACGAAATATTCAGCTCAATGCAAAGGATATAAAGCAGACTATCGGTAATCAAAGTGGAAATAATAGGAATATGGAATTGGAAAGAATTGTAGTAGGTCAAGTTTATCTGGTCTTAAAATCACTCAAAGTAAAGCAAGAAGTTACTTGGACTACCAGTCAAATTTCGGCCCGGATTACTTCCTGTTATGGAACAGAGTTAACATGCGATGGGATCGATTTGGCATTAAGGATACTCGAGGAACTTGGTCTAATTTCAGTGAATTCTTTAAATGATAGTCATAGGTTATCACTATTGCCTACCCCTGCAGAAAAGTTGAACATTGAGAAATCGAGTACATTTAGGGAAGGTAGATTAGCGCAGCAGTTTATGATTGGTAACAAGAACGGGAGGGCTTAACGTGGATTTAAAAGAAAAAATTAGAGTTATTTCTAATTTTCCGAGCGACGGGATTAGATTTAAGGATATTACAACATTGCTTAACGATGGAGCGGCTTTTCAATATGCTATAAATGAGCTTGCCAAGCGATTCAAAGACGAAAAAATTGATTATGTAGTTGGGCCTGAAGCTCGCGGCTTCGTTATAGGCGCACCTGTTGCATATGTGCTGGGGGCGGGTTTTGTACCAGTTCGAAAGCCAGGCAAGCTTCCGGCGGAAACTCTTGATTATAGATATGACTTGGAGTATGGGAAGGATTCTTTAGAGATTCATAAGGATGCGATCAAGCCTAATAGCAGAGTTTTAATTGTGGATGATTTGCTGGCAACAGGAGGAACGACCAGGGCTACGATTCATCTTGTGGAAGCGCTTGGAGGTAAGGTCGCTGGTCTGGGCTTTGTTATTGAACTCTCGTATCTTCATGGTCGTGAAAAACTCGCTGGTTATGATATTACAACACTGGTGACGTACTAGATGAATTTCTTTGATTGTTAAGCCGGTCTAAAAAGCGAATATCCAACAAGTGCTGTTTAGAGCGGCTTGATAAGATATAAATATAACAGCTGAAATAATTGTCATATGAGGTGTGTAATGGGCAGCGAATCAATTATCAGTATTGAAGATATTAAAAATAAAATTTTGTCATATGAGCCCGATGCTCCAATATCTTTAGTACAAAAAGCTTTCGAATTTGCTCGCGATGCCCATAGCGGTCAACTGCGTATTTCTGGCGAAGACTATATATATCATCCGGTCGGCCTTGCCAAGATTTTGGTCGATTTACAGATTGATGCGGTAACAATAAGTGCTGCTTTACTGCATGATGTCGTCGAAGATACTAGCTATTCTCTTGAGGAAATAGAAAAAATCTTTGGTGAAGAGATTGCCAGAATGGTTGATGGAGTAACTAAACTTAGCCGCATTGAATATAAGTCAAAAGAAGAACAGCAGTTAGAGAATTACCGAAAAATGTTTCTTGCAATGGCTAAGGATATCCGCGTTGTTTTGATAAAGCTGGCCGATCGTTTGCACAATATGCGAACATTAAGTTATATGCCAGAGCATAAGCAACGTCGCATAGCACAAGAAACGTTAGAGATATTTGCGCCTTTGGCGCATCGTTTGGGTATTTCGAGTATTAAATGGGAATTAGAGGACCGATCGTTTCGATATTTAGAACCGGAAAAATACTATGAATTAAGCGAAAAGGTCAAGCAAAAACGGCAGGAACGCGAAAAACTGGTTAATGAGTCGATTAAAATCCTGATAGACCGACTGAACGCTGTTGCTATTAAAGCCGAAATACAGGGGCGGCCGAAGCATTTTTACAGCATTTACAAGAAAATGATTAAGGGGAATAAAGAATTAAGTGAAATCTATGACTTGTCAGCAATACGGATTGTAGTTGACACAGTAAAAGATTGCTACGGTGCTTTGGGTACCGTGCATACTTTATGGAAGCCATTGCCAGGCCGCTTTAAAGATTATATTGCCATGCCTAAATCTAATATGTATCAGTCGCTGCATACGACAGTTCTGGGAATTGATGGCCATCCGTTAGAGATTCAAATAAGGACATGGGAGATGCACCGTATTTCTGAATATGGCATTGCCGCGCACTGGCGCTATAAAGAGGGCGGGCGAGGTAATAAAGAATTTGAGCAAAAATTGTCATGGTTGCGCCAATTACTTGAGTGGCAACAGGATCTAAAAGATCCACGCGAGTTCATGGAAAGAATTAAACTCGATGTTTTTTCTGATGAAGTTTTTGTTTTTACTCCGCGTGGTGATGTAATCGATCTTCCAGCTGGTTCTGTGCCTATTGATTTTGCGTATCGCATCCATACAGATGTCGGGCATCGTTGCGTTGGGGCCAAAGTAAACGGTAAGATTGTTCCGTTGGAATATAAGCTTGTCAATGGGGATATAGTCGAGATTATTACTAGCAAGCAAAATAACGGTCCTAGCAGAGATTGGCTTAATATCGTTGTGTCACCTGATACCCGAAGTAAAATCAGGCTTTGGTATAAAAAGGAAAAACGTGAAGAGAATATTGCTAAAGGGCGCGAATCGATTGAACGGGAGTGTAAACGACTCGGCTATGACTGGAAAGAACTGACTAAGAATGATAGGCTTAACGATGTAGCAAAAAAGTTCAACTTATCAAATGAAGATGATATGTTTGCGGCCCTGGGTTATGGTGGAGTAACCTCTCATGGAGTGATGACAAAGCTCATAGAGTTCTATAAAAAAGAACTAAAGAATACTCTCCCGCCTGATTTGTCGCAGATATTGGCTCACATGAAACCTAAACATAGTAAGAGTAAAGCGAGTCATGGCATTTTGGTTGAAGGTGAGGCTGGTGTGCTAGTACGGCTGGCGAAATGTTGCAATCCAATACCTGGCGATGCGATTGTCGGCTATATTACAAAAGGGCGCGGTGTTTCAATTCATCAGGCAGATTGTCCTAACATTTTAAATCAGCCGGAAGAATATGAACGAATGGTTGAAGTTGCGTGGGATATAGCGACTGATAGTACATATAAAGTTACTATTGAAGTACTTTGCACGGATCGGCCAGGAATGCTAACGAATGTGATGATGGTTCCATCAGAATCCAAGACGAATATTTCCTCAGTGAATGCTAGAGTTCACAAAAATAAAACTGCAACAATTACGCTGATTTTGGAAATAAAGAGCTTACAGCAATTAGAAAATATTATGACAAAGATGCGCCGCATAAAAGATGTATTTAGTGTTTATCGTGCGGCTCAAAATACAGGTGGGATGAGATGAGAGCAGTCGTACAACGTACAGATAAGTCTAGCGTTACTGTTAATAATATCAATATAGCTTCTGTTGGTTGTGGGCTGACAGTATTACTTGGTGTTGGTGCTGATGATAATGAGGCTGATGTTAAATATCTTGTAGAAAAGATTGTTAATCTCCGAATTTTTCCAGACGATCAGGGAAAGATGAATTTGTCTTTACTTGATATCAAGGGTGAGTTACTAGTGGTTTCACAGTTTACTCTATATGCTGACTGCAGAAAGGGCCGTAGGCCAAGTTTTGATGGCGCTGCCCATCCTGACATAGCTAAAGCCTTATATATGCAATTTATTACCCTTTGTGAAAGTTTTGGAATTAGAGTTGCTTGTGGTCAATTTCAGGCGGAGATGATTGTTCGGCTTGATAATCACGGACCGGTTACGATGCTACTTGATAGTAAAAGAACTTTTTAGGGAGGCGAAATATGAGAACGATACAATTTCAGCTTGGGCATTTAGGGGCTAATTGTTTTTTACTATATTGTGAAAAGAGTTTAGAGGCGGCAGTCATTGATCCTGGTGGTGATCCAACTGAAGTACTTGCTGTCATTGCAAGAGAAAAATTGACAGTAAAGTATATCATCAATACGCATGGTCATGCGGATCATATTGCGGGTAATGAAAAGCTGAAGCAAGCGACAGGAGCAGCCATATTAATTCACGCTGCTGATGCTGAGATGCTGACAAGTGCCCGACATAATTTATCAATATATATTGGCAATAGTATCCAGTTTGAACCAGCCGATTTATTGTTAAAGGATGGCGATGTCATTCGTTTTGGTAGTGTTGAATTAAAAGTAATTCATACGCCCGGTCATACACCAGGCGGGATTTGTTTGCTGGCCAATGGTGTTTTGTTTAGTGGCGATACGCTGTTTCATGAATCAATCGGACGGACTGATTTTCCAGGCGGTTCCTATAGTGCGCTAATTCAAAACATAAAAGAGAAGTTATTGAGTATACCTGATACTACCAAGGTTTTTCCCGGTCATGGATCGGAAACGTCGATTGGATGGGAACGAAGAATGAATCAATTTATCCAGTAGGATTGGACAGGTGAGCTTTATGGTTAAGTCTCAGATTAACTGGATAAAGGTAGCCATACTAGGTATTGCTTTTTATATAGCTAGCTTGGTCTCGGCCATCTATATTCCAATCATTATTGCCATTGTACTAGCATTTATCTTAAATCCTTTAGTGGATTTGTTATGTAAAATTCGGATTAAATCGTTTATTATGCCGCGAGGACTGGCTATATTATTGTCATTCCTGTTTGCGGGTGTATGTTTAACAATTATTGCTACTTTTGTATTTATGCCATTTGTTCATGAATTTGAAAAATTTGTTGCTAATTTACCGTATTTAATCCAAAAAATTCAACAGATAACGATAGCTATAGAAGCGCGCGCAAGTGAAGTGACTCTGCCGGCCAATCTCTCTAGTTTGGTGCAACAAACAGTATCCAGTGCTGCTTCATTCTCAGTAGGTTTAGTCAGAAAGATTGTTAATTCAATTTTCGATTTGGCTTCTAGAATTATTGAAATGGTGGTTGTGCCCGTATTGGCATATTATTTTATGAAGGACTGGAAATATTTAAAGGAAAGCTTTGTTTCAATATTTTCAGTTGATAAGAGAAATGAGATTCACACAATAATCGATGAGATGGCTGCTGTTATCAGTGGGTATATACGCGGTCAATTTTGGATTAGCATTTTGATTGGACTCACTGTTTTCTGCGGCATGTATTCATTAGAAGTAGAATATCCTCTCGTGCTGGGATTATTGGCGACACTCACCGAGACGATTCCAATTGTTGGCCCCATCATTGGTGCGATACCGGCAATATTGTTGGCTTTTTTAACATCACCCGCTCTGGCCGTCAAGGTACTGCTTTTCTTTATTATTGTTCATCAGATTGAAAACCATATTATTGTTCCTAATGTTATGGGGCATACAATCGACCTACACCCGGCAACAATTATCATTGTTCTGCTCATCGGGGGGCAGCTTTATGGTATTATGGGTATGTTGCTAGCAGTACCGGTGGCAGCATTATTGAAAGTTATATGCCGCTATTTATGGTATTATAAATGAAATGATAGTGAACAATGGCACAGTCAAGATTAATGAGAAGGCTAGGTGAATTGAGTGATAAATATAGACGACCTTAGGCAGAAGTTCCATGACCGGCAATATAAGTTAACCCCACAACGACAAATTATTCTTCAAGCTTTTCTTGACAATCACGATAAACATTTATGTGCCGAAGATGTCCATAATATTGTCCGGCAAAAGTACACGGATATTGGTCTGGCAACTGTGTATCGGACGTTAGAAATATTCAGTGATTTAGATATTCTACATAAAATGGATTTTGGTGATGGGCGCAGTCGCTATGAAATTAATGAATCTTCAAATCCTCATCAGCATCATCATCTTATTTGTTTATCTTGTGGAAAGGTTAAAGAATTTGAAGGAGACTTGCTTGAAACGCTTGAAAGTGTTATTTCGCGAAAAAGCAATTTTAAAATTGTTGATCACCAAGTCAAATTCTATGGTTATTGTCGGGAGTGCCAGGACAAGTGCTAATAAAGCATTTCGTTTTAAATGGTGCGGATACTATCATAGCTAAGGCGATTAATGACGTCATGGTTTTATTTGGTATTACTGAAAATAAAATAAATTGTAGGCAAGAAGATGGTGCAAGTACCTGGCTGCCAGCAGATACTGTATTGGTCAAAAGCAAAATTGATAGTCAGGAACCAATACAAGTAAACACCGAATTTATCTATCGCTTGGACGACGGTTCAATGAAGTGTTTAAAACAAGTGAATCACGTTACATCAGAGTGTGAGCCGCCTGTTTCGGCCTATAAGCGCCTAACTAAATTGAATACTCTTGCTGCCATGTGTCAAATTACTGGACAAGATCCTGGCCCTTGGGGTATTCTCCATGGTGTTAGACCAACTAAGTTAGTTCACCGACTTCTGGACCAAGGATTGTCGCAGAATGATAGTAAAGCGATGATTTCGAATCAGTATGCTGTTGCGGGAACAAAGGCAAAATTAGTTACTGATATTGCGATACGGCAACGGTTGTTCTTCGCTCTTAACCGCTCTGCTCCAAAAGCAGTAAGTATATATGTGGGTATTCCTTTTTGTCCTTCCAGATGTTTGTATTGTTCTTTCCCAGCGTATGTTCTACCTAATGATGATAGAATTGACGTTTTCTTAACTGCTTTAAGGAAAGATATTGAAGCTGCATGTAATCTTATAAGACGGTATAATTTGACTGTAGAAAACATTTATATTGGTGGAGGAACGCCTACAAGCTTGAGCAACAAGCATTTTAAGGGGTTATTATCTAGCGTCAGCGACCACTTTATTACAAGTTCGACGCGGGAGTTTACAGTTGAGGCAGGACGTCCTGATAGTATCAATGAAGAAAAAATTGATACTATGAGAGCTTATAACGTGTCGCGTGTAAGCATAAACCCGCAATCCATGCAACAAAAAACTTTAAATCTTATTGGACGAAATCATACTGTTGAGGATATAATAAATACATTCGGTAAAATAAGGCAGTCAGGTATTCCACTGATTAATATGGATGTTATCGCCGGGTTGCCAGGGGAAGATGTGCAAGATGTTGCTGATACCATGGCCCAAATTAAGGCTTTAAATCCTGATAATCTAACCGTGCATACCTTGGCAGTAAAAAAAGGGTCAATTCTTAAAACGGAGATCGCACATTATTTAAAACCAACCTCTCTCCAAGGAGAGAATATCCAACATATGTTAGATATTGCCGAACAGTATGCGTGCCAAATGAACATGCATCCTTACTATCTGTATCGACAAAAATACATGATGGGTAATCTCGAAAATGTCGGTTATGCTAAGGCTGGTGCAGAATGCCGGTACAATGTTCAGATTATGGAGGAACGACAGACAATCATTGGTATAGGCCCTGCAGCTGCCACTAAGGCGGTTAATGTTTCTAACTGGAGATTAAAAAGTTGCTATAATGCTAAGGATTTACTATCCTATATACATAATGTGGATGTATACACTGGCAGACGGGATCAACTTCTTGCAGCTTTGTTTGCACGAAATGAGGAGGAATATTAGGATGTTGACAACAGGTCCGCGTGGAACCAAGGATATATTGCCAGCAACAGTTGGCTATTGGCGATATATTGAAAATACCGCGCGTGAAATATGTAGTCTGTTTAATTATCAAGAAATAAGAACACCAATCTTTGAACATACTGAATTGTTTTTGCGAGGAATTGGGGAAACAACCGATATTGTTGAAAAAGAGATGTACACCTTTACAGACAGAGGCGAACGTAGTATTACGCTGCGGCCAGAAAACACTGCAGCCGTTGTTCGATCGTTTTTGGAAAACAAAATCTATGCTGATTCGCAACCGACAAAATTATTTTATATTGGGCCAATGTTTCGCTATGACAGGCCGCAAGCTGGTCGATTCCGTCAGTTTCATCAGTTCGGCATTGAAGCATTGAGTGCCAAAGGGCCTGCAATTGATGCTGAAATCATTATTTTAGCAGTGCAATTTTTAGAAAAGCTTGGGCTGCAAGAGCTGAAGCTTTATCTTAATTCTGTAGGGTGCCCAACCTGCCGCCCGGTCTATCGGGAAAGGTTGCAGGACTATCTTAGAAATAATCTTTCCGATTTTTGTGGGGACTGTCAATCGCGTTTTGGACGAAATCCAATGCGTATACTTGATTGTAAGAACTCGCGGTGCGGGCAGCTTTCACAAGGCGCACCGGAAATGGCCGACTGTTTATGCGAGGATTGCAAAGACCACTTTGAGGGCTTAAAGCAGTTATTAAGTGCAGCTAACATTGAATTTAAGCTGAATCCCCGCTTAGTTCGTGGTCTTGATTATTACACTAAAACTGCTTTTGAAATACAATATGAGCCGCTTGGGGCACAAAGTGCTGTATGTGGTGGTGGCCGATATGATGGCTTGGTAGCCGAGTGTGGTGGAACGGATACACCTGGAATTGGTTTTGCAATCGGGATGGAAAGAGTTTTGCTAGCGCTTGAAAAGCAATCATTATTGCCTACAATAGATAACAAGTTAGCAATCTTTGTAGTAACACTTGGTGAACAGGCAAAGCCTTTCGCATTTAAATTGTTATGTGAGCTAAGAAGATCAGGGATAACAGCTGATATGGACTTTATGAATCGCAGTCTAAAAGCCCAAATGAAATTGGCTAATAAATGTATGGCAAGCTATGTAGCCATTATCGGGGATGATGAGGCTGCCCAGAATAAAGTTATGGTAAAAAATATGGCGAGCGGTGAGCAAGAACTACTTGATTTTGCCAAAGCTCTAGATAAGCTTAATGCTGAGATGGGGGAATAATATGGATATAATGACAGGTTTAAAACGAACACATTCATGTGGACAATTGGGGAAGCAGCAGGCCGAACAACAAGTTGTTCTATGCGGCTGGGTATCTCGCCGTCGTGACCATGGTGGTTTGATATTCATTGATTTGCGTGATCGTTCTGGTATTGTTCAGGTTGTGTTTTCACCTGAAATGGACAAAGAGGCTTTTGCTAAGGCTGAAAGTGTTCGTTCTGAATATGTTCTTGCTGTACGGGGAACCGTGAAATTAAGATCAGCTGAAACGATTAATGAGAATATGTCAACAGGGGCAATCGAAGTATTTGGCGCTGAGCTTCGCATCTTGAATAGTGCTAAAACTCCGCCATTTTATATCCAAGATAATATTGAAGTTGACGAACTGCTGCGGCTTAAATATCGGTATTTGGATTTGCGCAGACCTGAAATGCAGTATAATATGATTCTACGTCACCGGGTAGCGAAGGCTATGCGTGATTATTTTGACAGTCACGGTTTCTTGGAAGTTGAAACACCAATGTTAACGAAAAGCACTCCTGAAGGAGCTAGAGACTATCTTGTCCCTAGTCGTGTCAATCCTGGTAAGTTCTATGCCTTGCCACAGTCACCGCAAATTTTTAAGCAAATACTAATGGTCGCTGGCATAGAAAAATATTTCCAGATTGTCCGTTGTTTCCGTGATGAAGATTTACGTGCTGATCGCCAGCCAGAGTTTACACAGTTGGATGTTGAGATGTCATTTATTGATCGTGAAGATATTTTAAATATAATGGAAGAAATGATTGCAAAGCTGTTTAAGGAATCCATTGGGGCAGATGTGCAAACGCCATTCCTTCGTCTTAGCTATCAAGAGGCTATGGATAAATATGGTTCTGACAAACCTGATCTTCGGTTTGGCATGGAACTGACAAATTTATCAGATGTTGTAAGGGGATCAGACTTTAAGGTGTTCGAAACTGTTTTGGCTGACGGTGGTCAAGTTAAAGCCATTAACGTAAAAGGCTATGCCAATATTCCCCGCCGTGAACTTGACGGCTTAGTTAACTATGTTGCCACTTATGGTGCAAAAGGGCTAGCCTGGATTTGCTTTACACCTGAAGGTGCTAAGTCCCCGATTGCTAAATTTTTCTCCGATGATATCATGAAGAAAATTACTGAAACAGCTCAAGCACAAACAGGCGATTTACTCCTCGTTATTGCCGACAAAGCGCCAGTTGTTGCCAATGCTTTAGGGCAACTTCGTCTTGAGATGGCTCGCCGTTTGAATTTGATTGATCAAGATAAGTTGAATTTCTTGTGGATAATTGATTTTCCGATGTTTGAATATGACGAAGAGGATAAACGATGGACGGCAATGCATCATCCATTTACATCGCCTCGCGATGAAGATATTGAATATCTGGAAAGCGATCCCGGCCGCGTAAAGGCCAAAGCATATGATATGGTGCTAAACGGTACTGAAATTGGCGGCGGTAGTCTTAGAATTTATAACCGTGAGTTGCAAGAAAAGGTCTTTAAAGCCATTGGTTTGACACCTGAAGAAGCTATAGCTAAATTCGGCTTCCTGCTTGAAGCCTTCGAATTTGGTACACCTCCGCATGGTGGTATTGCGTTTGGCTTAGACAGACTTGTTATGATTATGGCAAAAAGGTCATCAATTCGTGATGTCATCGCATTCCCGAAAACCCAGAGTGCAACAGATATTATGACCCAAGCTCCGTCAGAGGTGGCTTCAAAACAGTTAAAAGAACTAAGCATTAAAACTGCAGTTTTGGTAAAAAAGTAGTAGCTGCCCAGTGATTTGTAAAAACATTCCATATTCACTCACTTGCTTTCAGAGGGCTTATTTGATAAGATAAAATCGAAAAGATAATAATTCTTAACCCTACTGTGCGCGTGAAGGCCAATGTTTTGAGCCAACACATTTACTGCGGGAGCCTCACTCTGATTATGGCATGTAAGCCCTTGTCAAGGGACACATAAAGTAATTAGGAAGGCACCCACCTGCTTAGGGCAGGTTCAAAACAGCGGTGAAACGGCATGGTGGGGTTTAATCTTTATGTGAAAGCAACCTGGTTTATGATGAGTCCTGTGGACTTGTATAAGCCAGGTTTTTTTATACGATAAGTGCTGTTAATAATAGACGGTAATAACTTATTCTGATAGGAATTTTAGAATTTATTAGCGAATTGATAACTAATAATATGACTAACAGTATGGATTGGGGAGAAATTACATGAAAATAGTTGATTTGCGTAGTGATACAGTCACACAACCGACGTCTGAAATGCGTAAGGCGATGTATCAGGCAGAGGTAGGCGATGATGTCTATGGGGAAGACCCTACAGTACGAGCCTTGGAAGATTTGGGTGCGCAGCTTACGGGAAAGCAAGCCGGATTATTTGTTGCAAGCGGCACAATGGGTAATCAGATTGCTGCTCTGGTTCACACTAAACGCGGGGATGAGATTATCTGTGAGTCAGAATGCCATATGTATTATTATGAAGTAGGGGGACTGGCTACTTTAGCTGGCGTCCAAACACGGACAATCGAAGGAGTAAGAGGTGTTATATCAGCTGATAAAGTTGAAAAGGCAATTCGTGGCGATGATATTCACCAGCCCCGTACAGCGTTGATATGCCTGGAAAACACCCATAACCGAGCGGGGGGAACCTATTATACGCCCGACTGTTTGAAAGCCGTCAAAGTTGTTGCGGATAAGCATAATATCCCGATTCATATTGATGGTGCACGAGTATTTAATGCAGCCGTTGCTCAGAATTTAGCTGTTGCAAGACTGACTGAATATGCAGACTCTATTAATTTTTGCCTCTCAAAGGGGTTATGTGCCCCTGTCGGCTCATTGCTTGTGGGGACCAGCGAATTCATTAGTAGTGCCAGAAGAATACGGAAGCTATTAGGTGGCGGGATGCGCCAAGCCGGAATATTAGCTGCAGCCGGTATTGTAGCCCTAAACACAATGATTGATCGATTGGATGAAGACCATAAAAATGCCTGGCGTTTGGCCGATGCCATTGCTAACCTTGGATTTGGTATTGATATGAATACTGTTCAGACAAATATTGTGTTGTTTGAAGTTCAATCGGTTGGCATGAATGCTGAACAGTTTGCCAATCTTTTAGAGAATCATGGTATTAAGTGTAGCCAGTTTGGTGAGTTTAAGATTAGGCTTGTTACGCATCATGATATAGGTAATGAAGATATCGATTATGTTATTAAGGCTATTACCGACATATTCAGAGGGTGATAAAACATGGATTTGTTTTCACTGGCAAGTCAGGCGACGTTTGAAAAAAATGCACCGCTTGCGGTAAAGATGCGGCCGCGTAATTTAACTGAACTACACGGTCAAGATGAAGTTGTTGGTCAACAGGGTTTTCTACGCCGAATGATTGAATCTGACAATATCCCATCATTGATATTATTTGGACCGCCTGGAACAGGCAAGACGACTTTAGCCCAAATAATTGCCAGTACTACTGGATGCCATTTTGAAAAAATTAATGCAGTGGAAGCTGGTATTTCCGACATAAGAAAAACGGTTGAGGCAGCGAAAGAACGGATTAAACTGTACGGTAAACGGACCATTCTATTTATCGATGAGATCCATCGATTTAATAAAACACAGCAAGATACACTATTGCCTTATGTGGAAGATGGCCGATTGATATTAATTGGAGCGACAACCGAGAATCCCTATTTTGAGGTCAATTTACCGCTGTTGTCCAGGGTTAGGGTTATACGGCTAAACCCGATTAATAAAAGTGCCATGCTTGCCATAATCAAACAAGCTTTGAATGATGATGAGCGTGGTTTTGGAAAATTTAATATGAGCTGTGATGAGGGGACTATTGATAAAATTGCTGACCTGTCACATGGCGATGCCAGAATTGCGCTCAATATTTTGGAGCAGTCTGTTGCTTTACTTCAAGCAGCTAATTTAACTAAATTAACTGAAGATGTTCTTGAAATGGTTGTTGGCGAAAAAATCCTTGCCTATGATAAAAGTGGGGACAATCACTATGATGTTGTTTCGGCATTTATCAAAAGCATGCGTGGCTCAGATGTTGATGCTGCTTTGCATTACTTGTCCCGAATGTTGTCAGCGGGAGAGGATCTAAATTTTATTGCCCGGCGAATGATTATCTGCGCTGCCGAGGACGTCGGCAATGCTGACCCCCAAGCGTTGATCCTTGCTGTTGCCGCCGCAGATGCAGCCCGGCATATGGGCTTACCCGAGGCGCGGATCCCACTGGCCCAGGCGGTAACCTATATAGCTGCCGCACCGAAAAGCAATGCGGTCTATCTTGCTATTGACCATGCGCTATCTGACATTAAAAATAAAGAATGTGGGCAAGTACCGCGCCATTTGAGGGATGCTCACTATAAGGGCGCTAAGGAATTAGGGCATGGGGTTACTTATTTGTACCCACATAATTATGAGAGTAACTATGTTGAGCAACAGTATTTACCCACTGAATTAGAGGGAACTACTTATTATAAGCCTACGCAAAACGGCTGTGAGGCTGAAATTAAAGCGCGAATGGCCAATGTTAAATTTCGACGTTAAAATGCTTGTTTGTTGTATAAAAAAAGTTTTGACATCAGATTTTGTTTCTGCTATATTTAAATCAAACAAAACCTATCGAATTACTCGGAATAAGCAGGAGAGATGGTCATGAAGCTGTCAACGAAAGGCCGATATGGTGTGGCTGCAATGTACGATTTAGCTATCCATTACGGGCAAGGGCCAATATCCTTAAAAAGTGTAGCCCAGCGCCAAGATATTTCTGAACATTATTTAGAACAGTTAATGGGCATACTACGCAAAGCAGGATATATAAAAAGCATTCGTGGTGCACAAGGTGGTTATTCTTTAACCAAAGAGCCTTCGTTAATTTCGGTTGGAGATATAATACGAGTTATGGAAGGACCTATTGCTCCAGTCGACTGTTTATTGGATGATAGTTGCGGTGATAGTAATTATTGCGATAAGGCTGGTATGTGTGTAACACGTGGTGTTTGGGCTAAAGTACGTGATAGTATAAATAATGTGTTAGATTCGATTTCTCTTGCCGATTTATGCCGGGAAGAACAAGCTAAAAGGAGCTAAGCAAAATGAAAAGAATTTATTTTGATCATTCGGCGACAACACCGGTTGATAATGAAGTTGCAGCGTTAATGATGGAATATATGACTGAAAAGTTTGGTAATCCATCAAGTATCCATTCATTTGGCCGCGAAGTAAAAAAGTCGGTAGACGAAGCAAGACAACAATTAGCCTCGTTACTTAATGCAAATTCAAACGAGATATTTTTTACTAGCGGCGGAACCGAAGCTGATAATTTAGCTCTTAAAGGCTTGGCGTTTGCTAACCGTAAAAAGGGCAACCATATCATCACAACCTGCATAGAACATCATGCTATTCTGCATACTTGCGATTATTTGGAGAAAAACGGTTTCACTGTTACTTATCTCCCTGTTGATGAAAATGCTATGGTTCGTCTTGAAGATGTAAAAAAGGCGATTACTGATAAAACGATTCTTATTAGCGTGATGTTTGCTAATAATGAAGTCGGTACTATTCAACCAATCAAGGAAATTGGACAATTAGCTCGCGAAAAGGGTATTTATTTTCATACTGATGCTGTCCAAGCTGTTGGTAATTATCCAATTGATGTTAAAGAATACAACATTGATTTACTTACATTGTCAGCTCATAAATTTCACGGTCCGAAGGGAATTGGCGCTCTATACATACGACGCGGTGTTCGCATCGATGCGGTGCAACATGGCGGCGGACAGGAGCGCAGTCTGCGGGCCGGTACTGAAAATGTACCAGGAATCGTTGGGTTGGGTAAAGCGGCCGAGATTGCCCAACAGGATATGACCAAAAAGATTGCTCGCATTTCTACCCTGCGGGATAAACTGATTAAAGGTCTTATGGAAAAGGTGCCTGATATTAAGTTAAACGGTCATCCTACGCAACGGATGCCTGGCAGTGTAAACTTCAGCTTCTTGTACGTAGAGGGCGAATCATTATTATTAAATCTTGATTTAAAGGGCATTGCTGCATCCAGTGGCTCGGCTTGCACATCAGGATCGCTAGATCCGTCTCATGTTCTTTTAGCAATGGGATTAACTCATGAGGTTGCTCATGGTTCACTAAGATTGACACTTGGTCGGGGTAATACCGAGGAAGATGTGGAGTATTGTTTAACTGTTCTTCCAGAGATTGTTGGACGGTTACGTAGTATGTCGCCGTTAAGCGCATCATCAAAAATGTCTGATTCAAATCCCTGCAGTATTTGCAAGCACTAAAAAGAGAGGGGAATTTCCATGTATACAGAAAAAGTAATGGACCATTTTACTAATCCGCGTAATGTTGGTGAGATAAGCGATGCTAATGGCGTAGGAGAAGTTGGGAATGCTAAGTGTGGCGATATAATGAGAATATACCTAAAGGTTGAGGATGACATCATAAAAGATGTAAAGTTCAAGACCTTTGGCTGTGGCGCAGCGATAGCCACTAGTAGCATGGTTACCGAATTAGTTATGGGTAAAACACTAGATGAGGCGCTAGAAATATCCAACCAAGCTGTTGCCGAAGCATTGGGTGGTTTGCCACCTGCTAAAATGCACTGTTCCAACTTAGCCGCCGATGCTTTGCATGAAGCAATTAAAGACTACATCGAAAAAAAGGGAAAGTGATCTAGATAAATGTGTGCTAAACCCAGAGTGGTTGTAGCCATGAGCGGAGGGGTGGACAGTTCTCTAACTGCCGCCCTTCTTGTACGTCAGGGCTATGACGTAATAGGAATCACCATGCAAATATGGGATAATTCAAATCTGCAGGATGACGCTGACAACCGCGGCTGCTGTTCACTTTCAGCTGTTGATGACGCCAGGCGGGTGGCCGATAAAATAGGCATACCCTATTATGTGCTCAATTTTAGAGAAATGTTTCAGCAAACGGTAGTCGACTATTTTATTGCAGAATATGCGGCAGGTAAAACGCCTAACCCTTGCATTGCCTGTAACCGTTATGTGAAGTTTGAAGGCCTTCTGGAGAGAGCGAGACAGCTAGGGGCCGACTATGTAGCAACAGGTCATTATGCTATCATTGAATATAGCGAAGCGCAGGGAAGGTATCTCCTAAAAAAGGGTGTTGATAATTCTAAGGATCAGTCCTACGCTTTATACCATTTGAATCAACATTCATTAAAACACTTTCTAATGCCACTTGGAACATACCGTAAGACCGAGACAAGGCAACTGGCCAGCGAGTTTGAACTCGCTGTTGCGAACAAGCCGGATAGTCAGGAGATCTGTTTTGTTCCCAATGATGATTATAAAAGCTTTTTGGCAGATAAGGCTCCTGCTTCTTTAAGGCCCGGTAAAATTGTTGATACAATGGGAAATGTTTTAGGTGAACACCAGGGGGTGCCACTTTATACAATCGGTCAACGGAAGGGGCTGGGGATTGCAGCAAGTCAGCCGCTTTATGTTGTTGAGCTCGATCATGAGTCTAATACAGTCATTGTTGGGGCAAGTAATGAGGTTTACGCAGACGAGTTAATCGCTGCTGACTTAAACTTTATTGCGATTGATTGTCTTAATGATAAAATGACTGTTTCCGCCAAAATAAGATATAACGCTATCCCAGCAGATGCTGTGATAATGCCAATCAGCGAGAATCAGGTCAAGGTAAAATTTAATCAGCCGCAGCGGGCGATCACGCCAGGGCAGTCGGTGGTGTTTTATGATGATGATGTTGTAGTCGGTGGCGGAATTATTCAAAAGACCGTAAGAAATCATAAAATATAGCCGCTTTTTTAACAATCAATTTAATAAGACTAGCCTTTTCTGGACATAATAATCTTACAATCTGCAAGGAGGCCTGTTTATGCAAAAGTTGAGCAACTTAATTGGCCTGCCGGTCTTAGAAACTGTAACAGGGACGCAGATTGGAATGGTAGAAGAGGTTCTTTTGGACATTGATCAGGCGGTCATCTGTGGTGTACTAATTGATAGTGAAAACTGGTTTTTTAAGGCGTATGGTATTGGTTTCGAGGATTTGTTCAGTATAGGTCGAGATGCCATAATGGTACGGGGTTCTGAAGTAATAAAAGATTTAGCTGACCTATCTGCGCTGAGCAGCATCTACCGGCTGCAGGATTTAACGAGTAAGCAAATATTTACTGAAACAGGATTCTTGTTGGGAATACTTATGGATGTAGTTTTTGATGTAATTACTGGTGAAATAAGGGCTTATCAAGTATCTGACAGTATTATTACCGACTTGCTGTACGGACGTCAAACCATGCCTTTGCCACAAGCACAAGTGATTGGACCAGACAAGGTAATTGTTCCTGACACAATGGCCAAGCTGCTTCATGCCGAACAAATTTTGTGAGGTGTATCTAAGTGGTAACTTGTCCTGTTTGTGGGAGAAGGTCGATTGGCAAGGTGGGAGTTGAACAGTATTATTGTTGGGACTGTTGTGTAGAGTTTGTTAGTAATGGACAAGAATATACTGTCTTTAGTATTACAGATGATGGATCATTAACCCTTTTTGACGAATCACTTCAAGACTCCGTTTAAATAACACTGAAGGGGTGGTATGTATGCATGACGGTTTTATGAAAGGACTCATCTGGGGAAGTATTGCAGGGGCAGTATTATATGCTGTCATTGGTCCCATGACTACGTCGCAGAGAAAGCCATTAACCGAGCGCAGTGTTGACGCGATTGCCGATACGACACAAGACTTAATGAGAACAGCGCGTCATGCACGCAGACGACTGATGAGAAAATTAGACTAGTAGGTGGAGACCGTACGGTCTCCATTTTTATCGAATCGATATAGATTTAGATTAAGATGATTTATCCGAGGTGCGGATGTGATAGTCGCCAAAAGACTAGTAAGAGTTACTATAATCCTATTAATAGTGTTACTTAGCAGTTATTTTCTGTGGCTGGTTCGGAGCGGTCTTTATCCCTTTATCATCGCGTTGTTTTTAGCTTATTTATTAAATCCCGCTGTTGCACATGTTGAGCAGAAAGGCTTTAAACGAATTTGGGCTATTATCATCATCTATAGCTTGGTGTTTGGTGTATTAGCATTTGGTGGCATTAAGTTGGTTCCATTGTTAATAAAGGAACTCGAAAACTTCGCGCGTGAGATACCGCAAATTACGAATATTGGGCAGCAGTTCTTAGAAAATTTCCAGGCTCAATATCAAAATTCAGCACTGCCCTTTTCTTTAAGGATTGCATTTGATAAAGCATTGCTTTCAGTAGAAACTGAAGTTCAGGCATTTACAGCTGCTATTGTTGATGGAATCATAAATAGTATCAGTTATTTTATCGGGATTATTATTAGTCCTGTATTGGCCTTCTACTTATTACATGATTGGAATGAAATTAAAGAAAAACTACTATTGTTTCTACCGGGTAAATGGCGTTACGAGGTTATTACTGTAGTGAGAGATATTGATAAAGTCTTGAACGGATTAATTCGAGGACAACTGCTAATTGCCCTGTTGGTAGGCATTCTTGTCAGCACAGGGCTTTACTTATTAAATGTAAAATTTGCATTGCTGATTGGAATATTGGCTGGTATACTCGATATTATTCCTTATTTCGGAGCGATCATTGGGGCAACGCCAGCAGTAACGCTCGCATTGCTAGATTCACCGTTTCTGGCGCTTAAAGTAATTGTTTTGTTCTTGGTAATACATCAACTAGAGGGTACGGTAATAGGGCCTAAAATACTTGGTGAAAGTGTGGGACTTCATCCTCTTTCGGTAATTTTTTTCGTTTTTGTCGGCGGTGAACTGGGCGGCCTACCCGGTATGCTGCTGGGAGTACCCTTAGCGGCTATCATCAAGGTTGTTTTTAGGCACCTCTATAAACTGCTAGTTTAAGCACCAATTATTGACAATGTTAGCTTAATTATGTATAATTCCATAAGATAGCTCCTAAATGAACGTGGAGGTTGATTGTCTTGATTTATATGACTGGAAACGAGCTGCGTAAGAAATTTCTGCAGTTTTTTGCGAGTAAAGATCACCTTGTTTTACAAAGTTTTCCGTTAATACCGGAGAACGACCCGACTTTACTATTAATAGGTGCAGGCATGGCACCGTTCAAACCTTTCTTTACCGGAAAAATGAAACCGCCTCACCCGAGGATTTCGACAAGTCAAAAGTGTGTGCGGACAGGGGACATTGAAAATGTGGGGCGGACAGCGCGCCACCATACTTTTTTTGAGATGTTAGGAAATTTTTCATTTGGAGATTACTTCAAAAAGGAAGCAATTTCTTGGGCATGGGAGTTTCTTACCGAGTGGCTGGAGCTTCCTAAGGACAAATTATGGGTGACAATCCATCCAACTGATGATGAAGCTTTTGAAATCTGGAAAAATGATATAGGTATTAATGAAGATAGAATTATAAGGCTGGAAGATAACTTTTGGGAAATCGGATCTGGTCCTTGCGGACCCTGTTCAGAAATATATTTTGACTTAGGTGAAGAGCGTGGCTGCGGTCAACCTGATTGTGCGGTTGGCTGTGATTGTGATAGGTTCTTAGAGATTTGGAATTTGGTGTTTACCCAATTCGACCGTGATGATGCGGGTAACTATCAACCATTGGCGAAGAAAAATATTGATACTGGTGCCGGATTAGAAAGAATTGCATCAGTTCTTCAGAACAAGCGGTCAAATTTTGAAACAGACCTCTTGTTCCCAATCATCGAATATGCCGCGAACCTGGCAAAGGTGGAATACGGAAGAGCAGCAACCAATGATGTTTCGCTTAAGGTAATAGCGGACCATGCTCGTAGCCTGACGTTTATGATCGCTGACGGTATTCTTCCCTCTAATGAAGGGCGAGGCTATGTATTACGGCGGGTATTGCGCCGTGCAGTTCGTCATGCCCGGCTGCTTGGAATTGAAAAACCATTTTTGGCTGCGGCCGTTGATGTGGTTGTTACCATGTTTGCCGAGTCTTATCCTGATATAGCGGAAAAGAAAGACTACATAAAGAAAGTTATCCAATTGGAAGAAGAGAGATTTCACACCACTTTGACCCAGGGGATGGAACTTTTGAATGAACAAATTGTCGAGCTCGAAAAAGCTGGCAAGAAGATTCTAGATGGTACTACTGCTTTTAAGCTTTACGATACCTTTGGTTTTCCTTGGGAACTTACGGCTGAAATTTTGAACGAACATGCTATTGAGTTTGACAAGGTTGCTTTTGATACAGCCATGAATGAGCAGCGCGTACGGGCGCGTTCTGCACGTCAGGATCATGACAATCAAATGGTTATTCCTGATATTTCCGGACTCAATGTTGAGCAGCTTCGCAGAGATCCGAATGCTTATGAAGCTAAAATCGTTTTAATGTGGAAAGATGGAGTCATTATTGAGGAAGCAAATGATGGTGACGAGGTCGCAATTGTTCTTGATGTAACGCCTTTTTATGCTGAGGGAGGGGGCCAGATAGGTGACTCTGGCTTTATTTATGGCAATTTAGGAAAAGTAGAAATAGAAACAGCGAAAAAGCTTCCCAACAGTGCTTTTTATCATGTAGGTCGTATTGTTGAAGGTGTCATAAAAACTTCCGATCATGTAAAAATCGAATTAAATTGTCTGCAAAGTCAAGATTCAGCTCGTAACCATACGGCAACTCACTTACTGCATAGTGCTCTCAAAGCGGTGCTGGGCGATCATGTTAATCAGGCTGGTTCATTAGTTGGGGCTGATAGACTACGATTTGACTTCTCTCACTTTACACCTGTCACTTATGAGCAGCTTGCCCAAGTCGAGAAAATCGTTAATGAAATAATTCTGCAAAACGCCGGAGTAAGTTTTATTGAAACTACCCAAGAAATAGCGAGAGACATGGGGGCTACAGCATTATTTGGTGAGAAATACGGCGACTTAGTGCGTGTCGTCATTGTAGATGGCTTTAGTAAGGAACTATGCGGTGGTATGCATGTAACAAGTACAGCGGAAATTGGCACCTTCCGGATCATTTCAGAATCGGGTATCGGCTCTGGTATCCGACGGATTGAAGCAGTAACTGGTCGCGAGGCTGTAAAGTATACCAAGGAACGAGAAGATATGCTCACTAAAGTGGCCGAATTGTTAAAAACCCGTCCGGATGATGTTGTTAATAAACTAGAAGGACTTATGACAAAAGTTAAAGACCTTGAGCATGAAATATCAGCACTTCATGCTCAATCCGCAAAAGCGCAAGCTCAAGAACTGCTGAAAAACCTACAAGAGTTTAATGATGTCCAGTATGTTGTTGCTAAGGTTAACGCAACTGACATGGATGGATTGCGTAACATGGCCGATATGGTACGTGATCATTTAGATAATGGGATCGTAGTCTTAGGTGCTGTTACAGATGGCAAAGTTAATTTTGTAGCAATGGCCACTAAAGAAGCGATAGCTAAAAAAGCTCATGCCGGGAATATTGTGAAAGAAGCGGCTAAAGTGACCGGAGGCGGTGGCGGTGGTCGCCCAGATATGGCCCAAGCCGGCGGTAAGAATCCTGACAAAATAAACGATGCTCTTCAAGTAGCAGAAGATATTATAAAACAACAATTGAAGTAATTTGAATCCGCGTGAGGGTTGGCCCAGCCCGCCCCTGAAGACTTTTCTCAATTTTAGAGGTAAGTTTTAGGATAAGTAGAATATAATGGTATAAGCATGGAGATAATAGCAGGGAGGAGGATGTATTCATGTCCAATTTATCCCAAGAAACCATGATGTTTAAGGTTGATAGTGAAGAAAATAATGTCGCGGCTGAAATTATCGGCACAGTTTTTCGATCGCTTAAAGACAAGGGGTATAATCCAATCAATCAAATAGTCGGTTATTTGCTGTCCGGTGACCCCACTTATATTACTAGTCACAATAATGCTCGGGGGCTGATTCGTAAATTAGAGCGGGATGAATTGCTTGAAGAGTTCGTCCGGGCTTATGTAAAAGGTAAGTAATGTTAATCATATAATATGCCTCTGTCAAGTTATTCTATCTGCGACAGAGGTAATTTTATTATGGTTAGTATAGTGAATTTTCACATATTATGGGGGAACTATGAGAATAATAGCTCTGGATGTTGGAGACAAAACAATAGGTATAGCAGTTAGCGATGAGTTAGGATGGACTGCCCAGGGAATAGAGGTTATTCGCCGCAGAGGTGAGGCCAATGATTTTCAACGGCTATCCGAAATTATTGAAACTTATCAAGCTGATACTATTCTTATAGGCCTTCCTAAGAACATGAATGGAACAATAGGGCCGCGGGGAGAATTAGTACAGCAGTTTGCAGAGAAAGTTAGGGCAATGTTTGTTGCCCAAAAAATAGTATTATGGGATGAACGATTATCTACTGTCGGTGCCGAGCGGGCATTAATTGCTGCTGATGTTAGTCGGGCTAAGCGTCGCAAGGTAATCGATAAGATGGCAGCTGTTTTTATTCTGCAGGGGTATTTGGATAGTTTAACGCACCAACATCTTCCTTGACAGGAAAGGCTTTCTAGGATACAATTTACAATACATAAAAAGAGTGAGGTGACAATTAATGGCTGATATCGAAAAGGAAGACCTCGAAGAAATGGAAGAAGATCTAATTGTAGTTATGACTGACGAAGAGGGTAATGAATATTACTATCGTGAAGAATTGATCATACCAGTCGATGAAAAGCGTTATGCTATTCTAGTTCCCATTGAGGTTGAGGAAGAAGGCGGCTGTGGCTGCGGTGATTCTAAATGCGGCTGCGAAGATGAGGTTGATGTCTTTATTGCCCGTATTGATACTGATGAGAATGGCGAAGAGTTATACGTCGATCCAACTGACGAGGAATTCGATCAAGTTCGTCAAGCTTATGAAGAACTGATGAATGATGAGGAAGATGAAGCCTAATTGGCTTCATCTTTTTTTACATTATAGTTGCCCCTAGATTCGACACAAACCGGGTTTTTCTAATTCTTTTGTGGTATAATACTTATCGTGATATTGAACAATTGCAGGCTTATTATAGCACTCTCTCCCAAAGTATAGAATTGAGGTGCAATACATGTGGTACTCTATGAAGAATAAACTAAACTGTATTTTGCTTGTCGTAATCGGTGTTCTTATGATAGGAAGCATCGTTTTTGGTATGGCCAAACCGGCTGTTTTAAATACTAAAGATCAAGCGATTATTGCTGTTAAACCTGGTATGACAGCCAATGATATTGGCGAGCTTTTATATAACGAAAAGATTATTAACAGTGTAATCATGTTTAGGGTTATGGCTAAGTTTCATAACATGGAAAGCTCACTTCAAGCTGGTGAGTATGCCTTTTCTAAGAATATGTCTCTTGATCAAATTGTAACTATGCTTGCGAAGGGTCAAACAACCTATCGTCAAATTACTATTCCAGAAGGTTATAATGTTGACCAAATTGCAAAACTTATTAAGCAGAAAGGTTTCGGTGACGATACTAAATTTAAAAAAATGGCCAAGATATATACGCCTTATGCTTATATGACTTCTTCGGCAAATGCTTCTTATAAAGCTGAAGGGTATATTTTCCCTAACACTTATCACATACCGCGTAATACTACTGAGGAACAGCTATTGACGCTCATGGTTAAAGAGTTTGATAATCAGTTTACGCCAACTATGAGAGCTCGGGCAGTTGAATTAGGGTTATCAGTATCAGATGTCATCACGTTGGCATCACTTGTTGAAAAGGAAGCCAAATTAGATGGAGATCGTCCAATTATCGCTAAAATTTTTATGAACCGACTCAAGCAGGACATGCCGCTGCAATCATGCGCAACAATCCAGTATATTTTAGGCTATCCTAAACCAGAATTATCCATTGAGGATACACGAATTGAGTCGCCATACAACACGTATCAGCATATGGGCTTGCCGCCTGGACCGATTGCTAATCCTGGCGGAGCCTCGATTAATGCTGTTTTATATCCGTCGGATGCTGATTATCTGTATTTTGTTGCTGACAAAGAAGGAGCCCATCATTACAGCCGAACTTATCAAGAACACCTCGACTTTATCGAAAAGGTTAGTAATTAAATATGTCTACAGTGGACAGTCTTTTAAATGAAATGGAAGAATATGCCAGAATAAATAAAGTTCCGATTATTACGGGTGAAGGTGCTAAACTACTGATAGAAACAGTGAATTTGCATCAGCCAAAGTCTATTCTGGAGATAGGTACAGCAATTGGCTATTCGACAATCTTAATTGGCGCTAATTCGCCTGATGCAAAAATAATCACAATTGAAATTGATGAAGATCGAGCTATCAAAGCGAACAGTTTTTTAGTACAGGCAGGTATTTCTAACCGGGTTGAGATCATGGTGGGTGATGCTGCCCAAGTGATCCCGCAGATCACTACAAAGTTTGATATGGTTTTTATTGATGCTGCTAAGGGGCAGTACCTAAATTATTTGGTCAAAACTATTGATAAATTGGTGGACAATGCAATGGTTTTCACTGATAATGTACTATTTCGAGGTATGGTAGAGGGAGAAAATGTAACGCCGCGGCGATACCGAACTCTTGTTAATAGACTGCGGGAATTTTTGGACTATATTAATCATGATACGCGTTTTAAGACAACTATTCATCGCATAGGCGATGGGATTGCTATTTCTATATATCAAGGAGCGAATAGACGTTGAAAAAACCAGAATTATTGGCGCCAGCAGGGAACCTTGAAAAAATGAAAATGGCGCTCATTTATGGTGCTGACGCTGTTTATATGGGCGGCGAAGCTTATGGACTAAGAGCGTTTAGTGATAATTTTAGTAATGCTGAGCTTAAGCAGGCAGTTAATTTTGCGCACAGTTTACACAAGAAGGTGTATGTTACAGTTAATATTTTCCCTCACAACGAAGATCTTGTTGATTTGCCGGAATTCATAAAATTTCTGAACGATATAGAAGTCGATGCACTCATTATTGCGGATTTGGGTGTATATCACATTGCGCGCCAAGTGGCCCCAGGGCTGCCATTACACATTAGCACACAAGCGAATAATACCAATTGGGCGTCTGTTCTTTGTTGGCAGGAGTTGGGTGCAAGCCGAGTTGTGATGGCCAGGGAAGTATCACTTAATGATATTTCGCTTATCAAGCAAAAGGTCAATATTGAACTTGAGGCTTTTGTTCACGGTGCAATGTGTATGTCGTATTCAGGAAGGTGTTTGCTGAGCAACTATCTTACTGGTCGTGATTCTAACCGTGGTCAATGTGCCCAACCTTGTCGATGGAAGTATTCTCTAGTAGAGGAAAAACGACCAGGGCAATATTTTCCGGTTTTTGAGGATGAGCGCGGCACTTATTTTTTGAATTCAAAGGATTTGTGTTTACTGCCGCATTTGCCTGAATTAATTAAAAGCGGCTTAAATAGTTTTAAGATTGAAGGCCGTATGAAAAGTGTTCACTATGTGGCTACAGTTATTAAGGTTTATCGAGAGGCTATTGATGCTTATTTTGATAATCCAAGCAACTTTAAAGTTGATGACCAGTGGTTGGAGGAGTTGAATAAAGTTTCTCACCGTGATTACACTACTGGGTTTTATTTTAATAAAACAACCCGCGATGATCAGATATATGGTTCTTCCTCATACATGCAGACCCATGATTTCGTTGGGCTTGTTAAGAATTATGATAATGATACTGGCATGGTGGTTGTTGAACAACGCAATAATATGAAAATTGGCGATATGATTGAGGTAGTTCAGCCGGGTAAAACGAATTTTACCCAAAGTATTGAGAAAATGTTCGATGAGAGCGGCCAGCCGATCGAGGTCGCACCACATCCGCAGCAGGTTGTTATGATGCCGTTAAGAATGCCGGTAGCCGAGTTCTCTATGCTGCGCAGAAAGGCGAAGTAACATGAATGATGTAATCCATGTGCGTTTGGAGCCTACCCATATTAATTATGTTAATCGAATTATGGAAGGCTATGAATATTTGGGTGTCGTAACAACGGTAAATAGCTGCGAGGGTATTATTGCCATCCGTGTTACACCAGACACGGTAAATGATGTGCGAACAATCTTAGCCAATTTGCCGATTGCTTTTGAATACCTTTAGATGCACAGATAAGATTCCTCGTAGATCCTGCTCATTGGATTAAAACTGCCAAGAAATGCCATACTATCACAGAGGTGACTGTATGGCATTTCTTCATTCAAGGATATTCAAGCTTATTATCTTTTTAGTGGTGCTTGGTTGTCTGTTAGTCGGGAGGTTGTTTTATTTACAGATTGTTAACAGCTCTAAGTTGGCTGTTGAGGGTTTAAATGGTCGGGTACAGGAAGTGCCGGTTGAAGTTGCCCGTGGCATAATTGTCGACCGTAATGGCATTCCTTTAACAAATACGACGCAACGCTTCAGGATTGTTGTGTTTCCGTCACAATTTATCGATAAAACAATTGCCATTGAAAAACTCGCTGCTTTAACCGGGTATTCCCGAGAGAGTCTGATCAATAGAATTGCCAAAGATGCACGACCATTTAAGTTAGAGTCGGATATTAATATGGATCTTGCTTATAGAATTAATGCTGCTAAAATTCCAGGAGTGTTAGCAGTTGCAGAGAGAATGCGTTACGGCTATGGTTCACTTGCTTCACATATTACGGGCTATATTAATACAGCAGATAATCGTGGAGTTAGCGGTATTGAATTAATTTATGACGAAAGGCTACGTGGTAATGAGCCGGAATATGCTGCAGCCTTAGTTGATGCAACGCAACGAATTATTCCCGGCCTTGGTTACAAGCGTCTGCGCTTAGATACTGGAGAGGGTCCGCATAATGTTGTGTTGACTATTGATGCCCGGATTCAAAAGACTGTCGAGCAAGTAATGGATAGTCAGGTTGATAAAGGCGCAATCATTGTCATGCGACCGTCAACCGGTGAAGTATTGGCAATGGCATCGCGCCCTAACTTCAATGCCAACTATATTTTGGATTACTTAGCCAAAGATTCTGCTCCTTTGCTGAACCGTGCAGTCGTGGCTTATCAGCCAGGGTCGGTTTTTAAATTAGTTGTAGCGGCAGCGGCGTTAGAAAATGAAATTGTTCGACCAAACGATAAGTTTTTTGACCCCGGCTATATCGATGTCAATCACCTGAGGTTCAAAGGATGGGACTTTGAACGTGGTGGACGTGGTGAGATTACCTTTGAACAAGCAATGGCGTATTCAAGCAACCCGGTATTTATCGATGTAGGGCTTAAGCTAGGTGCCCAAAAACTTGTTGGCTTTGCTCAAAAGCTAGGTTTTGGCTATCATACAAAATTGGATTTTGACGGGGAAGATGATGGTAATTTACCTGATCCCGATCGTATTTATCCTGGTGAGATTGCAAATCTTGCCATAGGACAGGGATCTTTTGAAGCCACGCCGTTGCAAATTGTTTCGCTTGTAGCCACAATTGCCAATGATGGAATAAAAGTTGACCCCTATATTGTTAGCAGATTTACCTTACAAGATGGACGCATTATTACTACCTATAATGCATCACGAGGAACAAGGGTACTATCGCGAAAAACGGCCTTAGAGCTTAGACACATGATGGCCGCAGTGACCAAATATGGCACAGGCCAGGCCGCTTATGTTGATACAGTTGGCTCTGCTGGCAAGACAGGGTCAGCAGAAACAGGCCAGATAGATAAAAATGGTCATGGTGTTAATCATGCTTGGTTTGCGGGCTATGCACCGGTTGATAATCCCCAATATGCAGTAGTAGTGTTTGTTGAAGAGGGCATGTCTGGCGGTGATATTGCTGCGCCTATTTTTCGTGAAGTTGTTGAAGGTATTATTGCAAAAAGTAAATAAGGATTAATACAGGTGGTCTGCAGGAAGTTGATCTAAAAAGTCAAATAGTTAATGGTAACATAGGTACTCGCATTAACCATGAGAGTGACGTGTATAATAACTATAGATTGTTTCTAGGAGGACTTTGCAATGGATTATTTGGATGTTGCAAATAAAGCAATAGCTATCGCCCAAAAGTTGGGTTGTAATGAGGCCGAAGCATATATTCTTGATGCAAAAGCATTGACAATTGAGGTTGCCGATCAGGAATTAGAGACGATGAAGTTTGCTGAAGACAGTGGTATTGGGTTACGGGTATTTTCAAAGGAAGGCAAGGTTGGGTTTTCGTATTCAACAGACTTGAATACGATTGAAGATTTGGCACGCCAGGCATTAAACAACAGTTGTAAAAGTTTTGCTGATGATAACAATGGTTTGCCGAAGCTACCGCAAATGATTGCTAACTTTAATTTGCTTGATCAAAAAATTGCTGGAGCAACAATCGAAGAGAAGATTCACCTAGCAAAGCAAGTTGAATCTTCTGCACGACAAACTGATAATCGCGTGACGCGAACCGAACGCTGTGTCTATAAAGATGCTGAATACGGGGTTGCTTTAGCAAATTCAAATGGCCTTTCAACATATTACAGGGCAGGTTATTGCGGGTTATATGGGATTGTGCTTGCAGAAAAAGATGGTGATGTCCAGACAGGTTCAGGGTTGCTTTTTAGCCGAAACTTCGTTGATTTGGATGCTGATTTCGTGGGGCGAGAAGCCGCTCAAGACGCTACTCTGTTATTAGGGGCAAAAAGTATTGGTACAACAAAAGCCACTTTGATATTAAACTCTCAAGTGGCAACAAGCTTTTTTTCAGTATTGATACCAGCTCTTTGTGCTGATTCTGTGCAAAAGGGCAGATCATTATTTACAGGTAAGCTAGGCCAAAAGGTTGTTTCGCCGCTTATTAGCTTAGTTGATGACGGTCGTTTAGCTGACGGCATTGCTACTAGTCCTATAGATGGTGAGGGCTGTCCAACGCAACGGACACACTTGATTGTTAATGGGATTCTTAACAGTTATTTGCATAATGCCTATACCGCTGCTAGGGATAAAGTAGATAGTACAGGAAATGGGATCAGGGGGTCATTTAAAAGTATGCCTGAAGTTGGTCCTACCAATATATTTATTCAGGCTGGTGCTATGAAGCGGGAAAGGCTTATCCAAGAGGTTAAAGACGGGTTTTATGTAACAAGTGTCATGGGCATGCACACTGCCAACCCCATTTCTGGCGATTTTTCCATTGGAGCTTCTGGTGTTTGGATAAAAAATGGCGAGTTTACGCAGGCAGTCCGCGGGGTCGCTATTGCGGGAAATATCTTGGAGCTGTTTGGTCAGGTTGACGCAGTGGCTGATGATTTACGATTTTATGGATCACAGGGTGCGCCTACGATCAGAATCAGCAATATCACAGTCAGCGGCAGTTAAGCAATTTTTTGGAAGAAGATATTCTAGGCAAATTAATCAGATTGTGGTAAAATATAAAAGCTAATGAAAAGGCAGTGAGTAGGTGCATGTTATGGAGAAAAAACCGCATGTATTAGTCATCCACGGTCCGAACTTGAATCTTCTCGGCCAACGTGAGCCAGGAATATATGGCACATTGACCCTTAATGATATTAATAACAAGATTACTCATTCTGCCAATCTACTGGGACTCAATGTTGAGTGTGTTCAGACCAATCATGAAGGAGTGATGGTCGAAACCATTCAGCAGGCAGTGGGGCGTTATGATTGTTTAATTATTAATGCCGCTGCTTTCACCCACTATAGCATTGCTGTTAGAGATGCCTTAGCGGCTGTAAATTTGCCAGCCATTGAGGTGCATTTGTCTAATATCTATAAACGAGAAGAATTTCGTCATTATTCTGTACTTTCCGCTGTAGTCAATGGTACAATATGTGGCTTTGGAGTACATAGCTATATCCTAGCGTTAAATGCGGCGGTAAGCCTAGTGGGTGGTGATAGAGAGTGACAGACAGGTTGATAAAATTGCGCGCCTTTATGGCGGACAAGAATTTGTCAGCGTTAATTGTCAACAAACCCGAGAATCGGCGCTATTTTAGCGGTTTTACAGGAACAGCTGGTATGCTGTTAATAAGCAGAGAAAAAAGTTTTTTAATAACTGATTTTCGCTATATTGAACAGGCTGCTATGCAGGCGGCTCATTACGAAATTGTAAAGCATGATATAAACCCTTATGAAACATTGATCTCTTTGATCAAAGATCAATGTTTGGATCGAGTTGGCTTTGAAAGCGACTTTACTACGGTTGCAATTTATCAAAACTTTGTCCAAGCTATAGACGAAGAAAATTTAGTGCCAGTCACAATTGACCATTTAAGAGTGATTAAAGATTTTAAAGAACTTAACTTAATAAAACAGGCTGTTAGAATTGCCGATGATGCTTTTTCACACATATTATCATTTCTAAAGCCTGGTGTCTCTGAACAGGATATAGCGCTTGAATTGGAATATAAGATGCGTCAGTTAGGTGCTGAAAAAGTGGCTTTTGATATTATTGTGGCATCAGGCGTTCGTGGGGCACTTCCGCATGGAGTCGCATCGCCCAAAAAGATTGCAAGTGGTGATTTGGTAACAATGGATTTCGGAGCTGTTTATCAGGGGTATCACTCAGACATTACGCGAACTGTCTGTGTTGGCAAAGCGACGCGAAAACAGCACGAAATTTATGATGTGGTGTTAAAGGCCCAGTTGGCAGGGTTACAAGAGATCAAATCAGGTAATTCGTGCCAAAGTGTTGATTCTGCAGCCAGGATAGTTATCAAGAAGCACAATTATGGTGAATACTTTGGTCATGGCCTAGGGCATGGAGTTGGGCTTTTCATTCATGAAGAGCCAAGGCTTTCACCATCGAACCAGCAGGGTGTACTTGCCGAAAACATGGTTGTAACCGTAGAACCCGGTATCTATATCCCGGAGTGGGGCGGTGTAAGAATTGAAGATACCGTAGTGGTTACTGCTCACAATGTGGAAATTTTAACTAAAAGTAGCAAACAATTTATAGAATTAGATTCTTAATTTTGGGGGTAAGGCAATGATTTCAAGTAATGATTTTCGTACAGGTGTGACAATCGAAATCGACAGTGATGTATGGCAGGTAGTTGATTTTCAACATGTTAAGCCAGGTAAGGGCGCAGCCTTTGTGCGTGCCAAGTTAAAAAATTTGCGTACTGGATCGGTTGTTGAACGAACTTTCAATGCCGGTGAGAAGATGCCTAAAGCTCATGTCGATAGCCGCCAAATGCAATATTTATACGAGAGCGATGGTATGTATGTATTCATGGATAATGAAACATATGATCAGATTGAACTTGGTGCTGATAAACTGGCAGATGCGATTAACTTCCTCAAAGAAAACATGACGATATCGATTAATTTATTCCAAGGAAATATTATCGGATTGGATCTCCCGAATGCTGTTGAACTTAAAGTTGTAGAAACAGATCCTGGGATTCGCGGTGATACAGCTACCGGCGGTACAAAGCAGGCTAAGCTTGAAACAGGCTATACTGTAAAGGTACCCTTGTTCATCAATATTGGTGATGTTCTACGAATAGATACGCGTAGTGGTCAATATATTGAACGAGCATAAAGTGAGCAGGCATTCTAAAGCTGGAATGCCTGTTTTTTATTTTACTAGAAAATGTAATTTTCGATTAAAAATAAGACGAACAAGTTTTCGCCAACCTCCAAAAGGACATGACGAAAGCTGAGTCTTTTCTTATGTTTATCATGAATTTAACTCTGTTTGGACATAATATCATTATCGCGCTGAATATCTGTTAAAAGGAGTTGATTTTATGGCAAATATTAAGGAAAAGGTTGCATATTTACAGGGGTTGACACATGGACTTAATGTGAGCGACGCTTCGACAGAAGGTAAGTTACTCTTGAACATTATTGACGTTCTTGATGACATGGCTGAAGAAATCAACAATGTAACAATGGTACATGAGGATTTAGAAGACTATGTGGAAACTATTGATGAGGATTTAACTGAACTAGAAGAAGAGGTTTATGAAGAAAGTTATGATGAAGAATATGTTGAGGTAGAATGCCCTTTTTGCCACGAAGCTGTAGCGTTTGAATCAGAATTGCTTGATGATGACGACGCTGTCGAAGTTACATGCCCGCATTGTGGTGAAGTAGTTTATGACAATGTACTAGAAACAGATGATATGCATTATGACATGAATTCACACGTTATCAGCAATAGGATCCATCCCGGAATATAATAAAAAACTATCTAATCACGATGAAATCCCGGATATCCGGGATTTTTTATTTGTAATAGTGGAATAAACTCATTTTCTAACCCATATCTATGTAAAGAAAGGTGGTCGGGAGATGAGTATTAATGAAATTATACATAATCAAATATTTTCGATACTTCCGCCCAATATCGTTACTGTGCTAGGACGTATCCCAGTTAGCCGGGCAGCCAGCATAACCGAGATACGACTTCGGGTTGATAAACCGTTACTATTGGTATTGGGTACAGAAGATTTCATGATTAGTTTGGAGGGTAGGTTAATCCAAGACGCCCAATATGCCTGTTTTTGTACGCAGGAGGATATTGGGCGAACTTTTCAGTTAATCTGTCGAAATTCTATTTATGCGCTGGAACAAGAGTTAAAGATGGGATTTATTACAGTCAAGGGAGGGCACCGGATTGGTTTAGCGGGACAGGCCATTATGAAGGACGGAGAACTTAAAGCTATCAAAAATATTAGCTCGTTAAATATTCGTCTAGCCCGTGAGGTCAAAGGATGTTGTGACCTTGTTCTACCCTATATTATAAACGGCGAAAAAAAGGTTTGGAGTACTTTGATCATATCACCGCCTCGCTGTGGTAAAACCACAATATTACGAGATTTGATTCGGACTCTAAGTACAAGGAGTAGCAGTTTTAAAGGTGTGCAGATAGGCGTAGTTGATGAACGGTCAGAAATTGCTGCCTGTTTAAATGGTGTTCCGACCGTTGATCTCGGTGTCCGGGTCGATGTTCTGGATGGGTGTCCAAAATCCGAGGGAATGTTGATCCTAATAAGGTCTATGTCGCCCCAGGTAATTGCTACTGATGAGCTTGGTCGGCAGGAGGACGCTTATGCCGTACGAGAGGCCTTAAATGCAGGTATTAGCGTTATTGCGACCGTGCACGGACAGGATGTGGACGAAGTGGCTAATCGCCCCTATGTTGGCGAGTTAGTAAAAGGAAGGTTCTTTGAACGGTACATTATTTTGAGTGATAGTCCGACAATCGGCACGATTAAGGAAATTATTGAGGTCAAGACTGGGGATTCATTATATCTACATAGGCAAGGGGTGAAAGCATGTGGTTGAAGATGCTTGGCGGAATCATTATTATCGCTTCAGGTACGAGCATAGGTTTTCTGTATGCCAATCGGTGCTGTGAGCGACCGAGACAAATTCGTCAGATTATCAGTTGCATTGGGTCTCTTAAATCTTACATAAGTTATGTTTCCTTACCACTTGCCGAGGCTTTAATTAATTGTACTAACGGGACATGCGGTGCAGTAAAGGAGCTTTTCCAGAAAACGGCTACAATCCTTAAAGGTAACGGTTGGATGACACCTCAAGAAGCTCTTCAACAAGCAATTAGTGAAACTCACGATTTAGTACTTGAAAAACCAGAAATTGAGGTATTAGTTGTTTTTGGCGCCAATTTGGGCTCAACAAGCCGTGATGAACAGACCAATTATCTCGATATGGTTCAAGAACAATTAGCGAAAATTGAATGTGATGCACTCAAATTACGGGATCAGAATTCAAAAATGTATCGATATTTAGGTGTGTGCGGGGGATTAGCAGTAGTGATAGTTTTAATCTGATCAGAAAAGGGGAGGACTGGAAATGGGGTTAGACTTGTTGTTTAAAATCGCAGGAGTAGGTATATTAGTGTCTGTTTTTCATACCGCACTAAAACAAGCTGGTAAAGAAGATATGGCACACTTATGTACGCTAGCAGGCTTCACAATAGTGCTGTTTTGGGTTGTACAGCTTTTAGGACGCTTATTTTCCACTGTGCAGGACGTTTTCAAGTTGTTCTAAGGGGTGTAAAATGTGGATATAATTCAAATCGTCGGCTTGGGGTTTGTCGTAACACTCTTAATTATGATTCTTAAACGCGAGCGTCCAGAAATCGCTGTTCAGTTAAGTCTTGTTTTGGTAACCATTATATTTTTGCTAGTGCTGAGCAAAATTGGTGTAGTACTAAATTTATTTCGTGATTTAGCCGAAAAGGCTAATATCAGCTATACATATCTAAATACTATTTTAAAAATCATCGGTATTGCCTATATAACAGAATTTGGGGCTCAAGTATGTCGTGATGCCGGCGAAGGAGCAATTGCCGGCAAAATTGAGTTTGCTGGGAAGGTATTCATTATGGTTTTGGCTATTCCGATTATTGCGCTGGTTTTGGATACCATCGTCAGGTTGATTCCATGAGGTGGAGTGCAGGAATGAAAATTTATGTCATGGTAGCATTGTCACTGCTCTTATTCTCTACTGTTGTCCTAGCTTCGCCAGTGGATCAAGATGATATAACCAGAGAATTATTTCATACGTTATCGCCGGATGAGATAAATAACTTTATTACTAAAGTAAATCAAGAAATGAATGAAGATATTCCCCTCCTCACAAACACGACTGTAAAGGGCATTGCCAGCAAAGGAATCGACTTCAGTTGGCAGAATCTTTGGCAAAATTTAATTAATAAATTATTCAAAGAATGCGCGGCGAATCTTCACTTGCTTGGTAAACTACTGTTTTTAGCCGTATTATGTGCTATGCTGCAAAATTTACAGAACTCGTTTAATCAATCAGGTATATCGCTATTGGCCTATAGCCTGTGTTACATTTTTTTGGCCGTAATCGCTTTAACGGCTTTTTATAATGCCTTGACTTTAGCTCGTGATACAGTTGGCTACATGGTAGGCTTTATGGAAGCGCTGCTGCCGCTTATGATCACTCTGTTGGCAGGCGTTGGCGCGCTGACTTCGGCAGCGTTATTTACACCGCTTATGTTATTTGTGGTCAGCTCGGTCAGTGTAGTAGTAAAAGATGTAGTACTACCCCTGTTATTACTGACGGCAAGCCTCGAGTTTGTTAACTATCTTACCGATAAATACCGTTTGAATAATTTGACAGGAATTATTAAACAGGCTGGCATGGTTGTTCTTGGCTTTACCATGGTCATATTTATCGGTATTATTACTATTCAGGGTGTGGCTGGAAGTGTGGCTGACGGAATGACTCTGCGAACAGCCAAATATGCAACAGCTACCTTTGTACCCGTTGTCGGAAAAATGTTTGCCGACACAGTCGAACTGGTTATGGGAGCTTCGTTGCTGTTAAAAAACGCGGTAGGCATTTTTGGGGTAATGGCTGTTCTACTCATATGTGTTTTTCCGCTGATTAAACTCCTGTCGTTAGTGGTTATTATTAAAATTGCCGGTGCACTTATTCAACCGATGGGCGACGAGAAGATGGCAAAATGCCTGGATGCTATGGGAAATAATCTACTATTGGTATTTGCCTGTGTATTAACAGTTGCCTTAATGTTCTTTCTAGTTATAACAATGATTATTGGCGCTGGAAGTGTCGCAATGATGTTGAGATGATAGGAGCCATGCGGATGGGAGGGATATAATGATTGCTTCTGTATCAGCCTGGATTAAGGATATAATATTTATTGTTCTCTTTGCATCCTTTATGGAATTGCTGCTGCCAAGTAGCAGCATGCAGCGCTTTATAAGAGTAATTATGGGACTATGTATTATGCTAACAATCCTTAATCCGGCGCTTAATATCATTCAAAATCATTTGGCATCAGGACAAGAGCTATCGCTAGTGTCAACTACGTTAAATAGTTCAGCGAACATTGGCAATGTTACAACTTCGATGGTTAATGAACGTGATAAGTTATCTTATGAACTATACAAAAAAGAGTTAGCCAAACAGATCAGGGCTATTGTTACAACAATTGACGGTGTTGCTGATGCTCGAGTGACCGTTGCCGTCAATAACGCTGCAAGTGGGGATACGGCTGGATCAATAAAAGATATCACGGTATATGTACAGCCGGGGATAGCCGCTATGGGAAGGAATATAGCATCTGTTCCCCGGGTTAATCTTGGCGATAGTGATCAGGCAAGTGCGGTGAAAGAATTAAGGCCACAGTTAGTTGCTAAGATTAAACATGCAGTTGCAGAATTGTATCAACTTTCCCAAAATCAAATTGATGTAAAGTTACTATATTAAGGAGGCGATCGCTTGATGAACGGATTCGGGGCGCTGATTCAAAGATCTAAAAAGCTATGGCCAAGCAAATTAATTAAAGAAGGAGCAGTAAATACTAAGCTAGTGCTTTTAGGTGTTATTGGTGTTATTCTCTTGTTGTTGGGTGGTGTTTTTGATGCCCAAACAGATAGAAAACCCACCGATACTCCTGGAGAAATTAACAAAGTTATACCATCACCATCAGTTACTCGTAGTTATGAAGAGGCATTAGAGACAAAGTTATCTAATCTTTTGTCGCAGGTACGTGGGGCGGGTTCTGTAGCAGTAAGCATTACACTTGAGACTAGTGCAACATACGAGCATGCTAAGAACCTAGTAAAAGAAACTAAAATGATTCAAGAAAAGGATCCTGCTGGCGGTGTACGAACGACAACAGAAACTAAGGAAAACCAGCAAATTTTATTAGGCAAGGAAAACGGTGCTGATAAGCCAGTAATGGTTAGAGAAGTAAAACCACCGATAAAAGGTGTGCTCATTATCGCTGAAGGTGCATATGATTCTACCGTTAAAACGAACTTGACTAAAGCAGTAGAAGCAGGCTTGGGTATTCCTTCATATAAAATAACAGTATTACCGCAAAGAAAGTGAGGTTTCATTAATGAAGATTGTCGCTTTTATTAAATACAAGAAATTAACCACTGGCTTGCTCGTCGGAGGAATGGCTTTAGCTTTAGCCGTTGGTAGCTTCATCCTAGGATCGCAGTGGCATAGTAGTAATATAAATGCCAAGGTCGACCGGTCAAATGCGATTCAGGTCGCTAAGCCTGTTCAGACCGAGCAAGTTATTCCTGTAGTTAGCCCAGATTTTTTTATCGAATATCGGTTAGAACGTGATAAGATACGCAGTGAACGATCCGATCTATTACGCGAAAGTATTAAAAGTGCAGCAAATGACGACGCGCGACAGAAAGCCCAGGATGTAATGCTAAAAATGGTAATGGAGAAACAACGGGAAACGGAAATAGAGAGCTTAGTCAAAGCGAGAGGGTTTGCTGATGTCCTTGTGTTTATTAAGGATAATTCAGTGAGTGCTGTTTTAAAAACATCGTCTTTATCAAGAGAAGATGTTATGCAAGTGGCCGAAATAATTAGTCGGGTCGCTGGCGTGAAAGCTGAAGATATTACAATAAGCGCCAAGCCTTAGGGCCTGACACTTTTTTTCGGTGTCGTAAATTGCTTAGTTTGTAAAGATGGAAAATCTTTGTTATAATATTTTAAGTTATAAAATAGTTATAGTATATAGGATACTATGGATTGGAGGGGTGTACTTGGATAAAAAGATTGAAAGATTAGAACATAACGATGTAGGATCAATTCGCATTGCCGATGAAGTAGTTGGTATTATTGCCGGCCTGGCAGCTACCGAAGTTGACGGAGTTGCGGGAATGAGCGCGGGTCTGGTCGGGGGTATTGCCGAAATGCTGGGTAAAAAGAGTTTGGCGAAAGGCGTTAAGGTTGAAGTTGGCGAGCGTGAGGCTGCAGTAGATTTATATATTATTGTAGAGTTTGGGGTGCGTATACCTGATGTCGCACTTAAGGTTCAGGAGAATGTTAAGAAAGCGATTGAGTCTATGACTGGACTTGAGGTTGTAGAGGTAAACATTCACATCCAAGGAGTAGGTTTTAGTTCAGATACTAAAGATGAGGACATTCGTGTGCGCTAGAAAGGAGTAACTATGGGGATTTTTGACCGTATTATACTGTCGATTTATACATGTTTACTGGCCTTTTTATCAGTAGGCGTTATTTTGCTTTCTTTGCGCCTTCTTTCTTTAGATTTAGTTGGGACAAGTCTTCGTTATGTTTATGGGCAATGGGAAGCTGGCTTAGTTGGGGCAGTGTTTCTATTGGTCAGCATTAGACTGTTGCTGGCTGGAGTGCGAACACAGCGGGGTAAAGGTACGATCGTCCATCATAATGATTTTGGTGACGTGCATATCACGCTTGATGCAGTGGAAAATCTAGTAGAGAAAACTGCCAGGCATATTCGTGGTGTCCGCAGTACGAAAATTAAGGTGGAGCGTAACGGGCAGCAGCTTTTGGTTACAATCAAAGCAGTCGTTAGTCCTGAAAGCAACGTGCCTGTTGTATCTAAAGAAATTCAGCAACGTGTTCATGAGCATATAAAAAATACTGTAGGGATAGAACTATCTGATGTAAGAATTCTTGTCGAAAATATTTCAAATGATTTTAAAGTCAAACAGCGTGTTGAATAGAAGGAGGCAATAATATGGATCCTAAACTCTGGGAGGAAATCTGGCAAAATCACAGCGGCAAGATTATTGGCGTTGTGGCTGGATTGTTAATTGGTATTTTTATTATTGTTTTTGGTTTTTTTCGGACGTTGTTTGTGTTATTATGTGTTGCTGCCGGATATATTGTTGGCAAACGCATTGATGAGAAAGAGGAGCTTACTGATATTCTTGACCGATTGCTACCGCCCGGATACCGTCGTTAGTTGAAAATTGCGTTTGCTGTAAGAAAAGAGGGATGATATGAGTCGTAGAAAGGCTAGAGAAGTTGCTTTGCAGGTGTTATTTCAGATGGATTTTAATACCGCAGGCAAAGAAGAAGCACTAGATGCTGTAATTGCTGAAGCCGGCGATTTGTCGGGAAAAGCACAGGAATACGCCCAGGCATTAGTCGAAGGAACACAATCCAAGCAAGAAAAAATTGATGAGATTATTGCGGGTATCTCTTCGGATTGGAAAGTTGAACGGATGGCAGGAGTAGATCGTAACATTGTCCGGATCGCTATTTATGAAATCAAGCTTTCTGGTGAACAGATTCCGCCTAATGTAGCCATAAATGAGGCCGTTGAGCTTGCTAAGAAATTTGGTACGGAGGAATCAGGCCGATTCGTTAACGGCATACTTGGAACATTGGCAAAAGGACAGCAAAAATGAACTGCGTTTTAGGAATTGATACAAGTTGTTATACAACGTCAGTTGCTATTATGGATGAGAACGGTAGGCTCCTTGCTGATGCACGTAAACTGCTCACAGTTAAAATCGGTAGCCGCGGTCTTTCGCAATCTGAGATGGTTTTTCAGCATACTCGAAATTTGCCGGCTTTAATCGAAGAAGCTTGTGCGCAGTTTAATACTGCTGTTACGTTCAAAACGATTGGGGTATCGGCTTATCCTCGACCTCTACCGGATTCATATATGCCGGCATTTCTTGTAGGAGTCGGATTTGCCCGGGGATTAGCGGTAGTTAATAAAATCAGCGTTAAGCAAGTAAGTCATCAGGAGGGGCACATCTTTGCTGGTATTTGGTCAGCCGGTGGGCCAATGACTGATTGTTTCTTAGCAATTCATATGTCAGGCGGGACTACTGAAGTAGTAAAAGTTAGTCGATCTGGAAGTACTGCTGCTATTGAACTGTTAGGTGGAACCCAGGATTTGAATGCCGGCCAAATGATTGATCGGGTAGGAGTCATGTTGGGATTACCCTTTCCCGCTGGTCCGCATCTTGAGAAATTAGCTAATGCCAACACCATGGAACCCGCGGTAATACCGTCAGCCGTGAAGGAGCTTATGGTAAGTTTTTCAGGTCCTGAAACTCATGCAATGAGGCTGATCAAAAGTGGGGCAAGCGCTGAAGCTATTGCTGAAGGTGTTCAGCTTTGCATCAGTACGTCACTTGCCAAAGTGATAAGGTCTGCTGTCAACAGAACCGGCTTGAAGGAAATTTTGCTGGTGGGCGGGGTAGCCTCTAATCAATATATTCGTGACCAAATATCGCAAAAGCTGACTGACCTAAAAGTCGAACTGTTTTTCCCTGCACGCCAATATAGTTCAGACAACGCTGTCGGTGCTGCCTTTATGGCAGTATTAAGTTAGCACAATAGGGATTTCCTTCGCATATAATACGGAAAACAACAATGCGGAGGTGTTCCCATGTTAACATATATTCTATTTGGTGCGGTGATTGGCGCGGGTATTGGACATCTGATTCCGCCGGGAGGCCTTTTTTGGTTTGTTATTGGTGGCTTGTGCGGATTCTTTATAAAACAATACTACAGCCGCAGATATTAAATCATCGCCAGACTTTTGTCTGGTTTTTTTTATGCTTCTGATATATGATTAGACTATGCATGTTTATACATAATGCACAAAATAGTACGAATGAATTAGATGGTGATTACAAATTGAGTGTTATAACTGTAGGCGATCTTACTAGGTATTTAAAAACGATATTAGACCATGATTCAAGGCTTGCGTCTGTTTTTGTGCGTGGTGAAATTTCGAATTTCAAACAGCATTATTCCGGCCATTGTTATTTTACTTTAAAAGATAATGAAGCAGTAATAAAAGCAGTTATGTTTAAAAGTCGGTCCCAATACTTAAAATTTGTACCCACTAACGGCTTGAAAGTCATCGCGGGGGGCAAGGTCACGATATATGAGCGCGACGGGCAGTATCAACTCTACGTTGAACAAATGATGCCGCAAGGCATTGGTGAATTAAGTCTTGCCTATGCCCAACTGAAGGAGAAACTGGAAGGTGAGGGTTTATTTGATTTAGCCCGTAAACGGCAACTTCCGTTATTACCTAAGTCAGTTGGCGTAATCACGTCGCCTACTGGTGCTGCAGTTCGCGATGTTCTGACTGTGGCTAAACGCCGTCATCCTGGAATCCCACTTTTACTCTATCCAGTTCAGGTTCAGGGTGATGACGCTCCTGGGCAGATTTGTCATGCTTTGAAGGTATTTAACAAACTAGCCAATGTTGATGTTATTATTCTCGGACGCGGGGGCGGATCCATTGAAGAGCTCTGGGCTTTTAATGATGAAAGAGTAGTTCGTTCTGTGGCAAAATCAGTGATTCCAATCGTTTCGGCAGTTGGACATCAGACAGATTTTACATTATCAGACTTTGCTGCAGATATTAGGGCCGCTACACCATCACAAGCTGCCGAAATGGTCATACCAGATGCCAAAGAGCTGTCACGCTATGTATTGGGTTTACAAAGTGCTGTTGAATCAGCTGTTATTAATACTCTTAAACGGAATCGCACTAAATTGGAACACTGTTTAAATAGTCGAGTTTTAACTTGTCCTACGGAGATAATAGCTGATCGACAACAATTGTTGGACAGCAAAATTCAAAGACTCCTTCACGCCGCTAATACTCAATATATCAACAAAGACCAGCAGTTCAAAGTAATTGCTGGAAAACTGGCGGTTTTGAATCCTTTGTCAGTCTTATCGCGTGGCTATAGTATTGTTGAAAGCAGTGATAAGAGGATAGTGAAAAGCGCAGAAGATGTAACTGTAAATCAAGATATTAGCATTGTTTTGTACCAGGGCCAAATTACAGCAAAAGTCACCAGTACAGGAGAGATACCGATATGACAAAGAAAAAACAAGATAGCTTAGTTAATAAACTTAGTTTCGAAGATGCGCTAGATCAGTTAGAGGAAATCGTTAAACAACTGGAAAAAGGTGAGTTGTCGCTTGAACAATCCTTAGAACAATATGGCCTGGGAGTGAAGTTGTCCCAACTTTGCCTGATCCAGCTCAATGCAGCCGAAGGAAAGATCACGAAAGTCCTTTCTGAGAAAAATGGCGAGATCGTAGAATTGCCTTTGGCTTTTCAGGAGGATGAATAATGTTTAAACAATACTGCCAAGAACGTTGCAAGGTTATCAATCAACAACTTGCGAACTTTGTACCGGATAAGAATGTTTACCCGCTAATTATATTTGAAGCAATGCAATACAGTTTGTTTGCTGGTGGTAAACGATTAAGACCAATCTTACTGATGGCTGCCGCTGATGCTGTTGGAGGCAATGGGCTGAGATATTTGTCGCTTGCTTGCGGTATTGAAATGATTCACACATATTCTCTCATTCATGACGACTTGCCAGCCATGGATAATGATGACTATCGCCGCGGTAAACTAACCAACCATAAAATTTATGGTGAAGGAATGGCTATTTTGGCTGGCGATGGGCTTTTGACGGCGGCTTTTGATGCTATGCTATCACAAGCCGATGTTGAACCAAACCATTTACTCAAAGTTGTTCGCGAGGTAAGCACAGCCGCAGGTCCGTATGGAATGGTAGGCGGACAAGCTGTTGATTTAGAATCAGAAGGTAAGGTTCTTGACCATGAGACAATTCAATTTATGCACCAGGCAAAGACCGGTGCTTTGTTTAAAGCAGCCATTAGGGCAGGTGCAATTTTAGCCGGTGCTGATGATACTAAGGTTGACGCTCTTACAAAATATGCTGATTGTTTTGGTTTAGCTTTCCAGGTTACTGATGATATTTTGGATGTCATTGGTAGTCAGGATAAAATTGGCAAGCCGGTCGGTAGCGATATCCGAAATCAAAAAGCCACTTATGTGACATTATATTCATTAGAAGAAGCGCAAAAGATGGCTAAACAAGTGGTTAATGAGGCTTTGGATAGCATTAAGGATTTTGGCCCGGAAGCTAATATTCTGCGAAATTTTGTCACCTATCTTTTGACGCGAGAAAAATGAGGTGACCGTTAGATGTTCGAATTAACAGTACTTAAACAAAATGTTGTATTAATGTCAGCAGTAACAGCATGGCTATGTGCACAATTTTTAAAGACGGCTTTTAATTGTATAAAGTATCGTCAGTTTAACGCTGAACGTCTCATCGGCGCAGGTGGAATGCCAAGTTCTCATACCGCTTTAGTTGTTGGTTTATCTGCTTCAATTGGGTTGACTGAAGGAATCAACTCGTCAATGTTCGCTATATCGCTTGTACTTGCTGGGATAGTTATGTACGATGCTGCAGGTGTACGTCGGGCAGCTGGGAAGCATGCTAAAGTTATTAATAAATTAGTTCGGCATACCAATGCAGAACTAACTGTTCGTGATATAAAACTAAAAGAATTACTAGGTCATCATCCTGTTGAAGTGTTAGCCGGAGCTGTTGTTGGTATTGCTGTAGCCTATGCTTTTAACGTATACTGGTGATATTATGTGATATGGTATAATTAAACAATCATGATTGGTGTATGCGAAAGAGGGGAGCCTTTTGGACAATCTATTAAATAGTATCGATAGCCCCAAAGATATAAAAAGATTAACAGTTAGTCAGCTAGCACAGCTCGCTGATGAAATACGCGAGCTACTTATAAACACGGTAGCCAAGACCGGAGGTCATTTAGCTTCAAGTTTAGGTGTAGTTGAGTTAACATTGGCCATTCATAAAGTCTTTGACAGTCCCCGTGATAAAATTGTCTGGGATGTAGGGCATCAAGCCTATGTTCATAAAATAATGACCGGTCGAAGAACAAAGTTTGCGACTTTGCGGACGTTAGGTGGTATCAGTGGCTTTCCTAAACGTAAAGAAAGTCATCACGATGCTTTTGGAACAGGGCACTCGAGTACATCTATATCAGCTGCATTAGGAATAGCGCTGGCCCGCGACATGTATGGCCAAAACCATGAAGTGCTTGCCATTATAGGTGATGGCTCACTGACCGGTGGTCAGGCTTATGAAGCACTGAATCATGCCGGAGATCTTGGTACAAACATAATCGTGATAGTGAACGATAATGAGATGTCAATTGCAAAAAATGTTGGTGCCATGTCTGATTATTTATCAAAAATGCGTACTGCACCCACTTACTCAAAAGTTAAGCATGATATCGAATTCTTACTTAGACGGATCCCAGCCATTGGTGATAGTGTTGCTAAAACGGTTGAACGGGTGAAAGACAGTCTTCGTTATTTATTGGTACCAGGCATGCTGTTTGAAGAATTGGGCTTTAATTATATTGGGCCGATTGACGGGCATAATATTCAATTGCTCACCGATGTTCTGCAACAAGCTAAAAACATGGAAGGACCTCGGATTATTCATGTCCTAACTCGAAAAGGCAAAGGATATACCCCTGCCGAGTGTCATGCTGATAAATTTCACGGTGTAGGGCCTTTTTGCGTAGAAACAGGTGAAATTCAGAAATGCTCCGATAAACCATCCTATACATCTGTATTTAGTGACACACTTGTTAATATTGCAAAACAAGATAACAAGATTGTCGCTATTACTGCGGCCATGCCAGAAGGTACTGGTTTGAGAAAGTTTGCCACGGCTTTTCCAAATCGCTTTTTTGATGTAGGTATTGCTGAGCAGCATGCTATTACCATGGCAGCCGGATTGGCAAGTCAAGGTGAGAAACCACTAGTTGCACTATATTCTACTTTTGCCCAACGCGGTTACGACCAAATTATTCATGATGTATGTCTGCAAAGTCTTCCTGTAGTCTTTGCGCTTGACCGAGCAGGGATCGTAGGCGAAGATGGACCTACTCACCATGGGGTTTTTGATTATTCTTATTTGAGGCATATCCCAAACCTTATCTTGTTAGCCCCTAAAGATGAGAATGAATTGCAGCATATGTTATTTACGGCTTTCTCACTTAATGCTCCTGTTGCTATTCGTTATCCGCGTGGGAGTGGGACCGGGATTCCTTTAGATGAATCCCTACAGCAGATTACTCTCGGCACTTCCGAAGAATTAAAGCAGGGGAAAGATGTAGCCTTTATTGCAATAGGTTCAATGGTTGGAGTTTGCATGGAAGCAAGCAAATTGCTTAAAGAACGTGGGATTGAGGCTGGGGTAGTCAATGCTCGTTTTATTAAACCAATTGATGAAGCTATGCTAAGGCGGGTTGCACGTGATGTAGGGGTTATTGTTACGGTTGAAGATAATGTTCTGGCCGGTGGCTTTGGTTCAGCTGTGCTTGAAACTTTAAATACTTATAATCTAAATTGGGTTAAAACATTACGAATTGGTTTTCCAGACAAATTTATTGAGCATGGAACAAGAGCAGAGTTGCTCGAATTATATGGTCTAAGTCCCACTAAAATTGCCGGCAGGGTCAGTCTGTTCATGCAGCAATATGGAGCGCGATAATATGAGCAATAAACAGCGTCTTGATGTGTTAATGGTCGAAAAAGGATTGGCTCCAAGTCGGGAAAGAGCAAAGGCCTGGATAATGGCTGGGGTAGTCATTGTAAATGGGCAAAAGATTGATAAGGCCGGCACCCTGATTATCGATACGGCGAATATTTCGGTGATTAATGACAGTATAGGCTTTGTAAGCCGCGGCGGTTTAAAATTAGCCAAAGCAATTAAATGTTTTGGAATCGATCTTCACCATAAAGTAATGGCAGATATTGGTGCTTCAACTGGCGGATTTACAGATTGTGCTCTGCAAAATGGAGTCGCACGAGTTTATGCGATAGATGTAGGCTACGGCCAGCTTGCTTGGTCGCTGCGAACAGACGACCGTGTTAAAAATATGGAACGGACTAATGTTAGAAATGTAAAGCCTGAAGATATTGGCGAGGAAATTGACTTTGCTTCAATTGATGTTGCCTTTATTTCCCTTAGCAAAGTACTTCCTGCTGTTAAGGCGTTATTATCGGAAGCTGGATCTATTGTTGCCCTTATTAAACCCCAGTTTGAAGCTGGCCGCGAGAAGGTTGGTAAAAAAGGCGTAGTGAGGGATCCTCTTGTTCATCGACAGGTGATTAACGATGTCATACACGCTGCGCGTGCTCTTGGCCTTACGCCAATTGGTCTTGCTTTTTCACCAATTAAAGGGCCAGAAGGCAACATTGAATATCTATTATATCTAGCTAATTATAAATGTCTTGAAATAGTTTCATCCGATACTGTAGATGAAATTGTGTCGCAAGCTCACTTGTATTTGACTAAAGAAGATTAAAGTTTCGTATTGAATAACTGTTGGGGGCTAAAATTTGTTCACGATTGGTATATTCCCTAATCTAAAAAAAAGCAATATTGTTGCAACACTTCAATGGATTGTGCAATTTTTAACAGAAAAAGGCGTTAAAGTTCTTCTGTCCGACCAGGTAGCTGCCGCGTTGGGCTTTGCCGAACTAGGTTGGCCAGAGAAAAGGATGAGAGACCGAATCGATGTTGCAATATCGCTAGGTGGTGATGGTACACTGCTCAGTGCGTTACGAAAAATTTCCGATACTTCGATTCCGATATTTGGCATTAATATGGGCCGATTAGGCTTTCTCACCGAGGTAGAAGTTCCGCAAATAGAACACTACTTGGAAAAGTTAATCAACGGCCATTATAGTGTTGAAAGAAGATTGATGTTAGATGCCGTTATACGAAGAGACTCCAAGGAGATATTTGTATCGTCTGCATTAAATGATATTGTTATTACCAAAGCAAGTTACTCAAGAATGATTGAGTTAGAATTGGAAATAAATAGTCAGGCAGTAACCGCCTTCTCGGCTGATGGTCTGATCATTGCTACTCCAACCGGTTCTACAGGTTACTCGCTGTCGGCTGGTGGCCCAATTGTTAATAGTGCCTTAAATGTTATTCTTATTACACCAATCTGTCCACACACCCTTGCGTCACGTCCGCTGATTGTCTCACAAGATGAAGAAATTACAGTAATTACTGCGAGTACCGCCGAAGATATAGTCTTAACGCTTGACGGGCAAGTTGTTGAAAAGCTCCAGTCTAATGATAAGGTGTTTATTCGGAAATCAAAAAATGCCGCTATGTTTATCAAATTTGGCCATAAGAATTATTATCAGACACTTCGCACTAAGTTATGGCGGGATGACTAAATGCAAACATACAATGCTGTAAAACTTGCACACCTTCTATTATTACCTCATCTTAAAAATTGCAGGTGCGCTGTTGATGCAACCGCGGGCAACGGATGGGACTCTCTGTTTCTGGCGGCTAACACGAGTAATGAGACTATAATTTACTCATTCGACATCCAGAAAAGTGCTCTCGCCAAGACTCAAAGTCTGTTGCGAGAACACAATGTTAGCGATAAGCTAAGGTTAATTGAAGATAGCCATGAAAACATGGCGATATATATTAAAGAAAAGCTTGATATTGTTATGTTTAACCTAGGTTACTTGCCAGGAAGCGATCATGGTTTTACAACACAACCTGCCACGACGATCAAATCCGTTACGAAATCGTTAGAGCTACTTAATGCCGGCGGATTCTTGACAATAATAGCTTACCCCGGACATCCGACTGGTGAGCTGGAATTTATTGAAATTGAGAAACTACTGAAGTCATTGTCAACGAAATTTTTTGCGGTTAATAGCTGGGTCCCAGTTAATGCAGCGAAAAGGCCGCCAATTTTATATATAATAGAAAAGGTGAGGAGTGAATTGGGTGAAAGTGCTACGTCATGCTAAAATCAAAGAAATCATTGAGCACTGCGAGGTTGAGACCCAAGAAGATTTGGCTGAAGCGTTGCGCAAACAAGGTATCGAAGTGACTCAAGCCACTGTTTCACGCGATATTAAAGAATTAAGATTGAGCAAAGTTCCAGCTGGTGATGGGCGCTATCGCTATGCATTTCCCATGGAACAAAACATTTTGTTTTCACAGTCCCGTATGGAACGGATGTTCCGAGATGCGGTTATCAGTATAGACTTCAGCCAAAACATTGTAGTAATTAAAACTTTGCCAGGAACGGCTAATGCGGTAGCCTCTACAATCGACTCGGCAAGATGGCCAGAGATCATTGGCACGGTAGCTGGTGATGATAATATCTTAATTGTAGTTAAGCCTATAGAGGCCGTAGAGTTTGTTATTGAGAAACTTAAGGCTATATTCTGAATTTCTGACAGGGGCGGGTCTTAATGCTTAGATCATTAGGTGTTACTAATTTTGCATTAATAGAAAAAGCAAATATTGAATTTATAGCAGGCCTCAATATTTTGACAGGTGAAACAGGGGCAGGCAAATCAATTCTTATTGATGCTTTAAATACTGCTTTAGGTGGAAGGGCATCCACCGATTATATTCGCGAAGACTGCGACTATTTTCAGGTTGAGGCTCTATTCGACATTTCAGCTTTAGAGCCTGTCCAGAAAATTGCCGAACAGCAGGATATTATACCAGAGGAAGATGGTACGCTTATTATTAGTCGCCGTTTTAATGCAAGTGGAAAAAATGTCATTAGAATTAATGGTTGTCATGTCACGTTAAGCGTACTAAAGCTTTTTGGCCAAAGTCTGGTTGATATGCATGGCCAGCATGAAAACCAGGCATTGCTTCGTCCGGAGACTCATTTAGGGCTTCTAGACTCCTTTGATAAAGAAATGATTGTGGAAATTGAGCAATACAGGAAACATTACCGCAAATGGCAAGATATCAATAGGCAGCTTGAACATTCGGAGGAGAAAGCCCGCGAGCGTGTTCAGAGGCTTGATATGCTGAATTGGCAAACAAATGAGATAGCGGCAGCGGAATTGCAACCTGACGAAGAGACAGAGCTTGAAAACCAGATAAGAGTGCTTACAAATATAGAAAAGATATCTAAAAGTATTTCAAAGGCCCATATTCTGCTAGACGAAGGCAATGATGAAACTGAGAGCGTATTAAAGTTGGTTGCGGATGTTAAGCGGGAATTGGATAATGCTGTGCGGTATGATCAGAGTTTGGAAAACCAACTAAATATGCTAACAGATATTTTGTACCAATTGAAAGAGCTGAGTATAGATTTAGGTGGTTATATGGATGCAGTTGAATATAACCCCAGGCAATTAGCACATCTAAATGAACGCATGGATCTTATTTATAAATTAAGGAAAAAATATGGTACTACTATTGCTGAAATATTATCCTATTATGAGCAATCGATCCAAGAAATTGCTGATCTAAATGCATCTGATGACCACATTGCAGGGCTAAATGAAGAACAAAAATTGCTTAAGGAAAAGCTGTTTGTTTTGGCCGACCGAATTGACAGCAAGCGACGAATTGCGGCTAAACTGCTAGGCGACGCAATTTGTTCACATTTGCAAAAGCTTGGAATGCCGAATTGCCAGTTTGCTATTGAAGTAATTGCTGTCAATCATTTAAATGTTTCAGGGCGTAATGAAGTATCGATACTTTTTTCGGCAAATGCTGGGGAGTCATTAAAGCCTTTACACAAGGTTGCTTCGGGCGGTGAATTGTCAAGGATTGCCTTAGCACTAAAAACAGTTTGCGCACATCGTGATACAATTGGCTCGGTGGTATTTGATGAAATTGATGCTGGGATTGGCGGTCAAACTGCGCATATGGTAGGTGAACGGATTGCAATGGTAGCTTCTCATAAACAAGTATTATGCATTACCCATTCGCCACAAATTGCTTGTATGGCAGATAATCATCTTTATATTGAAAAACAAGTTCAAGGAAACAGAACAAAAACCGAAATCCGTCAACTAACCACTGCTGAGCACAAAATAGAGCTGGCCCGTATGATAACTGGAAGCGATTTGACCAAGGCAGCTATCGAAAATGCTGGACAAATGATTTTCAAAGCTCAAACAAAAAAAGAAATTTGGAAAAAAGAAGCGCAAGCATGAGCTTGCGCTTCTTTTTTGTTGATAAACTCTTTAAATCGGCTCCCATGACAATTTGTGTTAATAATCCCGGAATAATCCCGAAAAAAAACGGGAATCTTTAAATTTGAGTCAAGTGAGATTAAGGATGGCGAAAAAAGGAAAAAGTGAAATAAGGGGAGTGATGGCAAAAATATGACACGAATTAGTCGGCGCTCCATAATCGGACTATGCCTTGCTGTACTAATTGTTGCATTTTGTGTTTCCCCACAGTTTCGTAATGTCTATGGCCTACCGCCGCATATGCGTATTATTGAAGGCGAATCGGCTATTTTTACCGTCAATTTACCTTTAACAGTCACTATTAATCGTAATAATGAGCAAAGTTTGCGTCTACAGTCGCCAACACCAGTTTACACGATTTCAAAATCAGTTGCTTTAGAGCCAGTTAAGCTTGGTAGATCTATTATTGAGTTCAAGCTTTTAGGGATTATCCCAGTAAGAACGGTTGAGGTAGATGTTTTACCACCAATAAAATTGGTTCCAGGTGGCCATTCAATAGGAGTTGTGCTTCATTCTAATGGCGTAATCGTTGTTGGTAATTCACCAGTTAAAACAGTAGATGGAGAATATGTAAACCCGGCCAAAGAAGCAGGAATAAATGTTGGCGATATTATTTTGAGTATTAATGGGATACCGGTACAGAGTGATAATCAAGTAGCCGAAATTATCGACAGCAGTGGACAGGATAAGCATTCGCTTAATCTGCTAATTAAGCGGAATGAGGAACGTCTTCAAATTGTTGCAACACCATCCCTATGTGATGATACTAAGCGTTACAGAATCGGGTTGTTTGTCAGAGATAGTGCTGCCGGTGTAGGTACACTTACTTTTTATGAACCTCAAACAAGTGTTTACGGTGCATTGGGACATGTAATCAGTGACAGTGATACAAACCAACCGATTGACTGTGATCAAGGGAAAATTGTAATGGCTACCGTGTCCGGAATTCAACATGGCAAGCGTGGGCAACCTGGCGAAAAAATCGGTGTTTTTATCGAAGAAGATAAGTTGTTAGGCAATATTCAGAAAAATACTCAGTTTGGAATTTACGGGAAACTTAATGCACCCCTGCCTAATGAAATATATCACGAGGCAATACCTGTTGCCTCTATGAATCAAGTGCAAACAGGCTATGCTGAAATGCTTACAGTTGTAGATGGGCAAATTATTGAAAAATTCTCCATTGAAATCCAAAAGATAAATCTTCAGGATGCACCTGAAGGAAAAGGCATGGTTATAAAAATGACTGATCCTCGCCTAATGGAGCGAACAGGTGGCATTGTTCAAGGAATGAGTGGTAGTCCGATTATCCAAAACGGGAAAATAGTCGGTGCTGTAACCCATGTTTTTGTGCATGACCCAACTAAAGGTTATGGATGTTTTGTTGATTGGATGTTGATGGAAAGCGGTATCATTCCAAAAAGGGAAAGGCAGACAGCTAAAAGACTGTTTGCTGTGAGCAAAACCTCAATTTTAGAATTAGCAGTTTAAAGAGAGAGTAAACAGAATGCAAATTATCAAGAACGGCGTTGTTTAGCTGTTCTTTTTTGTTTTGCATTGTAAAATTTCCAATGAATATAATAAATTTTATATAATTACTGGTTTTTTTTTCCAAAGTAGGGAGGAACTGACGTTGGTTTGTCGAATTGAAATTACATAAGATTAGCGTGGGGAGTGGATATTAGAAAATGAGCAGAGAAACAATTAAATTAGCCATTGCTGACGATAATAGGGAATTTGTCGGCATAATGCAGGAATACCTAATTCAACAGCCAGATATTGACTTAGTGGGAATAGCCTATAATGGCGAAGAAATTCTGAAGACCGTGGAAGAAAAACAGCCTGATGTTGTAATTCTCGACATAATAATGCCTCACCTTGATGGAATTGGCGTTTTAGAGCGACTTAATGCAATGCCGGGTAGAAAACCCAAAGTAATTATGTTGACAGCATTTGGTCAGGAAAATATAACTCAAAGAGTCGTTGAGCTCGGTGTAGATTACTATATATTGAAACCATTCAATATGGATGTGCTTACAAGCAGAATTAGGCAATTAGCAACTACAATAACTTCACAGCGGCCGGTAGTAGCCGCTCAGGCTATTAAGGCAAGACCGATGGATGTGGAGGTAACAAACATTATCCGCGAAATTGGTATTCCTGCTCATATAAAAGGCTATCAGTATTTGCGTGATGCGATCATGATGATTATTACTGAGATCGAACTTCTTGGGGCCGTAACCAAAGTGTTATATCCGATGATTGCCGAAAAATATTCTACAACCCCGAGCCGAGTCGAACGCGCGATCAGACATGCTATCGAAGTTGCCTGGAATCGCGGTAATATGGAGATGATTAATAGAATTTTCGGCTATACGATTAAGATTGAAAAGGGTAAACCGACCAATTCCGAATTTATGGCTATGATTGCTGATAAATTAAGAATGGAAATGCGGGCGTAGTAAAAAAGCTCTGCGACTATTTAGTCTGAACCCATAAGCTGGGACAAAAAGAAAAAAGCACCTCTTATGTCGTATAGTAAAACTATATTACATGGAGGTGTATTTTTTGTGGCAAAGAAGGCAATGAACGGCTACAATTAAAACTAAATAAGCTGCCCCCGATAAAATACCGAGAGCAGCTACATACGACATAAGGCTTTTTTAAGGATTCCCACTTTCGGGGTTCAGACTAAATTAAGTCGTAGAGCTTTTTTTTGCAGGACTTTCTGTTTAGGATACGAATAAAAATCTATAAAGAAGTTTAACGCTAATGTCTAGGAGGAGAAAATGAACCAACATATTAATCTGCTAGGCAAATCTCGTATAAAAATCTTCATTGGTGAGTTTGGTAGTGGTAAAACAGAATTAGCAGTCAACTATTCATTATCGCTTGTTCAGGGTGGTCATAAAACGGCTGTTGTGGATATTGATTTAGTTAAACCTTATTTTAGAACGCGCGAGAACAGGGCGCTATTAGAAAAAAACGGCGTAATTCTTGTTGCACCAGAACATCAGTTAGCGCATAGTGATTTGCCTATTATGCCTAGTAATTTGACTCGTGTTATTTATGACCAGGATTGCAATGTGATTATGGACGTTGGTGGCGGTGATTCTGCTGTAGTTCTAGGACAGATCAACCAACAACTCAATGAGAAGGGCTATGAAGCGCAATTAGTGATTAATACGATGCGGCCGTTTACTAACACAACCGAAGGCATAGTGACAATGCTGGAGCGAATCGAACGAATATCGCGTTTAAAGGTTAGCGGCTTTATATGCAATACCAATCTGGCGCAGGAGACAACTGCTCAACATATTTTAAGAGGTCTTAAAACAGTCGAGGAAGTTGCTGGTATGCTCAAGTTGCCGATTAACTGGGTGGTAGTCCCTGAATGGCTTCAAAATGAAGTTATCGTGGATTATCCTGTGTTTGTTCTAAAGCCTTATACCCAATATCCATGGATGGGTTAGAAAATCGTGGGAAGCCACGGTTTTTTTACTGTAATCTTAGTTGGATGAACTCTCTGACTGTCAAATTACTGTTGGTGTTTTGATCTAGGAAGTTTTTTAATTCTTTTACTTTTCCAAAGAAGAAAAAGCTGTTTTGAAAAGTAATCATTTGCATGGACAACCCTCCTTAGAGGTACTATATGTAATGTCTATGCCAAATATTCCAGGAGGTAGGAAATAAATGGAACATTTAATGGAAAAGTTTGTATCGTCTAAAGAAATTTATAATGGCAAAATTATAAAGGTACATCTCGACACGGTATTGCTACCTAACAACAATGAAGCGACCAGGGAGGTTGTTGACCATCCAGGGGCCGTTGCTGTTGTTCCAATATTGGATGATGGCAGTATCGTTCTTGTTAAACAATATCGCTATCCTGTGGATAAAGTCACGCTTGAGATTCCTGCCGGTAAACTTGATTATAATGAAGATCCTGACGATTGTGTTGTTCGTGAATTGCGTGAAGAAACCGGTTACCAAGCGAAAGAAATGAACAGAATCACCTCAATATACACTGCGCCGGGCTTTAGTAATGAAATCATTCATATCTATATTGCTCGCAAATTAGTTATGGGGGAGGTTTGCCTTGATGAAGATGAATTTGTTGATGTTGATATTTATAAACCGGAAGAAATTCGGGTCATGATTAACAAAGGAATCATAAACGATGCTAAAACTTTAACTGGTTTATTGTTAGCAGGAGTATAGAATGAAGCAATATTTTGCAGATTTACATATTCACGTTGGTGTCAGTAGTCACGGGTCCTGGGTAAAAATACCAACTTCGCATAAATTGACAGTGGAAAATATTTTTAATGATGCAGTTCAGTGCAAGGGTATGGATATTATCGGCATCGTCGATGCGCTATCGCCCTTAGTGTTGAGTGATCTAGAACACATGGTAAATAGTGGTCAGATGACTTTAGTGAGCGGGGGCGGTTATCAATACCAAAATAAACTGACTGTCCTCTTAGGAGCCGAGATAGAGACTGCGGAGGAAGGCAGAGGATTGGCACACACATTGGTTTATTTGCCTGATATTAAGACAATGCGTGAGTTTTCTCGCTTTATGTCTTCACATATCAAGAATATTAATCTAAGTTCGCAGAATGCTAGGATGCCATTAAAACGTCTTATTCAAATTGCGGCAGATTTTCACGGTATCATTATACCAGCTCATATTTTCACACCTCATAAAAGCTTATTTGGAACATGCTGCAGTCGATTGACTGATATTATGTCATCTAAGGAGATTAACTGCATTGATGCCGTTGAGCTTGGTCTAAGCGCTGATAGCCTACTTGCCGACCGTATCTCCGAATTGAGCGTTTTTTCCTTTGTGACTAATTCTGATGCTCATTCTCTTGCAAAAATTGCGAGAGAATATACTGTTTTACAGCTTACTAGTCCGAGCTTTACAGAATATAGGCAGGCTCTTCATAATATCAATGGCCGAAAGATTGAAGCGAATTATGGCTTAGATCCGCGGCTTGGTAAATATCACCGCACTTTTTGTTCGGCTTGTGGCAATATTGTGACCCAAATAGGTTATATTAAGAGTTGCCCTATTTGCGGTAGCAATAAAATTATTAACGGTGTTTTTGAACGGATAGAGTCAATTGCCGACTTTCCGACGCCTCATCATCCTGCAAACCGCTCACCCTATTTTTATCAAATACCACTGGAATTCATTCCTGGGTTAGGAAGAAAAGCTATGGAAAAGTTGCTCGCCCGCTTTGGTACCGAGATGAACATCATTCACAAAACCGAAGAGACAGATTTGAGTGTAGTGGTCGGTGAACGGTTAGCTCATGATATTGTCAAAGCAAGAAAGGGTAAGACCGAAATTGACGTAGGAGGAGGGGGGCTATATGGAAAACTCATTAAGAGTTAAGAACACTTTGATTCGCTTGACAGACAATGGATCGGCTACACTAAGTTGGACAGAAAAAATAAGGGCTTGTAGAATAAACCTA
>VSSQ01000048.1_pt2 | contig 78214 bp, 53 predicted proteins | sample 4763081 | NCBI WGS metagenome assembly VSSQ01 (sample SAMN12137344, study PRJNA551015) | bioreactor metagenome | isolation source: SDC9 anaerobic chlorinated ethene degrading culture | place: USA: Knoxville, Tennesee | collected 2015-01-01
CCGGGAACCACGAAGCCGAGACCATCCGGAACATGAGCCCCGGTGGTCGAGCAAAGCCCGGTGGTCGAGCGGAGCCCGGTGGTCGAGCGGAGCCGAGACCATCCGGGTACCACGGAGCCAAGCCCCCCCCCTCTGAAAAATAATTTCCTTTACCTGTTAAAATCCTTCATTTTTGACGTAAATTTATACACAATAATCATATAAAATTCTTTATGTTATTGATAATCAATATATTAAATCACTTTCGGTCATGTCCGAACAAAACCCGAGAAGCCATGAAACCTATTATGCTTAGTAAATTTAAGTCGTTTTTAAAAAAGAATATTAAAACAGCATTAGTTGCAGGTGCAGTAACACTTGGAACAATCGTTAATGCACAAAATTATGATATAAATTTTAATGTTAGAAAATTACAACATGGACAAGGACCATACGTTTCTGGCGTTAAAATAGATATTGATAATGGATCATACATGGGTTTTACTAATGCAAATGGTGTTGTTAATATTCCTGATGTTCCTTCTGGAAATCATACTATTAGAGTTAGTAAAGAAGGATATCTTCAATATACTCAAAATGATTATCAACTAAATTCTAATTCAACATTTGATGCATGTATACTTCCAAAGACTCAAATTGGTCCTTGGGGAACAAACGAATTCGATGTTAACAAATATAAAGCAACATTCATAATATCTACAGGAGGATATTTTGGTAATCGCGATCCGCCACAATGGGCACAAATTGCACCTATTGAAAATAGAATTAATGTAATTTATCGTCCAAATGGCAATCCTCATGCAGATAGTTTACTAATACAAGAAGCTGTTAGCGATTTAGAATCAATGACTGGATACGATTTAATTACTATCGGAGTATATCCTGAAGAATCATCTTATACAATTAATATTAATGATAATACTAATTTTAGTGCTATTGGCACGGATGTTGATGGAACAATAGTTTATGGATTCTCTCAAATTACTCAAACAACTCAGAAAAAAAGAGTAATACACGAAATAGTAAAACAATTTGACATGTGGCCTTTATCTACGTATATTTATCCTTCAGTTATGGATCCTGATGTTTTTACTATGACTGATTTACAACCTTGGGATGCTAATCATATTGCTGTAACATTTGATCAACACTACGCTAAATTACGTAATGAACAAGACTTATTTATCAGCAATATGGAAGAACGTACAATCCCAGTAACACCAAACCCTACAGTAATTACAAGTCCACAAAACAATGCAACTAATCTATCAACTGCAGTCAATACTGTGTGGAATAATATTTCTGGCGCAGACAAATATCATATGGATATCGCAACTGATGCAAATTTTACAAATATCATATACGATCTACTCGTATTAAGAAAAGATACAACAATAAATTTACAACCAAACACTCAATATCATATGAGAGTAAGAACTGAAAATACTGCAGGAAACAGCGCATGGTCACAAGCAGTAACATTCACAACAATAAATAATACTCCAGGAAATACAAATATTACAACACCAGCAAATAATGCAAGTAATGTTCCAACACCTACAACATTTAATTGGACACAATCAACTAATGCAACACAATACAATCTCGAAGTTGCATTAAATAGCACTTTTACAAATCCAGAATTTGATATTACTGCAACGGGCCTTACAACAAATGTTAATCTTACCGGCCATAGAACATACTTTAGTAGAGTAAGAGGAGAAAATGTTAATGGCAATGGTCAATGGTCACAAACAATTACATTTCAAACTTTAAATCATGCACCAAGTGCACCAACAAATTTAACACCAACACCATCTAATCCACAAAATGCTCAGGAACCAATAATATTTACATGGACACAATCAACAGACATTGACAATGATCCAATAACATACAACCTACACATATTTAATGGAACATTTAATCAAACATATCAAAATATTGTAACAAACACTACAACAATACCTGCAAATACATTACAGCCAGGATCACAATACACATACAATGTTACTGCAAACGACGGAGAATTAAACACACAAAGTCTTGATCAAATACTAAACACTATCGCATTAACAATTGGAAGTAATAGTATTACAAGTCCAGCTAATAATGCAACAAACGTTCCAACAACAACATCATACACTTGGACTCAAGCAAATAATGCTGAAAGATACAATCTAGAAGTATCATTAAATAATACATTCACAAATATAGTACAAGACGTAATAGTTTATGACTTAGATACAATACTAAATTTAAATGGCCATAGAACATACTTTAATAGAATTAGAGGAGAAAACATTAATGGAACAAACGTTGGACAATGGTCAAGTACAACAACATTTAGTACAATTAATACAGCACCAACAGCACCAACAAATCTAAACCCAACAGCATCTAATCCACAAAATGCACAAGAACCAATAATATTTACGTGGACACAATCAACAGATATTGACAATGATCCAATAACATACAACTTACACATATTCAACGGAACATTCAACGAAATATACAATAATATTACAACAAACAATTACACACTACAAGCAAACACACTACAACCAAACTCACAATACACATACAACATTACTGCAAACGATGGAGAATTAAACACTCAAAGCATTGATGAAATAATAAACACAGTAGCAGGAACAATAGGAAACACAAATATAACAAGTCCAGCAAATAATGCAACTAACGTTCCAAGAGATGCACAATACACTTGGACACAAGCAAACAATGCAACAAAATACAATCTAGAAGTATCATTAAACAACACATTCACAAACATGATAAAAGACGTAATAGTTTATGACTTAGACACAATACTAAACCTAAACGGAAACAGAACATACTTTAACAGAGTAAGAGGAGAAACAGAAACAGATGCAGGACCATGGTCACAAGTAACAACATTTACAACAATTAATACTCTACCAGAAACTCCAATAATAACATCACCAGACACATGGATAGCAGGACCAGAAGATTATCAAAACGGACAATTAATAATAAATTACACAACAACAGCATTCGACTTCGATAACGATCAAGTCACAACAACATTAAACGTTACTGGACCAAACGTTAATGAAACATTCATAACAACACAAGGCGGACAAATAACACAAGGAATAGATTCATTACTATTCGAACCAAACGAAGAATACACAGCAACAATAAGAGCAACAGACAATACAGGAATAGTAAACGGAGAAGACGTAACATTCATAGCGTTAGTAGTAGGAACAAACAATCAAGACAGGTATGCGACATTCAGCATATATCCCAATCCCACTGATGGCTCGATTAACATTGAGCTACCAGTCGGTCTTAACACTGGTTTTGAGTTATCGGTATTCAACAGCCATGGGCAGGAAGTAGCAGGGTTAATCGTTGAGGAGTATAACAATCAAGGCCCAAGGATCGATTTATCAACCCTGGTTGAAGGGTTTTACATTCTCAGATTCAGAACCGGGAAACAACTATTTTTCTGCAAGCTGCTGATTCGGAAATGACATCAGGGAATACAGGTTCGGTCTTGACCGAATATTCTTTAATTAATTGATATACAACATTATACCGTAATTATCCCAAGCCAAATAGCTAATAAACAATGTCCGTTTCTCAAATTGATTATCAATTATTACAAAAGCGCACTAATCAGTAATTAGTATAAATTACCCTTTATGCTAATCATCATTTAATATTTCTTATATTTGTAAAAAATTGCCGGCATGAAAGCAAAAATATTTCAGGTGGCCTGGCAGCAGAAGGAGCGCCTTTTGGTGCAGGGCGGATTAATTGCCCGCGACCTGTTGCCGGAAGCAAAAGCGGCATTAACAAACGATAACCGCGTACTGGCTTTAAGCGGAATGCGCCGCACGGGCAAATCAACGCTGCTGCTACAATTGATGTCAGAAGTGGACAATGTGGCCTATTTCAATTTTGAAGATGAAAAACTGCTTGGGTTTTCGGTTGAGCATTTCGGTGAACTGGAAGAAGCCCTGATCGAAGTTTATGGCCCGGCACGCTATTGGTTTTTCGACGAAATTCAGAATGTAGGCAATTTTGAAGTTGCCGTCCGCCGCATGCAGGACAGCGGAAAGAAGATGGTGATAACCGGATCAAACTCCTCGATGCTGAGTATGGAGTTTGGTTCAAAACTAACCGGACGGTACAAACAACTGGAGCTCTTTCCCTTCTCTTTCAGCGAATATCTTCGTTTTCAAAATGTTAGTTTCGAAGAAAAGGATTTTTATCTGCCTGAGGCTAAGGTCATGCTCAAAACCTGGTTTACCCGGTGGCTTGAGCAGGGCGGTCTGCCCGAATATCTGAAATACAACGATGAACAGTATGTAAAAACGTTGTTCGACAACATCCTTTACCGCGACATTATCGTGCGCTTTGGCATTCGTCGTCACCGCGAATTCCGTGAACTTGTGCAACTACTCGTGGGCAATCTTTCGTTGCCGGTTACATTTACCTCACTTCAGAAAAGTATTGGCCTGTCGAATGCCGATACCGTTAAAGAATACATGGGCTATCTCTCAAACGCGTATATGTTTTATGAAATGTATCAATACCATGATTCACTGAAGATGCAACTTCGGTCTCCCCGCAAAGTGTATTTGAACGATGTGGCATTTCACAACCTGGTGGGATTCAGTTCAACCCCCAACCAGGGCCGTAAGCTTGAAAACGCGGTGTTTCTTGCCTTGCGGCGCGGAACATCGGAAGTTTATTCCTTCTGCGGAAAAGGCGAATGTGATTTCATTGTGTTTGATAAAAGCCGGCGGGTTAGCGCGCTGCAGGTTTGCTACCAGTTGACACCTGAAAACCAGACCCGCGAACTGAACGGGCTTTCGGAAGCCATGCTGGCATTCAATCTGAAAGATGGAATGATCCTGACGATGGATCAGGAATTTGAAATACAGCATAATGGAAAAAACATACCGGTTTTACCCGTATGGAAATGGATGTTAACCAACACTAAAAATTAAGCAATTATGAGCGACACTGAACCCAAAGGCAAAGATCTGGTTGTATTTATCCGGCTTACCGACCTTAAGGAATCGCCCTGGCAATCGCGTTTTGAAGCAATCACCGCCCAAAAGGGCCAGCTTCAGAAAACCACCGATATTGATGAACTGGCTGCCAGCATCGACAAAAACGGGTTGATGCAGCCCATTATCGTTCGTCCGGTTGAAGGTGGTTATGAACTAATTGACGGTCACCGGCGAATGCAGGCCATGCGCAAACTAGGCCGCGGCCAGATCCTGGCCATCGTGCGCGATGTTTCTGATCGGGAGGCCCAAATCATGCATGTGATAGGCAACCTGCAACGCAAAAACCTGAAACCTGTTGAACTGGCGCTCACCTATCAGAAAATGCTGGATTCAAGGATCTTCAAGGATAAAAGAGAGCTATCAAAAGCCATCGGCAAGGATGAAACCTATGTGGGCGATCTGCTTTCAACCTTGCAGCTTGACAGCCGCATCATTGAAGACCTGGCAAAAAACAACCTGATTAAAGACCTGCGCCTGCTGCGGTTGATCAGGCTTTACGAACCTGTTGACAGTAAAGGTGTATCCAATGCCCAGTGGGAATTGTACAGGAAAGTGCTATTCAGTAAGATGAGCCGTAAGGAGTTGGCTTTAATGCTGAAAAAGCCGGCGAACAATCCGCCCGTCAAATCATGGAAGATGAGGCAAAGCCAGAAAAAAGTGACCATCAGCCTTGAAACCGGCATCCTTGACCAGGCGAAAAAAGACAAACTGATGAAGCTGATCGCTGATAAGATGCAGGAGATCAGCGATTCGCTTTAAAATAAAGTTTCCTTAAACATGCGACCCCGCCGGGGTCGGAAATATTTTACAATTGCCACTTCCTGGTCGAGGTGGTTTCGGCTACGCGTGGAGGTATGGTGGTCTCGGCTCCGCTCGACCACCAGAAATAAAATTCAAAACCTAGTGTCCGGCTTCGCCCGGAGGTGTGGTGGCCTCGGCTCCGCTCGACCACCATAACAAAATTCAAAACATAATTGCGGTTGGACAGAGCCCCGGTGGTCGAGCGGAGCCGAGACCATCCGGAACATGAAGCCCGGTGGTCGAGCGGAGCCGAGACCATCCGGGTACCACGAAGCTGGGACCACCCCAACGCTTAAAACGAACTGCCTTATTTGATTTCGATAATAATCTCATGAAATTTCCCTAACTTTATAACAGACTTAGTTTCTTTATATGAAAGGTTATGTTTACATTCTCAGATGTTATGATGACCGGTTATACACAGGCAGCACAATTGATCTTCAAAGGAGAATCGAAGAACATCAATCGGGAAATGGTTCTAACTTTACAAAAAGCAGGCTTCCGGTCACACTGGTATATTTCGAAGAACACAACAGAATGGACCAGGCTTTTAAACGCGAAAAGCAAATTCAACGATGGTCACGCGGTAAAAAAGAAGCGTTGATTCAAGGAAATGAGGAAGATTTGCACAGGTTAGCTGCATGTTTAAACCTGACTCATTATCTGAACAAGAGATAATTTGATCAGTGGGAATGAAATTAAAATCCTTTTTTCCGGGCGTTTGGAAGTCAAATATATGCCATGAGGCATGGTGGTGCCGGTGCCGATCGTAAGTATGGTGGTCTCGGCTCCGCTCGACCACCAATATTACTCCCGGTGGTCGAGCGGAGCCCCGGTGGTCGAGCGGAGCCGAGATCATCCGGAATAAATCAGGCTGTCTTACCTTCAACTATTAGTAAAATTTGTCTTTATTATTTTATCTACTTTTGACAATTCATTGCTTTTACTAAAAAATATCCATTCTTCAACTATCCTATGAGCGAAAAAGTCTTCAGCATAGAATCTCACAGCCCGCTTGAATTTTACGGTGTGGGCGACCGCAACCTCAATATCATCAGGGAACTCTACCCGAAACTGAAGATGATTGCCCGCGGCGAATTTCTGAAAGTCATCGGAGATCCGGGAGAGCTGGTGGCTTTTGAAGATTTTTTCACCGCGCTGAACCTGCATTTCGAACGATTCGGAGCGATTTCGGAAAACGAGCTGAAGCAACTGGCCGAAACAGGCAACACCGAAAGCATGACCCGCCCCGGCTCGCCGGATGTGCTGGTGCATGGCCGCAACGGTATGATCATCAAGGCACGGACGCCAAACCAGATGAAAATTGTGGAGAGCGTGGGGCAAAACGACATGGTGTTTGCCATCGGCCCCGCCGGAACCGGCAAAACATACACTGCAGTTGCCCTGGCGGTGCGCGCATTAAAAAACAAGGAAGTAAAGCGGATTATCCTTACCCGTCCGGCCGTTGAAGCGGGCGAAAATCTGGGCTTTCTGCCGGGCGACATGAAAGAAAAGCTCGACCCTTATATGCAGCCGCTTTACGACGCCCTGCGCGATATGCTTCCGCCTCAGAAACTACTTACCTACATTGAAGACGGCACCATAGAGATCGCCCCGCTGGCATTTATGCGCGGCCGCACGCTCGACAATGTGTTTGCCATCCTGGATGAAGCCCAGAATGCCACCAACAGCCAGCTCAAAATGTTCCTTACCCGTATGGGCAGGGCTGCCAAATTCTTTATTACCGGCGACATTACCCAGATAGACCTGCCAAGACAGCAGCAATCGGGCCTGCTTCAGGCATCCCGCATACTGAAAGACATTCCGGGGATTGATTTTATTATGCTCGACGAAAGCGATGTGGTAAGGCATAAGCTGGTAACGCGCATTATCCGGGCTTATGAGCGGGAGATGCCGCAACCGCAAAAAAATCAGGCGAAGCCCGCAGCCCCGCCTGAAGAAGAAATTCCGCAACAGCCCCTTAACGGCTGATCATCACCTTGTGAGTGCCCACGCTGTTTTCAGAAGCATATTTCAGATAGTAAATCCCCTCCGCCAGATTCCGTAACGGGATCAGCACGGTTTCCTGTCCGGTAAAACCGGCCCGGATATTATTGGCAACCACCCTTCCCGAAAGGTCAAGCAGGGTAAACCGTACATCGGCGGGTAACCTGCTGATCAGCTCCACCCGCAGCCAGTCGCTGGCCGGGACCGGATAAACCTGAACGCCCAGACCTCCGGAATGTACGGCAGAAGTCACGCCAACCGTGGTCGCTTCGCCGACATAGGAAAGTTCCCAGCCGCCGGCAGTAATATCGTTGTTGGTGTTGAAAAGCACCATAGCTTTTCCGGAAGGAACATTTACCGATTCAGGTATTTCATTACCCGAAAAACTGGCTACCAGCGATTGTGATGCCAGGTTGTAAATTTTCACCTGATCATAGTCCGGTTCGGTGTCGAGATAATTGAAAGTAAAGGTGATTGAATTGGCATTCTCAGGCTCTACCCTGAATTTACAGACACTGTTGTTGTTGTAATCACGGCTTCCGCTGCCATCGCTGATCACCCCCGAAAAGTCGCTGTAGATGGTCGTTCCGGAGCAGAAGACGGCCAGATCGCTGTTGTAGGAAAGTCTGAATCCGCTCCCTGCATCACCTTCCGTCAGAAATTCCAGAAAAAGCCTGTCGCCCGTTGCCTCGATGGCCTGGGGCAAAGCAGTGCCCGTAAGGCTTGCCAGCAGCGGATAAGAGGCATCGGGTCCGTCATAAACATTCAGCACATCCAGCCCATCGGTAAGATTGAATTTTTCGAAGGTCAGTGTCAGGTTGGTCACAGAATCCGACGGGGCAATCAGCCAGCCGCAATTCAGTCCGGCGGTGTAATTTTCCACCGGTCCGCTGCCGTCTTCAATGGTTCCGTTATGCCGGCCAAGGGTTTTAACACCGTTACAAAAGTAAGGATAATTACTTCCGGGATAGAAGTTTACAATTGCGCCCTGCCCGTAGGTAAAATTATTGCCACCCGGGTTCAGGTTATTGAGGTAGAAATATCCGTTGTACGAACCGCTCCATCCCCAGTTAAAATGGAAATAATCTGTTCCCTGATAGCCATCAACATTAAATGCATGTCCTCCTGATCCGAAACCGTTGTAGTACAATGGCCACCCGTTGTCAAGGTTCTGCATAAGCAAATCAGCCCACCCTGTTTGGGAATAATTATCTTTTTGCTGAAGCGACAATTGGTTTGAATAGCCAAAATGCTCCCTGAGCGCGCTGGCGGCATCAAAACTGTATGCCCCGGAGCCATCCGGCGCATACATCATATCCACAGCCACACCGCAGTGATACTGAATCTCAGCCATTTCATAGTTCGATTCTGGGCCGATTGCATTGCGCATCTGATCATAGTCATAACCGGCCTGACTGAAATCAACAAACAAATACCCGTAATCGGAATAATAGCCATGTGAGCCTGTTCCCTGAAGCGGATAACGCCAGTAATAAATCACCTGCGACATGGCAGTGGCCACACATCCGGCGTAAACATGACCGCCCGGCCCCGCACCATCCACAGGACACAAGGCATTGTACCGCGACCCCTGGTCCCAGGTTGAAGGTAGCAGTGGCTCTACCGATCTCAGGTCGCGCTGCGCAGTTTCTCCCGGCTGATAGTCTGTCAGCGATTTCCAGGATGCACTGATCTCCGGGGTTGCAGCTAAATTGCGGTCCATGATGTCGCTGAGCTGCAGTTCGTAACCCGTCAGCCAGGCCGACAAAGCCGGAGGCTGATTATCGAAGGTGAAAATTCCATCAAACGAATAACCTAACACGGGAATTGCGGCATCAGTGGCTGAAACCAGCACATATCCCCCCTTTTCGAAATTAAAGGCATACATCAATGTGCGCTCAGAGCCAATATGTATAGCCGGTAAAGCCTCCGGCAATTCCGGCGCAACCATATGAGCATCGGGCATTCTGCTATGTAAAAATGCGGTTGCCACACGACGTGCCGTGTTTTCATCCACATTTCCTGCAAAAGAAGCGGCAAAAATGAACGCCAGACTCAATAATAAAGTAAATCTCCTTTTCATGTAAGTTTTGTTGAGTTTCCAAAATTAATTAAAAAGCAAGGCGGTGTATAAAAAAAGGAAGTTTTACATCTGCAAAACTTCCTTTTATCGATTGATAAGATAAGATCTGCCTATTCGAGAATCAGCTTACGGGTGATGCGGCCTGCCTCATTCTGAAGGGTCAGCATGTATACTCCTGAATTCAAATGGTTCAGCTGTAGCACCTTATGAACAAATCCAGCCATAAGTTTCTGATCTTCGCGGTAAACTATCCTGCCTGTAAGATCGGTTATTATAATACCGGTTTCCAGGGTTTCGGGGATGTTGAAACGGATTTCGGCATAGCCTTTGGCCGGATTGGGATAGATGGACAGTTCGGAAACAATGTCGTTCTGAGCAGTTCCCACATTGGCGATATAATACTCCGCCTCAAAACCCTGATTATTATTGAATCCATTGGAGGTAAAAAGCAGCAGCATCTTGCCAGTGGGTGAAACCAGCGGTTCAGGCACCACTGAACCGGTGTAATTGGCCAGCAACTGATTGGTCGGGATTGCATATACTTTCAGAAAGTCCTTGTCATTTTCCAGATCGAAGGCAGTAAATGCAAGGGTAAGCTGGTCGGCATACGGGCCCGGATCAATTTTCCATTTACACAATGAATTGTGGTTGTACCGGCGGTCACCACTGCCATCGTTAAAAGATCCGAAAGGTTCCGACAAAGTGATGGTCCCTCCGCAGAAAACAGGATAAACTGAAGAAAACTCAGCGGTAAATCCTTGAGCCGTGTTGTTTCCGTCTGTCAGAAACTCAATAAACAGCCTGCTGCCCGATGAAGTAAGGTTTGTAATTGAAGCATTCCTGTCGTAAGTTGCCAGCAGGGCTGCTCCGGCATTATCGCCATCATAAATATTTACAACATCACCCTCTGCAAGTTCAAACTTCGTAAAGTTCACTGTAATTGAAGTCACGGAATCTTCCGGTGCGATCAACCATGTGCAGGTCTGATTTGACTGGTAATTTGCCAGGGGGCCGCTGCGGTCTTCAAATATCCCCATCGGAGATGTAATCACATGGTTATCGCAGTTATACGGGTAGTTGGCCGGATTGGGGAAAAAATTCCTGACCATGGCCTGGGCACCACTATATCCGCCAACATCGGTAAGTGTATAAAAGCCGTTTCCGCTACCACTCCATCCAAAATTAAAATGAAACAATTTCCCGGTTCCGGTTGTCTGATAACCGTCAAGCACAAACGCGTGACCGCCTTCCGAGCTCTGGCCGGAATAGTAAAGCGGCTTCAGTTCATCGAGGCTTGTAACGATCATGCTTTCCCAGGCCGAAGCGGAATAATTACTTTTTCTTACGTGCTGGGCTGTAGAGGAGTACCCGAAATAAGAACGGATGGCATAAGGCACATCTTCGCTGTATGCACCGGAGCCATCGGGTCCGTACATCATCCTTACGCTTACACCACAATGGAACTGCAGCTCGGCGATGGCATTGATTGCCCGGCCGCTACCCGAGGTAATGGAGTTCAGCATGGCATCCCAGTCGTAATATGTCTGTCCGAAGTTCGCGCTTATATTTCCGTAGGATCCATAATTATATGAATAGCTTCCCGTGCCGTGCTCGGGATAACGATAATAGGCCATGATCATCGACATGGCGGTAGCCACGCAACCGGCATACACATGTCCGCCTGAACCGCCAGCATCCACAGGGCAATAGGCATTGTACGGGAAATCCTGATTCCAGGTCACCGGCAGCAAGGGTTCCATATCCCTGTTGCCCCCGGGAATATACCGGGTATTTACCATGGTTTGATAATATTCCCAGGATGATTTGATTTCAGAGGGCTGAGAAACCTTATTGCTCCTGATAAAGCCGATCTGGTCATCAAATTCAGCAAGGAAACTGCTGTAGTGCGGCGCCAGTTCCCCGGCGGGAAATGCTCCCTGATCATTGTATCCTATCACCGGAGTATAAGCATCTTCTCCGGATATAATGATAAAACCACCGGTACTCAGATTAAACACATAGTAAACGGGTAGACCGTTCACTTCACGGGTTGTAACCGGAATCAGCACAATCTCATTCAGGTTAATGCTCACGCCATCCTGTACAAGCTGCTCATAACAGAAATTCCGGGCAACCAGGGCGGCGGTCTGCGGGGTGACCACATCAGCCATCGTCCGGCTCAATGTAACGGTCAGCAACAAAAAGATAAACAGTAATTTAGACTTCATCGTCAGTAAAATATTGATTTGAATGCCGCCAAAAGTATAAAAAATGCCCCTGCATTAATTTAATACAGGGGCATTTAGAATGAATCTAAATAAAATCAGCGGATGATGATGCGCTGATTCAGTTGCTGAAGTCCGTCGGAGAGGCTCACCAGATAAATTCCTGCAGGCAGGTGTGAGAGATCAATGGTTTTCAGTAAGCCAGCATTGCTGCCACTGACCTTTTCGGCATAAACTACATTGCCAAGCAGTGATGTCACCCTGATACTGACTTCGGCACCGGTAAGTTTCGGCGAATTCAGTGTAAACAATCCATCTGAGGGATTGGGGTACACCCTGAATGAGGATGATGGCCGGCTGGCAGGTTTTACCGGGGTGGTATTGGTGATGCTGATATTGTCAATAAATACGTTATCGCCTTCTCCCTGGGTTTTATCCGAGAAACGGGTAGCGCTCTGCAATACAATATCAAATACCTGTCCAGCATAGGCTGACAAATCAAATATCAGGGTTCTCCATTCATCGGCGGCTGCCGTTGTGGGGTTGAAATCCGTATTGCCATCCAGATCGGCCACCTGCTCACCGTTTGCCACGACCCTGAACCAGGAGAATTTCGGGCCCAGGCTGTAGGTCTGTTTGAGGTCGAGCTGCAGGGCCACATTGCCCATGCCGGTAGCATCCACACCACAGATATAAGCCTTACCATGGAAGGCAAGATTGCTTTCCCAGGCCTGCGTGGCCGTTCCGGAAGTCGGGCTTCCCGACCATCCGGTCGGAACCGGGTCACCGTGGAAATGGATACCAAAATTACTCTGGTTGGCAGAACGTACATCGATCTTTGACTGGGACTTAATGGTATCCCAAACCATAAATACTCCGGAGGTTCCATCTTCCATATCAACACTGAATGTTGGGATGGCCCCGTTGACATAAATCAGGTTTTCATAGCTCCCCGATGCAGCGCCATGCAGGTTGGCAGCGGTTAAGCTTACCGAATATGCGCCCGGCATTGAAAAACTGATCTGCGGATTCTGCGAAGTACTGCTTGTTCCGTTGACGAACGAAAACGTTTCCGGCGTAATAGCCCACTCCCATGAATTCGGGTTGTAGAGCGAATTGTCAGAGAGTGTTACTTCATCAAAAATACAGGGAGATGAATCAGAGACACCAACAAAAATGTATGGAGCAGGGGTATTGGTTGCAGTGATATAGTCATCAAGGAACAGGGTGTTTGTGCCAAAGGCGTTGGTTACTGTAAGGGTCACATCATAAACGCCGGGAGAATTGAATTTGATATTTGAGGGGTGTTGCTGTGTTGAGGTAGCCGGCGTTCCGCCCTGGAAGGTCCATTGCCAGGTGGAGGGCACCCCTGTTGAGAGATCAGTGAAGTTTACTCCGCCTCCGGGAAGAATGGTTGTTACCGGAGTGCTGAAGTTTGCCGTTGGCTGAAACGGAGTATTGGCAGCGGCCCTGTATGCGTTGATTCTTCCCGATCCAAGCTGACCGGTATAATCAGGATTTGCGGCATAAACATCATCGGCGGTATTTTTCATAATTGTTTCAACCTGGGCAGGAGTAAGAGCCGGGTTGATTGACAGAATCAAACCGGCAAGGCCGGAGGCAACAGGAGTGGCCATGGAGGTACCGGCCATCAGGTCATAGTTGCCGTAAGTTCCCGTATTGAAGGTTGTACTTAGCAATCCGCCCGGCCCGGGGCTGGCGTATCCGCCAGGAGCGCATAAATCAACCGTAGTCCCGAAATTTGAGAAATCGCTCTTTACGTCATTGCTGTTGGTTGAAGCAATTGATATAACATTATTATAACCGGATGGATAGTGGGCAGTTGAAACATTGTCGTTTCCGGCTGAGGCCAGCAATACAATGCCCATGTTGTATATGGAATTAATAAGGTTCTGATTGGTGGCTGAATAGCCTGGCCCTCCCCATGACATGCTGATCACATCGGCCCCGTTGTTGGCAGCCCACTGTATGCCCGGATAGCCATAAATTCCGTTGGCGTTGGTATTGTTAGCCGCCTTTACAGCGATGATGCTGACATTGTACCCGATGGAGGCCACTCCGATATTATTGTCGGTAATGGCGGCAGCCAGACCGGCGCAGTGGGTTCCGTGCGACCAGTCGAACGGGTCTCCTGTGGTTGGCGGATTGGCGTCGCCCGTATTGTAATAGGTGTCACGCTGTGCAACAATTTTGCCGGCCAGATCAGGATGATTAACCCATACGGCATTGTCGACTATGGCCACTTTGATATCGGCAGATCCTTTGGAAATGTCCCAGGCCTGTTCAGCCTGTATCACATCCAGGTGCCAGTTCCAGTTGTTGGGGCCGTTGTATAGATTATAGAGCGAATCATTGGGAACATAATGAATATAATCCATTGGCACTTTCTCCACATACTCAAGCGCCTGCTCCATTCCAAGCCTTTGTATCACATCATTGATTTTATCGAAATCTGCAATTTCCAGCATAAAAGTCCTGAGCAGTTTATGGTCATTGTTCAGGTAAAAAGGGCGGCTCATTTCCTTTAACCTGTATTGCGACTGCAGCGCAGCAACAAAAGGTATCTGGTTGAAATCAACCGAATTGTCACTCCTGACAGCAATATTCAGGTTGACATCATCTTTGAATTTGAAATAAATCCTTCCGTCCTGGTAATACTTGTCGAAGGTTTGACCAAAGAGATTCATTCCGGCAAAAAGTACCAGAACAAAAAGCATAAGCACGCTCCTGGCGGCAAAAGAGGCAGTGTAGGGTTTTGTTTTCATAAACAGGAAATAAGTAATTGATTGCATTTTGGAATTTCAGGATTCAAACGGCCTGGTGGCAGCACTGAGTCTTCCCTGCTTAAAACCATTAAGTAACAGGTTTTGTTGCGGCATGTCAGAAAGGTTTTAAGGTTATCCTCCTGAATCACACCTGGTTCAGATCAGCAGGCCAAAAATAGAAAAAAACATCGTTCAGATGACAGAAACCCTCAAAATAATGCGGGTGATCAGCTTTTTATGAAATTAGGAAGATCATATCCCATAAAACAGAGGCCAACTGGTCCGGCTATTGCAATCAACCTAAATTTATACCTTTGCACAAGATCAGGAATTAAATCAAGAAAGGGAAATAATCATGCCGGAAACCAATAATTTATTGATTATCAACATCAAATCCCTGAATGGGATTGACGACGGCGAGGTGCTTTTCAGAGCCGGGAAAGAAATGTCGGCCTTTGAAAGGCTTGAGGATGCCTGGCTTCTGACCGAAGGAAGCATCATCAGGGATTTCGGGCAGATGAACCAATTCGATCAGGTTTTGTACGAAGAGCCGGGGGTAAGGATCATTGATGCGAGGGGCCGGATGGTATTTCCGTCTTTCTGCGATTCACATACCCACCTGGTTTATGCGGGCAGCCGCGAAATTGAATATGTAGATAAGATCAGGGGCCTTTCATACGAAGAAATCGCCAAACGGGGCGGTGGCATCCTCAATTCCTCCAGGCGGCTGCACGAAGCATCGGAAGAAGAACTGGTTGAACAAGCGCTTGAACGCCTGAATGAAATTATTTCATTCGGAACCGGCGCCGTGGAAATCAAGAGCGGATATGGCCTGAACACTGCCGATGAACTTAAAATGCTGCGGGTAATCCAACGCCTGAGGATGCTCAGCCCGCTCACCATCAAATCAACTTTCCTCGGTGCTCATGCAGTTCCTGCGGAATACAAAGGCAAGCAGGGCGAATATGTTGACCTGATTATCAATGAAATGATTCCCCAGGTGTCTGCGGCCAATCTGGCTGATTACATAGATGTATTCTGCGACAGGGGATTTTTCACCCCCGACGAGACTGAACGCATCCTGATGGCAGGCATCAAATACGGCCTGCGTCCGAAAATCCACGCCAATGAACTTGATTATTCGGGTGGCATACAGGTAGGTGTAAAATACGATGCGCTTTCTGTTGATCACCTTGAATATACCGGTGATGAAGAAATTGCGGCCCTGATGGATTCGGAAACCATGCCTACCCTGCTTCCGGGAGCCGCATTTTTCCTCAATATGGTGCACGCGCCGGCCCGTAAAATGATAGAAGCCGGGCTTCCCATTGCACTGGCGAGTGATTTCAATCCCGGCTCCTCCCCTTCCGGCAATATGCAACTGATTCTTTCAATGGGCTGCATCATGTTCCGGATGACCCCCGAAGAATCATTCAATGCCTGCACCATCAACGGTGCTTATGCCATGGGCATCAGCGACCAGTACGGCAGTATTGCCAGGGGCAAAAAGGCAAACTTTTTCATTACCAGGCCCATACCGACCATCGAATTTATGCCCTATGCCTACGGCAGCAACAAGGCAGAAACCACGGTGCTGAACGGGAAAATCATCAATCAGTGATACTCCCTTCTGCATCAGCCTGCGGCCAACCGATGAATCCGGTTATCCGGCGGTATAAATACACTGATTATCTGAAAGTAAAAATTAACCAATAGCTAAAATTCAACTCAATGAAACAGATTATCGAATGCGTGCCAAATTTCAGCGAGGGGCGCGACATGGCTGTGATACAGCACATCACCGATCAGATAAAAACCGTGGAAGGCGTCAGGTTACTGGATGTTGATCCCGGTGCGGCTACCAACCGTACGGTAGTCACCATAGCCGGAGAGCCGGAGCAGGTGATTGAAGCTGCATTCAGGGCGGTAAAGAAGGCGATGGAAGTGATTGACATGAGCAAACACTCGGGTGCCCATCCGCGGTTCGGAGCCACCGACGTATGTCCGTTGGTGCCCATTGCCAATATCACGATGGAAGAAACGGTGAAATATGCACACCTGTTGGGTGAACGCATCGGTAAAGAACTTGGGATTCCAGTATATTGCTATGAAGAAGCGGCCAGGATTCCTGAGCGCCGCAACCTGGCTTATTGCCGTTCAGGTGAATATGAAGGGCTTTCGCAAAAGCTCAGCGATCCCGCCTGGCGGCCTGATTTCGGCCCGGCACAGTTCCTGCCCAAAACCGGCGCGGTCGCCGTTGGGGCGCGCGACTTTCTTGTAGCTTACAATGTAAATCTCAATACCACCTCAACAAGACGCGCCAACGCCGTAGCTTTCGATATCCGTGAGAAAGGACGCCCCATGCGTGAAGGGAATCCGGTAACCGGAAAAATCGTCAAGGATGAGAAAGGCAACCCTGTAAATATTCCGGGATCGCTCAAGGCCTGCAAAGCCATCGGCTGGTTCATCGAGGAATACGGAATCGCCCAGGTTTCGATCAACCTCACCAACATCAGCATTACCCCGGTACATGTTGCTTTTGAAGAAGCCTGTAAAAAAGCGCAGGAACGCGGAATGCGCGTCACCGGGTCCGAAATTGTGGGGCTGGCGCCGCTTAAAGTTTTCACCGATGCCGGCAAGTACTTCCTTAAAAAACAAAACCGCTCGGTTGGCGTTTCAGAGGCCGAACTGATCAGGATTGCCGTGAAGTCCATGGGCCTTGATGACCTCAAACCGTTCAATCCGGAAGAAAAAATCATAGAGTACGTGCTACAGGAAAAAACCGGCAGGTTGCTGATGGATATGACCTGTTCGGCTTTTGCCGATGAAACGGCTTCCGAATCACCCGCCCCCGGCGGAGGATCAATCGCTGCATACATGGGAGCCCTGGGCGTTTCACTCGGAACAATGGTCGCCAATCTCTCCTCGCACAAGCCGGGTTGGGATGACCGCTGGGAAGAATTTTCAGACTGGGCCGAAAAAGGGCAGGTGCTTAAAGATGAGCTGATCAGGCTTGTAGATGAGGACACCAACGCCTTTAACAGGATTATGGATGCCTTCGGACTGCCCAAAGGAAGCGAGCATGAAAAAGCAGCCCGGACTGAAGCCATTCAGGAGGCAACCCGCTATGCCATTGAAATCCCTTTCAGGGTGATGAAGAAATCCTTTGAAACCATGGAAATCCTCAAAGCCATGGCTGAAACCGGAAACCCGAATTCAGTATCTGATGCCGGGGTGGGCGCCCTTGCAGCGCGTTCAGCCGTAATGGGTGCATTTCTGAATGTAAAAATCAATGCTGCCGGGCTGAATGATAAAGCATTTGTCGCTTCCGTGATCGCTGAGGGCGCTGAAATAGAACGTAATGCAAGACTGATGGAAGAACATATCCTGGAGATTGTCAATCAGAAAATCAACGCCTGAGAAAAACAATAACCCGCTGCATCCGTTCAGATGCGGCGGGTTATTCAATTTTCAAACACCATGAACCACGAACTTTTCACCATCGCAGTCCTTTACTTCACCTCCTTCTTTGCCATCATCAACCCACTGGGTGTAATGCCGGTGTTCATGACAATGACCGCAGACCTTACGGATAAACAGCGTAAGAAAACTGCGCTCAAGGCGGTATTCACGGCATTCATTACATTGCTGCTTTTTGCTTTCAGCGGACAGCTGATGTTCAGGTTTTTTGGCATTTCGGTCGACGGTTTCAGGGTTGTCGGCGGGATCATTTTTTTCATCATGGGCTTCGACCTTCTGCAGGCCAGAATCAGCAAAATAAAAATGGATGAGGAAATGGTTAAGAAGTATGTGGATGACATCTCCGTTACACCGCTGGGAATACCGATTATTGCCGGGCCCGGGGCAATTACAAACGCTATTGTCCTGATGGAAGACAGCGCCCACCTGTCCCTCAAAGTTATTCTTATCCTGACCATTATCATCACCCTTGGCCTTACATACGTTGTATTGCTTGGCGCCGGGAAAATCGGCAGGCTGCTGGGAGAAACCGGGAACAAAATCACCATGAAACTGATGGGATTGATTATGATGGTGATTGCGGTGGAGTTTTTCTTCGCTGGTCTTAAACCAATTCTGCAGTCAATATTTCAGATTACCCCTGTTTCCTGATCAAACAGTCAGAAATCATTCAACCGGCATTTTCACTAATTCTTGTGAGCAGAAACTTTCCGGCTCAGCATTTTAAACCTGAAATCCTGAAAACCAAATTCAACATATCGTTCGGACAGTTTAACCTTAAAGAGGGGCAATTTGACCATGCCAGCAGTTTGCATGGAATTATGCACACTTACAGGGTGATGAGCCATGTGATCCTTCTGGGAATACAGACCGGAGTACTGGCCGAAGCCAGAAATGCATTCTTCGCTGCTTACATCCATGATATGGCCCGCAAGCATGACGGTTATTGTACACAACATGGCGCAGATGCCGCTAATTTGAAACTGCCGGATTACATCAGCCTGTTTGCTGAAAACGGTGCATCAGCTGCCGACATCCTCACAATAGGCAAGGCTGTGACTTACCATTCGCTTGGCAGGGAGGTCAGCAAAAACGACCCCGACTGGCTGACAGTGGCGCTGCTGAAGGATGCCGACGCCCTTGACCGGATCCGGCTTGGAGAGAACGACCTCGATCCGGCATACCTGCGTATTCCTGAAACCCACCTGATGATTGAGCATGCAAGATCACTTTATTTTCTGACGTTCAATAGCCCGGTTGAAAACTTTGAAACCATTCTGGAAATGGCCATCAGCTTGCAGGATACAATCAAAAGAAGCTGAATTGCCGCGATTAAACTGAAAATACCGGTTGATTTTTACACTTTAGTTCCCAATGCCGGTTATTAACCTTTTCAGGTCGAATGCCTCCTTCAGGGAATAAAAACCTGCCTGTATTTAACCGGAATTCAATCTTTTCAGAAACTTCGCAGATACTGTCTATTTTGCATGTATCTTTGCAATATGAATTTTCACTGTTAAACTTCATATCCCGTCAGGGATTATCTTTGGTTTACCGGCGCGCATCAACAGCAGGTAAACCATATTTTTTAAAAAGCACCAGAAAAAATGTCAAACAATATCTACGCTGTAATCACCGGTTCAGGCAGCTATCTGCCAACAAAACAAGTCCCGAACGCCGAATTCCTTAAAAATAATTTTCTTGAATCAAACGGTCAACCTATCAACAGGCCCAATGAAGAAATCATTTCGAAATTTCAACTGATCACCGGGATTGATGAAAGACGCTATGTTGAAGACGACCTGGTTTGTTCGGATATCGCATTTTTTGCCGCAGAAAAGGCAATTGTCTCATCAGGAATCGACAAGGAAGCGCTGGATTACATCATTGTAGCCCATAATTTCGGTGATGTTAAGTTCGGGGGGACCCATTCTGATTTTGTCCCAGCCCTGGCTTCCAGGGTAAAGCACCGGCTGGCGATCGAAAACCCGTTTACGGTTGCCTATGACCTGCCATTTGGCTGCCCGGGCTGGCTTCAGGCATTGATTCAGGCGAATTACTATATTAAGTCGGGAGACGCTAAAAACATTCTTGTGATTGGTTCGGAAACGCTTTCCCGCATCAGCGACCCCCACGACCGTGACAGTATGATATATTCGGATGGCGCCGGTGCTGTGGTACTCAGTGCGGTTGAAAGTGCAACACCGGTGGGCATTCTCACCCATGTTACGCGTACCGACACCCTGGATCATGCCTATCTGTTGCGCATGTCCGGCTCATACAATCCTGAAGACAAGGGCAATGTTTACCTGAAAATGAATGGTCGTAAACTCTATGAATATGCATTGAAGACAGTACCCACTGCCATAAAAACTGCAATAGATAAAAGCGGTCTGCCTATAACCCACATTGAACGGATACTGATTCATCAGGCCAATGAAAAAATGGACGATGCCATTGTAAACCGGCTTTATGAGCTTTACGGTATCTCAGAACGTCCTGAATTTTCGATGCCAATGACCATCTCCTGGCTCGGTAACAATTCCGTTGCAACCCTGCCTATTCTCTACGATCTGATTGTGAACAGGAAAGTGAATAATCACATGCTGAATCCGGGAGACCATTTCGTATTTGCCTCAGTTGGTGCCGGCATGCATGTGAATGCCATGGTTTACAGGATTCCGGACTAAATATCCGGGCTTTTACCTTGCGATTTCTATTTTAAGTTGTCTCTTTTTTAATGGTCTGCCCTTCAGATCAGCAAGGAGTTTTCTGCACAACTTCCGTTTCACCGCTGCGTAGGACGCATGGTCGGAAACGTTTATCTGACCAAGATCATCCGCTTTCAATCCTCCCTGTTGTATCAGGAAACCGGCAATATCCCCCCGGCTTATCTTATCTTTTCTCCCGAGACTGAGATACAGCGTCTCATATTCAGGGAAACCCGGCAACCCGGCTTCTTCCGGCAGCAATACCGGCCCGGAAACGCCGGTCACAAAAGCCGGAGCATTTTCTTCAGCTGCAAGCATCATCCAGGCTTCCCCCGAAGCATGCATCCGGGCAGTACGCCCATTGCGATGCACCCATACAGTTTCATTGACAGGCAGCTGATAATGAATTACATGACGGATCTCCGGGATGTCAAGACCTCGCGCAGCCAGATCGGTGGTAATAAGGGTGTGGTGGGTTCCGTTACGGAACCGGATCAGCGCCAGCTCGCGGGCATCCTGCTCCATTCCGCCGTGATAAATGCCGTGAACCACCCCCCGCATCCTGAGTAAAGAGCTGATTCGCTCAACAGCTTCGCGGTGATTGCAGAATATCAGCGCGGGGTCATTCCCCAGATGGCAGATCAGCCGGAATAATGCTTCCAGTTTATCGTTTCCTTCAGCTTTTACTATGTTTACGCCCAGATTGATCTGTTCATCAGCAATGGTAAAATCAAGTAATACCGGATTTATGACCCCGGTGAATGCAGGAATATCCTCCATCCTGGTTGCAGAAGTCAACATTCTGGTGTGTAAACCGGCCAGTTTTGAAATAATAAAAGCCATTTCTTTTTCGAACCCAAGTTCGAGGGATTTATCAAACTCATCCAGGACAAGGCTTTTTATGCCTTCAGGGTCGAAGTGTCCCCTTCTCAGATGATCGGCAATACGGCCGGGTGTGCCAACCAGCAAGGCTGCAGGCTCAATCAGGTTATTGCGTTCAGTCCTGACCGCATGCCCTCCGTAAAGGGCTGTAATTCTGTAACCTGTCTGCATTTTACGGAAAACCCCTTCAATCTGAAGGGCCAGTTCACGCGAAGGGGTGATAATCATGGCCTGAGGTCCGGTATGGTCCGGACTAAGTATGCGGAGTAAGGGAAGAAGAAATGCCAGTGTTTTGCCCGATCCGGTTCTTGAGATGAGTACCAGGTTGGCGCCCGGCCTGACAAGTTCAAGAGATTTTAATTGCAGTTCATTCAGCTCCTGAATGCCAAGGCGTTTTATAAATGAAGTAAACATGCTGCAAAGGTAATTAATAGCAGGTAAACCATTGATCCTGATAATCGGGAAGATGCTCCGGGACTATATGACTGCAGCAGCACAAATTTTTTATCAAGCATTTATCTGCATGAACATAACGCTATGATCAGCATATCCGCTGCCGGAACTATGCAGCCTTGGCCATTTATAATCAGCAATTCCGGATTCCATGTCAGCAAATCAACAATAGAATTTCAGAATCCGGAAGATCGATGGTCAACGCATATACTTAGTTAACAGATATTTTATCAAAAAATAGCCTGTAAACGGCTATATAATTAAGCCTGATCAGAATAATTCGTTTACAATGAAAACCAAAGGTCGGGTAATCTGATTAAATTTGCATTTGATAACGTATTTAACCGCCGGGAGGAGATTCACATGAGCAATGCTAACCTGTTACTGGATATGCTTACCATTCTTGGAGCCCTAACACTTTTCCTTTTCGGAATGAAAATGATGAGCGAAAGCCTTCAGCGGATTTCGGGCAGGCGGCTGAGAAATATATTCACCAACATTGCATCCAACAGGGTAAAAGCGATTGTCGCCGGACTGCTGGTCACCGGTATTATACAATCCTCGTCCGCTGTTACCGTCATGCTCGTAAGTTTTGTGAACGCCGGGCTTTTCTCGCTTACCCAGGCGCTGGGGATTATGATGGGGGCGAACATCGGCACCACCATAACTGCATGGCTTATTACCATTTTCGGTTTCAAATTTGAATTTACTTTCATTCTTTTGCCGGTACTGGGATTGAGCCTTCCTCTGTTATTCTTCCCGGGAGCCCGCACCCGATCGGTTGGTGAGTTTATCCTTGGTTTTGCCATCCTGTTTCTGGGGCTTCAGTTTATGAAGGATGCCATGCCCGGCATCGACGAACATTCACCACTGATTGAAGCGCTCACCTCCATATCCGGCAACGGTTTCTTCAGGTATCTGATGTTTGCCGGAGCCGGCTTGCTGGTCACCCTGCTGATTCAATCATCAAGTGCAACCATTGCGCTCACTTTCGTACTCTGCAATGCCGGTTATATTGATTACAATGCTGCAGCCGCCATGGTCCTCGGCGAAAACCTCGGCACCACAATCACAGCGAATATTGCTGCAGTCATGGCAAACCGTGCTGCAAAACGTCTGGCATTGGGTCATACACTTTTCAACCTTACCGGCCTCATCTGGGTTTTTGCATTTTTCAACTTTTTTGTTCAACTGAGCTATAATGCCGCAGATTATATTACCGGACACTCACCCATTCCAACTGAGGCAATATATCCGCTCGGTCTTTCGGTTTTTCATACCGGCTTCAATCTGATCAACACAATCATACTCACAGGTTTTACCCCCCTAATCGGCAAATTCCTCGAGATCATTATCCCATACAAGCCCGGTGAGAAGAAAAGTTACAGGCTTCGTTATTTTAAGTCCAGGTTTATGGCAATGATCGAAGTGGATATACTGCAGGCGCGGGAAGAGATATACAGCTTTGGCAGGCATGTGGCCTATATGTTCAGTCTGATCCCTGAATACCTGACCGAGAAAAGGGAAGGCAAATATGAAAAAATTCAGAAGAAGATCTATAAATGTGAGGAACAATCGGATAATCTGGAGCGTGAGATAACGGAATACATTACACGCATAGCTGAAAACGACCTTACCGAAGCCAATTCAAGAAAGATCAGGGCAATGCTGAAGATTACGGATGACATGGAAAGCATTGCCGACCAGTGTATGCAGATGGAACGGACCATCAGGAAGAAAAATGAAGCAAAAGCCTGGTTCACCCAGGAAATGCGGGAAGACCTTTTTGCCCTTTTTGAACTTGTTAAACAGGCACTCGACACAATGAATGAAAACCTTTCGCGGGATTACAGGCCGGGCATTCTGGCTAAAGCCACCGAAAAGGAATTGCTGATCAATGAATTGCGCGACAAGCTTATCGATCTGAACAAACAAAGGATAGATGAAGGGGAGCACACTTACAAAAATGCAGCCTATTATGCAGAGCTGCTGAATCAGTGCGAAAAACTTGCCGACCACATCATCAACATCAACCAGGCGATTGCAAGTAATATAAAATAGACCGGCTGAATTAACATTAACTTAACATTGGAATCAGGGTAATTCAGGCCAGCCTCCTTAATTTTGCGCTCATTTAATCTGGTCCTTAAATGGAAGGTATTTATCTGATCTTTGTCGCCGTACTTTTCCTCCTGGCATTTTCCGACCTGATGGTAGGTGTTGCCAATGATGCTGTAAACTTTCTGAACTCCGCCGTCGGCGCCAAGGCCGCCTCCTTTAAAACCGTACTGATTGTAGCCAGCGTCGGGGTATTGATTGGTGCGACTTTTTCAAGCGGATTGATGGAAATTGCCAGGAAGGGGCTCTTTTTCCCGGGCATGTTCAGTTTTAATGAAGTGATCATCATTTTTCTTGCCGTCATGATCACGGATGTCATCTTGCTTGACATGTTCAATACCTTTGGTTTACCTACATCCACAACTGTATCCATAGTCTTCGAGTTGCTCGGTGCATCTGTAGCCATTGCCATAATCAAGATCACCGGTTCGGAACAGACGATGCAGGACATCGGACAGTACATCAATTCAGCCAAAGCCCTTGCCATTATCACCGGTATTCTTGTATCCGTTGCCATAGCATTCAGTGTGGGGGCTCTGGTTCAATATATTACAAGGGTGCTGTTTACCTTTAATCTGAGGTTTAACCTGAAATACTTCGGCGCTTTGTGGGGCGGAATGGCCATCACCGGAATCACCTATTTTATGCTGATCAAGGGTGCCAAAGGAGCTTCATTTATTACCTCCGACACCCTGAGCTACATCAGTGCGAATACCGGCATGATCCTGCTGGCCAGTTTTGCGGGATGGACCGTGATTTTGCAGATACTCATGTTACTTTTCCGGCTGAATGTACTGAAAGTTATCGTATTGGCCGGTACTTTCGCCCTGGCTATGGCTTTTGCCGGAAATGACCTGGTGAACTTTATCGGGGTTCCCCTGGCAGGACTGAAGGCATTACAATTATTCAATGCTGCTCCCGGCGCCGACCCCAACACATTTCTGATGACCGGTCTGGCAGAGGATGTAAAAACGGAGACCTGGATGTTGCTCATTGCCGGTGTTGTAATGGCTATAACCCTTTGGACTTCAAAAAAAGCCCGGTCAGTGATTGAAACATCGGTTGATCTGAGCCGTCAGGGAGAAGGTGCGGAAAGGTTCAATTCCTCCATTCTTTCAAGAAACCTGGTCAGGGGCGCCATGAATGTTTCATCCGCCATCAGCCGTTTCATGCCCGATAGAGTGAACTTCTGGATAGAAAAACGATTCAACCCGCCTGACGAAACTACCATCACACAGATGCCTGATGGCGCGGCCTTTGACATGCTCAGGGCCAGTGTGAACCTTGTAGTGGCAAGTATGCTGATTGCGCTCGGAACCTCTCTGAAACTCCCCCTGTCAACAACTTATGTCACCTTTATGGTGGCAATGGGCACCTCATTGGCCGACCGGGCCTGGGGCCGCGAAAGTGCCGTATACCGCATTACAGGAGTACTCTCGGTAATCGGCGGATGGTTTTTCACCGCGCTGGCCGCTTTTACAGTAGCTCTGGTCGCCGCATCAATATTATATTTCGGAGGGCTGGTGGCCACTTTTGCATTGCTGTTCCTTGCAGGTTTCCTTATTTACCGTACCCACAGGATTCACATAAGGAGAACAAACGAACGTAAAGCCGACGAAGCCATAGATGCACTGCCTGATGAACTCAGTACAGAAACCATCATCGTAAGGTGCTCCCTCACCATACAGCAGGTGCTTGAACAAAGTCTTGCCATTTTCAAAGAAACCCTTATGGGCCTGATGGATGAAGACAGAAAGGTCCTGAAAAATGCCAAAAGCGGCTCTGAAGCCCTGAATCTATCCACCAAACGACTTAAAAATCAGATCAGCAAAACATTGTCGCACCTGCGCGAGGATTCCGTTGAATCCGGACATTATTATGTACAGGCCATCGACTACCTGCGTGAGATAAACCATTGTATCTCATTCATCACGATGCCAAGTTTTGAACATGTTGAAAACAATCACCGGCCGATGATACCGGTTCAGATTGAAGAACTGTCAAGGCTGAATGGTGAAATATCCCTGCTCTTTGGTGAAGTAATGAGTATGCTGAAGAAACAGAATTATGATGATTTCGACATGATCGTTGCAAGACAGCAGAATATTCAGCGGATTATCGAAGAAACAAGGAAAAAGCAGGTAAAGCGGATCAAAAACTCGGAAACCGGAACCCGGAACAGTATCCTCTACCTTAATATTCTGGCTGAAATAAAGAACCTTACCTTATACACACTAAATCTACTGAAATCAAGCCGGGATTTTGAACTCTCATCGCGCATCACTGGTAAAAACGCTGAATAATCATTGTTTTTCACAGATACAGAACTGTAAATGAAAATGCTTCCGGTTACTGATTTCCGGAAGCATTTTGTTTTTGATTAACAACTGATTAGCCCTGGATTTTTGTTAAGCACGCTCATCGATCATTACCGGAATTTACAGACAGCTATTCCCCTGACTGCAGTGTTGTGATGATTTTATAACGGTCCTTTCTTCAGCCCGGTTATGTCAGCTTATCACAGGATCATTATCTTCTTCGAAACTGACGTTTCACCCGAAGTAACCTTTAAAAGGTAATAACCGGGGGCAGGTTTACTGCGGATCAGAATATCCATCGGGACGGTATTCAACCCTGATGACAAAAATACATCCTGCACTGGAGTAATTATGCGTCCCTTCAGGTCAATCAGACTGATTACCGCCTTTTGCCCGGCATATGAACTGATCTTTGCCCAGCAGCCACCTGCCTGCTCCGTATCATAAGGCTGCGGGTAAACGTTAACCAACGTCAGCGATGACGATGGTTCCGGCAATTGGGGCACATCCACGCTCAGATCAGCAAGGTTGAGCCGGTAAGCGGAAAGCCCGTAAGTACCGATTACCAGCAACTCTTCAGCATCATGAATTTTCATAGTAGTGACCGGCACATTTCCCAAACCCTGGTTCATACTTTCCCAGTTTTGCCCGTAATCTTTGCTCATAAAAACCCCGGCATCCGTTCCTACGAAGTATCTGCCCGGCCTGGTCGGATCTGCTGCAAATGCATTAACTGGAAGTTCCGGAAGGTTGTTACTGATGGGTTCCCAGGTATTACCAAGATCGGTCGAACGATATACGTGTGCCAATGGCTCATCCCAACGGAAGCCCGAACAAGTTGCATAAATGGTATTTACATCAAAAGGATCCGCGGCCACCCGGGTAATCCAGCGGTCAGGAAGACCCGTGCTGATATCTGTCCATAATGCCCCTCCATCCACACTGATATGCACCTTACCGTCGTCAGTACCTGCAAGTACGATGTCAGGATCAATACCCGACACCGCGAGTGTGGTGATGGTATGATAGGTACTGCCGTCATCCCCCCTGGTCAGGTCCTGGCTTACCGCGCTCCAGTAATTGCCTCCGTTGGAGGTCCTCCATACACGGTAAGTACCGAAATAGAGAATATTGGGATTCTGAGGATGCATAACCACCGGCGCCGACCAGTTTACCCTGTCGTTTGACCAGGCTCCCCCAATATAGGACATTGAATTGCCGTAATTGGTCGATTTATGCAACATACCCCATTGATATTCGGCATAAACCACATTAGAGCGGGTATAATCAACCAGTGAATAAAAACCATCACCGCCAAGTATGGCATCCCATCCGTTAACACTGCCTGTTGACGTCCTGATGGTATTGTTATCCTGTGTCCCCCCGATCAGCCGGGCCGGATTCAGATAATCAATCTCGATATCATAGAACTGGGTAATCGGCAGATTGTTTACCCAGGTCCAGTTCAGCCCCATATCATCGCTGTAATAAAATCCTCCGTCGTTGCCTTCATAAACCCTTCCGGTTGATGGATGAATATAAAGCGCATGGTGATCTACATGGATTTCATCTGAATTGTAATATCCTGCCAGTTGCGTATAGCTGTTGCCTCCATTGGTGGAATAGTAAAGATCAACGCCAAGCAGGTAAATTACATCAGGGTTCACCGGATTCACCCTGATCTGTCCGAAATACCATCCGAAAGAGCTGTTCATCCCTTGAATGGCATTGTCATTGGTACGCGTCCAGTTCTGGCCTCCGTTAAGCGTGCGGTACACCGCCTCGCCTGTATTGTTGTCGAAAAACGCGTACAGCCTTTCCGGATCAGAAGGGGAAATGGCCAGGCCGATCCGCCCCACCTGATTTCCCTGGGGCAATCCGCCCTGCAGTTTTGTCCAGGTATCGCCCCCGTTGACAGTCATCCAGATACCGGAGGAGGGACCGAATGAACGCCGGTAGTTAAGTCCGCGCATGCGTTCCCACATGGCGGCATAAAGAATATCGGGATTTGTCGGATGCTGAACCAGATCGATGCCGGAAGCGGAGTCGTTTACAAAAAGCACCTGCTCCCAGGTAGCCCCTCCATTGGTGGTCCTGTAGATCCCCCGGTTGTTGTCGGGCGTAAACAGGTTTCCGCAGGCAGCCGCAAAAACCCTTTCTTCGTTTTGATGGTCAATAATGATGCGCCCGATATAGGCCGATTCATCCAACCCTGTATGTGTCCAGGTGGCACCGCCGTCGGTCGATTTATAAATTCCGTCTCCCCTGAAACTCTGGCTTGAGGCATTAGCTTCTCCGGTTCCGGCATATACCAGATCAGTATTCTGACGGCCGACCGCAAGATCGCCGATGGAGATGGTAGCAGCCTGATCGAAAATATTTGTCCAGCTAACACCGGAATTATCAGTCTTAAATATGCCTCCTGAGGCTGTCCCGACATAAATTGTTGAGAATGACCCGGCCGGCATTTCTATGTCGGTAATCCGCCCGCCGATATTTGTCGGCCCTGCAGGCTCCCAGCTATAAGAGCCACGAGATAAACTTCGGTGCATCTGATGAGCATCCCTGACAGCCTTCAGATAATGTTCCGTTTTTATCCGACCCTGCGGGTAGGTCCGCTGCCTCGACAACCAGTCGTTGGGAAGATATCCGGGTTCTTTTTTCAAACCCGTGCGTGCAAGCATGTGATGACCCTCCTTTTCCTGACGGGGCGCCTGTAAATAAAGCCAGACACCTCCTCCGAGAAGGATAAGAAGAGAAAAAATAACAGGGAAGTGGCGGTAATTAGCTTTCATTATCGATGCTTTAGGTGTTTCTTAAAAATAAAACCAGATTATCATTCAGCAGATGGGTCATGATAAAACAAACAACTATTCATAAACTATCTGCGTTTCGTCCGGAAACTGACCGGACTGAGGTAAGTGAGCCTTCGCCAGACCCATTCAGCCGGGCCGAACCTGAATTCCGAAATCCAGTAACGACTGTAAAAAATCTGCAGGGAAAATATCAGCACAACAAGGGCAATTCCCTGAAGGGTATTCAGTTTCCCGGACAATCCGAGTCCATACGACAGGAATATCGTGGTACAAATCAAAGACTGCAACAGGTAGTTGGTGAGCGCCATCCGGCCGACAGGAACCAGGGCATTCCACAGCCGGGAGAGTCGTCCTTTTTCGAAAAGAATAATGATCAAACCGATATAGGAAAGAGTAAGTGCAGGCGCCCCGACGGCGTGCGAAAATGACGCAAGCACGCTCATCCCGCCGGGCATAGCCATTTCGGCATGCCAGGAAGCATAGGTATAAACAGCCTCTCCCGCTATCCCGATGGGCAGGCTTAGTGGCAAGCATTTTCTGAAAAAGGAGGCGTTTGCAGCATTTGAAACGGCCAGATTCTTCCGGGCAGCCAGCATTCCGAACAAGAATGTACCAAGCACAGCCGGATAAAAAAACAACAATCCGGGCAACAGGGCTATCCATTCATTAATCCTTGCATTGACAATTTCGCTGAAACTTCCATGTCCGTATGCCAGCCGTGATCGTTCAATCATCTCACTGATTGTGCGGGAACTTTCAGCGGCAGAGGCATCAATAGCTGCTTTCCCTTCAGGAAACGATGAACCCAGGACCATCATTCCCCAGGTGAGTGCCATAATGATCGCCGGCAGCAAAATCAGTACCAAGCCCCAGACAGCCACTTTTGTGTCGGATAACTTCCTGAACAGCAAAAGAAAAAAACCGAAGATGGCATAAAAAAACAGGATATCACCTGCCCACAGCAACACAATATGAAGCACTCCGATCAGAAGAAGAACTGTAAGTCTCCTCCTGTAGACCGGGATTATTGAACCGGTTACCGCCTTTTTGTTTAAAAAAATCCAGAAACCATAGCCAAATAGCAGCGAGAACAGGGTGTAAAATTTGCCTTCGAAAAGAAATCTTATAAGCAGGTCAGGTATAAGCAAAAACAACGGCTGATCCAAAGATGGCTTCAACATCATCACACTGACGGGATGGATAAATATCTTCATATTCACCATCAGGATTCCGAAGATCGCGAATCCCCGTAAAATATCCAAAAGAATGATCCTTTCGGAAGCAGGCAAGGGTGAGGTCAGGTTTTTCATCTTAATGCTCCGACAATTAGAACTACATTGAAAAGCAAGGCTGAAGCCAGGCCTGAAACTGATATCTTAACAGGAGAATCCCCGGGGTTGCGGGATTCACCTTTCCATCAGCCATCAACGCGCATGCATAACAACCAGTGTATCAAACATAACCGGCTTCGACCTCGACTGGGCGGCAAAAATATAAACGCCGGCCGTATCGGGAATAAACCGGAACGTGCTGTCTTTGGTAACGTATATTTCCGGACATACTCCGTCATGGGATTCGTACAAACCTGAAGCATTTACCAGGTAAAGCGTATCGTTATACGGATAGCAGTATAATTCGAGTTGCGACCAGCAGCCATTCGGGGCGCCCGCCCGTGCATAAACCGGCACCGTATCCCCTGTCATTGCGCTGTCGGGGACAGACAATTCATCTATATCAACATAATCATAATACCGGGAATAATGTTCACCGCCAAGGTCGCAAGAGGCAAATACAAGCGGAAACAAAAACAGCATGAGGGGTAGTTTTTTCATGTTTGTAAAGAGATCAGGCAGAATTGCAGATACAAAAATAGGATAACTGACGGATTATGACACACAACAGGGACAAATTCAGGAAGTTGTCAGAATTCATAATCGGCAACGGCCATTTTGGGGCATTTACTCCGGTTCCATTCCAAAAATGCCAGGTGAGCCGGGTGAAGCTGATATGCTTTCAGGGCATCCGTACCGGCAAATTCACTTACCAGCACAAGATCGGCAGCTTTCGGGTCAACAGCGATATTCCGGTGAATTTCAAAATTCAGAATACCGGGAATAAGCGCCGGAAGCAATTGAAGCTGGTAACTGACTTCCTCCAGTAAATCCGAGGCACCTGCCTCCCGTAATCCTGGCAATAACCTGAAGAATACGATGTGTTTTATCATACCGGTTTTGATACAAAGTTATTAAAAGAATCATTTAATGAACCGCAAACACTGCAAAATCCGGAACCCGGGCCTGAAAAAACCTTACACAGAATTCGGGATCAAACCCTTGATTTAATAAAGAGATAATGTAATTTTGCAAGGATTCATCCCAAAAAGAAATCCGACCCGGTGGGAGAATTGCCTGTTCTCCGGTATGCTGGAAATAAAATGTGATTGAAGCCCTTGCTCAGCCATGCCTGTGCAACAATCATTCAAATCTGATAAAACCGGTTATCGTTCAATGGCTGTGAAGGTTAATATCTGCGGGAAGGGAAGGCAATGAAATAAATATGGCACAGGTAAACATTATTACACTTACTACCGACTGGGGCCCGAGGGACCACTATGCCGGTATAGTAAAAGGTGCCATACTCAGCAAGCTTCCGGATGCCCGTATTGTGGATATAACCCACCAGATCCCGCCATTCAATGTGAAACAGGCTTCCTTTATCCTGCGAAACTCATTTCCTCAATTCCCGGACGGTACTGTGCATATTGTGGGCATAAATACAGAAGAGTCGGAACTTACACCGCATATCGCATTGCTATACCGAAATCATTATTTTATCGGTGCCGACAACGGCATCTTCACCCTGATGTTTGACGGACTGCCTGAAAAAATCGTTGAACTTACCATTCCCCAGGATTCCGGTCATTTCATCTTTTCAACCCGCGACAGGTTTGTGAAAGCAGCGGTTCATCTGGCTGCCGGCAAACCGGTTGAAGAACTTGGAGATGTCAGGACTGAGCTTAAGGCCTTGATTTCCATGCAACCTCAGATCAACGGAAATATCATCAGCGGCCGGGTAATCTATATTGACAACTACGAGAACGTATTCCTGAATATCACAGAGAAGGAATTTCTTGAAACGGGAATGAGACGGAAATTCTCTCTCAACATCAAAGGCAAAACCCATACGGTGAACATTGTGAGAAATGCATACAGCGACGTTCCGGAAGGAGAGATTGCCGTGCTATTCAGCACCACGGGCTACCTGGAAATAGCGATCAATAAAGGGAATGCCTCCAGCCTGCTCGGATTAAGAAATGACGATGTCGTTTTGATCGAATTTGCCCGCTGACCAGAGAAACCACCTCTCCGGCAACCTGCCTGCTTACATCCGGATCATTTGCATAAATAAAAGTCCTGCTCTTACTATCCTGTGTATGCATTAAAATGGGACCGCCGGAAGGCTGAAGATTTGCCAAAAAATCCAAAAACAATCCCCAAAACGGCAATTTTGAGTAATTTAGCCCCCTCTAAACGGGATACCTCACACAAGATATGTACACACTTTACAAGAAAGAGATTTTTGCTTTTCTCAATTCACTGATCGGTTATATTGCCATTGTGGTATTTCTGCTGATTAACGGGTTGTTTCTATGGATCTTCCCGATGGGATTCAACATCATCGATTACGGTTATGCAAGCCTGGATAACCTTTTCATGATTTCTCCCTTTGTATTCCTCTTCCTGATTCCGGCCATCACCATGAGGTCGTTTGCCGATGAAAAGAGAGGGGGCACCATTGAGATGCTGCTTACCAAACCGCTGACAGATATGCAGATAATTATGTCGAAGTATCTGGCAGGCGTTTCGCTGGTGATATTCTCCCTTTTGCCTACGCTTATTTATGCCATTTCCGTTTACCTGCTTGGACTGCCCAAAGGAAATATGGATATGGGCGGGATGTGGGGCTCATATATCGGCCTGCTGTTTCTGGCTTCAGCATTTGTTGCCATTGGCATTTTCGTCTCTTCCATCACCGACAACCAGATTGTTGCGTTTATGCTTGCCCTGATTATCAGTGGCTTTGCTTATATCGGATTCGGGTTTGTCGCCTCTCTCTCCCTTTTCGGGAAAACCGACCTGCTGATTATGTCACTTGGAATTGAGGCACACTATGCTTCCATGAGCCGTGGCGTGGTCGATACCCGCGATGTAATCTATTTCCTGAGCGTGATCGGTATATTTATACTGCTTACGAAAACGTCGCTCGAAAGCAGAAAATGGGAGAAGCAGGAAAAATCAAAGACCGAAGCCGAATAACCGGAGCCAATTCAATTCTAATACCGGAGTTAAAAAAATGAGTTCAGCCAGACAAACAAACAAGGATATCCGCCGTAACAACATTCTCCAGCTTGTGCTGGGGCTTGTGATTATTATACTGCTCAACATCATCGGCTCTTATATCTTCACCCGTTTCGACCTTACTACCGAAAGAAGAAACTCCCTCTCCTCTTCCACAAAAAAGTTGCTGAGGGAAACGGATGACATCTTTTATTTCAAAGTTTTTCTGGAAGGCGAATTCCCGGCAGGCTTTAAAATGCTCAGCCGTTCCACCCGTGAAATGCTGGATGAATTCAGGGCTTTCAATGACAATATTCAGTATGAATTCATCAACCCTTCCGATGCGCCTGATGCCAAAACCAGGAATGAAGTTTTCGAAAGGCTGATACAACAGGGCCTTCAGCCAACCGACATAAATGTGAGAAAAAAAGAGGGGATGCAGCAGCAGCGGATATTCCCGGGGGCCATTGTTTCGCACAAAGGCCGCGAAATTCCCCTGAGCCTGATATCAGAACAAATCGGCGCCCCTCCTGATGTAATTATAAACAATTCGATACAGGCGCTGGAATACAATATCTCGAACGCCATCAGGAAGCTCAGCAATACGGGGAAACCAAAAATCGCCTTTACCCAGGGGCATGGTGAACTCAGGGGTGCCGAAATCGCCGACATCGCCCGGGCGCTTTCCGATTACTATATCGTTGAAAGGGTAAACATGAGCGGCAGGGTGAATGCACTTACCGAAAGAAAAGAAAATGAAGACGGAACATACACGGTTCTGAATAAATACAAGGCAATCATCATTGCCAAACCCGATTCCATATTCAGCGAGAAGGACAAATTCATCATCGACCAGTACATCATGAAAGGCGGGAAAGTGCTCTGGCTGATCGATCCGGTTTTTGCAAGCATGGACAGCATTCAATCGGCTGACCGTACCATGGGAATCACACAGGATATAAACCTGAACGACATGCTTTTCCGTTATGGAGTCAGGCTCAACAGCAACCTGCTGATGGACCTGAATGCACTGCCGATACCGCTCTATACCGGGCAGATCGGAAATCAGCCGCAATTCAGCTTTTTCCCCTGGTATTATTTCCCGGTGCTTACGTCCACCTCCTCGCACCCGGTTGTCAATAACCTGAATGCGGTACGTACCGAGTTTATCAGCAGTATCGATACCGTAGGTAATCCCGCGATCAGCAAAACAGTGCTTTTAACCACGTCGAAGTACACCCGCGTGGCAAATACACCCGTCATGATCAGCCTCGACATTCTGCGCCGCGAGCCCGATCCGGCAGATTACAACCAACCACCTCAGGCTGTGGCGGTGCTGCTCGAAGGAGAATTTGAATCCCTTTACAACAACAGGATACCTGCTGAAATTTCGCAGGCCCCTGAAATCGGCTTTACTGGCAGAAGCCCTGAAAACAGGATGATAGTTATGGCCGACGGGGACTTAATTAAAAACCAGGTTCAGTTCAGCGCCGGCACCTACAACCCTTACCCCCTGGGCTACGACCGGTTTACAGGTCAGACCTTCGGAAACAGGGAGCTGATGCTGAATGCAGTAAATTACCTCTGCGACGATGCCGGACTGATGGCGGTGCGTTCCCGTGAGCTCAGGCTAAGGTCGCTCGATGTAACCCGCGCAAGAAAAAATCTGCTGATGTGGCAACTGGTCAACACTGCCGGCCCGGTACTGCTGGTGATCCTTTTCGGATTCATACAGTTCATGATCAGGAAATACCGCTACGCCAGATAAGGCCGCAAATAACAATTTTCCATTACCGGCAGGCCGGGAAATGAATCACGAATAACCCAAAACTTATTTACAGACTCCGAAATGCGAAAAAACAGGCTCACACTAATCATCACGCTGCTGCTTGCCATCCTTGCAGGCTACCTGATCATGAACCGGTCCAGGACTACCCTGCATGCCGGGATCCGTGACTTTGCCATTGCAGATACGGCTGCAATTACCAAAGTCTTTATGTCCGACAAATCAGACCGGTCCATCCTGCTCACCCGGCAAACCGACGGTACCTGGAAGTTGAATGAAAAATATGCCGCACATCCCGAGAATATCAACACCTTCCTGCTCACCCTCGCGAATATCACCGTAAGGGAGCCGGTAGCCCGTGCAGCCCACAATAACATCCTCACCCTGCTCTCAGCCAAGTCGGTGAAAGTCGAAATTTATCAGCATACACACCGGATCAGATTGGGCAATCTGCGCCTGTTCCCTTATGAGAAACTCACGAAGACCTATTATGTAGGGGATGCCACCATGGACAACAACGGCACATATGCCCTGCTTGAAGGCGCCGATGCACCGGTGGTTATTTATATGCCCGGATTGCGGGGATATGTCGCCACCCGTTACTCCACGCTTGAAAACGACTGGAGGGAACATACCGTATTCAATAAAAAACTCCCTGAAATAGACCATATCCTTGTTGAATTCCCCAGCCATCCTGAAGAATCATATAAAGTTGTAAACCGTGAAAATATCAGTCTTGAACTGATCCGTTTAGCTGACAACAAAACGCTGACAGCCTTTGACACCCTTCAACTGATGGCCTTTGTAAATGCCTTCCGGAATATCCGGTACGAGGCATTGTTCAACGATATGGAACCGGAACGCAGGGATTCCATCACCAGTCCTGTTCCCATGCATGTGATCACACTGATTGCAAAGGACGGATCCAGACAGAATGTCAAAACATACCCGAGGATGCTCCCCGAGCCTGAAATTGACGTATTTGACGGATCCACAGTCACCTTCGACCGCGACCGCATGTATGCCCTGATCAATGATGATGAAGACTTTGTGCTGATACAATACTTTGTTTTTGACAAAATACTCCGACCTTTGTCATTCTTCACGCGGGGACGCAAAGGGTAGGATTCAACCTTTCTGATTAATAAAATGCAGGCCATGCAGCAATTGAGATCATCAAAAATACTGGTAACCGGCGGGGCCGGTTTTATCGGCTCCAATCTGGCAGAGGCGTTGCTCAGAGAGGGAAGCCGGGTTGTATGTCTCGATAATTTCAGCACCGGGAAGCAGGAGAATATCAAAGACTTTCTCACCCATCCGGATTTTTCGCTGCTAACCGGAGATATCCGCAATGCAGATGATTGTCGCAGGGCCTGCGAAGGGACTGACTATGTGCTTCACCAGGCTGCCCTGGGATCAGTTCCGAGGTCCATCAAGGATCCTGCCACCTCAAATGATGTGAATGTCGGCGGTTTCGTCAATATGCTGGTCGCTGCGCGCGATGCAGGCGTAAAGCGATTTGTTTACGCGGCAAGTTCCTCCACTTACGGCGATCATCCTGCCCTGCCCAAAAAAGAAGATGTAATCGGCAAGCCGCTCTCCCCTTACGCGATCACCAAATATGTAAATGAGCTTTATGCCGGGGTTTTCGCTGATCTTTACGGCATGCAGACCATAGGGCTGAGGTATTTCAACGTATTTGGCAAACGCCAGGATCCTGACGGAGCCTATGCGGCAGTGATCCCTAAGTTCATCAAACAACTGGTAAAAGGCGATTCACCGGTAATCAACGGAGACGGAAGTCAGTCGCGCGATTTTACTTATATCGACAATGTTGTGCAGATCAATCTGCTCGCGCTCCTTACTGACAATCCCGCCGCCCTCAATACCGTTTATAACGTTGCTTATGGCGAAAGCACCACCCTGAACGAATTGTTCGGGCAGTTAAGCCTGTTGCTGCAAGAATTGGGACTCCCGGCCGGAGAGATCAGGCCGTTGTACGGGCCACCGAGGGCCGGAGATGTGCAGCACTCTCTTGCTTCCATTGAAAAGGCCAGGGAATTGCTCGGGTATAACCCGAAGTACAACCTCTCAGAAGGCCTGAAGCAGGCAATAACCTGGTATTACGAAAATCTTAAATAATCAGCTGATGAGCGTAGCCATCAGTTTGCGCTGCCCGCCATGGTTGCGGAATTCGCACAGATATATTCCCTGCCAGGTTCCCAGACAGAGCCTTCCGTTGGTTACAGGAATGCTCACTTCTGCCCCGGTCAGCACAGATTTGATGTGTGCGGGCATATCGTCATTTCCCTCAATAGTATGGCGGTAATAAGGCTGCCCCTCGGGTACCATTCTGTTAAAAACGGTTTCGAAGTCGATTAATACGGTTGGATCTGCATTTTCGTTGATGCAGATTCCTGCCGAAGTATGCCTGATAAACAGATGCAGTAACCCGGCCTCTGGCAGCGGTGGCAACTGGGCCAGCACCAGTTCCGTGATCAGGTGAAAACCGCGGGGGAAAGCCGGAAGTACAATTTCCTTTTGTTCTACCATACTCAATTCATAAGAGGATCAATTAAGAAAACCTGTAAAAGTCAACCGGATGATCCATGGCATTTGAGATCCACGTTTGTCCGGAAAAGTCTTTGCTGTAGCGCTTGAAGAATCAGTCTAATCCTCAATCACCACATTTTTACCGGCTGCGATGTCTTCAAGAATGGCAGTTGTCAGCGACTTAGGCCTTTCGAGCGGATACCCCAGGGCACGGTCCCAGATAATGTTGGCACAGATTCCGATCGACCTGCCTATCCCGAACAGCACGGTATAAAAGTCATACTCCTTGATGCCATAGTGCCATTGGATAACCCCGGACTGCGCATCCACATTGGGCCATGGGTTCTTGGCCTTACCCTGTTCGAGGAGAATGGGTGGCACCACATTGTATAACATGTCCACAACTTTGAAAAGCGGATCTTCAGGCATATTTTTCAGGCTGAACTCCCGCTGCAGCATATAGCGCGGGTCGGTTTTACGCAGCACGGCATGGCCGAAGCCCGGTATTACCTGTCCTGAATTCAGGGTATTCCAGACAAATTGTTTGAGTTCATCTTCGGTGGGAACTTCCCCGTTCATTTTATCCATCAGGTCCTGCAGCCAGCGCAGCACTTCCTGGTTGGCCAGGCCATGCAGCGGACCTGCGAGTCCGTTTACCATTGCAGAAATCGAAAGGTACACATCCGAAAGCGAACTGGCAACCAGATGACCGGTATGTGCGCTTACATTACCGGCTTCATGATCGGCATGTACAATAAAGTGCATCCTGGAAACATCATCATAAGGCTTACCTATGCCCATCATGTGGGCAAAATTCCCTCCGAAATCGAGGTTGGGGTTCGATTGAATTCTTTTACCGTCACGATAGAGCTTCGCATACGTATATGTTGCGATCTCCGGTAACTTGGCAAGCAGGTTAAGCGAATCCTCATAGGTAGGATCCCAGTAATCCTGCTTATTGATACCGGCATGGTATTTCTTGGTGAAAAATGACTCGCGATGCAGGGTAAGGATAGCGGTGGAGAAAATCGTCATCGGGTGACTGCAGCACGGCATAGCATCGATCAGCTCATAGATAAACCGGGGAAGTATCCTGCGCTTGTTAAACTCGTCTGCCACCTCAGCAGCCTGTTCTTCGGAGGGCATATCACCGGTGAGCAGCAGATAAAAAAGGCCTTCCACCAGGGGCATATTTCCGCCTTTGGCTTTCGGAAGTTTCTCGAAAACCTCCGGGAGTGTGTACCCTCTGTAACGGATGCCTTCCTGCGGGTCGAGGTAAGAAATATCTGAGACCAGGGATTTGATTCCCCTCATCCCGCCAAGGATCTGGCCAATGGTAACCTGATCGACCACCACATTGCCGTATTCTTTCATCAGTCGCTCTGTACGGGGACGCCAGTCCATGATTTTTTCGTACAGTGTATCTTTCAGTCTCTTTGCCATAATGATCTGGATATTGTGTTGATTGGTTCTTCCTGCTTACGAATTGTGGATTGCCTCTGTTATGGCCGTGCCGAATTCTGAAGTCTTTAACTTGGTGGCATGCTGCATCAGGCGGTGAAAATCATAGGTTACCCTGCCCTGAAGTATTGTTTTTTCGATACCGTCATAGATCAGTCGTGCTGCTTCGGCCCAGCCCATATATTCCAGCATCATGGCGCCCGAAAGAATCACTGAACCGGGATTCACCATATCCAGCCCGGCATATTTGGGGGCGGTACCATGGGTGGCCTCGAAGATTGCATGTCCGGTCACATAATTGATATTTGCCCCTGGGGCGATGCCGATTCCGCCGACAATGGCAGCCAGGGCGTCGGAAATATAATCACCGTTCAGGTTCAGCGTAGCTATCACCGAATATTCGGCCGGGCGCAGAAGTATCTGCTGCAGAAATGCATCCGCGATCACATCTTTTACAATTATTTTACCTGCCGACACTGCATCCTGCTGAGCCTTATCGGCTGCTTCCCTGCCGGATGTTGCAGCAATTTCATCATACTCCGCCCAGGTAAAGGTGTACAGCCCGAATTCCCGGCGGGCAAGATCATATCCCCACATTTTGAAGGCGCCTTCGGTGAACTTCATGATGTTCCCTTTGTGCACAAGGGTTAATGAGGGCAATTTCCGGCTGATGGTATATTCAAGGGCTGCCCTTACCAAACGCTCTGTCCCTTCCTTCGATACCGGCTTAATCCCGAATGAGCTGGTCTCCGGAAACCGGATTTTCTTCACACCCATCTCCTGCTGAAGAAAATCACGCATCTTCAGGGCCTCCGGCGTACCGCTCATAAACTCAATTCCGGAATAAATATCTTCGGTGTTTTCCCTGAAAATATGCATATCAACTTTTGAGGGATCCTTAACCGGGCTGGGAACACCGGAGAACCAACGGACCGGCCTCAGACAAACATACAGATCAAGCTGCTGACGCAATGCCACATTCAGTGAGCGGATCCCCCCTCCTACCGGAGTGGTGAGCGGCCCCTTTATCCCGACTTTATAATCCCTGAAAGCTTCCAGTGTTTCTTCGGGCAACCAGTTACCGGTAAGATTAAACGCCTTTTCACCAGCCAGTACTTCAAGCCATTCAATCTTTCTTTTTCCCCCGTATGCTTTCGCAACCGCAGCATCCATAACCCGTACCGCTGCAGACCAGATATCCGGTCCGGTGCCATCGCCTTCAATAAAAGGGATAACCGGCCTGTCGGGCACCCTCAGCTTACCGCCGGCTAAGGTGATCTTATTCTCGTCCATTATTCGTATTTAATTAGGTATTTATGTTTATTGATGAAATATTTTCAATCATGGCAAAGATAAAAAAGTAGTGAAAACTTTCAAAATCCCGCAGAATCAACAAACCGATCCCTGATTTGTTTGAAAATACAGGTTAAAATGCGCTTCCGGTCAACAACAAATGAACATACGTTCGTAAATATCATATCCATTCAAAGTTTTTCCAATGAACAAAAGCATTTCTGAACCAACCATACCTCCTGACAAGAGTCTGGTCATTTTCGATGGTTTCTGCATTCTTTGCAGCGGAACAGCTGGTTTCTTACTCCGGGCCGACAAACAACGAAGATTATTTTTCATTGCCGATCCGGGACTGCCGGCAGTTTTTCCATCAGGGGCATCTCAGGCAGATGCCCTGAGAGGCGAGAGTATAATTTTCATCCGGAATGGAAATGTGTTTTCTGCTTCGGAGGCTGTGATAGAAATCCTCATCACCTTAGGAGGAGGCTGGAAGGCTTTCTCGGTATTCAGGTTAGTTCCGCGGCAATGGGCTAATTTCATTTACCGCTATATAGCCCGTAACCGTTATCGCTGGTTCGGGAAACGAGATGTTTGTTATATGCCCGGCTCCTTTGAAACGGACAGGGTACTTATCTTAAAATGAGATTAAAAAAGAAAAAAAAGAAAATAAAAATTCACTAATTTTGTCCGGTTTCTCCAAAACGGAGGCCATCACCTGGTTTAATCAACAATGACAAACAGCCGGCTTTCTGCCGGATATGACTCACCCAGCTCACTGACGTCAATATGCAACACTTTTCCAGAATTACTATCCTAACTGCCATCCTACTGGCAATCAGCACATCAGGAATATTCGCACAGAACGGAACCGTACGCGGATTTGTCTATGAGCAGGAGACCGGGGAGCCGGTTATTTTTACGAATGTTTATTTTTACAAAACCACATACGGATCATCTACCGATGTGAACGGATACTTTACCATTACAAAAATTCCCGACGGGCAGTATACATTGATGGTAACCTATCTTGGTTATGACACCCTGCGCGAACAGGTGACAATAAAAGGCAATACAGTACTGACGAAAAAACTGTTTCTGACCAAATCGGCCTTTAACCTGGACGCGGTACAGATAACAGCAGAAAGGGAAGAGGCCAGAAGCGACACACGTACTTCGGTGATCAAGCTGACGCCTAAACAAATCAGCCGTATCCCGACCATTGGCGGTCAACCAGACCTGGCGCAATACCTCCAGGTGCTGCCCGGTGTAATTTTCACCGGCGACCAGGGCGGGCAGCTCTATATCCGTGGGGGCTCCCCGATTCAGAACAAAGTGCTGCTCGACGGAATGATTATCTACAACCCCTTCCATTCCATCGGGCTGTTTTCGGTTTTCGACACCGATATTCTGCGTAATGCTGATATTTATACCGGAGGGTTCAATTCCCAGCATGGCGGCCGCATTTCATCGGTAATGGACCTTACCACCCGCGACGGTAACAAGAAACACCTGGCCGGGAAAGCGGGGGCCAGCACATTCGGTGCAAAGCTTATGCTCGAAGGTCCGTTGAAAAAGCAGACCGACGATAGCCCCAGCAGCATTTCGTTCCTGCTGTCGGCGAAAAACTCTTACCTGAAACAAACCTCAGATCTTTTCTATAACTACATTGATTCTGCCGGACTCCCGTTTAATTATACCGACGTATACGGAAAAGTATCGGTCAATGCTGCAAACGGCTCCAAAGTCAATTTCTACGGTTTTAATTTCAACGACAAGGTAGACTATACAGATCTGGCAACCTATCAGTGGAATGCAACAGGCGGGGGCACCAACTGGGTGGTGATACCCGGCAACAACCCGGTTCTGATGGAAGGTAACTTTGCTTATTCATCCTACAACATTACCATGGAGGAAGGATCGCTTCCCGCACGCTCCAGCGAAATCAACGGCTTTAACCTCGGACTGGGATTTACCTATTTCCTGGGAAAAGATGAGATCAAATACGGTTTGGAAATGCTCGGGTTTAAAACCGCGTTCGACTTTTACAATTCAGTTGGAAGGCAAATCTCCCAGACGGAAAACACCACTGAAATTGCTGCTTTTGTAAAATACAAAATGACCCGCGGAAAACTGCTTTTCGAACCGGGCTTCAGGATTCAGTATTATGCATCCCTTGGAAATTTCTCGCCTGAGCCCAGACTGGCGATGAAATACAATTTCTCGGATAATTTCAGGATGAAAATGGCCGCCGGCCTTTACTCTCAGAACCTGATCAGCGCCAACTCCGACAGGGATGTGGTTAACCTGTTCTATGGTTTCCTTTCCGGGCCCGACAACCTGCAGGAGACCTTCGATGGCAAAAAGGTTACCCATAAACTTCAGAAAGCAGGCCACATTATCCTGGGCGCTGAAATAGACCCCCTGCCGAATGTCAGTGTAAACGTTGAGGTCTATTACAAGGATTTCTCGCAACTTACAAACATCAACCGCAACAAGGTATTTGAAGACAACGGGGATTACAATGATCCTACAAGCAATAGTTACAAACCGGAATACCTGCGCAAGGATTTTATCATTGAAAACGGCGATGCAAATGGTTTTGACGTATCCGTTAAATATGATTCGCGGAAAATCTATTTCTGGGCCGTGTATTCGCTGGCATATGTCAACCGCTTCGACGGGCTGATTAACTACGTTCCCCACTACGACAGAAGACATAACGTTAATCTTGTGAGTTCGTACCGCTTCGGCAAAGAGCTCAACTGGGAATTCAACGCCCGTTGGAACCTGGGTTCGGGCTTCCCCTTCACGCAGACCCAGGGATTCTACGAGCAACTTACGTTCCAGCAGGGAGCGGGAACAAATTACCTGACATCAAACGGTCAGCTTGGCATCATTTACGCTGATTATAACAAAGCCCGCCTGCCCTATTACCACAGGCTTGACTTCAGCCTGATGCGCAGGTTCAGGATCGGAGAAAAAGGCATCCTTGAATTTAACCTGAGTGTAACCAACATCTACAACCGCGAGAATATCTTCTACGTTAACCGTATTACGGGAGATAAGGTTTACCAGTTGCCTGTTATGCCTAGTTTCGGCATGACTATGAGTTTCTGACCAAAACTTCAACAGCTCTTTTTCAGGATGAACTGTTGCTATTCTTTGTCTTTTGAATCGATGATAATGGTAACCGGGCCATCATTGACAAGTTCGATCTGCATCATGGCGCCGAACCAGCCTGTCTGAACTTCCAGACCTGTGGTTTGCTTCACCTGCTCCACAAACATCTCATACAGCGGGATGGCTGTTTCGGGCCGGGCTGCCCGTATGTAGGAAGGACGGTTCCCTTTCCTGGTGCTTGCATGCAGCGTAAACTGACTGACAACCAGAACACTGCCCTTGACATCCGTCACTGAAAGATTCATCACGCCATCAGTATCAGGAAAAATCCTTAATCTTGAAATCTTCCCGGCCAGCCAAGCCACATCAGATTCACTGTCAGCCTCTTCAATACCCAGCAAAATCAGCAGCCCCTCGCCTATCCGGCTGGTTCCATAATTGCTGCTGCGTACTTCGGCCTTGCTGACACGTTGAATTACCACTCTCATAAATCAGATTGTAAAATTTACGTTTGCGTTACCGGAATCTAATCCCATTCACTTTCTTCAAAATATTCATCATTGATAATACTGATATAATTGTTGTACCGGTCCGGATGAATGCGTCCTTCGGCGAGCGCTTTCTTCACGGCACAGCCCGGTTCATGAAGATGGGTACAATCGTTGAACTGACATTGGTGCATCAGGTTGCGCATTTCAGGGAATCGTTCGGCAACCTCCTGCCTGTCGAAATGCACCAGGCCAAATTCCTTGATTCCGGGTGTATCAATAACAAAACCACCAAAACTCAGGGGCAGCATTTCTGCAAAAGTGGTGGTATGTTTCCCTTTATTATGATAGCCGGATATTTCACCCACCTTACGCATCAGTCCGGGTTCAATCGAATTGATGAGCGCTGTTTTGCCTACGCCGGAATGCCCGCTGATCAGGCTGACTTTGTCTTTTAAAAGAGCAACCGCTTCTTCCTTCCCGGCTCCGGTCAGGGCAGAAGTGCGGATACAACTGTATCCCAGAGACGAATAGAGGGTAATCAGTTCATCAAGGCGACTGAGTTCCGGCCCGGTGATCAGGTCACACTTATTGAAAAGGATTGCAGCCGGGATGTGATAGGCTTCGGCTGTAACCAGGAACCGGTCGATAAAACCGGTAGATGTTCTTGGCTTTGACAAGGTTACCATCACCACTGCCTGATCAACATTTGCTGCAATGATGTGCGACTGCTTCGACAAGCGGGTGGCTTTCCGGATTATGAAGTTACGGCGGTCGCTGATGCTTTGTATCAGGCCAACCGGCTGATCCGGCTGCAAAATAAACTTCACTTTGTCACCAACCGCCAGCGGATTGGTTGAGCGAATTCCCATGATCCTGAAATTACCCTTCAGCTTGCATTCTGTCATCATGCCTCCGGGCGACATAACGGTACACCAGCTCCCGGTTGAACGAACAACAATGCCTTCAAGCAGATCCATAGCATCAGATATTATTTAACTTTGTAATATGCACCCTGAATTCACACAGGCAGGAATACCTCCCGCCAGGAAAGAAAACCCATCCCGACCGGCGATGAAGTCAGCCACTCCTGCAAATGAAGTCAATACAGATTCGCTTATAAAACAGCTCTTTTCTGCCTCAAAAAAAGCAGGAAAACCCTGGCCCTTTGCCTTTCAACCCCTTCCGGCCCATAATTCCGGGTTTTATTGAATTGTCCGCGGCAAGCCTCTGATTTCAACAGCTTTTTAAAGATTCGACTGCAAAATAAAGCATAAACATTGCAGGAAGCTAAATTTCTTTATATATTTGTCTCTATTCGGGAATGTTCTGAACCTGCTGCCTGCCCCTAACCCAGATTTTTCACTGATTCTTCAGCCCGTCATCTCCCGATGAAAGTTAATCCAAAGTCCTTTCAAACACCTTTCTATGACCAAATTCTGAAATTATGGAAAGATACTCTACTTTGCTGATTTCGCCATTATTGTTTGTCTGCCTGTTTTTATACCTTAAATACAGGTATCCCAAAGGAGAATTCGGATTGCTGTTCAGGGCATTGTTATACGGGCTTTTCCTGGCTTTACCGCTTATTGTGCTGGATCAGGCCGCACATTATCTCAGGATAGACGGTGCCATGAGTTTACGCAGGATGACTACGTATTCTTTTGTTTTCATCGGCTTTGCCCATGAGTTTTCAAAATTCCTGCCCCTGCATTACGACATCACACGCAGGAAGATCTTTGGCGGTGCTGCGGATGGAATTGTTTATGCCATGGCTATTGCCCTGGGATTGACCACCCTTTTTGCCGCTTATTATACATTTTTTGGCAATCACACCGAAGCAGACTGGTTGTACCTGATCACTATTGGACCAATGAATGCTCTTTTTGCCGTTATTCTGGGATTTTTCACCGGGATGGGGAAAATGCGCAAAAACCGTTTTATCGATTCCATGACCGGGCTGGGGGCCGCCACTTTTTTTCACGGGGTATTCCGGTTCACGCTGCTCAGCAATGATGTCCTTTTCTTTGCTGCTTTTGCGGCGGGCACACTGCTGATTGCAGCCATCCTGATCCACCGGAGCAAATACATCAAACCGGATTCAAAGTAAACGGTAAATCTTTCCCGGAAGACTTTTCACCAATCCCTCAAATTCCAGGTTAAGCAATGCAGCGGCTACCTTGCTGGTTTGCATTCCCGAGTTAATGCAAATCCTGTCGAGGCTGCATTCCCCGTTTTCCTGCAATATTGCCATTACGGCCTCTTCATCTGGCTTTAGCTGAACAAAAAGTTTGCGTTGTGTAACCGATGGCTTTTCCGCCGGTTTGTCCCACCCCATGATGTACATGACATCGGCGGCCGATTGCAGCAGGGCAGCGCGGTTGGTCTTGATCAGGTTGTTGCAGCCTTCCGACATCGGGTCACCGATTCTGCCGGGAACCGCAAACACATCCCGGTTGTATGAATTCGCTATATCCGCTGTAATCAGGGCACCTCCCTTACCGCCTGCCTCAATCACAATGGTGGCATCGGCCAAACCGGCAATTACCCGGTTGCGCCTGGGAAAATTCTCCCGGTCGGGATTGGTACCACTCAGAAACTCTGTAATCAGCCCGCCATGCTCCTGCATACGCTGGGCCAGGATATTATTCTGCGCGGGATAAATCCTGTCGAACCCATGGGCAAGCACGCCAACGGTCCTTAGCCCTTCATCCAGGGCCGATTTATGGGCGCAGGTATCAATTCCGTATGCCAGTCCGCTGACCACCAGTACATCCAGCTCCTTCAGTCCGGCGATCAGCCTGCGGCACATTTCACGCCCGTATTCCGTTGCGCGCCGGGTACCCACCACACTCACAATTCGTGGCGCATTCAGATCGGCATTTCCAAGCGAATAGACCAGCACCGGGCTGTCGGCACAGTGTTTCAGGCGCTCCGGGTAACCTTTCTCAGTAAAAAAGCTTGTGCGGATACTGTATTTCTGCACAAACTCCACCTCTTCACCGGCCCTTTTCAAAACATCGCGATGGCTGAAAATCACCTCAATGGTAGCCTCGCCTATCCCCGGAATTTTCCGCAGAACCTGCCGGTTTTCCCTGAAAACCGCTTCGGGGCTGCCGGTGTACGAAACCAGCTTGCGTGCATTGATATCGCCTATCCCCGGAATCAGGGTGAGGGCAATCTGATAAAGGAGTGCTTCGGCTTCCATAAACAGAATCATTGTTGTCCGGGGAAAATATTCTAATTTGACCGGAATGCTTTAAATGTGTAGGTTTCAGAAGATTGTAACAGCATACAACTTACATTTTAAATATTTCGCCAATAAGCGATGCACTGAGCCTGCCGAAGTGGCACTAAGGCATCAGGTTGCACAAAGCCTGTCCCGATTTATCGAAATTTATTTTTTATTATTTAGTGATACTTAGTGTCTTCGTGTCTTTGTGGCAAATTCTTTCTTTATCTTATCCGGACAATGGTGAAACAGAATAAGTATAGCGAATTTAAAAATTCCTGAAATTACTTCGACACTTCTGCCCGGGGTATTTTTTTCAACAGCTTCCCTTTGCGCCCTTCCGTTCAATACCCTGCCTGCGCAGATGAGCGCGGCCAAAGCTCAGCCCCGGTCATGCATTTCAGATATTTGCAGGGAATCACGGCCGGATTCCGTGAATAAGGCTCCGGCTTATTATATTTGCATAAAAACCGGAGATGAGCCAGAGGAAGCCCCGTATACTTGTTTGTCCGCTCGACTGGGGCCTTGGCCATGCCACCCGCTGCATCCCGGTAATCAGGAGTCTGATGAAAGCCGGCGCCCTGCCGGTGATCGCAGCCGATGGCCATCAGTTTCAATTGCTCCGCCTCGAATTTCCCGGCGCCGAGTTTGTCAACCTCCGGGGATACCGGGTTCATTACAGTAAAAGAATCCCCGCGGGGATTCAAATACTGCTTCAGACACCCCGCCTGCTTTTCAATGTTTACCGCGAACACCTGAAACTCAAAAAACTGATAACATCCCTGGATGTTGATGCGGTGATTTCCGACAACCGTTACGGTCTGTGGCACCAGCGCACCTGTTCCGTACTGATCACCCATCAGTTGAATATCCTTCCGCCTCCGGCTTTAAGCGTTTTCAAACCATTGGTGCATAAACTTGTCCGGTTTTTTATCCGCCGTTTTCATTTTTGCTGGGTACCTGACCTGGCAACCTCCCCCAACCTCTCAGGGTATCTTTCACATGGTAAGACCCTGCCTGAAAACACAAGCTATATCGGGCTGCTGAGCCGGTTCAACGAGAATCCTGAAAATGAGAAACAAATTAAATTATACGATATTGTGGCCATTGTTTCGGGGCCTGAGCCCCAAAGGAGTATTTTCGAGCAGATTTTGACAGAACAGCTCCCGCCGTCCGGTAAAAAATGTTTGATACTCCGTGGAGTTCCGGGCGATCAGGAGATCATATCCATCAGGAAAAACCTAGATGTGACAAATCATCTGCCGTCAGATATGCTTGGCAAATTGCTCCGAAGCGGTCCCCTGGTGATTTGCAGGGCAGGATATTCAACCCTTATGGAGATTGCAACGATGGCAAACAAGGCCATACTGATTCCCACACCCGGCCAGACCGAGCAGGAGTACCTTGCTGAAACACTTGATAAATCAGGCATTTATGTGGCCTGCAGGCAGGATAATTTAAACCTGAAAACAGCCATTGCAGAAGCGGAGCGGCGACCGGGCCTCAGCATTCAACAGGAAAATCAACTGCTTGAATCAGCAATAAAAGCACTTATGGAAAGTATTGAACTGGGCCCTCCGGCCGGCCTTAGCCGGAATGGAACTCTGTAAATCAAAGCCGCATCCTTTGCCAATTTAATCGTTACATTTGCACTTTAATCCATTTTTATGCTACTCAATCAGATAAGCTGGGACATAAGTCCGGTCATTTTCAGCCTGGGAAGCCTGCATATCAGGTGGTACGGCCTTTTTTTCGCATTATCCTTTTACCTGGGTTACGTCATCCTCGAAAAACAGGTATTCAGGCGTGAGGGCCTGCCCATCGGCCTGCTCGACCGGCTGGCCACATATGTAGTCATAGGCACCGTTGTTGGTGCCCGGCTGGGGCATGTATTTTTCTACGAACCGGCCTCATACCTCCGCGACCCCCTCAGCATACTGAAAATATGGGAAGGCGGGCTGGCCAGCCACGGCGCAGCCATCGGTATATTGCTGGCCTTGTGGATCTTTAAACGCAAGTCGGGCAAAACTTACCTCTGGACCCTCGACAGGCTGGTGATTGTAGTTGCGCTCGGCGGCTTTTTTATCCGCATGGGCAACCTGATGAACAGCGAAATATACGGACACTACACTTCTTTACCATGGGGATTTGTTTTCCTGCGCGACGGAGAAACCGGGCCCAGGCACCCGACACAGATTTATGAGGCGCTTTCATACCTTATCCTGTTCTTCGCCTTGCTGAAGTATTACATCAGCAACTACAAAAAGCTGAAAGAAGGGTTTATCTTCGGGGTCTTCCTCATCGTGCTGTTTGGCGTCCGTTTCCTGATTGAATTTGTAAAGGAGCCGCAGGTCGCCTTTGAACAAACCATGACGCTGAATATGGGTCAATGGTTAAGTATCCCGTTCATACTTGCCGGCGCAGGACTGCTCTGGTATACCAATAAAAAGAAATAAGACCGGTATTAATAGTTCCGGCCGGCAGCGGATGTTGTTAAATCAATGCATCCTTCCGACTCTGCGAATCGTTGCTAACCTGGAAAACCTTAGTTAGATCTTAAGCACCGCTTCAAATCATTCAGCAAAACCCGGAAAAACCTGCATCCTGAATGTGCATTCAGCGGGGAATGAAAACTACTTTCTGAATCCGTTATCAAATCAAACGCCGGCTGTGTATACAACCGGCGTTTGAAGATTTCAGAAAAACACAGAAGTCAGTTATTTGAATATTTCCTTCAGGTCATCGGGAATCATCATCTTTGATTTGAACTCTTCCAACAGCGCCTGTTGTCCGTAAGCTTCCGCCCATTCCCACACACGCGACATTACAGCGTATGCCTGCATACTGTCTTCATGGTAATAGGATGCAAATGCAGGTTCCACTGAATTATAATAGTTCAGGTTCTCGATATAGATACCGGCGATGGTGCGGATAAAATCATTGGCTTTTTCAGTGGCACCGGCTTTATAGTAAACTTCGGCCAGCGGCAACATGTAATAGTCAAAAGTGATTTTATTGTTCGGGAATTCAGCCAGGCAACGGTCCGCAACAGCCACGGCCTCGGTATTCTTACCTTTACGCTGCAGCGCCTGTGCCAGGCGCATGTAATTCTGCTTCGGCATCATGGAGTTGCGGTAGCTTTCACGATCCACATAAACCCCCGGCCGGTTCAGGTTACCCCATTTGCATTTATTCATCAGAATGTCATAAGAGGCTTCTGCATCAATACCGCCCAGTCCGGGTACATAATCCTCGGCAGGAACCGGAATAAATTTATAAACGATTCCGGTAAGATGACAGTACTTATCAATGTCAAGCACTTTGCTTACACTTCCGGGGCTTGCAAAGTACAAGGGACGCTCCCAGTTACTGGTAGCCAGGAAGTCCATCAGCATCAGATCGTTCTTATAGAGGTAGTTGCTCTTAACGTCCCATTCAATTACCGGTACAATCCGGTCGGCCATATAGGCAGGAACTACTCCGCTGCTTACCGCCTTTACCGAATCGACCGTTAATTTCAGTTTTTTGGTAGGGAAATAATTGATCCGCTCCCCGCTTTGAAGGGTTACTTTGCTACGGGCCGACTCATCAGCAATAAAACCGATCAGGTCTTTCAGTTCCACCCGGTCAGTAACCTCGCCGCGACTAAAATAAGGCAGAAATTCATTCACCCCTTTATTGTATTGTTCAGGGGTAAGGGTAAAACTGAGTGGTTCTGAGTCGTAGATTTTACGCGCCAGCTGATGTACATACCAGTCGCCGGATGAAAGCATATAATTCACAACACGGATATCCGTACGGATACCTTCCACCTCCTGGGCGTACCACAAAGGAAAAGTATCATTATCGCCATTGGTAATCAGTACAGCGTTGGGCGCACAGGAATTCAGATAGTTCGCGGCAAAATCGCGGGCCGGATATTTACCGGAACGGTCATGGTCATCCCAGTTTTCTACAGCCATGATTCCGGGTACAAGCACCAGGCAAACCGCTGTTATTCCTCCGGCAACCACAAACTGACTTACTTTCAGCCTTTTGGTGACCGCTTCATAGAGTGAGAGTACACCAAGCCCGATCCAGATCGCGAAAGCATAAAACGAGCCCGCATAGGCATAATCCCTTTCCCTCGGTTGAAATGGCGTCTGATTCAGGTAAAGCACAATGGCGATGCCTGTCATAAAAAACAGCAGGGCCACCACCAAACCGTCCCTGTAGTTGCGGCTGAAGTGGTAAAGCATGCCCACCACGCCAAGAATCAAAGGCAGCAGATAATAGGTATTACGGGCGGGGCTTTGCATACTCTGAGGCAGGTCGCTTTGCTTTCCCAGCCTGGCTTCATCAAGGAATTTTATACCGCTGATCCAGTTGCCGTTGCTGATCCCTCCATGCCCTTCTACATCGTTTTGTCTGCCGGCAAAATTCCACATAAAGTAACGGAAGTACATGTGGCCAAGCTGATAACGGAAGAGGAAACGCATGTTTTCTCCGAAAGTCGGCCTGATGATGGTTTCCGGTTCACCGCTGTTATTGGTGGCAGCTATGGGAATCCCCTGAATCTTTCCCCAGCTTTTATAAGCCCGGACATGATTATCCTGCGAACTCCACATACGCGGAAAAATCGTGGTGAATTTCGGATCGTAGTTCGGAATTGAATTTTTACGGGCATCGGTGATCACATATTTCCCCGATTTTTTATCCCGGATATATACCGGCGAGCCATCCTTATAGGGATCCTGCGGATCAAGCGGAGCACTGTAATACTGCCCCTGGAATAGCGGCCATGTGCCATATTGCTCACGGTTGAGATAAGACAGCAGACTGATGGCATCGTCAGGATTGTTTTCGTTGATCGGGGTGTTCGTATTGGCCCGGATTACCAGCATCAGAAAAGAAGAATAACCGATCAGAATAAAGGTGAGTGCCAGCAACGCTGTGTTCGCAATCAGTTTCCCTTTCCGGCGCGTATATCTGAGACCAAAAACCAGCCCTGCCGTAATCAGTGCGAAATAAACCAGTGTCCCGGAATTGAAAGGCAATCCAAAAGAATTTACAAATAAAAGCTCAAATCTGGCGGAGAGGTCAACCACCCAGGGTATAATGATATACATTATGGCAGCCAGCAGGAAGATAGAAACAGTGCCGGTGAGAAAAATTCCCTTGGTAGTCGGTTTGTACTTCTTGAAATAGTATACAAACGCGATTGCCGGAATGGCCAGCAGGTTCAGCAGGTGAACCCCGATGGACAGACCTACCAGGTAAGCGATCAGTACAATCCAGCGGATACTGTGTTTTTCATCGGCATTTTCCTCCCATTTCAGGATGGCCCAGAAAACCACGGCTGTAAAGAAAGAGGACATGGCATAAACCTCGCCTTCGACAGCAGAAAACCAAAACGAGTCAGAGAACGTATATGCCAGCGCGCCCACCAGTCCGCTGCCGAAAATAACGGCAAGCTGTGCATTTGACATTGCATTGTCTTTCACGATCACTTTCCTGGCGAGATGGGTAATTGTCCAAAAGAGAAATAATATGGTAAATGCACTGACAAGTCCTGACATAAAATTCACCATCAGGGCCACATTCTCATTGTTTCCGAAAGCAAAGAGTGAAAAGAAACGGCCTGCCATCTGAAACAGCGGAGCTCCGGGAGGATGGCCCACCTGAAGTTTAAAAGCGGTAGCAATATACTCACCACAATCCCACCAGCTTGCGGTTGGTTCAAGGGTTAGGGTGTACACAACAAGGGCAATGGCAAAAGTGACCCAGCCGATGATGTTGTTGAATTTCCTGTAATTGTTCATCCGAAAAAGATATATGTTAAAATAAGGCAATATGCATTGTGAAAAATACAAAAATGAAACCACGAGGCTGATTACCCACCTCCGGCACTTATAAACTCCTGCCATTTCCGGCGGTGCGAAGTTAATGATTATGGAATAATTATTTAAGCAGAAAGAACTACAAATAATGTTAAACACCACTTAATGAAAATTCGTGCGGCCCGGGCAGGAGTGCAGTCAGGTGTATCCGGAGCATTAAACCCAATTCAGCCATCATTATCTGCTCATTTGGCAGATTCAAATTATGAATGCCAGTGGATTTTCAGTAAGAATCACCCTAAATGGATTTTTCATTATTTGTTGTGCCTTAGGGTATTAAGAATTTTAATTATGCTTATAACCATAATATTTCAACCTTCTGTTCCTGACAACAAACGTTAAACACAAACTTCATTCAGGTCAAGCCTGACTGACTGCATCATTCAAACAGTGGCATCACGGTAAATATAATGCAGTAATTACCATAGCTTTATGAAAGTCATTGATTCTTCCGGAACCTGTTTTAGTTTAGCTTTAAAAGCCATTTCCGGTTTATTACCCCAGGCTTGAGCCGGGGGGAATCAGGCGCCGATAAACACAGGGGCTTTAGCCCAAAAGGCGGCGAAAGTTTAAGCGCCGCCGGCATAAGTAAAAACTGGTAAGCCCAAAAGTCCCCATGTTTTTGATCTCCCGGCTTTTCGGCTAAAGCCGGTTGGACGGGGGTTCTGCTGTTTCCCCGGGCTGAAGCCCGGAGTAAGGCAAGCAGATTTTTCTGACTTTTCACCGGTAATCTGATGTCTGGATCCGGACTTCGGCTCAACCAATGCATGCATTAGGAGATTGAACTTTAACTCATTAGAACTGCCGGGATAACTGAAAATTCAGATTGCATTTGCACAGGGCAGATCGATTTCAATGATAATGGTGTGCTGAACCACAGACAGAATTATCACCAACGGGACTTTACTTATTCCTGATTCAAACACATCAAATTGAGAATTGCCTTTTTAAATATTAAATATTCAGGCGATTTCTTTATCGTTTGGAAAAAAATATCTATTTTTGCACACCTTTTTGAAGGGAAACTGTCCGATGGTGTAAAGGCAGCACAAGAGATTTTGGTTCTCTTGGTCTAGGTTCGAATCCTGGTCGGACAACGGATGGAAACAATCACCCCGCGCGTAGCTCGCTGCGCGTACTCAATGGTGAAACGAAGTTGAGGGGACTGCATTGTCCCCTCTTTTATTACAATAACAGCGTATGATAGACAAATCAGACATACAGCGTGAAGTTGAAAAAGCGCTGGGCGAAAGTGATAAATTCGTGGTTGAGGTAAAGGTAAAAGCCGGCAACCGCATTACCGTGCTGCTCGACAGCGATACCCATATCACCATAGATGATTGTGTGGCTGTGACACGCCACATTGAATCGGCATTCAGTCGTGAAACTGAGGATTATGACCTTACCGTCTCCTCGGCAGGCATCGATCAGCCTTATAGGTTGCTGAGACAATATGTCAAAAACATCGGACGCGAAGTCGAAGTCAGTCTGGCTGACGGATCAGTTTTCAAAGGGAAGCTTACCGCAGCCGATAAAGACAAAATCACGGTTTACAGAAAAACCAAAGTTAAAAAAGTTGAAACTGAAGAAACCCGGGAGATTCCCTTTAGCGAAATCAAACAGACAAAGGAGATCATCTCTTTCAAATAATCAAGTAAATCATCTGTTCTAAAGAACAATTCAAGAAAATGGAACATATCAATTTAGTCGAAACCTTCTCCGAATTCAAGGAGTTCAAAAACATCGACCGTGAAACCATGATGCGCATCATCGAAGATGTGTTCAGGCATATGCTCATCAAAAAATACGGCTCAGATGAGAACTTTAACGTGATTGTAAATATCGACAAGGGAGACCTTGAGATATGGCGCAATCGTGAAATTGTTGAGGACGGGGATATTGAAGATGAAAACAAACAGATTGCCTATTCCGAAGCCATCAAAATTGAACCGGACTTTGAAGTAGGCGAAGAAGTTTCGGAAGAGATCAGGCTGATGGATTTTGGCAGGCGGGAAATCCTTACCATCCGTCAGAACCTGATGTCGAAGATCCAGGAATACGAGAAAGACAACATCTTCAAAAAATACAAGGAGAAGATCGGCGAGATTATTACCGGAGAGGTTTATCAGGTATGGAAAAAAGAAATCCTGGTGCTCGACGATGAATACATTGAGCTTACACTCCCCCGTTCCGAGCAGATTCCTTCGGACTTTTACCGCAAGGGCGATACCATCCGCGCGGTGGTTTCGAAAGTGGATATGAGGAACAACACCCCGGTAATTGTCCTTTCGCGCACATCCCCGGCATTTCTCGAGCGGTTGTTCGAATCGGAAGTGCCTGAGGTGTATGACGGGCTGATCACCATCCGCAACATTGTCCGGGTTCCGGGCGAGCGTGCCAAAATCGCCGTTGAGAGTTACGACGACCGCATCGACCCTGTCGGTGCCTGCGTTGGGATGAAGGGATCCCGTATTCACGGGATCGTCAGGGAGTTGCGCAACGAGAATATCGACGTAATCAACTTCACCAACAATCCATCGCTTTACATTACCCGCGCCCTCAGCCCGGCCAAGATCTCCTCCATCAGCATCAACGAAGGAGAGAAGCGCGCCGATGTTTACATGAAGCCCGACCAGGTTTCCCTGGCCATCGGCAAAGGCGGCTACAATATCAAGCTGGCCAGCAGGCTTACCGGTTATGAGATTGATGTATACCGCGATTCTGATGTTGACAATGAAGATGTTGACCTTCAGGAATTCTCTGATGAAATCGATCAGTGGATCATCGATGAGCTGAAAGCCATCGGCTGTGACACTGCCCGCAGTGTACTCGACCTCAGCGTTGATGAGTTGGTAAACCGCACCGACCTTGAAGAAGAAACCATCAAAGAGGTGGTCAGAATACTGAGGGCAGAGTTTGAATAAGCCCTGAAATCGGTTAAAATCAGGAAAACACGGGAATTTACGGAACTCTCAGGACTTGAATAACATAATTAGCGTATTTTTACAGCATATCCGCAGCAGGAAGCGGAGCATAACAGCAAATCACAATATGTCAGAAGTAAGTAAGAGCACAAGACTTGGTAAGGCAGCGCAGGAGTTTAATGTGGGCATGAATACCATTGTCGAGTTCCTTCACAAAAAAGGAATCAAAATCGACAATAATGCCAACACCAAACTCACGCCCGAGGCTTACGCATTGCTGGTGAAGGAGTATCAGTCGGAGAAGACGGTTAAGGAAGTCTCAAAGAAGATTGAACTCGAATACACCCAGCACAAGACAATCTCCATTTCGGACAAGCGTCAGGCGGTAGAAGAAGAATTTGAGCCTGAAGTTACCCGCGAAGAACTTTTCATCCGCAACATGCCCCTGGAGCCTGAAAAAGTCAGCAAGCCACAGCCTGTGAAGGAGGAAAAACCTGTTGCACCGAAAAAAGAAGCTGTGCATGAGCCTGCGCCTGAAGTAAAAACTGAACCAGAACCGGTTGTTCCTGCCCAACCTGTTGTTTCGGAGACTGAAAAACCTGAAGAGAAGCATGTTACTGAAACACCCCCCGTTGAAATAACGAGAGAAACGACACCGGTACCTCCTTCAGAACCTGTTGAAGCGGTGCATAAACCGGAAGCAGCAGTGGAAACCCCGGCTGAAGAAATTCTGTCAGAACCGGCCGATCAGCAACCAGGACAACTGAAGGTACTTGGAAAAATGGATCTTGATTCCCTCCACAGGCCAGCTTCAAGAAAATCAAAAGATACCAGAAAGAAAGAAAAGCACCCTGAAGCCGCGCAGGATGTGGTTGAAGAAAAGCAAGCTGAAACTCCGGCTGCCGTAAGTCCAACACCTGCTGCTGAAGAACCCGTTGCCCAACCTGCTGCTGAAGTTGCTGAAATTCCCGCCGTTGAAGAAAAACCTGAAGTAATCGAAACCCCTCCCGTTGTGGAGCGCGAATCCAACTTCCTGAAAACTGAAGTCAGAAAGCTTGAAGGGCCAACCATCCTTGGCTCGATGAAGCTTCCCGAGCCACGCAAACCGGAACCCAAGAAACCGGTCGCTTCTTCATCCGACGACTCGATGAAGTCGAAAAAGAAAAAAAGGAAACGCATCAAAAAGGCAGGAGAAGATACGCCAGGAGCAGAAACCACAACCGGAAGCACACCAACGCCTTCAGGGCAAGGTGGCGGAGCGCCCAGGGGCAAGCCCTCACGCGACAGGAAGGGCGCGCGTCGTGATATCCCCAAAGCCGAGCTTTCACCCGAAGATATCCAAAAACAAATTAAGGAAACCCTTCAGCGACTCAGTTCTGGAGGGAAATCCAAAACTTCGAAACACCGCCGCGAGAAACGAAGCATTGCCAGCCAGATGATGGCTGAAGAAGCAATGAAACGCGAAGAGGACCTGAAAACAATCACCGTGGCAGAATTCGTTACAGCCAACGAACTCGCAAACCTGATGGATGTTCCGGTGACCCAGATTATTTCCACATGCCTCTCGCTGGGCCTGTTTGTTTCTATCAATCAGCGCCTGGATGCTGAAACCATTGTGGTGGTAGCCGATGAGTTTGGTTATACCGTAAAATTTGTTGGTGTTGAGGATGTTGAAGCTATGTCGGCAGTGGAAGAAGAAGATGCGCCTGAAGATCTGTTGCCCCGCGCACCCATTGTTACGGTTATGGGACATGTTGACCACGGGAAGACTTCGCTGCTCGACTATATCCGCCATACAAACGTGATTGCCGGAGAAGCCGGTGGAATCACCCAGCACATCGGTGCTTATGAAGTAAAACTCGAAGGCGGGAAAAAGATCACTTTCCTCGACACGCCCGGCCACGAAGCATTTACCGCCATGCGTGCCAGAGGAGCAAAAATCACTGATATCGTAATCATTGTGATTGCTGCCGACGATACCGTTATGCCTCAGACCGTTGAGGCCATCAACCATGCCCAGGCAGCCGGCGTTCCCATTGTATTTGCCATCAACAAAATTGATAAACCCAACGCCAACGCCGAAAAAATCAGGGAAGAACTTTCGAAGCGCAACATTCTGGTGGAAGACTGGGGCGGTAAATATCAGAGCCAGGAAATATCGGCTAAAAAAGGACTCAACGTTGACCTGTTGCTCGAAAAAGTATTGCTCGAAGCAGAAATGCTCGACCTGAAAGCCAATCCGTCAAGACTGGCCAGCGGCACCATACTTGAATCCTCCCTCGACAAAGGCCGCGGTTATGTGGCAAAAATTCTGGTTCAGACAGGCACCTTAAAGCAGGGCGACCTTGTAATGGCAGGAACTACCATCGGAAGGGTCAAAGCAATGTACAACGAGCGTAACCTGCCGATCAAAGAAGCCGGGCCAAGTACGCCTTTGCTGCTGCTCGGACTGAATGCCGCCCCCCAGGCCGGTGATACATTCAAGGTGATGACCGACGAAAGGGAAGCCAAGAATATTGTGGCCAAACGTCAGCAACTGCAGCGCGAACAGGGCATCCGTACACAAAAACACATTACCCTCGACGAAATCGGCCGCCGGATCGCCATTGGTGACTTTAAGGAACTTAACATCATTGTCAAAGGTGATGTTGACGGGTCGGTCGAAGCGCTCTCCGATTCATTGCTTAAACTCTCCACACAGGAAGTCCAGGTCAATATCATCCATAAATCGGTGGGTGCCATTACTGAAAGTGATGTACTGCTGGCTTCCGCATCGAATGCCGTAATCGTTGGTTTCCAGGTGCGTCCATCGCTGGGCGCCCGTAAACTGGCCGAACAGGAGCAGATCGACATCCGCACCTATTCCATTATCTACACCGCCATCAACGAAATCAAAGCGGCCATTGAGGGGATGCTCTCACCCGATATTGAAGAAAAAATCGTCTGCAATATCGAAGTCAGGGAAACCTTCAAAATCACCAAGGTTGGTACCGTGGCAGGATGTATGGTGCTCGACGGTAAAATCCACCGGAACACCAGGATCAGAATCATCCGCGACGGCATTGTGGTATATACCGGTAACCTCGGCTCACTCAAACGCTTTAAGGATGATGTGAAAGAGGTATCCGCCGGCTATGAATGCGGACTGAACATCGAAAACTTTAATGATATCAAGGTGAGGGACATCATTGAAGGTTACGAGGAAGTAGAAGTAAAACGTAAACTCTGATCCCGTTATCTGAAAGCAATCTTATAGTAAGGCAGTCCTGCGGGGCTGCCTTATTTTTTTCAACACTGACACAAAGGAGGACGTTGGGCCGGAATACTGCCGGCTTCAACTTCGCGGTTAATAAAAAGCCCCGTAATCGCGGGGCTCAATCAATTGGGTAAAAACAGCGTGAAAACTCAGGCCAATGACCGGGAACTGGTGACAGGCAGTTGATTTACCGGAAATGCGCATCTGAGGCATTCTGCGGAAGAAACTACCTGAACAGTTTGTCTTTCATTTCATAAAATTGTTTGTAGTTGGCTTCAACATCCTGCCAGTTCACAATTTTCCAGAAAGATTCAACATAATCGGCTCTTTTGTTCTGATACCTGAGATAATAGGCATGCTCCCACACATCAATTCCAAGAATCGGGAAGCCCCTGCGGGATTCAGTGTTCATCAGCGGATTGTCCTGATTGGCAGTGGAGCTGACAAACAATTCCCCCTTTTCGGGATCAATTGAAAGCCAGGCCCAGCCGGAACCGAACCTTGTTTTGGCTGCTTCATCAAATTTAGCCCTGAATGCCTCAAAACTGCCGAAATACTTGGTAATTGCTTCTGCCAGTTCTCCGCCAGGCTCACCGCCACCCTTGGGTGACAGGTTGTTCCAGTACAATACGTGGTTGAAGAAACCGCCGCCATTGTTCCGTACCGGAACCGGCAATTCCGACATCTTGCTGAAAATTTCGAAAATGCTCATGTTTTCCATTTCAGTGCCGGTAACCGCCTTGATAAAATTATTGTAGTAAGCGCGGTGATGACGGTCGTAATGAATTTCAACCGTCAGTTTATCTATAACAGGCTCAAGTGCATCCAAATCATAAGGAAGCCTGGGGAATGAAAGCTTTGCGGCTGGCAGCATCCACCCGCCGTATAGTTTCCCGGCTTTTTCAGGTTGCAGGGCAGTTACATCGGCTGCCGGTTTAACCGTGGTGCTGAGCGGAACAACCGCCGGTTTAGTCTGCGTCTGGGCTTTCTTTGCTTCTCCCTTTTTAGTGTCAGGCTGCTGGGCGAAGCTGCCTGAAGTGATCAGTAATGCAACGGTCAGCACGACAAATGAACTGATTAGATTTCTCATAATAATAAGGTTTTTGATTAAAATAAATGCCGGAAGGACAAACTTCCGGCATCTTATAAACAGTCAATCAGTGAAAAAGTCTTGTACTAAAGTGCTTTTTCGTAGTTTTCGCTTACTTTGTCCCAGTTCACCAGGCTCCAGAATGCATTGATATAATCGGGTCTGCGGTTCTGATACTTCAGATAATATGCATGTTCCCATACATCCAGGCCCATGATCGGTTGTCCGGGGCAATCGTGCACATCCATCAGCGGATTGTCCTGATTTGGCGAAGAGCAAACGCAAAGGCTTTTATCAGCTTTCAAGCTCAGCCAGGCCCAGCCACTGCCAAAACGGTTGGCGGCAGCATCGTTGAATTTTGTTTTAAATGCTTCAAACGAACCAAAATCCTTATTGATCGACTCAGCAAGTTTACCCCCGGGCAATCCGCCGCCTTTCGGACTCAGGATTTCCCAGAAAAGGTTGTGGTTGTAGAAACCGCCGCCATTGTTGCGAACGGCAGCCGGAGCTTTGCTGATGGAAGAAAATATCTCTTCCAGGCTCATGTTTTCCAGTTCAGTGCCCTGGATTGCAGCAATAAATTTATCGAAATAAGCCCTGTGGTGTTTGGTGTGATGGATTTCCATCGTCATCCTGTCAATGTGGGGCTCAAGTGCATCATAAGCATACGGCAGTGCCGGAAATTCAAATTTCATTCGTTTTCCTCCAGAAATATTTAAAAGTAAAAATGATTATTTAGATTTATTATAAATAACATCAAAAGGCGGAAATTTGTTCATCAATGAATGCCTGTCAATGGCTCAGCAGAGCCAGATAAATTATGATAACAGATTATAAATGATATTAAAATACACACTAATCAGCAGTCCGTAAAGCGGTTAAGCAAGGAGTGCCCGTATTCCGGACTCTGAAATCACGATATGGTCCTGAAGGAATAATCCGACGATGGGTACTGTAATCCAAGGTTCAGAACTCAACCGAAAGTTTCACATTCAGCTGCCTGGGCGTCAGATAATTGGGCACGCCATACTGCCGGTTGTTTACATCCTTTACCCAGATATAGGAAATGGTATTGTTCACCTGCAGCAGGTTCAGTACTTCGGCGCTGATCCATATATTGCGGATATGCCTGAGTAATCCTTTCCGGTTGATTTCATTGGGGCCGAAGCGGCCTGATTCACCGATGATCTGCTTCGAAAATCCGATATCCACCCTGCGGAAAGAGGGCATGCGTTGGGCATTCCGGGCGCGCGCAACACCCGGGGGGCTGTATGGCAGGCCTGTGCCGAAAAGCAGGTTGAGGTGCATCTTGTAGGTCGGGTTGCGGGGCAGGTAATCCTGAAAAAAGAGGGCGAAACTCAGGCGCTGATCGGTGGGGCGGGGCATAAAACCACGCTCGGTGGTAATGCTGTCAGCCACTGTGGCATCGCTGGTGTATCCCGGGATAATCCGTTCGCCGGCAGCATTGTAGTAATCGGTATAAAAGTCGCCCTCAATATCTTCGCGGGTCCGCATCAGCGAAAGACTGGCCCACGACTCCACCCCTTTTACAAACTCTCCGTTCACTTTAAAATCAATACCGGTGGCATATCCCATTGCGCTGTTGGTGGCAAAATACCTGATCCTGACATTGTCGACATCATACGGCACCAGGTTATCAAGGAATTTGTAATATGCTTCGGCTACAAACTTGAAAGGCCGCCCCCAGGCAATGAAATTCAGGTCGGATGCCGCCACAAAATGCAGGGAGGTTTGCGCCTTAAGGTCGCGGTTGATATTGCCTTTAATATCGCGAAGCTCACGGTAGAAAGGAGGCTGGTAATACAGTCCGGATGAGAAACGGAACAGGATATCGGTTTCCCAATAGGGCCTGAATGAAACCGCTCCCCTTGGACTGAAGAGCAACTGCTTATTCAGGTCCCAGTAACTGAAACGGGCTCCGGCATTCATCCCCCACTGGCCTTTTGCATTGTCAATCTCCCATGATTGCTGCACAAAACCAGAGAAGCGGCTGGATTCAAGATTGATTGTCGTCCTGAGAACATCCTGAAGTTCAATGTCAGCCTGGTTCCCGCTCATTCCGGGGGCTCCTCCGTTGTATGGCAGAGTAAATCCAGCCGAATCGTTCATGATCCACTCATTCAACCGGTCAGTCACCACCTCATGCTGCGCCTTCAGCCCCCACATTAGGGTTGAATGCGGCTTCAGCCAGGTACCGCGATGTTCCGCAGTGCTTACCGTGGCGTTCAGATAGTTCCTTGCATGATTCAGGTATGTGCCCACTCCCCTGGATTCAAGCGCCTGCCCGAATGTTTCGCTGCCCTGATCGGTTTCAAGTTCGCCAATCCAGTACTGGCCCATAATGTCGAATGTCTCGCTCTCGATGGTTTGAAATGCAGAAACGATAAACTTCAGGGAGATATCTTTCACAGGCCGGTAGGTTGTAGTGAAAGCACCCATGTAATTGACAAAACGGTCTGCTTCTTTGCCATCGAAATAAACGCGGAGCTGAAGCGCTTCGTTGATGGTTCCGAAACTCGTGGTCCGGTCGGACGGCTCCAGGTTATAGGCATTCCGGGCGTAGTTTCCGAGTAATGAAAACTCCAGTTTCGGATTTACCTCGAACATCAGCATTCCCTGCAGGTCGGTGAATGAAGGCTTGTAATCGCCCTTTGTTTCAAGCGACTTCAGGACATAAGCATTTGATTTCTGCCTGAAACCCATCAGATACATAAAGCGGCGGTCTTTGGAGGCCCCTTCAAGGTGGACGGAAGCCCCGAGCAAGCTGGCACTTACAGATCCGGAGGTTTCGGAAGGGCGTTTATACCGGATATCAAGCACCGAAGACATTTTATCGCCGTAGCGGCTCTCGAAACCGCCGGCAGAGAATAGAATGGAAGCCACAAGATCGGAGTTCAGGAAGCTCAGTCCTTCCTGCTGTCCCGATCTTACCAGGAAAGGTTTATAAATCTCCACATCATTCACATACACCAGGTTCTCGTCGTAATTCCCACCCCTGACCGAATATTGTGAACTCAGTTCATTGTTTGATGAAACGCCCGGCATAGTTTTGATCAGCGCTTCAATCCCCCCCGCTGTACTGGGGATCGTATTTGCCAGTTTCGGATCGATGGGGCTTAGACTGGTGGCCCTGATCTGCCGGTCTTCAACCACAAAATCGGGCAGTTGTGTGGCGGACTCTTTCAGTTTGCGGTTCAGTTCAATTCTTTTGCCTGCTTCTGCTTTTACTTTGAAGGATAAAGTAGCATAACCTATTGAGGATATAAACAGCGTAATTTCACGATTGGCAGGAATTTTCAGGCTGAATGTTCCGTCGGGTCTGGTAACAGCGCCTCCGGGAAATCCCTGAATATAAACATTGACAAGTGCGAGCGGCAGGTTTCTTTCATCGGTAATCTTCCCATGCACCTCTGCGTATTCCTGCGACTTGGCCGACAGATTGAGCAGCATTAAAGCAAATGCGAGACAATACCGCATGGTTCTTTTGAGTATCTTATATTGCATGGCAGTGTAGATGCATATCATTCTTTACGTTTAAAGTCCCCCCGCTTCCAGGCTTTGATAAATTCGGCCCATGCAAAGGGATTAAAGAGGGGAATCGGCTGCGCCTGACCGCGATAATATAGTTTACTTACCTGGTTATCCATATAGTTGCGGTAGTTCATGCTGCCATCCATCGGCATTGCCCTGGCCCGCTCACGCATCTCCATCTTGTCCAGGTTTTTTTGGGCAATGGTAAGGTCATCATCCGGTATCTTGTTCCAGACAAATGCCTGCTTGAACTGCTCAGGCGTAGGCCAGGGATATATAACGGTTTCTTTCAGCAAAATAGTATCATTGGTCATAATTTGCACTAGGGAATACCGGCTGGCTGAAAGGGTATCAGGAATATGATAACTGCCCTTTTTAAAACCAACGGCCGAGAACTGAATCACATCGCCCTTCCGGGCAACAAGTGAAAAAAATCCGTAAGGATCGCTGGTCGTGCCCCGGTGAGTCCCCTTTATCCTGATGTTGACAAAAGGCACCGCCCTGATGCTGTCGCCGGTAACCACCACCCCGGAAAACTGAACCAGATCGGACTCCTGCACCTGGGCAAGAAGGCCGGTCAAAGAAAAATAGCAGAAAATGGCTGTCAGGATAGTTCTCATGGTAACCGGCAAATATACTATTATTCCGCATGCGCTGCTCAGCCCGGTGTCCCTGTACATTGGATAAAAAAAAAGCTGTTGTCCATCAGACAACAGCACGGCTGTAATACATTCAGATAATCCCTGGGTTTAGCGGGCAAGGAAACCCTTTTCGCGTGCCTCTTTCAGGCAGGCAGTAATCCCCTTTTTGTTGATGTGGCGGATGCCGTCGGCGGAAACCTTCAGGGTGATCCAGCTATCTTCTTCGGGAATGTAAAACTTCTTCACCTGCAGGTTGGGATAAAACCTGCGTTTGGTCTTTATATTGGAGTGGGAAACTTTGTTTCCAACCATCATTCCTTTACCGGTAATTTCACAAATTCTTGACATGACTGACTTTATCTGAAGGTTTTTAATTTCGGTCTGCAAAGGACGTAATTTTTTTCAAATTATACAACATGTTTCCAAAAAAAAATCATCAACATTAAAAATCTGAAAATCATGATGAAAAACTCAGATAAAAAAGTGCTATAAACCTGATTCCCTTAATATTAAAAAGATTAAATCCAGAAATCCGGTCTCGTGGTTCATTATTACCGGTTTTTATGATGTCAAAATAAGCGAAACTCCCTGCTTTGAAACGATTTCCATGATCCTGCCGGAAGATCAGTCCGGTATCCATATCAGCTGAAAACAATTTTCAACTATCCCAGATCACCGCTGCAATGCGTTTTTTTCCATCCATTTTTATCTGCAGGGGTTTCCTGAACCTGACATGTTTGAAATGGGAGGTTCTTTGCACCAGTTCCTGCTGATCAAGAATGTCCCATCTGATGAACGAGCCTGAAAGCTCCTGCAGAATCGAAAAGTAACCGACATTCATGGAGGTGACATTGTGAAAAAAATGGGAACCAGAAGACGCATCAAGCGGATAGCCTTCCAGGCTGGTTTCCACGATCACCCCTGCCGAAGATATCTGGGGCCAGTTCACCGGAATGCCGATCCAGCGGTCGCGCGTCCCCCAACGACCCGGCCCGATCAGCAGGTATTTGCGGCCGGATTCACGAAATGCCTGATTGAGAGATTCCACCTCCTCAGCCATTTCAACCGTCCTGCGCTTGTCAAACACATTTGTGTCGATATAAATCACATCAGCAATGTCGCTGATCAACCCGTTTCCCATGCCCTTTTCAGAAACCATCAGCAATTTTTCCGGATCAATCTGATCAGGCTCGAAACTGTAGTCCTCCATACTTCCGATCAATGGTTTTATCTGCAACAGGTAAAAAGATGCTTTCATTTCCTTATCGCGGTTCAGATCAACGGCAAATTCAATTTCAACCGGCGCCCCCAAGGCTTCTTTTACCACATCGAGTACGGTTTCAATGGTTTTGGCAAGAGGGATATAATTGTACTTCAGAATGTTCGAAAAATTAATAATGCGGGGGCCGGGCTGTGTAAGACCGGGGACAATGCGGTGATTATCCACATCATAAACAGAGGCAAGGTGCCGGAGTGTTCCGTGGCGTTCGGCATCATCAAGGTCGGGCTTTGTTAAACCGGCGGTATCCCCTTCCATCAGGTTGATCTCCTTCTTCGAAAGATCCACGGCATAAAAGTCTATCTGCGAATTTTTATACTGATCAGCAGGGGTATTGATTTCTGTGGTAGGATACTTTGGAGAAAAACGGTAGGCTTTTCCGCCTTCCACTACCTGCTTTCCAAGCCCGAGCGCTGCCACGGCAAATCCTTCTTCAGGCTTCATGTGGGCAAAGGGATAATAGTTGTACGACTGTGCTACACCGCTGATATGCGGATAATAACAGTCCTCAAACCGGTTGCCGACGACTTCCTGAATGACAACCGCCATTTTCTCCTCTTCCAGCTTGTAGTTAATGGCTTCGATGTACCCCCTGGCTACCTTCGAATATACCGAGGCATATACCAGTTTGATGGCATCCATGGCTTGCTTCAGCCGGATATTGAAGTCCGGATCGTTATTGGGCAGCAGGTAGGTCTCAAAAATACCCGCGAAGGGTTGCATCAGGGAGTCTTCGAACAGGCCTGACGACCGGATGGCAATCGGATTGGTGATATACTTCAGCAGAATGCGCAGCCGTTTGATCAGGGTTTCAGTCAGTGAAGCTTCTACAAAAATCCTTTTGACCTGTTCATAATCAAGGCCATTCATCACTTTGTCGTGCAATTTGTTACGGTCAATAAAGTACTCAAACTCATCCGTCCCGATAATGGAGGTCTTGGGGGTACGGATATTTATATTCGGTAATAATTGCTCGAAATCGTAATTATTGATCAGGGTATTGATAAATGCCAAACCACGGCCTTTGCCCCCCAAAGAACCGGAGCTGAGGCTCACCACATTGCTTTCGTCAAGCAGGGCAGACTCTTCGAAGGGGATAACTTTCCCCTTATTCTGCTCATTCCTGAACTGCTGAATTACCCTGATCAGGTAAGCCCGCAATTGTGCCGGACTTTCAAAATCGCTGACCTTGGCAGGATTGATAATTTTTGCTACCTGAATTTCGCCCCTGGCCATCAGCCACAAAGAGAAATGATCCTTGCGCGCGTGGTAAATCAGCGATTCTTCAGGAATAATTCTTAGGTAAGACTCGAACTCCCGCAGCGACCGTGCAATGGCGATCTGAGCCCCTTCCTTGTCGCGATAAATGAAGTTTCCGAATCCGAGATAATGGGTGATAAAACTTTTAAAATCCTGCACCAGGGTTTCGGAATTCTTATCGATAAAAGTGGTTTTCAACTCGTAGGCAAACTTTGCATTTTCGATATTGTGCGACTGGATAATTACAGGCAATTCCTTTACCACTCCCCGGGCATACTTCACAAGGTCGAAACCGGCCATTTCATCAGCCCTTCCATTTTTCGGGTATTTTACATCTGTGATCAGGCACAGCATAAAATCCTTGTATCTGTCAATGACTTCCTTGGCTTCTTCGTAAGTGGATGCCAGCAGAAGTTTGGGACGCGCCCGCATGCGCAGCACTTTGTAAAGTTCGTCTGTACTCACATCTTCAATGATCCGCCTGGTTTGTTCCAGCACAATACTATACAACAGGGGCAGATAACGCGAGTAATACTGAGGAGAGTCCTCCACCAGCAGCAGTACCCTTACCAGACCTACCTTGGTATCATTCTCCACATTGATCTTATCCTCAATCAGTTTGATCATGGCGAAAAACACCTTGGATTCCCCGTTCCATACAAAAATGCGGTCAACAAAGCGCATCATCGGTTGCTCTGTGTAATAGGAAAGATCGTTGTTATTATTAAGCAACAGGAAAATGGGTATGTAGGGAAACTCTTCCTTAACTTTTTCGGCAAGCAGCAGGGGTTGCTTTTTCTCAACACCTACCATAAAAATAATCAGGTCGAAATGCTTGGACTGCAACTGAACGAAGACCTCTTCTTCACTCGAGACCCCGGTAATCCTGGGCATTGAGGTAAGATTCAGCTGATGGTATTCCCCAAGCACATGCTCTGAAAACCTTCCTTCTTTTTCGATGCTGTAAGCGTCATACAGATTGGCCACAAGCAGGATTTCCTTCACTTTAAATGGCATCAGGTCATGATAGACATCCCGGTCGTAATTGCTTTTATTCAGGAACTTCTGCAACAACTGCCTGCTGGTAACCTGGGGGATTTTTTTATCCTCCGCTGCCTGGGCGATTTTTTGTTGCACCAGGGTATGGCGCAGCAGCATTTTTGCCTCCTGGCTGTTCAGGTATCCGGTGATCATATTTGCCAGGTTCCCGATCAGATGCCGCTCTTCAATCAGAAAAGGTCCTTCGTCGGCCTCAACAAATTCGCGGGTGTAGAAAACCTCTATACTTCCCTTTTTCCCGTTGATGGACTCAAACTGCTGCCGCTGCACCCAGATGCTCTCCCTGAACCCGACAGATCTGTATTCCCTGCCATCAAAGATAATTCTGACGACCGTGTAAGCGGGATACTGCCAGGCATCCGGAAAAATCATGGCAAGTTGCTGAAGCGTCTCCTCAACAGGCTTCCCCTCTTTAAGTATCCGGGTAGTCTGATTGATGGCTGCCAGTTCTTTCAAGCGCTCACGGCGCTCATACATCAGCTTCTGTATATCGGGATTTTGCCCGGGAATGTCAGTCATAACCTCAAAATTGCGATGCACTAAATTAAGCATTTCAGATACAAACCAGCCATGTTTTATCAAAAATGGCAGACAGATCCATCCCGGAACTTGAAAATTCATCAGAAAATTATAATTTCGTGGCATTAAAGCAGCAACAGCAGTGAATAAAATTGAAGTCATACTTGTTGACGATCATCGTATCATGTGTGAAGGGCTGAAATCCATGCTCAGCGATTCGCACGAAATCACCGTGATGGGCTGCGTAAGAAACCTCTCGGAACTGCTGATCAAGCTCAGAATCCTTCCAATACACGTAATTCTGCTGAGTTGCTACGAGCCGGGCGACCATGATATTGAAATGATCCGCATCATACAGCGGGAACATCCCCAGATTAAAATCCTTATCCTTGCCATGACCGCCCAGGAAAGTTTCATCCTCAGGACCCTGAAAGCAGGGGCCAAAGGATTTCTGAGCAAGGACGCCGACCGCAATGAACTGATAGAATCCATTCTTACCATTCGCAACGGTTACGATTATTACAGCAAGTCCATCTCCGAGATTATCCTCAAACGGTACCTGAACCAGCCGGGCAACAGCAGCGCCCAGCGCAATCAGCCGTCCGGCGTCCTGAGCGACCGCGAAATGGAAGTGCTGAAACTATACGCCGAAAGCTATACCAATCAGGAAATCGCCGACAAGCTGTTTGTAAGTATCCGGACTGTGGAGTCGCATAAAAACAATATCATGCGCAAGATCAACCTCAAAACCACGGTAGATATGGTAAAATTTGCCATCCGTAACAATCTGATTGAAATCTGAGACATTTCCGGCTTGCCCTCAGCTTGCTTTAAGAGGCAGATTTCCTGTCCCGGCCCAGCTACATATCCTCAGATGGCCAACAGACCTTTGAACCGGGTATTGCATGCTGATATCCGTAAATTACCCACCATCTTTGCGTAAATTACTGAATTTCGGCACAATCACCGAGAAATCAGCCCAAACACTTGCTTTCATTCAATTTACTTTCTTTAATATTGACCCGTTAATTCACTTCAACTTTTCAAAAAAAACTATTTACTATGGCTAATGTATTCGATCAGATGGTCAATGATTTTATGGCTAAAATCATTGCCAAAAACCCCGGCGAAGTAGAGTTTCACCAGGCAGTACATGAAGTAGCGGAGTCACTTATTCCTTACATTGAGGAAAACCCCAAGTACAAGGTTGCCAAAATTCTTGAAAGGATTGCAGAACCCGAAAGGGTCATTATTTTCAGGGTTCCCTGGCTCGATGACAAAGGCGAAGTTCAGGTAAACCGTGGCTTCCGGATCGAAATGAACAGTGCCATCGGCCCCTACAAGGGTGGTTTGCGTTTCCATCCCACGGTAAACCTTGGTATTTTGAAATTTCTTGCTTTCGAGCAGGTATTTAAAAACAGCCTTACCACGTTGCCTATGGGCGGCGGCAAGGGCGGAAGTGATTTCGATCCTAAAGGTAAATCTGACAATGAAGTCATGAAGTTTACCCAGAGTTTTATGACTGAGTTATTCCGCCACATCGGCCCTGACACCGATGTACCAGCCGGTGATATCGGCGTGGGAGGCCGTGAAATCGGATTCCTGTTTGGCCAATACAAGCGGTTGCGCAACGAATTTACCGGTGTGCTTACCGGCAAGGGCCGCGAATGGGGCGGCAGCCTGATCAGGCCCGAAGCCACGGGGTACGGCTGTACCTATTTTGCCGAAGAGATGCTTAAAACCAGAAATGACAGCCTGAAAGGGAAAACAGTGCTCGTTTCCGGATCGGGAAATGTCGCGCAATTCGCGGTGCAGAAAGTGACCCAGCTGGGTGGAAAAGTGGTCACACTCTCCGATTCATCAGGTTTCATTCATGACCCCAAGGGCATTGATGCCGAAAAGCTTGCTTACCTGATGAACCTGAAGAATGTGAAACGGGGACGGATCAAGGAATATGCCGATAAATACGGTTGTGAATATTATGAAGGTAAACGGCCCTGGGGCATCAAGTGTGATGTAGCCCTGCCCTGCGCCACGCAGAATGAGGTAAACGTAGAGGATGCCAAAGCATTGGTTGCCAACGGGTGTTTTGTTGTTTCGGAAGGAGCCAATATGCCTTCGACTCCGGAAGCAGTGGAAGTATTTCTTAAACATAAAATTCTCTATGGCCCCGGTAAAGCCGCGAATGCCGGTGGGGTTGCCGTTTCAGGCCTTGAAATGACCCAGAACTCCATGCGACTCTCCTGGTCGCGCGAAGAAGTGGATGCCAAGCTGCACCAGATTATGTGCGATATTCATGAAACCTGTGTAAAATTCGGAAAAGATGCTGACGGTTATATCAACTATGTGAACGGCGCCAATATCGGCGGGTTCGTTAAAGTTGCCGATGCCATGCTTGCCCAGGGACTCGTGTAAACCTCAGCTTTTTGTAACAGTGCGGAGGCTCCGGCTCAGGCCGGAGCCTCTCTTTTTTCAGCCGGTCCCGGAAACCTGCCCTGCGCCGTCAGCTTTCAGCTTTTGCAGATAATTAAAGGCATATTGCTTTAAGTCAGGAAAAAACAGGTTAAAACGCTCCCGGTAAAATCCATAGTTATCCTGCAGTTCACCCGCCGCGTTTTCCAGGTTCGACCTGAAAACCGTACGTCGGGCCATACCGTTGAGCGCATGGTTCAGCCCTTCAATTTCACGGTAATGCAGCAACCAGTTGTGCTGCATCATAAAAGGAAGCATTGTGCGCGTCCTGGCCGGCAGAATTACAAAAGAACCCATCAACACCCTGTACATCCTGACGGTAAACACCTCCAGGGGCTCAGCCGACCAGGCCGGCCATCCGGAAGCCAGAAAATGGTCAAAAAACATATCCAGGGCGACTCCGGCATATTTCCTGAAGCCCGGCCGGAGGTGCTCCAAGGTATCCTTTACAACAAGGTGTGTATCGGTATAGGTATCTATCGCCCGGTGCAGCCTGATTCCGTCCTGAATGCCGGCCCGGTAACGGTCCATCTTCCTGCCTTTCACATGATCGGCGATAAAATTACCGATGATGATGTCAGGATCATTGTCCGAAAGATACAGGTGTGCCAGGAAGTTCATGCGATCAGATTTCAGGATTCAAAGTTAGCCGATTTGTCCGTACATTCTACATCCGCACTATATTATACTGATTTTGCGTGCTTTATGTCAGCAGGGTATTCATTAAATGATGTGCTGATTATTAGCCATCCCGATCGCCATCGGGACTCCATAACCCGGAACAGCACAAAAATATTTAATAAGAAGACAGTTATCCCCAATGTCGTCCGGTCGAATTAGGAGATTCTGCTCCCGCAAAATGCGGGATCAGAATGATTTTGACTTGCTTGGGTTTGAGGGGAAGGGGGCTTTGTGGCGAATTCTATCTTCATCTTATCCGGAAAAAGGTGATTTAAAATATAGCTGCATCTACAATCAGCATCCGGTTTTTCAGGTTCTCAGAATAAGAGGAAAGAATTGTGTATTTCTGTGTTTTTGAGATTTTGTGGCAAATATCTTAAGGCAAATTGCGAAGTTAATGCCAGCACGTAAAAAAAGGAATTGCCATGTTAAAAGCCATTTGCCGAAGACAGAAGCAGTTTTCATGAACAATTTAATCAGAATCCGCCCAATACGGGCATCTCCGCTGCCGGATGGCCGGAACGGTTGACCTGCCAATGAAAATACCTGATCGTCCCTATTATTTAAAACAATTCCAGATAATTTTACCTGAACGGCATGTTATCAATTTTTTATAGTTTTGCCCCGTAGAGATTCCTCTGATTTTTTCAGTTGAAAAAAAAACAAAACCTTAAATATATTATGCAGAAGTTATTATTACTGGGAGACGAGGCCATTGCACAAGGTGCCATCGATGCCGGCCTGTCAGGGATTTATGCCTATCCCGGAACCCCTTCCACCGAGATCACCGAGTATGTGATGCACTCGAAGGAAGCAAAATCAGGCAAAGTGGTTGCTTCGTGGGGAGCCAATGAAAAAACCGCCATGGAAGCGGCCCTGGGCATGTCTTACGCCGGGAAACGCGCCATGGTATGCATGAAGCACGTGGGATTGAATGTTGCAGCCGACGCTTTTGTAAATTCGGCCATCACGGGCGCCAACGGCGGATTGATTGTTGTCGCGGCCGATGACCCCTCCATGCATTCATCGCAGAATGAACAGGATTCCCGGTTTTACGGCAAGTTTGCCCTGATTCCCATCCTTGAACCCGGCAATCAGCAGGAAGCCTACGATATGGTTCATTATGGCTTTGACCTGAGTGAAAAAAACGGTATCCCGGTTATGCTGCGCATCACCACGCGGCTGGCCCATTCCCGCTCAGGAGTTGCCTTAAAGGAAAGCAGGACACAAAATGAGATCAGGCTCCCTGAAAACCTGAGACAGTTTATTCTTTTGCCGGCCAATGCCCGCCGCCAATATAAACATCTGCTCACAAACCAGGCGGCATTTATCTCAGCTTCCGAAACATCGCCATTCAACAAACTGACAGACCACAAGGACAAGAGCATTGGCATCATCGCCTGCGGCCTTGCCTATAACTATCTGGTTGAAAACTTCGCGGGGCATGAGGTCCCGCATCCTGTGCTGCGCATCGGCCAGTATCCGCTACCTGAAAAGATGGTCAGGGATTTATATGACAGCTGCGACAGCCTGCTGGTGCTCGAGGACGGCTATCCGATAGCAGAAGAGCTGATCCGTGGTTTTATGAACAACGGCAAACCCGTGAAGGGCCGCCTTGACGGCACCGTACCCCGCGACGGGGAGCTCAACCCCAATATTGTGGCCCGTGCGCTGGGCCTTGCCGATACCAGGGGAAGGGATATCCCGGCCATCGTAAGCAGCCGGCCGCCGTCACTCTGTAAGGGATGCCCGCATATATACAGCTACAATGCCCTCAACGAAGCCCTTGCCAGTCTGAGCAAAGGCAGGGTATTCTCGGACATCGGCTGCTATACCCTCGGCGCCCTTGAACCCTTTGATGCCATCAATTCCTGCGTGGATATGGGCGCATCCATTACCATGGCAAAAGGCGCTGCCGATGCCGGTCTCGTTCCCGCCGTGGCTGTTATCGGGGATTCAACCTTTACCCATTCGGGCATGACCGGACTGCTCGACGCGGTGATCAGTAAATCGCCCATCACCGTGATGATCCTCGACAACGCTACCACAGCCATGACAGGAGGTCAAAACTCAGCCGCTGTTGGTAAAATTGAAGACATCTGCCTTGCCATTGGTGTGGAGAAAGAGCACATCAGGATCCTCAACCCTTTACAGAAACACCATGAGGAAAACCTCAGGATTATGATGGAAGAGATTGCCTATCCGGGCGTTTCGGTCGTGATCCCCCGCAGGGAATGTATTCAGACGGCTGCCAGACGGCTCAGGGAAGAAAAGAAAAAACAGGAAACAAGCAAAGCACAGGCATAACCATGAAAAAAGACATTATACTCGCCGGCGTCGGCGGACAGGGAATTTTATCGATTGCAGCCACCATAGGAACCGCAGCGCTCAGCACGGGATTGTTCCTCAAACAGGCTGAGGTACATGGGATGAGTCAGCGTGGCGGAGATGTGCAGTCGAACCTCCGGATCTCGGACAGGGAAATCGCTTCCGATCTGATCCCGCAGGGCAAAGCCGATATGATTATTTCCGTTGAGCCCATGGAATCGCTCCGTTATCTGCCCATGCTTTCGCCTGAAGGCTGGCTGGTGACCAACACCAAACCCTATATCAACATCCGGAATTACCCGGAAATGGATAAACTGATGGCAGAAATTGAAGCCCAGCCCCGCCATATCGCGCTGGATGCCGATGAAATCGCCAGGCAGATGGGATCCCCGAAATCGGCCAATATGGTCATCCTCGGCGCTGCCTCCCCATTCCTGGATATTGAATACGCATCGTTACAGGATGCGATACGTTCGTTATTCCGTAAAAAAGGGGAAGACGTGATACAGGTTAACCTCGACGCCCTGGAAGCAGGACGCGGGTTCACCACAGACAAACTTAACAACAGGGCCTGAAACACGATTAGCAGGATTAGGAAAGTTGCGCCGGGCGGGCAGAACCACCTGAAATCCCCAAATATCTTTTAGAGCGCCCGTCGCCCATTAACCTGAAAACCAACATACCTGAGGCAGACGCCTTCGTGAAGCCTCCCGCAAATGATGAAAATTCCAAATAAATTTTGGTTTTTCATTGTTTTTCATGTTGAATAATTATTAGTTTTGCAATTGAAAGAAGAAAATTTTGTTTCACCCTAAAAAATAATGCTTATGAAAAAACTGCTACTTATTGCGACTGCTGTTTGCATCAGTGCCGGCCTGTTTGCTCAGAAAAGCCCGGTAAAAGTTAAATCTGACGTTCCGTCAGTTTCTTATCAGGTTAAAAACATTGATGAAGAAAGCATCGTAAAAACTCCTTCCGTGGTTACTGCCATCACCAGGCCTGCCGTTAAAGGCACTGCTGACATCTCTATTGTTGATCTTGGAGGTTCTGCTAACGCATTCGGCCTTTACAATGGTGGCCGTACCGCGCTTTGGGCAGACCCGATTACCAACTCAGTAGCCTTCTTCCACCGTATGCTGATCCCCCCCGGATCGGGTTATGGTGCGTATGATATCTCAAAAGACGGTGGAAATACCTGGACCAACAATATCCAGATTTACAACCCGACCATTGCTCCCGGCGCCAATGCACGGTATCCCCAGGGTGTAATTTACAACCCTGCAGGAAACACCAACCCCAATGATGCGTATGTTTCCGCTTTCTTCCCTCTGCTCGACGGAAGTAACGGTACTGCCGGCAGCTGGGGCGGCTATGGCGGAACAACCACCAAAATTGACGGATCAGCCACATCTCAGATCAGCTGGCCTTCAGTTCCTCCGATCAGGCAGAATGTTCCGGACGCAATGACCATCAACCCGGTTACCGGCGACATCTTTGTTGTTGATCCTTCTCTCATCGGTGGACTTGGCAACCAGTATGTTGACACCCTTATTATTACCAGGGGCGTTTTCAATGCTGAAACTGCTGTGTTTGAATATGAGCAGTCAAGGTTCTACGCACCGGTTGTGGCTTATGGTACTTCCATTGCTGACTCCAGGATTGCTTTCGCACCCGACGGAATGACCGGATATATCCTTACCCTGAGTGACAACGGACAAGACCCGTTTATCACAGGTGCCGCTTTCTATCCCATTCTTTACAAAACTACTGATGGTGGTTTAACCTGGGACGAAAATCCTATCACTGTACCCCTGGGTGGTCCTGACGGAATCCCCGGCATTGTAAACGACCTGCTGACCGACGACCAGATTGCCGAGCTTTTCGAGGCTCCGGTACCTGCACGCGATGAGATTGGTTATACAACCGCTTTCACCAGTGACCTCGTTGTTGATATGTATGGCAACCCGGTTATTTCCGTAGTTGTGGGTGTTGCAGCTTCAACTGCTTACTCAATTGTTTCAGCCAGCGGATTCTTCGCTTCCTATAACATCTTCTCACAGGATGGCGGCGAAACATGGCTCGGACAGAAACTGGGCACCAACCTGAAAACCTTCCGCGGCGAGTGGGGTGATGTTTCTGAAGACAACCGCTCACAGGCTACCGTTACCTATGACGGAAGCAAGGTGTTCTTCTCATGGCTGGATACCGACTTTGAAGGACAGACTGACAACCTCCAGCCGGATATTTTCTGCGTTGGCTGGGATCCCCAGGAAAACAAATACACCCCGGTTGTTAATGTAACCTTCCTCTCCGATGCATGGCTGCAGGCCTATATGGGAACCGCTTCATACTATGCATTTGTTGACGGCGACAACTACATCGTTCCTTTCGCTTATCAGGATATGGATCCGACCGATCCCGGACTTCCTGTACAGTACAAGTACATCAAGGACTTCATGTTCAATAATTCTGAATTCGTTAATCCTGGTGTAAGCAAAATTGAAAACACCGTTGCCGGTGTTTCTCAGAACTTCCCGAATCCTTTCAGCGGCGTTTCACAGGTTGAAGTAAGCCTGGCAAAATCAGCCAAAGTAAGCCTCGAAGTTTACAACATCGTTGGACAGAAAGTTTATGAAATTCCCGCCCGCAACCTTGGCGAAGGAACCCATACTTTCCAGATCAACGCTGCCAGCCTGAAGTCGGGTATCTATACCTACTCAGTAATTGCCAACGGCGAGCGCACTACCCGCAAAATGATGGTTAAGTAAGCTTACCATATAATCCTTTAAAAGGCTGCACCGGGGTGCAGCCTTTTTTTTACCCAAGTTGGCGCGAACGTCCATTTTCGCTACAGAGTTAAGAAGACCTAACAAGTTGGAAGAAAACTTGTTAGGTCAGGTTATTGTTGGTGCGGACGTCCATTTTCGCTGCAGAGTTAAGAAGACCTAACAAGTTGGAAGAAAACTTGTTAGGTCAGGTTATTGTTGGTGCGGACGTCCATTTTCGCTGCAGAGTTAAGAAGACCTAACAAGTTGGAAGAAAACTTGTTAGGTCAGGTTATTGTTGGCGCGGACGTCCACGGCCGTGCATTCAAAACCACGCATGGGGAGTGAGATCTCAGATTTTGATGTTGATGTTGCAGTTGCTTGCGGCTTATTCACACCGGACAGGTTAAAAAAAACCTGTTGGCGCGAACGTCCATTTTCGCTGCAGAGTTAAGAAGACCTAACAAGTTGGAAGAAAACTTGT
>VSSQ01000190.1_pt1 | contig 78013 bp, 75 predicted proteins | sample 4763081 | NCBI WGS metagenome assembly VSSQ01 (sample SAMN12137344, study PRJNA551015) | bioreactor metagenome | isolation source: SDC9 anaerobic chlorinated ethene degrading culture | place: USA: Knoxville, Tennesee | collected 2015-01-01
GCCCAGCCACAAGCCATCCCGTTCAGTGCGTCACGGCCATATGCGATTCCCCTGCCATAGACCTCGGAGGTCGAGCTTTGCAGGATGCGCGCCCCCTTCTCCTCGGCGATGTCGAGCAGGTTCAGCGCGCCGAGAACCGAGGTCTTGAACGTGTGCAGCGGATCGGCCTGGTATTTCGGCGGCGAGGCCGGGCAGGCCAGGTTGTAGATCCGGTCGACCGGCCCGCTGACGGTGAACGGCACGATCACGTCATGCTGGACCCAGCAGAACCGCGGATGGCTGATCAGCGTGCCGATGTTCTCGAACCGCCCGGTCGAGAGATTGTCGACACAGATCACCCTGTCCCCCTGATCGAGCAACCTTCGGATCAGGTTGGAGCCGATGAAACCGGCCCCGCCCGCCACCAGAACTGTCCGTCCACTCCGCCCGGAGGGCTTGTCGCCCCGAGGGTCGAAGCGGATCGGAAATGCCTTGCGCTTCGTCATGATAATATCCCCCCTTTTATCCCTAAAAGCGTTTCCTTCGCGCCTTTTCGGTAACTCCGGTGAACATCTGGTTACCGGAGCTAGGGCCTATTATATACTTTTTAATCTTTCTATTGTTGAGCCATATCAACTTTTGCATGTGTAAAAATCGTGCACACACAAAACCTTAGATTGCATTTTTTGATATTGGCGCACGCAAGGCGAGAGCACTCGCCTATTTTTCCGACAATGCTGCGTTAACACATTCAGCCGGCAGGTCAAGGTCGATCGCGACGCCGCCCTTGCGCCAGAGTCGGAAGTCCTCGCCGTCCATCTTGCCGGCATTTGCGGTGAGCAGACGGAATCGGTTGGCGAAGTAGGTGGTCGCCCCGACCGTCACCTTGCGGATCACCAGGTCGGTGTCGCCGGTCTTGTCTGCCCCCGCCCAGCCGTCGTTCAGGAACCAGATATCGAGGCGGCGCGCGCAGGCGCCGGCGGCCAGCGGCAGCCGCACCTCGGTCATCGCCGCCGAGATCGCCGCAGCGCTTGCGACGGCGTGGGTGGTATCGGCCGCCGTCGGCACCTCGAAGCCGCCGACGTCCTTGCCGTCCAGCATCACCCAGCCCTTCGGCGGAGCGTCGAAGCGCGTGCCCGAGACGGTCAGCACCACCTCGGTCGGCAGCGCGGCGGGCGCCGCCGGCTTCTTCCCCGACAGCACCGCGGCAAGATGGGCGTCATGGACCGAGACGGCAGCCGCAAGCGTCGCCTGCGCGGCGCCGGCCGCCTCGGGGTCCTCGCCCGCCCTGTCCGCCGCCTCGAGCGGATCGGCGGACAGATCGAAGAGCCGCTTCTCGCCGGTACTGGCGTTGTAGATGTACTTGCGCGCGCCCTCGCGGAAACCGAGCTGGAACCCGTTCCACGGCGCGAAGAACATCACCCCATCGGGGCGCGCGGGCGCAAAGACCGAATGCCCCTCCCATTGCCAGGGCCGGGGCAGGCCAAGCAGATCGGCCACCGTCGGCGCGACATCGGTGATGCCGACGATCAGGTCGCTGCGGCTGCCGGAGAAGAGCTGCGGGTTGATGAAGGCGAAGGGAATGTGGACATTTTCCTCGAACAGCCCCGAGGCATGGACATAGGTGCCATGCTCGCCAAAGGCCTCGCCGTGATCGCCGAGCACGACGACCAGCGTCTGGTCGGCAAGCCCCGTCGCACGCAGGTGATCCATCAGCCGCCCGAAGGCACTGTCGCCCACCCGCAGTGCGTTCAGATAGCGGTTCAGGTCCGGATCGTCGGAATAGGGCTGCAGATCCGGGCCGGGGAAATAGGGGTGATGCGTCATCCCGGTGCGGAAGGTGACGAAGAAGGGCTGCTCCGGTGCGGCGTCGATCCACGCGTTGATCCGGTCGGCCGTGCACAGATCCGACGAGGTGTTCAGGAAGCGGTCGGTGACGCTCTGCACCTCGAACACGCCCTGATCGCAGGTCCAGTCGCGATAATCCACGACATGCTCGAAGCCCATCTCGGTGACGAAACCGCCGGTGTTCTGGAACCGGTTGTCCGAGGAGTTGAAGAAAGCGGTGCGCGCGCCCGCCTTCTGCATCTCGCGCGCGAGGCTTGGAAAGCCCGCCAGCACCCCGGTCTCGGTCATCGAGGTGGTCGAAAGCTCGGGGATCAGCCCGGCAAGCGCGGAGACGAGGAAATAGTTCGAGGCCGGCACATGCGCATAGGCGCGGTCGAAGGCCAGCGCATGCGCCAGCTCGGCCTTGAGGTGCGGGGTGACGGGCACCGTGCCCTCCCAGCCCTCGGCACGGCGCGCGGGCGTCGATTCATAGGCATAGAGCAGGACGTTGCGGATCCGCTTCGGCGGATCGGCCGGACGCGGCAGGCCGGGCACGGTGGCAAAGGCGCTGCGTGCGTCGCCGGGCCCGAGTGCGGCAACCGCCGCGTCGCCTTCGCTGCCGCCGATCGAGCGCAGAAAGGCCCAGGCCGGGTTCACCAGCCGCGCCCGCGCGACGCCGGTGGGCGCGGTGTCAAGCGCCGCACCCGAGACGATGCCGAGCCCGAAGAGGCCGAGCAGCAGCGCCGCCCCCGGCGCGCGCCAGCCGGCGAGCCCCCGCGCCCCCAGCACCAGCGCCGCGACCAGCGCCGCCACGCCGAAGAAGGCGAGCGGCGAGACCAGATGCCAGATGCTGTCGAAGATCACGTCGGTATGGGCAATGTCGGAATAGGCGACCCAGTCCATCGTCACCGGCGCGCCCAGCATGTCGAGGGCGACGAGATTGCCGATCCCCCACAGCATCAGGAGGCTCGCGAGCACGCCGTAAAGCGCCGAGGCGGCACGCCCCGCCCGCGTCCCCTCGCCGCGCAGCACGGTGATCGTGGCATAGGTCAGCGCCAGCAGGATGAGCCAGTCCTGCCAGATGCCGCGCAACACCAGCTCGGCCCCGGCCCCGACCGGAAGCCCCGCGAGGTCGCCGCGCAAGGCCACGATCCGCACCCCCAGAAGCACCAGCCCCAGAAGTGCCCCGGTCCACAGCACGCGCGCCGAGCGAACCTCGTTCGGAACGCGCGCGCCCAGCGGTTTCTCGTCCAAGATGGGCCTCCCCCTTCGGCCTACCGGGCCGCGAAAACAGCCCCGAGCACATCGGGACGCATCACGCTGTCATTGCAGGGCGGATCGTCCGGCAACCGGCTGCAGGCCCGGTACAACGCCTTGAGCGTCTGCCGCCCGGCAATGCCGTCGAGGGCGCCGCGATAGAGCCCCTCGCCCGCAAGCTTCTTCTGCAGCAGATAGATGGTCGCGTTCGGATTGGCCTTGTAGAGGTCCCGGCCGAAATCTTTCGTCGCAAGCTCGGGCCGGCTCGCCACCTGCGTGGCCAGCTTCGCCCAGGCCGCGGGCGCGCGGGCGCGCGCCGCCGCGATCGTCTCGCCAAGCCGCCAACTGTCGTCGGGCCCGATCGTTGCGCCGTATTCCGCCAGCGCCGCATCGGCATCGTCGAGATGGCGGTGCACGTTCATCCGGTTGCCGTCGCGCAACAGCCCCACGAGGAAGCGCGCCGCCGTGCCATTGCCGGCATCCGCTGCCGTCTGCAACCGCTCGATCGTCTTCGGCCCGCTCGCGATCATCGAGATGCCCCACATCTGCCGGGTGGCGTCGAGCACCTCGATCCGCTCGTTGCCCGCCGCCCGCGCCCGCTCGGCAAAGCCCGCGAATTTCGCGCGCGAGGCCGAGCCGCCGCCGAGATAGCCGTACATCGCCCCCTCGGCGAGAACCGCCCAGGCCTCGCCATCGCCCATCTCGCCGGCGCGGCGCAGAAGCGCCTCGGCACCCGCGGCATCGCGCTGGCTCCACATCAGCATCTCGCCGACCTGACGCAGCGCCTTGGGCTTGCCCTGCGCCGCCGCAGCCTCGGCCAGATCGCGCGCCTTCGCGGCATCCTTCGGCAGGCCGATGCCATACAGATAAAGGCCCGAGAGCGCGGTCTGCGCGCGCGCGTCGCCGGCGGTCCCCCCCTCCTCAAGCAGCGCCTTGCCGGCGGCAACGTCGCGCGGCAGGACCCAGCCGCCGACGAGTTGCTCGCCCAGAAGCGCGCGCGCCTCGCCATCGCCCGCCGCGGCGGCCTTCGCAAGCAGCGCTTTCGCACGCGCCGGATCGGCCGGGGCGGCCTTGCCCCACAGCAGCGCACCACCAAGCGCCGTCATCGCCCGCGCATCGCCCGCCTTCGCCGCCGCCTCGAGCAGCGCCAGCCCACGCGCGGGATCGGCCTTCAGGTAATAGCCGTCGACCAGCATCCGGCCGAGCTCGGCCTGCGCCTTGACATCGCCCTTTGCCGCGGCCTGCCCCAAGAGCTCGGCGCCCGCCGGCACATCCGCCGCCGCCCCGTCGAGCCCGTAGATCAGGGCAAGCCCGCGATCGCGCATCGTCTGCGGCGAATCGCTTGCCGCCTGTGCCGGAGCCGGCGGCGCAGGCTGCTGCTGCGCCACCGCAAACCCAGCAGGATAAGCAGATATTCCCAAGATTGCCGCAACCGACACCGTGGCGATTAACGGCGGCATATGAAGAACACGCATGAGACCCTCCCCCCACTTCGAGGTTAATAATCCCACTTTTCAGGGCACTTGTCTTTGATCTCGGCCAATGTCCCCGCATCCGGGGGCACGGCGGCGGCTCAGAATGGCACGTCGCCCGCCGCCTCGGCCGCCGTCACGAAGCCCGCCTTGACGTGCTTGGCGCCCGCCTTGTCGAACTCGATCACCAGAGTGTCGCCCTCGATCTCCATCACCTCGCCATAGCCGAACTTCTTGTGGAAGACGCGCGCGCCGATGCCGAAGGCGACGTGATCGACGGTGGTGACGGTGGTCGGGCGCGGCGCGGGAGCGCCATGGCTTTGCAGCCGCTTCCAGCCCGGCGAATTGTAGACATCGGCGCGGCTCGCCCGCTCCTCCATCCGCGAGCCGGCACCAAAGCCGCTGCCCGCGCCGCCGAAGGCCCCGGCGGCGCCGAAACCGCCGCCATAAAGCCCGGGCGGCGTCAGCACCTCGACATCGGCGGCGGGCAGTTCGTCGATGAAGCGCGACGGCAGCTGCGACTGCCACTGGCCATAGACCCGGCGGTTGCCGGCGAAGGAGATCGTGCACAGCCGCTCGGCGCGAGTGATGCCGACATAGGCCAGCCGGCGTTCCTCCTCGAGCCCCTTCTGCCCGGTCTCGTCCATCGCGCGCTGGCTCGGGAACAGCCCGTCCTCCCAGCCCGGCAGGAAGACGACCGGAAATTCCAGCCCCTTCGCCGCATGCAGCGTCATGATCGAGACCTTGTCCTCGCCCTCGGCACTGTCATTGTCCATGATCAGCGCGACGTGCTCGAGGAAGCCCTGCAGGTTCTCGAACTGCTCGAGCGCCTTCACCAGTTCCTTCAGGTTCTCGAGCCGGCCCGGCGCCTCGGGGGTCTTGTCGTTCTGCCACATCGCGACATAGCCCGACTCCTCGAGGATGCGCTCGACCAGACGGATGTGGGAATGATCGTTCGCCGGCGGCACCGCGGCCTCGTCGAGCTCGATCAGCGCGTCGTCATCCTCGGCCGGGCTCGTCGCCGTGGCGGGCGAGGCGGCGCGGATCTCGGCGTTCCAGCGCGCGACATTCTCGACGAAAAGCCGCAGCTGCCCGCCCGCCTTGCCGCCGATCTCGCCCGCCGCGACCAGCCGGCGCGCAGCGTCAAAGAGGCTCAGCCCCGCCTCGCGCGCCAGCACCTGGATGCGCGCCTGCGCCTTCTCGCCCAGCCCGCGCTTCGGCGTGTTGATGATACGCTCGAAGGCAAGATCGTCCTCGGGCGAGACGGCCAGGCGGAAATAGGCCATTGCGTCGCGGATCTCGAGCCGTTCATAGAACCGCGGCCCGCCGATCACCCGATAGGGCAGGCCGATGGTCAGGAAGCGGTCCTCGAAGGCGCGCATCTGGTGGCTGGCGCGCACCAGAATCGCCTGATCGGACAGCCGCACCGGTCCGACCGGGCGCCGCCCCGCGGCGATCGCCTCGATCTCCTCGCCGATCCAGCGCGCCTCTTCCTCGCCATCCCAATGGCCGATCAGCCGCACCTTCTCGCCGCCCTTCGCCTCGGTCCAGAGCGTCTTGCCAAGCCGCCCCTCGTTCGCGGCGATCAGCCGAGAGGCGGCGGCCAGGATATGCTCGGTCGAGCGGTAATTCTGTTCGAGCCGGATCACCACCGCGCCCGGGAAATCCTTCTCGAAGCGCAGGATGTTGCCGACCTCGGCGCCGCGCCAGCCATAGATCGACTGGTCATCATCGCCGACGCAGCAGATGTTGCGATGGCCCTGCGCCAGCAGCCGCAACCACAGATATTGCGCGACGTTGGTGTCCTGATACTCGTCGACAAGGATATAGCGGAACCAGCGCTGATACTGCGCCAGCACATCCGCGTGGGTCTGGAAGATCGTCACCATATGCAGCAGCAGATCGCCGAAATCGACGGCATTCAGCGTGCGCAGCCGGTCCTGATAGGCGGCGTAAAGCTCGGAGCCGCGGTTGTTGAAGGCCGCGGTCTCGGCGCCCTTCACCCGCTCGGGCGTCAGCGCGCGGTTCTTCCAGCCGTCGATGATGCCCGCGAGCTGGCGCGCCGGCCAGCGCTTCTCGTCCATGTTCGCGGCGAGGATCAGCTGTTTCAGCAACCGGATCTGGTCGTCGGTGTCGAGGATGGTGAAGTTCGACTTCAGCCCGACGAGTTCCGCATGCCGCCGCAACAGCTTGACGCAGACCGAGTGGAAGGTGCCCAGCCACGGCATCCCCTCGATCGCACCGCCGAGCAGCCGGCCCACGCGCTCCTTCATCTCGCGCGCGGCCTTGTTGGTGAAGGTCACGGCGAGGATCTCGTTCGGGCGGCAACGGCCCGAATGGATCAGATGCGCGATGCGCGTGGTCAGGGCCTTGGTCTTGCCGGTGCCGGCGCCCGCCAGCATCAGCACCGGGCCGTCAAGCGCCTCGACCGCGGCGCGCTGCGCGGGGTTCAGCCCCTCGAGATAGGGCGCGGGGCCGCCCTGCATTCCCTGCAGTGCGCGCTGCGAGAGACTCAGCGCCCCCTCGAACGGATCATCGTCGTCATACCTGCTCATGGCGGCAATCTAGCCGCCCGCGCCGGCAAGGCCAAGAGTTGTTCCGCATCCGTTCGCGCCCACATCCACGCCGGTAGTATCCCCGCACCACCCGCACCCCTCCCCCCTCGCCTAGGCTGAGGACGGAGGAGAGCCAAGGGAGGAAAACATGGCAAAGATCCTGATGATCACCGGCGATTTCACCGAGGATTACGAGACGATGGTGCCGTTCCAGTGCCTGCTGGCCTGCGGCCACACGGTGGATGCGGTCTGCCCGGGCAAGGCCGCGGGCGAGACGGTGAAGACCGCGATCCATGACTTCGAGGGCGATCAGACCTATTCCGAAAAGCCCGGTCACAATTTCGCGCTCAATGCCGATTTCGCCGCGACCGATCCGGCGGGCTATGACGCGCTTGTGGTGCCGGGGGGCCGCGCGCCCGAATATCTGCGCCTCGATCCGCAGGTGCGCGCGATGGTGCGCCACTTCTTCGACGCCGACAAACCCGTCGCCGCAATCTGCCACGGCGCGCAGCTTCTGGCCGCGGCGGGCGTGCTTGCCGGGCGCACCTGCTCGGCCTATCCCGCCTGTTCTTACGAGGTGACGGCGGCGGGCGGCACCTATGCCGATATCCCGGTGACAGAGGCGGTGACCGATGGCAAGCTGGTGACCGCGCCGGCCTGGCCCGCACATCCGAGCTGGCTGCGGCAGTTCATGGCGCTGCTCTGACATCAACGGGAGGGAGGCCCCGCGATGTGCGAACTCTTCATCAAGGCCGATGCCGGGCAATGGCAAAGCCGCACGCACAGCCTGCGCATCGACGGGGTCGCAACCTCGATCCGGATCGAGAACGCCTTCTGGGCGACACTCGAGGAGATCGGTGCGCGCGACGGCATGAGCGTGGCGCAACTGATCACCCGGCTCTGGCACGAGGCGATGGATGCCGATCATGACCTAGGCAATTTCACCTCGTTCCTCAGGGTCTGCTGCGCGCGCTATCACGCGCTGATCGCGGCCGGCGAAATCTCGGCCGACCTCGCCGTGCCGATCGCCGCCCACCCGGCCCGCGCGATCCTCGCGCGCGAGGCAGCGCGGCAGATCGAGCGGGAGGCGCGGCACGTGAACTGAACCGGCGGAGGGGGCGCTGCCCCCGTCCTGCGGACTCCCCCGGAGTATTTTCCCCAAGAAAAAACCACCGTCTTTTTCTTGGCCGAAATACTCCGGGGGGAGGCGAAGCCGGGGGGCAGCGCCCCCCTGCCCAGCCTCAGCCCGAATGCACCAGCGAAGCGAAGAATCGCGGATCGAGGCTGACGGCCGCAAAGGTCGGCCCCTCGGTCAGCACGGCCACCGCATCGTGACTGTGCAGGCTTTCCTGATGGCTTGCCACCACCCGGAAATCGCCCACCCGCGGATCGGCGAGCAAGCCCGCGGCGAAGACCCGCACCGCATCCTCGACGAAGATCGGATGCGCGGCGTTGAGTTCCGCAAAGGCCTGCTCGTCCTCGCGCTTCACCATCACCTGGGTCTCGGTCGGCACCGCGGCGCGGGCGATGTCGATCAGATCCTCGAACCAGAGCGGCGCGCCCGGCTCGACAGCGACCGAGATCCGCGCCACCGAGCGTTGCGAATGCGGCGTCGCCAGCCGGCCGCGGTCGCGGCGCGCGTGCTCGCTCAGTTCAAGCGAACAGGGGCAGGTCGAGGAATAGACATAGTCGAGATGGATCGCCTTCAGCCGGCGTCCGCCCTGGTCGGCCATCTCGAGCGCGATGTCGTAATATTGCCAGCCCGACAGGCCCGAGCGCAGGCTCTCGACCCGCACCGGGTAGGAAAAGCGCATCATCAGCCGGGCGTCGAAACTGTCGAGGTGGTCCTTGTAGCCGTCGAGCGCCGCCGCCATTACCTCGAAGGAGAACTCGCGCTCGGCATGGCCATAGAAGGAGCGGATGATCCGGCTCATGTTGATGCCCTTCTTCTCGGCATCGAGGCTGACCGTGCCGGTGACCGAGGTCTCGAGCGTGACCTCGCCGGGCGGGTTGTCGGTGCCCGGGCGCAGCCGGTAGCGGATCGGCAGGCGGAAGTTCGAGATCCCGACATGGGCGATCGGCGCATGCGCCCCGGTGATCAGCGAGGCCGGGCCGTTCTGCAGGTCGGGCATGCCGTCCTTGTAGGCGGCATCAGGGCGGAACCCGGCGTCATAGCTGCGCACCAGATCGGGATAGTTCGAGAGCGCATGGCCCGGCAGCAGCCGCGCGATCGCCGGGTCGAGCCGGGCGACTTCGACCGGATCGGCGCGCTCGGCCCAGGCCCGCAGCGTGGCCAGCGCGGCCTTCGCGGCCTCGGTGTCGGGGCTGTTGCTGCGCTCGTGCTTGTTCATCTGTCCCTCCGGTCGGTCGCGGCCCCGGACCATATGGGACGGGGGCCGCGAAAGTCCAAGGAAGACTCAGGCCGCATCCAGCGCGGCGCGGATGTCCGCGACCAGATCGGTGGTGTCCTCGATCCCCATCGAGATCCGCACGAGACCCGCCGTGATGCCGATCGTGGCGCGGTCTTCCGCGCTCAGGTTCTTGTGCGTCGTGGTCGCGGGATGGGTCGCGATCGACTTCGCATCGCCGAGGTTGTTGGAGATCGAGACGATCTTCAGCGCGTCGAGGAAGCGGAAGGCCGCGTCCTTGCCGCCGGCGAGATCGAGGCACAGCATCGTGCCGCCCGCCCCCATCTGCTCCATCGCAAGGGCGTGCTGCGGATGGTCGGCGAGCCCCGGATAGATGGTGCGCGCAAGCTTCGCATGCCCCGCCACCGCCGAGGCCACCGCCACCGCATTCGCCGCCTGCGCCCGCACCCGCAGGTCCAGCGTCTGCAGACCCGAGAGCAGGATCCAGGCGTGGAACGGGCTCATCGCGCCGCCGGTATGCTTGACGTAGGTCTCGAGCGGGCCGCGGATGAACTCGCGCGTGCCAAGGACGATGCCGCCCAGCACCCGGCCGCCGCCGTCGATGTGCTTGGTCGCGGAATAGACGATGACATCGGCGCCAAGCGCCACCGCACGCGAGAAGATCGGCGAGGCGAAGGCATTGTCCACCACCACCACGGCGCCGACGGCATGGGCGATCCCGGCCACGCCCTTGATGTCGATCACCTCGAGCCCGGGGTTCGACACGCTCTCGAAGAAGCACACCTTGGTGTCGGGCCGCACCGCGGCGCGCCAGTTCGCCAGATCGGCGCCGTCGATCAGCGTCACCTCGACGCCGAAGGTCGCGAGCACCTTGAGCACATGCAGGCAGGAGCCGAACATCTGCCGCGCCGCGACGACATGGTCGCCCGGTGTCACCAGCGCCATCAGCGCGCCGTTGATCGCGGCCATCCCCGAGGCGCAGGCAAAACCGTCCTCGGTGCCCTCGATCGCCGCCATCCGGTCCTCGAACATCCGCGTCGTCGGGTTGCCGTAGCGGGCATAGATGAACTCGTCCGGGCCCGAGGAGATGAAGCGCGCCTCGGCGACCTCGGCCGAGGGATAGACGAAGCCCTGGGTCAGGAACAGCGCCTCGGCCATCTCGCCGTATTGCGAGCGGCGGATGCCGTCATGCACGAGTTTCGTCCGGGTGTTCCAGTCTTTCGTCATGGGCCCTCTCCTGAAAAGGTGACACGGCCTAACGCCGCGGGCCGGGCGCGTCAACCTGCCGCAGCGGCAGGGGGCAGCAATTCCGTCATGTATTCAAGGGTTTGAATAACGCACAGTGGGGCGCGATCAGCCCTCGCCGTTCTCCCCGGCGCCATCTTCGCCGGGCTTTTCAATGGCGTAGCGGGAAAACAGCTTCCCCTGCCCGATGAAGAAGCCGAACATCAGCAGCGTCAGGCCGAAGGTCTTGAAGTTGACCCAGGCGGCGTCGGACATGGTGCGCCAGATCACCTCGTTGGCAACGGCGAGACCGAGGAACAGGATCACCAGCCGCTTCGTCAGGATCATCCAGCCCTCGTGCCGCATCGGGATCGCGTCTTCCATCACCAGCTGCAGCCAGGGCTTGCCGCGCGCCAGCCCGATGCCCAGAAGCGCCGCGAACAGCAGATAGATCAGCGTCGGCTTCATCTTGAAGAAATGCGGATCGTTGAACCACACCGAGAGCCCGCCAAAGACCACGACGAGGACGAGCGTCGCCACCTGCATCGGCGAGAGCCGGCCGGTGAGGCGCCACAGCACCAGCGTCGAGACGACCAGCAGCGGCACGAAGATCGCCGTGGCCAGCACGAAGCCAGAATAGCTCTGCCCGCCGAAAGCGACATGGGCGTCCTTGAGCCGGTTGAAGGCGATGAAGAAGACCAGCAGCGGCCCGAAATCGAGTGCGGCCTTCAGCCAGGGATTGATCTTGCGTTTGCCGCTCATGTCGTCATCCGTTCTCAGCGGTTGCCCGCGAATTCCACGATCACCGCGCCGGCGGCGATCAGCGCCATCAGCGCCGTGCGCCGCGGTCCGACCTTCTCGCCCAGCACGAGCCAGCCGATCAGCGCCGCGAAGACCGTCGAGGTCTCGCGCAGCACCGCGGCCTCGCCCACCCGGTCAAGACGCGTCGCCAGCATGATCGCACCGAAGGAGAAATAGGCGACAAAGGCGCCAAGCACACCCCTTTTCAGCAAGGGCAGCAGTTCCGAGCCCGGAACGTGGCGCCAGCGCCGCAGGGTGAACAGCGGCATGAACCAGCCGTCGAGGAAGAAGAACCAGGCGAGGAAGGTGAAGGGATCGGCCGTGGCGCGGATGCCATAGGCGTCATAGGTGGTGTAAAGCGCGACGAACCCACCGGTCAGCACCGCGAGCGCCAGCGCCGGCACCATCGTCTCGCGCCCCGTGCTCACATGGCGCAGGTTGTAGAGCGCCAGCCCGTAGATCCCCGCGAGCAGCACCCCGACGCCTGCCCATTGCCCCGCGGTGAAATGCTCGCCGAAGAGCAGCCCGGCCCCGATCACCGCGAAGAGCGGCGCGGTGCCGCGCACCACCGGATAAACCACGGTATAGGCGCCGCGGGCATAGGTCATCGCCTGCGCGACCTTGTAGCCGATGTGGATCACCACCACCGTTGCAAAGATCGGCCACATGTGCGGCTCGGGCCAGGGCACGACGAACAGCGCGAAGGGCGCGGCGATCAGGCCATAGGAGGCGTCGATCGCTGCGCGGCTGATCCAGGGATCGTGCCGCCCCTTCTGCAACGCCCCGAAGAGCGCGTGCAGGAAGGCTGCCATCAGCGCGAGCGCAAGCGCCGCGTGGTGCCCCGCTGGCGTGCCCTCGAGCGAGGCGATAAGGTCGCTCATGCCACCCCTCCGCGGAGTTCATCCATGCAGATCCTGTCGCAGCTCTGGACCGACCTGTCCGGCTCCTTCACCGCCACGCCGCCCTCGGTCGCGACGATGCGGATGCTGGCCGCACTCGCGCTTGGTGGCGCGATCGGCTTTGAACGCGAATGGCACCACAAGCCCGCGGGCCTGCGCACCCATATGCTGATCGCCGTCGCCGCGTCGCTCTTTGCCCTCATCGCGCTCGAACTCGTCGACATCTCGCGCGCCGAGGGCGCGGCAAGCGGGGCGCGTTCGGACATCGTGCGGCTGATCGGCGCGGTCACCTCGGGCGTCGCCTTCCTGGCCGCGGGCACGATCATCACCTCGGGCGGGCGGGTGCGCGGGCTGACGACCGGGGCCAGCATGTGGCTTGCCGGCGCGGTGGGGCTTGCCTGCGGCACCGGGCGGGTCGGGCTTGGTGCGCTCGCGACCGGCATCACGGTGATCGTGCTGTGGGTGTTCCGCCGGATCGAGGAGCGGCTCGAAAGCCCCGCGGTGCGGGCGATGAACGAGGATGCCGACGTGCCGATGACGCCCGACGAGGAAGCGCGGCGGCGGCACACGCCCACCGATCCGATGGCCTGACCCGGGGTCATCGCCGCTTCAGTCCTCCACCCCCACCAGCGCGCGGGCGAACTCCTCGGGGTCGAAGGGGGCGAGGTCGTCGATCTGCTCGCCCACGCCGATCGCATGGATCGGCAGGCCGAACTTGTCGGCGAGCGCCACCAGGACGCCGCCCTTCGCCGTGCCGTCGAGCTTGGTCATCACCAGCCCCGAGACATCGGCGATCTTCGAGAAGATCTCGACCTGGCTCAGCGCGTTCTGCCCGGTGGTGGCATCGAGCACCAAAAGCGTGTTGTGCGGCGCGTCGGGGTCCTTCTTGCGGATCACCCGGACGATCTTCGCCAGCTCCTCCATCAGGTCGGCGCGGTTCTGCAACCGCCCGGCGGTGTCGATCATCAGCAGATCGGCGCCATCCTCCTGCGCCTTCGTCATCGCGTCGAAGGCGAGCGAGGCCGGGTCCGAGCCCTCGGGCGCGGTCAGCACCGGCACGCCCGCGCGCTCGCCCCAGACCTTCAGCTGTTCGACCGCGGCGGCGCGGAAGGTGTCGCCCGCGGCGATCACCACGGTCTTGCCGGCGGCGCGGAACTGCGCGGCGAGCTTGCCGATCGTCGTGGTCTTGCCCGAGCCGTTCACGCCGACGACCAGCACCACCTGCGGGCGCTTGGCATAAAGCGGCATCGGCCGGGCCACCGGCTCCATGATCCGGGCGATTTCCGCGGCCAGAAACGCCTTGATCTCGGGCACCGAAAGGCGGCGCCCCATCCGCCCCTCGGCAAGGTTCGCCGTCACCCGCAGTGCGGTGTCCACCCCCATGTCCGAAGCGATCAGCAGTTCCTCGAGGCTTTCGAGCATCGCGTCGTCCAGAACGCGGCGCGGCGCCTCCTCGCCCGTGCGGCCCAGCAGCCGGCCAAGGAAGCCGGGCTTGCGCGCCTCTTCGGCCGGGGCGGCCGGCGCCGGGGCCGGCGCTTCGGGCGCCGGGGTCTCGGGCGCTTCGGTCTCGGCAGTCTCGGCGACGATCGCCTCGAGCCCCTCCTCAAGCCTCGAGGAGGACCGGGTCAGGCGCGACTTGAGCTTGGAAAAGAACGACATCGGGGGACCTCCGTTTCCTTTCACCTACTGGATGCGGGCGCGCGATGGAAGGGCTCAGGGCAGAAGCCCGCCCGCAAGGATCAATGCCTGCGCCGGCCAGTAGAGCGCCCAGACGAGATAGGCCGCCGCCCGTGCCGCCCGCCCGGGCGCCAGCACGAAGCGCTGCAACGCCAGAACGAAATCCGAGGCGACGAAGACGAGCGCGCCCGAGACGAGCAGCGGCGCCCCCCGCAGCCCGAGCGCGGCAAGCGTCATCGCCGCAATCACCGCGATATAGCCGCGCACCGGCGCCACCATCCCCTCGGCCCGCGGCGCGATCCACAGCGCCGCCACCACGCCGCCGATCAGAAGCGCAAGCGCCGGCAGCAGCGGTGGCGGCCCGGCACCGAGACCGAGGACCAGCGCAAGATAGGCCAGATGCCCCGCCGCAAAACCCGCCATCCCGGCAAGGAACATCCCCCGCCCCGGCCGCGACAGGCAGAAATCGCCAAGCGCACCGAGGAGCAGCCCGAGCGACAGCAGCACCGGCGCGCCCGCGCGCAGCGCGATGACGGCCAGCAACAGCACCGACAGCGTCTTGGTCACGGTCTTTGGCCAGCTCTCCCCGGCCGCGGCAAAGCGCAGCAGATACAGCACCGCCAGGGCGGCCGCGATCAGGAAAAGCGGATCGGTCAACAGGCTCATGTCGCCAATCGTGCAGAAAATCCGCCCTGCGGCAAGCCTTCCCCCTGACATGGCCCGATTTTGCGCTAGACTGCCACAAAACGCCAAAGACGCGCCGAAAGCAGTGCCATGTCAGACCGCCCCGACCTTTCCACCCGCCTTGCCGGACTTGCGCAGGGGCTGCGCACGATCGGGCGCGCCGTGCCCGGGATCGATGTCTTCGCCGCAGTGACCTTCGCGCCGGTGCCATTGATCGTGCTCGGCGCGCTGTTCGGCGGGATCTGGCCCTGGCTGGCCGTCGCCTGGATCGGCGGGTTGATCTACGCCCTTGACCGGCTGATCGCGCGCGCCGCCCCTGACGCGCCCGAGGGCCGCGAGTTTCCCGCCGCCGACCGGCTGTCGGTGGCGCTGGCGATCGCGCATTTCGGGCTGCTGCTTCTGGGCGTCGCGGCACTCTCCGGGGTGACGGGTCTGTCGATCCCGGCCCGCATCGCGCTCTTCTTCGCCTGCGGGCTGTTCTTCGGGCAGGTGTCGAACTCGAACGCGCACGAGCTCATCCACCGCGCCGACAAGCGGCTCTTCGTGCTGGGCAAATGGGTCTATATCTCGCTGCTTTACGGCCATCACGCCTCGGCGCACCGGCTGGTGCACCACCGCTTCGTCGCCACCCGCGACGACCCGAACAGCGCCGTGCTCGGCGAAAGCTTCTGGGCCTTCGCGCCGCAGGCCTGGACCGGCGCCTTCATTGCCGGCTGGCAGATGGAAGAGGCCCGGCGCAAGCGCCTTGCGCCCGAGGGCTGGCGCGCCCGGCTCGCCGCGGTGAACCCCTATGTCAGCTATGTCCTGGGCGCGTTCTGGTGCGTGCTCCTCGTCGGGGGGCTCTTTGGCTTTGCCGGGGTGGTCGCCTATCTCGCGCTGTGCCTTTACGCGCAGATGCAGATCCTGCTCGCAGATTACGTGCAACACTACGGCCTCGAGCGCGCGCAGATCGCGACCGGGCAGTACGAGCCCGTCAGCGCCCGCCACAGCTGGGACGCCCCCGATCCGGTCTCCTCGCTGTGGATGCTGAACGCGCCGCGCCATTCCGACCACCACGCCCATCCCGCCCGCCCCTACCCCGAGCTGCGGCTTGGCGCGATCACCGCCGAGGGGCGGCCGATGCTGCCGCGCTCGCTGCCGGCGATGGCGACGCTCGCGCTGATCCCGCCGCTGTGGCACCGGGTAATGGACCCCCGCGCCCTGCGCAGGCCCGCCCGCGGGGTCTGAGCCCGCTCACGGCGCTTTGGCTTTTCCCGCGCGCCGATCCGGGGCAAGCTGGCGCGACCGAACCGGAGACCCCGCGATGCCCGCCCGCCTGATCCTGCCCCTTCTCCTCGCCCTCGCCGCCGCGCCGCTTGCCGCGGCCGAGATCGGCCCGCCGATGACCGCCGAGCAGTTCGACGCCCGGACGCTGGGCAAGACGATCACCTATTCGGCCGGTGGGCAGGTCTATGGCATCGAGGAATACCGCCCCGGCCACAAGGTCGTCTGGGCCTTCGCCGAGGGCGAGTGCCACGAGGGCGACTGGTTCCAGCAGGGCGCGCAGATCTGCTTCGACTATCACGACGACACGCCGTTGCAGTGCTGGACCTTCCACGACAGCCCTGACGGCCTTGTCGCCCGCTTCGAGGGGCGCGACGATGGCGAGCCGCTGATTTCGCTCAAGGAAAGTCCGGCGCCGCTGAATTGCCAGGGGCCGGATCTGGGGGTCTGAACCGCCAGGCCGTGGCGCCTGGCGGCGCGGACGGAGTGAGTATTTTTTGCCAAGAAAAAGCCAGGGGCGTTCGCGCTCGATGCCCCCCGGCCCTGAGAAAAGCCCTTTGCGCTTTTTCTTGGCCCAAATACTCATCCGACCGCCGTCACTGGCGCGGCGGGGTCAGAACAGGCTCCCCTGCTCCGGCGGCTCATCCTTGCGCGACCGGCGGCGGGACGTGGGGGCGGCAGGGCCTGGCGGCGGGGCGCTGCCGGCGCCCGGATGGGCGGGCACGCGGCCATCGTGGAACTCGATCTCCAGCTCGATCGCGGCCGCGGCTTCGGCCACGCGGGTGACCAGCGTCTCGCCCGTGCGCACCACGGCATAGCCGCGCTTCAGCGTCTCGCGATAACCCAGCGTCTGGCGCATCCGGTCGAGCCGGTCGAGCCGCTCGGCCAGTGCCGCAAGCCGGGCCTGCGGGGCGCGCGCGAGCCGGTCCGTCAGCCCGTCGAGCGCCGCGCGGTTGCGGGTGTTCGCCCGCTCCGCCTCGAGCCGGGTGCGGGCAAGCGCGGGGGCCAGACGTGCCGCCAGGGTTTCAAGCCGGCGCCCCTCCTGCGCGAGGTAACGGCGCAGGATCGCCGGCGCGATCCGCGCCTCGAGTGGCGCAAAGCCCGCACGCTTGCGCACCGTCACCATCCGCAGCGCCGGCGCGAGCCGGTCCGACATCAGGTCGAAGCGCTGCCGCGCCGGCGCGATCAGCGTCTCGGGCCGGCCAAGGGCGCGGGAGAGGTCGCGCAACCGCTGGCCATGGCCCTCGACGCGGGAGCGCGCCGCGCGCGCCATCCGCGCCTCGGTCTCGGCAAGCCAGGTGGCGAGGTCGGCGCGCACCGGCACCGCGATCTCGGCCGCCGCGGTCGGCGTCGGCGCGCGGCGGTCGGCGGCGAAATCGATCAGCGTGGTGTCGGTCTCGTGCCCCACCGCCGAAATCAGCGGAATCCGGCTTGCTGCCGCGGCGCGCACCACCGCCTCTTCGTTGAAGCCCCACAGATCCTCGAGCGAGCCGCCGCCGCGGGCGACGATGATGAGATCGGGGCGCGGGATCGCGCCGCCCTCGGGCAGGGCGTTGAAGCCGCGGATCGCCGCCGCCACCTCGGGCGCGCAGGCCTGGCCCTGCACCGCCACCGGCCAGATCAGCACCCGGCGCGGGAAGCGGTCGCGCAGCCGGTGCAGGATGTCGCGAATGACCGCCCCCGAGGGCGAGGTGACGACGCCGATCACGCCCGGCAGCCAGGGGAGCGGCTTCTTGCGGTGTTCATCAAACAGCCCCTCGGCGGCAAGCGCGCGCCGCCGCGCCTCGAGCATCGCCATCAGCGCCCCCGCCCCAGCGGGTTCGACGTCATCGACGATGAGCTGATATTTCGACTGGCCCGGGAAGGTGGTCATGCGGCCGGTGGCGATCACCTCCATCCCCTCCTCGGGGCGGATCTGCATCCGCGCGACCTGCCCTTTCCAGCTGACCGCCGCGATCACCGCGCTGGCGTCCTTGAGGTCGAAATACATGTGGCCCGAGGATGGGCGGCTGACGCGGCCGACCTCGCCGCGCACGCGCACGCGGCCGAACTCGCCCTCGATCACGCGCTTCACCGCGCCCGAGATCTCGGAAACCGTGTATTCATGGGCATTGCCGCTGCCCGGGCTGTCGTCGAGAAGGTCCATCTGCGCCTTGCCTGATGTCGGGTCTGACCTTAGAAGGCCGGAAAGCGAAGGCCAAGGGGGTGCGCCGATGAACATTCTGATCCTGGGCGGCGGCGGCCGCGAACATGCCCTTGCCTGGGCGGTGAAGCAGAACCCGAAATGCGACCGGCTGATCGTCGCCCCGGGCAACGCGGGCATCGGCGCAATCGCCGAACTGGCCGCGATCGAGCCGACCGATGCGGCGGCTGTGCTGGCCTGCGTCGAGGAAAACGCCATCGATTTCGTCATCGTCGGCCCCGAGGCGCCGCTCGCCGCAGGCGTGGCGGATGCGCTGCGTGCAGCCGGCATCCTGACCTTCGGCCCCTCGGCCGCGGCGGCGAAGCTTGAAGCCTCGAAAGCCTTTACCAAGGAGGTCTGCGACGCGTGCGGCGCGCCGACCGCCGCCTGGGCGCGGTTCTCGGACGCGGCGGCGGCGAAGGACTATGTCCGCGCGCAGGGCGCACCGATCGTGGTCAAGGCCGACGGGCTTGCCGCGGGCAAGGGCGTGATCGTGGCGATGACCCTCGACGAGGCGCTCGCCGGCATCGACGAGATCTTCGGCGGCGCCTTCGGCGCGGCCGGCGCCGAGGTGGTGATCGAGGAATTCATGGCGGGCGAAGAGGCGAGCTTCTTCATCCTGTCGGACGGCACCGACGTGCTGCCCGTCGGCACCGCGCAGGATCACAAGCGCGTGGGCGATGGCGACACCGGGCCGAACACCGGCGGCATGGGTGCCTATTCCCCGGCCCCGGTGCTGAGTGCCGCGATCCAGGAGCAGGTGCTGTCCGAGATCGTGCGCCCGACGATTGCCGAGATGGCGGCGCGCGGCACGCCGTTCCAGGGCGTCCTCTATGCCGGGCTGATGATCGAGAACGGCCGGGCGCGGCTTGTGGAGTACAACGTCCGCTTCGGCGATCCGGAATGCCAGGTGCTGATGCTGCGTCTTGGCGCGCAGGCGCTCGACCTGCTTCTGGCCTGCGCCGAGGGGCGTCTGGCCGAGGTCGAGGCGCAATGGGCCGACGACCATGCGCTGACCGTGGTGATGGCGGCGAAGGGCTATCCGGGCGCCTATGTGAAAGGGAGCGAGATCCGCGGTCTGGCCGATCTGCCCGAGGACAGCGCGCACATGGTCTTCCATGCCGGCACGGCGCTGAAGGACGGCAAGGTGCTGGCCACCGGCGGGCGGGTGCTGAACGTCACCGCCCGCGGCGCGACGCTGAAGGAGGCGCAGGAGCGCGCCTATGCGATGGTCGACCGGATCGACTGGCCCGAGGGCTTCTGCCGGCGCGACATCGGCTGGCGCGCGCTCTGAGCCGAGGCGCGAAGGGGGGCGCTGCCCCCCTCACCCCCCGGGATATTTGGGGCAATTGGAAGATCAGGGGCGCCGTGCTGCCGCGACGGCGGGGGGCGCTCAGGGCCGCAGATAGGCCCAGCCGGCGCGTTGCAGCTCGATAAGACGGACCACGCCCGAGGGCACGATCTGCGCCGCGGGGAGAAGTGTGGGGACGGCCCCCTCGTCGCGGGTGATGCCGCGCAGGGTGTTCGCGCAGGCCGAGAAGCGCACGCCGTCGGCGGCAAGCTCGGCCACCTTTTCCGGCAATGGCGAGAGATCAGCGCGCAGCAGCGCGAGCCCCGGGCCGTTCGCCACCAGCTCGACCGCGACCGCCTGCCCCGCCTGCGCGTAATGCGCGCACAGATTCGCGATGTTGTTCAGCGCCATCCGCATCCGCGCCGGATCGCCCTCGTCGAGGTGGACCGCCACCTGCACCATTTCGTCCATGTCGTCCTCCGGTCAGCGCCTTGCGGCGAAGAAGGCCTTGAGCAGATCCTCGGCCGCGCGCCCCCCGATGCCGTCATAGACCTCGGGGACATGGTGGCTTTGCGGATGCGCGAAGATCCGCGGCCCCTGTGCCACGCCGCCCGATTTCGGGTCGGCCGCGCCATAATAGATCCGCGCGATCCGCGCCTGGCCGAGAGCCGAGGCGCACATCGGGCAGGGTTCGAGCGTGACGTAAAGGTCGTGTCCCGGCAGCCGCCCGGACCCGGCCGCGGCGCAGGCCATGCGCAGCGCGAGGATCTCGGCATGCGCAGTCGGATCGCTGAGTTCGCGGGTGCGGTTGCCGGCACGGGCGACGACGCGCCCGCCCGGGGCGACGATCACCGCACCCACCGGAACCTCGCCGCGGGCGGCGGCGGCGCGCGCCTCCTCGAGCGCGAGATCCATGTAGGAGATGAAGCTCATGCCCCTTCATCGCCGCGAAACCGGCCCCGTGCAAGATGCTTTGCAAGGGCCACGGAAAGGTGTAGAGCGCCGCCTTGGCCGCGGCTTCCGCGCCCCGTTTCCCGTTGAAGGACTGCTCCGATGACCGATACCCCCGAAACCCCCGCCGCGCCCCGCGGCGAAGCCGAACGCGCCCCCTCGGAACGCATCGCCAAGGTGATCGCCCGCTCCGGCGTCGCCTCGCGCCGTGATGCCGAGAAGATGATCGTTGCCGGCCGCGTCACGGTGAACGGCAAGCCCGTCACCTCGCCCGCGCTGGATGTTCTGCCCACCGACAAGGTGGTGATCGACGGCAAGCCGATCGACGCACCGCAGGAAACCCGGCTGTGGCTCTATTACAAGCCGCTTGGCCTCGTCACCACCGAGAAGGACGAGCAGGGCCGGCGCACGATCTTCGACGAGATGCCCGAGGGCATGCCGCGGGTGCTGAACGTCGGCCGGCTCGACCTCAACTCGGAAGGGCTGTTGCTGCTGACCAATGACGGCGGGCTGAAGCGCCGCCTCGAGCTGCCCGAGACCGCCTGGCTGCGCAAGTATCGCGTCCGCGTCAACGGCCGGCCGATGAACGACACCTTCGACCCGCTGCGCCGCGGCATCACCATCGAGGGCGAAGAATTCCTGCCGATGGAAGTGACGCTCGACCGCCAGCAGGGGGCGAACGCCTGGCTGACCGTGGGCATCCGCGAGGGCCGCAACCGCGAGATCCGCCGCGCCATGACCGAGATCGGGCTGACGGTGAACCGGCTGATCCGGGTGAGCTATGGCCCGTTCCGGCTGAACGAGATGCAGCCCGGCGAGGTGATCGAGGTGAAGCGCAAGATCCTGCGCGACCAGCTCGGCGACCGGCTGTTCTCGGGCATCGAGGATGGCCGCCCGCCGCGCGCCGAGCTGATCGAACGCGCCCAGTCCCGCGCCACCCGCCGCGCCCGCGAAGAAGGAGACGGCGGGGAGCGCCGCCCGTTCGCTCCGCGCCGCGAGGACGGGGCCGAGAAGAAGGGCTTCGGCCGGCAGAAGGACTTCGCCCAGGGCGGCGCCCCGCGTGGGCCCCGGCCCGAGGGTGACAAGCCGTTCCGGCCCCGTGACGGGGAGCGCGGCGAGGGCTTCCGCCCGCGGCGCGACGGCGACGACCGCGGCCCGCGCCCCGAGGGCGGCAAGCGCCCCTTCGGTCCGCGCTCGGGCGAGGAAGGCCGTGGTTTCAAGCCGCGCGGCGAGGGCTTCCGTTCGCACCGTGACGAGGAGAGCAAGTTCGGCCGCGGCCCGCGCCCGGCTCGTGACGAGGGCGAAAAGCGCCCCTACGCCGCCCGCTCGGGCGAGGAGGGCCGCGGCGGCAAGCCGCGCTTCGGCGACAAGCCGTCCTATGGCGATAAACCCCGCTTTGGCGACAAGCCCCGTTCGGGTGACCGGCCGTCCTACGGCGACAAGCCGCGCTCGGGTGACCGGCCGTCCTACGGCGACAAGCCGCGCTCGGGGGATCGCCCGTCCTATGGCGACAAGCCGCGTTCGGGCGACCGGCCGTCCTATGGCGACAAGCCGCGCTCGGGTGACCGGCCGTCCTACGGCGACAAGCCCCGTTCGGGTGACCGGCCGTCCTACGGCGACAAGCCCCGTTCGAGCGATCGTCCGGCCTACGGCGACAAGCCGCGCTCGGGGGATCGGCCGTCCTATGGCGACAAGCCCCGTTCGGGCGAGCGTCCGGCCTATGGCGACAAGCCGCGCTTCGGCGGCAAGCCCGGCTTTGGCAAGCGCCCCGAGGGCGGCGAGCGGAGCGAGGGCAAGCCCGCGGGCTTCAAGTCGCACGGCTTCAAGAGCCAGGGCGGCAAGGGCAAGCCGCGCGCCGAGGGCTTCAAGAGCCACCGTGACGGCGGCGCCGGCAAGCCCGGCGGCAAGCCCTTCGGCCGCCCCGGTCCGAAGCGCGGCTGAGCACGCAGACGCCACACTGAACCGAGAGGGGGAAAGCCCGCGCGGCTTTCCCCCGCCCCCGCCCTGCCGCTTCACACTGGAAGCGGGGCGCGCGAGGCCCTAATCTCTGGACGGGCGGGGCTTCTCCCGCAGTCAGATCCTCGGGGGGTCCATGTCGCGCAAGACCATGCAAACCATTGCCTATTGGCTGCTTTTCGCGCTGACCCTGTCGGTCGCGCTGAAAGGGACGGTCTGAGATGGCGCAGCGTTTCGGCGGCAAATACAGCCCGCAGCCGAGGACGGACGAGGGCTATCCGGGCGTTGCGCCCGACCGCGTGCCGCAAAACCCATCCGAGCCCCGCCATCCGCTGCTGCGCCGCCCCACCTGGCTGATCGCCGCCGCGGTGCCGCTGCTGCCGCGCGCCTTCGGCGACGGCCCCGAGGGGCTGGCCCGCAACCTGGCGGCCTTTGCGCTGATCGCCGGCGGCGCCTGGCTGATCCGCGAGGGGCTGCGCGCCGAGGCCGCCTGGCAGGCACGCCGCGTCGCCCGCCGCCCGGCGCTGCCGCGCAAGGCGCTTGGCGCGGTGGCGGGGGGCATCGGCCTGGCGCTCGCCGCCCCGGCCGCGGGGGTCGTCGGCGCCGCGGTGATCGGCGTGATCGGCGCCGGGCTTGCGCTTCTGGCCTTCGGGCCCGACCCGATGCGCGACAAGGGCATGGACGGCATCGACCCGTTCCAGCAGGACCGCGTCGCCCGCGTCGTCGCGGAGGGCGAAAAGCACCTCGCCGCGATGCGCGAAGCGATCGTGCGGGCGCAGGACGCCCTGCTCAGCGCCCGCGTCGAGCGCTTTGCCGCCACCGCGCGCGAGCTCTTCCGCGCCGTCGAGGAGGACCCGGGCGATCTGGGCGCCGCACGCCGCTACATGGGCATCTACCTTGAGGGGGCACGCGACGCGACGATCAAATTCGCCGACCTCTGGGCCGTCACTCGCGACGCGCAGGCGCGCAGCGACTACGAGGCGCTGCTCGACGATCTCGAGGCGAATTTCACCGCCCGCACCCGCAGCCTGATCGCCGGCGGGCGCGAGGGGCTCGATATCGAGATCGAGGTGCTGCGCGAACGGCTGGCGCGCGAGGGGGTGACGGGCCCGGCGGTCACCGGGACCGCGAAGGACTGACCCCGAATCGGAAACGCAGCGTTTCGCCGACACCGGGGGATTTCCACCCGCGGTCACGACCGGGTCACAAATCCGCCCCGCTTCGCCGCAATCCTGAGGCCTCTCAGAAGGCCGAGGTCCCACCGATGCGCAAGTTCCGCCCGATTTTGTTGTTGCGTCCCGCGGCCCTTCTTTGCGCTGTTTTTCTGCTCGCCCATGTCACCTCCGCGGCCGAGCCGGTTTCCTTCGCCGATGCCGCGCAGTCTTTCCTGAAGACCGGGCTGTTCTTCATCGCCCTGCCCGCCGCCCTCGTCGCGATCGCGCTGCACCAGCCCACGCGCCGCGCGATCGTGCGCCTTGCCCCCCTTGCCGGGGAAGAGTTCGACCGGCTCACGCGCTACCTGCGCGCCCGGCTGCCGCGGCGCCGGGCGGCGCCGCAACCGGCGTCCGAGGCCCCCGCCGAACAGCTGCCGATGCTGCTTGCGGCCACCAAGCATCGCCTCGACGCGCTGCACCGCTTCCTGCGCGACGGCGCCCCCGAGCTGCTGCCGGCCTTCGCCGAGTACGGCGCCGCGATGAACCGGCTGCAATCCGAGCTGGCCGCCCGCCCCGAGGCCCACGCGCTGGCGCGCCCGCATCTCACCCGCGGCCTCGACACGCTGGAAACCGCCACCGGGAAACTTTCGGTTGTCCTTGCCGGCGCGCCGGATGAATATGCGCTCGGCAGCTATTGCGACACGCTCGAACGACTGACGGGCGAGGCGCTGGCTTGCGTGTATGGGATTCGCACGGCATGGCGCTCGGGCGAATCCGGGGTGTCACTGGCGGGCGAGTTGGGGCACAGCTGACCCCGCCCCCGCAAACCGGGGGTGTGTATGACCGAGACCGTGCGTGAGAAGGCCGCTCTGGCCGTGGCCGAAATCGAGACCGTGGCGCAGGCCGTGCTCGCCGATCCCGGCAAGGAGATGGTGGCGCTTGCTGCGGCCCCGGCCCCGGTGGCCGAGGAGATCCGCGCCCGCATGGCCGAGATCAACCTCGGCGACAGCAGCTCGATCATGTATTTCGGATCGCGGGCCCAGAACGACCTGCAGGCGGTCAGCCAGGAGATGCTGGCCGATGTGAAGAACAAGGACGTCGGCCCCGCGGGCGACAGCCTGAGCGCGATCGTCACCACCATCCGTGGCTTCTCCGTTTCTGAACTCGACGTGCGGCGCAAGCAGAGCTGGTGGGAACGGCTGACCGGCCGCGCCGCGCCCTTCGCACAGTTCCTGGCCCGCTACGAGGCGGTGCAGACCCAGATCGACCGGATCACCGACGAGCTCCTCAGCCACGAGACGAAGCTGCTCAAGGACGTGAAGGCGCTCGACCTGCTCTATGCGAAGACGCTCGGCTTCTATGACGAGCTCGCGCTTTTCATCGCCGCGGGCGAAGAGAAGCTGCGCGAAGTCGACGCGACGGTGGTCCCGGCGAAGGAGGCCGAGGTCGCCGCCGCCCCCGAGGAGCAGAAGGTGCTGCGCGCGCAGGAGCTGCGCGACCTGCGCGCCGCGCGTGACGATCTCGAGCGGCGGGTGCATGACCTGAAGCTGACGCGGCAGGTGACGATGCAGTCCCTGCCCTCGATCCGGCTCGTGCAGGAAAACGACAAGTCTCTGGTGACGAAGATCAATTCGACCCTCGTCAACACCGTGCCGCTGTGGGAAACGCAGCTTGCGCAGGCGGTGACGATCCAGCGCTCGGCCGAGGCGGCGCGGGCGGTCAAGCAGGCCTCTGACCTGACGAACGAGCTGCTCACCGCAAATGCGAAGAACCTGCGCGAGGCGAATGCCGCGGTGCGCACCGAGATGGAGCGCGGCATCTTCGACATCGAGGCGGTGAAGGCCGCGAATGGCGAGCTGATCGCCACCATCGAGGACAGCCTGCGGATCGCCGACGAAGGCAAGCGCAAGCGTGCCACGGCCGAGAAGGACCTCGTGGAAATGGAAACGCAGCTGCGCGAGACGCTGTCCTCGGCGCGGGCGAAACCGACGGCGGACAAGGGCTGAGATGCGTCACCGGGAGGCCTGGACACTGCGCGCCGGCGGCGCGATGGCACTGTGTGCGGCACTCGCAGGCTGCCTGAACAGCCCTGCGCCCGTCGCGCAGCCGCCGGTGCTGGCCCCCGAAAGCACGCCCGCGCCCCGGCCTGCCCCCGGCCGCTGGGGCGAAGGCACGGTGGTGACACCGCAGTCCGACGAGAGCCGGGCGATGCACGCCTATTACGTCAAGGTCGAGAAGACGCTGAAAGGTCGCGGGCTGATGCGTCAGGACGTCGCCCCGCGCGATGCCCCCTTCGGCGCGCGCCGGCTGGTCGACGACTTCATCCACATCGCGCTTTACGACGAATACTCGCGGCGCGGCGGCGCCTTCGTGGCCAGCCAGGCGGAAAGCCGGCTGCGCCGCTGGGAAGAGCCGGTGCGGATGTCGATCGAATATGGCGCCTCGGTGCCGCTGCAGCAGCGCATCACCGATGACGCCTGGATCTCGGCCTATGCCGGCCAGCTCGCCCGGGCCAGCCGCCACCCGGTGGGGGTGGTGCCCGCGGGCGGCAACTTCTCGGTGCTGGTGGTGAACGAGGACGAGCGCCGCGCCCTGGCCCCGCGGCTGCGCGCGCTGGTGCCCGGCATCGACGCGGCCTCGGTCTCGGCGATCACCGAGCTCTCGCCCTCGACCTTCTGCGTGGTCTTCGCCTTCTCGGAAGGGGCGGCGCCGAACTATTCGCGCGCGGTGGCGGTGATCCGCGCCGAGCACCCGCGCGATCTGCGGCTCTCGTGCATCCACGAAGAGCTCGCCCAGGGCCTGGGCCTGGCCAACGACTATCCGCGCGCGCGGCCCTCGATCTTCAACGACGACGAGGAATTCGCGCTGCTCACCCGCCATGACGAACTGCTGTTGCAGATCCTTTACGACCCGCGCCTGCGCCCCGGCATGACCGAGACCGAGGCGCGGCCGATCGTCGAAATCATCGCATCCGAGCTGATGGGACCGGACGCCTGACCAAGGAGGGCCAGATGGGCATTCTCGACTTTCTCACCGGCGAATTCATCGACGTCATCGCCTGGACCGACGACACCCGCGACACCATGGTGTGGCGGTTCGAGCGCTATGACCACGCGATCAAGTATGGCGCCAAGCTGACCGTGCGCGAGGGCCAGGCCGCCGTCTTCGTGCACGAAGGCCAGATCGCCGATGTCTTCGGCCCAGGGCTTTACCAGCTCGAGACCAACAACATGCCGGTGCTGACCACGCTGCAGCACTGGGACCACGGCTTCAGCTCGCCGTTCAAGTCCGAGATCTACTTCGTCAACACCACCCGGTTCAACGACCTGAAATGGGGCACGAAGAACCCGGTGATCTGCCGCGATCCGGAATTCGGCCCGGTGCGGCTGCGCGCCTTCGGCACCTATTCGATGCGCGTCACCGACCCGGCGAAATTCATGGCCGAGATCGTCGGCACGGATGGCGAGTTCACCTCGGACGAGATCTCGTTCCAGATCCGCAACGTCATCGTGCAGGAATTCTCGCGCGCGGTGGCGGCCTCGGCGATCCCGGTGCTCGACATGGCGGCGAACACCGCCGATCTGGGCAAGCTGGTGGTCCAGGCGATCGAGCCGGTGGTGGCGAATTACGGCCTCTCGACGCCCGAGTTCTACATCGAGAACATCTCGCTGCCCGAGGCGGTCGAGGCGGCGCTCGACAAGCGCACCTCGATGGGGATCGTCGGCGATCTGAACAAATACATGCAGTTCAACGCGGCCGAGGCGATGGCACAGCCGGGCTCGGGTGCGGCGGCCGGCATGGGGGCTGCCATGGGTGCGGGTCTCGGCGCCGGCATGGGCATGGCGATGGGGCAGACGATGGCCGGGCAGGCCATGGCGGGCCCCTGGGGCATGGCGCCCGCAGCGGCGCAGCCGATGGCCCAGCCCGCCGCGATGGCGCCGCCGCCCCCGCCGCCGCCCGTCGAGAAGGTCTGGCATCTTGCGGTGAACGGCGAGACCCAGGGCCCCTACGGCCGCGGCCATCTGGGCCGGATGGTGAGCGAGGGCGGCTTCAGCCGCGACACGCTGGTCTGGACCCCCGGGCAGGACGGCTGGAAACCCGCGGGCGAGATCACCGAGCTTGCCCAGCTCTTCACCATCGCGCCGCCGCCGCCCCCGCCGCCGGCTCAGTGAGGCGTCGATGACCGCCCCGTTGCGGCAGACGCGGGCCGAGCAGCACTTCCCCTGCGAGGCCTGCGGCGCGGACCTGCGCTTCGCCCCCGGGCAGGAGCGGCTGGTGTGCGACCATTGCGGCCATGTCCAGGACATCCCCCGCGCCACCGGCCGCGGCGCGGCCGCGCTGCACGAGCTGCCGCTCGAGGCCGGGCTGCGCGCCGATCTGCCGATCGAGGAGCTCGAGGAGCACCGCACCCTTTCGTGCCCGAACTGCGGCGCCTCGATCGAGCTGTCGGGGCCCGAACACGCCACCCAATGCCCGTTCTGCGCGACCCCGGTCGTTACCGACAGCGGCACGAAGCGGCAGATCCGGCCGCAGGGGCTGATCCCGTTCCGGCTGACCGAGACGGAGGCGCGCGCGGCCCTGGGCCGCTGGCTCGGCAGCCTGTGGTTCGCGCCCTCGGGGCTGGCACAATACGCCCGACGCGGGCGCAAGATGACCGGGGTCTATGCCCCCTTCTGGACCTTCGACGCCGCCACCCGCACCCGCTACACCGGCGCGCGCGGCGATGCCTGGTACGAGACGCGGCAGGTCACGGTGATGGTCGACGGCCGCCCCGAGACCCGCACCGAGCAGATCCGCCACATCCGCTGGACCCCGGTCGCGGGCCAGGTCGCGCGCGATTTCGACGACGTGCTGATCTATGCCGCCCGCTCGCTGCCCGCCGCCCATGTCGACGGGCTCAGCCCATGGGATCTGGCCGGCCTCGTGCCCTACAGCCCCGATTACCTCGCCGGGCTCTCGGCCGAGGGCTATACCGTCGAGCTGATCGAGGGCCACCACCTCGCCCAGGCCGAGATGCTGCGAGTGATCCAGTCGGACGTGCGCCGCGACATCGGCGGCGACGAGCAGCGGGTGGCAAGCCTCGACCCGAGCTTCTCGGCCGAGACCTTCAAGCACATCCTGCTGCCGGTCTGGACCGCGGCCTACAAGTTCCAGGGCCGGTCGTTCCGCTTCGTCGTCAACGCCCAGACCGGCGCGGTGCGCGGCGACCGGCCGTGGTCGCCCTGGAAGATCGCGATTGCGGTCGTTCTGGGGCTGATCGTTGCGGCGGGGCTGGCCTATCTCTATCAGAAGCAGAACGGCTGACGGAGAGGGCGCGATGATCCTGTGTTGCGGCGAGGCGCTGATCGACATGCTCCCGCGCGAAAGCACGCGCGGCGAGCCGGCCTTTGCTCCCCATCCGGGCGGCGCGGTCTTCAACACTGCGCTGGCGCTTGGCCGGCTGGGCGTGAAGACCGGCTTCTTCTCGGGGCTTTCGACCGATCTCTTCGGGCAGATGCTGACCGACGCGCTCACCGCCTCGGGCGTCGAGACCGGGCTTTCGGCGCGTTCGGACCGGCCCACGACGCTTGCTTTCGTGACGCTCCATGACGGTCAGGCGCGCTATGCGTTCTATGACGAGGGCACGGCGGGACGGATGCTGTCGCCCGCCGACCTGCCCGCCCTGCCCCGCGACCTGCGCGCGCTCTTCTTCGGCGGCATCTCGCTCGCCGTCGAGCCCTGCGCCACGGCCTATGAGGCACTGATGATCCGCGCGGCCGCCGACCACCTGACCATGCTCGACCCGAACATCCGCCCGGGCTTCATCCGCGACGAGGCCGGCTATCGCGCCCGCATCGGCCGGATGATCGCCGCGGCCGATATCGTCAAGCTCTCGGACGAGGATCCGGACTGGCTCACCGGCCCCGGCGCGATCGAGCCGCGCGCCCGCGCGATCCTTGCCCGCGGGCCGAAGCTTGTGTTCATCACCGAGGGCGCGCGCGGCGCCCATGGCTTCAGCACGACCGGGGCGATCTTCGTGCCGGCACAACAGGTTGCGGTGGTCGACACGGTCGGCGCCGGCGACACCTTCAACGCCGGTGTCCTTGCGGCACTTGACCGCGCCGGGCTCCTGTCGAAACAGGCGGTCGCCGCGGCCGATGGCGCCGTGCTCGAGGCCTGTCTGCGCCTCGGCACCGCCGCCGCCGCCGTTACCGTCGCGCGCGCGGGCGCGAACCCGCCCTGGAAGGAGGATCTGGAATGAGAGCACTGATCCAGCGTGTGCGCCACGCCAAGGTCGAGGTCGAGGGCCGGATCACCGGCGAGATCGGGCCCGGTCTGCTGATCCTCGTCTGCGCGATGCAGGGCGATGGCGAGACCGAGGCCGAGAAACTGGCCGCGCGCATTGCCAAGCTGCGGATCTTCCGCGACGAGGCCGACAAGATGAACCGCTCGGTCCGCGATATCGGCGGCGCCTGTCTGGTGGTCAGCCAGTTCACCCTCGCCGCCGACACCTCGCGCGGCAACCGGCCGGGCTTTTCCACCGCCGCCCCACCCGACACCGGCAACCGGCTTTATGAACATTTCAGCGCCGCGCTGCGCGGCCTTGGCCTGCCGGTCGAGACCGGCGCGTTCGGCGCCGACATGGCGGTGAGCCTGCTCAACGACGGCCCGGTGACGATCTGGATCGACACCGCCGACCGCGCCTGAACGGTTTTCCTTGACTTTCCGCGCTGCAGCGCCCATCTGCGCTTCATCCGCAACCGCTGCCGCGTGAGCAGCCGCGCATCCCCGGGCCCCGAGCCCGACCTGCGCAAGGGCGGAGACCCGGCCTCACAATCACGCGGGGGGCCAGCGGACAAACCTGTCCGCGCCCGCCCGCCCGCCGGACCTCGCGTCCGGCCAGACCGATTTCGCACCCTCTGGTGCCAGGAAAGACAGACTTTTGGAAACCTTCGAAAACCTCGGCCTTGCGCCGATTCTGCTGCAAAACCTCGCCGGCCTCGGCCTAGTGAAACCGACGCCGATCCAGGAACAGGGCATTCCGCACATCGTGCGCGGCCGTGACCTGCTGGGTATCGCCCAGACCGGCACCGGCAAGACCGCGGCCTTCGGCCTGCCGATGCTGACCCGCATCATCGCTTATGGCAAGCGTCCGGCGCCGAAGACCGTGCGCGCCCTCGTGCTGGCGCCGACGCGCGAACTGGCAACGCAGATCCACGACAACCTCTCGGCCTTCGCCGCGGGCGCGCCGGTGCGCATCCAGCGCGTCGTCGGCGGCGCCTCGATCAACGTGCAGTCGGAAAAGCTCGCCAAGGGCACCGACGTGCTGATCGCCACCCCCGGCCGGCTCCTCGACCTGCTCGAGCGCCGCGCGCTGGTGCTGTCGGAAACGAAATACCTCGTCCTCGACGAGGCCGACCAGATGCTCGACATCGGCTTCATCCACGCGCTGCGCCGCATCGCCCGGCTGATCCCCGCGGACCGGCAGACGATGCTGTTCTCGGCCACCATGCCGAAGCTGATGGAAGAGCTGGCGCAGAGCTATCTGCAGGATCCGGTGCGGGTCGAGGTCGCGCCGCCCGGCAAGGCTGCCGAGAAGATCGACCAGGGCGTGCATTTCACCACCCAGGGCGAGAAGGCCGCGCTCCTGGCCGAATATGTCGCCAAGCACCCGGGCGAGCTTGCAGTGGTGTTCAACCGCACCAAGCACGGCTCGGACAAGCTCGCGAAGCTGATGGACAACTGGGGCTTCTCGGTCGCCGCGATCCACGGCAACAAGTCGCAGAACGCGCGCGAGCGGGCGCTGAGCGCCTTCCGCGCCGGCGAGGTGAAGCTGCTGATCGCGACCGATGTCGCCGCCCGCGGGCTCGACATTCCCGAGGTCGCACATGTCTACAACTACGACCTGCCGAACGTGCCCGAGAACTATGTCCACCGCATCGGCCGCACCGCGCGCGCCGGCCGCAACGGCCGTGCCGTCGCCTTCTGCGGGCCGATGGAGATGGACGAGCTGCGCGCGATCGAGAAGGCCATGGGCGCGCGGATCCCGGTGATCGGCGGCGAGCCCCACATCCCGGTGGCGGCGCCGACGCCCACGCGCCCGGGTGGCAACAAGAAGCCGCATCGCGGCCGCGGCCCGAAACCCGCGCAGGGCGGTGCGCCGAAGGCGAACCCGGCCCGGGCGAACCCCGCGAAGGCCGCGGCCGGCGGCGCCGCCCGCCCGCGCCGGCGCGTTCCGGGGGGCAAGGGCGGCACCGCGGCCTGAGCCGCACCGCCCTCCCCGCAAGCTCCCGGACGGGACCGTGTCAGCGCACGGTCTCGTCCTCGAGATGCAGCTTCATCTCGATCAGCACCTTCTGCAGCGCCTGGGTCTCGGCCAGCAGCCGCCGCGCCTCGGTTGCGGTGATCTTCCCGTCCATGATCGAGGCGTGATATTCCGCCATCAGCATCGCGAAGCGCTGGCTCAGCACCACCACATCCGAACTCACCCCGCCTTCCGGCAGGTTCCGCCGGCGCTCGTCGAAGGACAGCTCGAGACCGCCGAGCTCGGCCAGCGCCTGGGTCACATGCGGGAATTTCGCCACCGCCTCGATCCGGGCGACCACGTCGATCGGCATGAAGCGGTCGCTATGGTCGGGATCGGTGGAATAATACCGTCCGAGCGTCGCCTTCGACTTGCCGCTGACCTGGGTCGCGGCCTCGATGCCGATGTCCTTCACCAGCGCCTCGGTGTGCTTTTTCAGATAGCTTTCAATCTTCTCGGTCATCACAATCGGGCCAGAACCGCCCATCCCTCTCTACGCTGAATGCCCGGGGGGAACCCCCGCTGGTGCTTTCCCCCTTACCCGGGGGGCGAGGATTTGTCACACCGAAAGCACCCGCCACGGCGGGCGTAAGAGTGCTGACATCGTGACGTCAGAAACGGTGAGAGACCCTCGCGACGGTGCGCAAGAGCGGACCGCGCGCGGGGGTCTTCGTCTTGCCCGGGCCCGTCCGGCGCGCTATGGGGCGGCATGGCCAAGCTCTACTTCCATTACTCGACGATGAATGCCGGCAAGAGCACGCTGCTGCTGCAGGCGTCCTACAACTACATCGAGCGCGGCATGCAGACCTTCCTCGTCACCGCCCGGCTCGACCGGCGCGCGGGCGAGGGCCGGATCGCAAGCCGCATCGGCATCGGCGCCGAGGCCGAGACCTTCACCCCCGAGACCGACATGGCAGCGCTGATCGCGGCGCGGATGGCCCGTGCCCCCTGCACCTGCGTCTTCGTCGACGAGGCGCAGTTCCTGACCCGGGACCAGGTCTGGCAGCTGGCCCGTGTGGTCGATGATCTCGCGGTGCCGGTGATGTGCTACGGGCTGCGCGTCGACTTCCGCGGCGAACTCTTCCCCGGCTCGGCCGCCCTCCTCGCCCTTGCCGACGAGATGCGCGAGGTACGCACGATCTGCCATTGCGGCAAGAAGGCGACGATGGTGATGCGCATGGGGCCCGACGGGCGCGCGCTGCGCGAGGGCGCACAGGTGCAGATCGGCGGCAACGAGACCTATGTCAGCCTGTGCCGCCGGCATTGGCGCGCGGCGATGGAGGAAGCGCCCGGCCTGGCGGAGGAGTGAGTATTTAGGCCAAGAAAAAGCCAGGGACCGGTTCTTTTGCTCCCCGCGCTTTTCCTTGCCCAAATACTCCCGCCGGAGGCATTCCCCGCCCCCGGCCCGCGCGCCGGTCTCAGAACTTCTCGACGATCACCGAGCCGACGGAATAACCCGCCCCGAAGGAGCAGATCAGCCCGGTCTCGCCCGGCGCGAAATCGCCCGAGAAGCGGTCGAAGGCGATGATCGAGCCGGCCGAGGAGGTGTTGGCGTAGTCCTGCAAGATATTCGGCTGCTCGCCCGGTTCAGGCTCGCGGCCAAGCACCTTGCGGCCGATGAAATCGTTCATCGTCTTGTTCGCCTGATGCAGCCAGAGCCGGCGCAGGGCGGTGGGCGCGAGCCCTTCCTCCGCCAGATGGCCGAGGATATGGGCACAGACCATCGGCAGCACTTCCTTGAAGACCTTGCGGCCCTCCTGCATGAACTGCATGTCGCGCCGGTCGGCGAGCCCGTCGGGCCGGGCGCGGCGCAAGAAGCCGTTGTTGTTGCGGATGTTGTTCGAGAACTCGGTGGCGCAGCGGCTCGAGCGGATCTCGAAGCCGCCGGCCTTCGCCTCGTCGCGCCGCTCGATCAGCGTCGCGGTCGCGACATCGCCGAAGATGAAGTGGCAGTCGCGGTCACGCCATTCGAGATGGCCCGAGGTGATCTCGGGGTTCACCACCAGCGCACGCCGCACCGAGCCGGTGCGGATCATGTCGGCCGCGGCCTGGATGCCGAAGGTGGCCGAGGAGCAGGCGACGTTCATGTCGAAGGCAAAGCCCGAGGCGCCCAGAAGCTTCTGGATCTCGATCGCGATGGCGGGATAGGCACGCTCCATGTTCGAGGCGGCGCAGATCACCAGATCGACCTCGCCCCCCTCGCGCCCGGCGGCGGCCAGGGCCGTGGCGCAGGCCTCGAGCGCGATCTCGGCCATGATCCCGGGTTCGTCGTCGCTGCGCTGACGCAGCTGCGGATACATCCGCGCGGGATCGAGAACGCCGCTCTTGTCCATCACATGGCGGCTCTCGATACCCGAGGCCTTGTGGATGAACTCGGACGAGGAATGGTCCTTCGCCACCAGCGTGCCCGCCGCGATCTCGGCCGCGTGCTCGGCGTTGTAACGGTCGGCATAGGCGTTGAAGGCGGCGACCAGCTCGTCGTTGGTGATGGTCTCAGGCGGGGTGAAGACCCCGGTTCCGGTGATCGCAGGGGTGAACATCTGGTCCTCTCGAAAGTCGCGGCACAGTCTTTCGAACCGCGCCGGGGGTCAAGGGTCAGACCGCGTTCGGCGGCACCTTGCCGTCACGGAAGGCGGTCAGGTTGGCAAGTGCCATGAAGCCCATGGCATCGCGCACCTCAAGCGCCGCGGTGCCCAGATGCGGCAGCAGCGTGACGCAGTCGAGCGCGCGCAGCGCCTTGGGCACGACGGGCTCGCGCTCGAAGACATCAAGCCCCGCCCCGGCGATCTGGCCGGCCTCGAGCGCCGCGATCAGTGCCGCCTCGTCGACGATGTCGCCGCGCGCGATGTTGACGAGATGCGCATGGGGCTGCATCCGCGCCAGTTCCGCTGCGCCGATCAGGTGATGCGTCTGCGGCGTCGCCGGCACCGCGATCACCACGAAATCAGAGATCGCCAGCAGTTCGTGAAGCGGCAGCTGCCGCGCCGGCAGCCCCGGATCGGCAACGGTCGAGCGGTTGTGGAACACCACCTCCATGCCGAAGCCGTAATGGCAGCGCCGCGCGATCGCTTTGCCGATCCGACCGAGCCCGACGATGCCGACGCGCTTGCCGGAGACGTGATGGCCGAGGAACTGGGTGGGCGTCCAGCCGGTCCAGGCGCCCGAACGCACGAAGCGCTCCCCCGCCCCGGCGCGGCGCGCGCTCATCAGGAGCAGCGTCAGCGCGATATCGGCGGTGGCATCGGTCACGGCGCCGGGGGTATTGGTCACGGTGATCCCGTGCGCCTTCGCCGCCGCCGCATCGATGTGGTTGTAGCCCACGCCGAAATTCGCCACGATCTTCGCGCGCAGCGGACCGGCGAAGGCCGCACCGCGGACCTGATCGCCCAGCGTCACCAGAAGCGCGTCATAGGTGGCCAGCGCCGCAGCCGCCTCCGCTTCGGTCATCGGCGCGGCGCCGTTGCGGAAGGTCGCGTCGGGAAACTCCGCGCGCACCCGCGCCTCGACAGCCGGGGTGAGGGCACGGGTGACGAGCAGCTTCATCAGTAGAGCCTCCCGCCCACCGGCACGTCCTGACCGGGGCCGATCAGCACCACCTCGCCACTCTCGTCGGGCACGCCGAGCGTCAGCACCTCGGACATGAAGGGGCCGATCTGGCGCGGCGGGAAGTTCACCACCGCCATCACCTGCCGGCCGATCAGTTCCTCGGGCGTGTAATGTGTGGTGATCTGCGCCGAGGAGCGCTTGGTGCCGATCTCGGGGCCGAAGTCGATGGTCAGCTTGTAGGCGGGCTTGCGCGCCTGCGGGAAGGTCTCGGCGGCGATGATGCGACCGACGCGGATGTCGACCTTGAGAAACTCGTCGAAACTGATCGTCACTTGCCAAGCTCCCGTCCGCGGTCGGCGGCGGCCTTGACCGCGCGTTTCAACAGCGCCGGGAAGCCGGTCTCGGCATCCATCAGCACGGCAAGCGCAGCGGCGGTGGTGCCGCCCGGGCTCGTCACGTTGACGCGCAGCTGCGCGGGGTCCTCTGCCGCATCCTCGGCCAGCTGGCCGGCGCCGCCGACGGTCGCTTTCGCCAACCGCATCGACAGCTCGGGCGACAGCCCCTCGGCCTCGGCCGCAGCGGCGAGCGCCTCGATCAGGTGGAAGACATAGGCCGGACCCGAACCCGAGACCGCCGTCACCGCGTCAATCTGGCTTTCGGCATCGAGCCGCACCACCTGACCGACGGCCGACAGAAGCCCCTCGGCCATGTCGAGATCGGCGGCGGTGGCCTGCGAATTGCCGACGATCGCGGTGATGCCGCGCCCGATCGCGGCCGGCGTGTTCGGCATCGCGCGGACAAGCCGGGTGCCGGCGCCCAGAACCCCCTCGAAGGTGGCAATCTTCGTGCCTGCGGCGATCGAGACGAAGAGCGTGCGCCCGCCGCCCATGGCGGCAAGCTGCGGCAGCGCCGCCCCCATCATCTGCGGCTTGACCGCGACCAGCACCACCGCCGGCGCCTCGGGCAGCGGCCCGTTCACCGCCACGCCCGTGCCCATCAGCCAGTCGGACGGGTGCGGGTCGATCACATGCACCGCGCTCGGGCTCAGCCCGCCGCGCAGCCAGCCGGCGAGCAGCGCCGAGCCCATCTTGCCGCAGCCCAGAAGAACCAGACCGCGCGCTTCAATCGTCGAAAAGTCCATCGCGTTTCCCCTTTGCGGCGGAAACTTTAGGCGCGGCCGTAAGCCTCTGCAATGGCGACCTTCAGCGCCGCCTCGGGGGTCTCGTCGCCCCAGCAGGCAAGCTGCATCGCCGGGTAGAACCGTTCCGAGACGCTGACCGCGGCGCCGATCATCCGGTCGATCTGCGCCGGCCCCGCGATCTGGCCGCCCGAGAGCACAAGGCCATAGCGCCAGACCATCAGCTTCTGCTCGCGCCAGAAGGTGAAGGCACCGGTCCAGCATTGGTCGTTGATGCGGTTGAGCAGGTCGTAAAGCGCGCCCTCGCGCGCCGCCGGCGGGTCGATCTCGAAGGTGCACAGCAGCCGCAGCACCTCGTCCTGCTCGGACCAGGCGAGGGTGAGCGAATAGCTGCGCCATTGCCCCTCGACCATCATCGCGATCTGGTCGTCGGCGATGCGGTCGAAATCCCACGCATGGGCCTCGGCCAGCGTTTCCACCACGTCGATCGGGTGGATGTCCTCGACGTCGAGATAGTCCTCGATCAGTGCCATGCCCATACCCCCACGCGTTTCGTGCAGACCCCGGGATGTTTCCCTAGGACTCGATCTATCCACAAGGATCGGCGTGGCAGCGCGCGATCCCTACAAGATATCGTGCGACCTGTTCCGCCCCCTGTAAAGCAATTTGTCGTGGATAAGTCGTCGTCCCGCCACGATATCTGGGGACAACCCCGGGGATGGGGCGGAAATGCGAAACCGGCACCGGGCAGGCCCGATGCCGGCCGATGCAGGCCCCTGCCCTCAGGCGGTGATCGAATAGCCGCCGTCGATGTCGTGCACGCCGCCGGTGAGGTTCTTCGCCTCGGCCGAGGCAAGGAAGGCCGCCATCGCGCCAACGTCGTCGATCGTGGTCAGCACATGGGTCGGGGCGCGCGCCGTCGCCTCGGCGAGCAGGCTGTCGAACTGGTCGATGCCCGAGGCGGCGCGGGTGGCCAGCGGCCCGGGCGAGAGCGCATGCACGCGGATGCCCTTCTCGCCGAGTTCCGCCGCGGCATAGCGCACCGTGCTTTCGAGCGCGGCCTTCACCGGCCCCATGATGTTGTAATGCTGCACGACGCGCGAAGAGCCGAAGAACGACACCGACAGGCAGGTGCCGCCCCCGGGCATCAGCGGCTCGGCCAGACGGATCATCCGCAGGAAGGAATGCACCGAGATGTCCATCGCCTTGCCGAAGCCATCGGCCGAGCAGTCGATGACGCGGCCATGCAGATCGGCCTTCGGCGCGAAGGCGATCGAGTGCAGGATCGTGTCGACCCTGCCCCAGCGGCTACCGATCTCGGCATAAACCGCCTCCAGCTCGCCCGGCTCGGTGACGTCGAGCGGCATCATGATCTCGGCACCGAGCGATTCGGCGAGCGGCCGGACATGCGGCTCGGCCTTGGCATTGAGCCAGGTGACGGCAAGATCCGCCCCCTGCTCGCGGAAGGCCCGGGCACAGCCATAGGCGATGGAATGGTCGTTGGCGATGCCGACAACGAGAATCTTCTGTCCCTTGAGCGAGAACATGGCGCCTCCATGAGTTCAGCTGCGCCAAAGTCATAGCAGGATTTCGGTCGGCCCGCCCGAGCTTTTCTGCACCGCAGAGAGGTTCTTTCTGCGGTTGCGAAAGAGCGTGGCAAAAACTCCACGGCCGGGCGGCGGCGCCCTCCCCTGTCAGTCGGGAAAGATGCCCGGCGAAGTCGGCGCGCCGTCGTCGAACCGCGCGAGGTAATCGACGATCACCGGCCGGTTCACCGCAAACCCCTTGTATTCGGCCAGCTCACTGGGCAGGTCGCGCAGCACCCGATGCAGCCGGCGCCCCCATTTCGGCACCGTCACGATATCCTCGAGCGAACAGAGGTAGCAGCGGATCGGGAAGGCGATGGCGTTCGAGCGCGGCAGCCGCCACAGCGTCTGCAGCTCGACCCGCAGATATTGCCTGGCGCCCACATTGTCGGGCGCGACGCTGCGCTTTTCCGGGCCCCATTCGGGATAGGTCTCGGGGCTGGTGTCGAGGCGCGGATTGACCGTCATCGTCCAGTTCAGCCGCCGCACCGGCGCGCCCTGCTGCAGGTTCAGAAGGAACTTCAGCGCGCGCTGGAACACCCCCATCTCATGCGCCTTCGGCACCGGCGCGTGCCACTCGAAGAAGTTCATGCCGATGTCGAAATCGAGCGACCAGTCGGCCTGGCTTGTCACCATGCCGGCATCCATCCACAGGTTGCCGTCGCGCTGATCGAGCAGTGCATGGTCGCCCTGGGTCTGGCGGGTGATGTATTCCATCGGCCCGCAGGGCAGCGTGGTGGCATCGAGGAAGGTGAAGCGCTGCTCGATCCCCAGCGGGCGGTTGATCCAGTGCCAGCGGTCGCCGTCGCGGTGGAGCGTGAAGAGCTCGGGGTAATCCTCGGATTTCGAGACCATCACCAGTTCGAGGAAATCCCAGCCGGCGAGTTCCATATGCGGCAGCGACTGGCAGCGCAGCGGATCCTCAGTGAGCGTGATTGCGCGGTCGCGCATCTCGGCGACGTAATGCTCGTCGACGTCGAAGCGTTTCTCGAAGGGCGATCCGGCCTTGCCGCCCGCGTGCGGCTCGAGGTTGACCGAATACATGTAGCTGTCCGCGTCGAAGGGGAACGGGAAGCGCCGCACCCCCTCGGGCGAGTTGTGGAAGGTGTAATCGTCGCGGAAGGTTTCGTCGTGGAACTGGATGGTCATCCGTGCCTCCTAGAGGTCGAGAACGAGGGTTTCGCCCGCAAAGCGCGAGACGCAGGGCATGATCTTCGTCTGGCGCGCGCGCTCTTCCTCGCTCAGCCAGTGGTCGTGGTGCTCGATCGTGCCGTGGCAGGCATGCACCCCGGTCTCGCAACGCCCGCAGGCGCCGCCGCGGCACATCCACTGCACCTCGACCTGCGCCGCCTCGAGCGCCTCAAGGAGGCTCTGATGCGGGCCGACGGTGACCACCTTGCCGGTCTTTGCCAGCGTCACCGCGAAGGGCGCGCCGGGCGGCGGCGCCATAAAAACCTCGGAATGCAGCGCCGTCTTCGGCCAGCCAAGCCGCGCGCCGGTCTCGGCCACCGCCTCGATCAGCCCCTCGGGGCCGCAGGTATAGACATGGGTGCCAAGCGGCTGGCTGCCCAGAATGGCGCCCAGATCCATCCGGTTGCCCGCCTCCGAGAGATGCACATGCACCTGCGGCGAGGCGGGCAGCAGCGCGAGTCCCGCGGCCTCGGCCCGGCTCCGCGCGGCATAGTGCAGCTCGAACGGCATCTGCAGCCGGGCGAGCTGCTTGAGCTGCGCGAGGAACGGCGTGATGCCGATGCCGCCCGCGATCATCACATGTTTCTTCGCGCGCAGATCGAGCGAGAAGAGGTTCACCGGAGCGGAAATCCGCAGCAGGTCGCCGATCGCCACCTGCGTGTGCATGAACTTCGAGCCGCCGCGGCCGCCGTCCTCGCGCCGCACGGCAATCTCATAGCCCGAACCGTCCATCGGATCGGAGATCAGCGAATAGGTGTTGCGGCGCAAAACGGCGGCATCGGGCATTTCCACCACCACATGGGCCCCGCCGGAGAAGAGCGGCAGCATGGCGCCCTCGGGGTCTTCGAACCGAAACCGGGTGACGAGGGGCGAGAGTGCCTCGATCGCGCTCACGCGCAGCAGGCGGCTGGTCATGGTTTGATCTCCTGCACGGCGGGCACGATGCCGGGGGTTTCGGCATCGACGCAGACGCCCTGGAAGGCGCCGAGGCGGCGCGAGAAATGGTCGCGCACGAAGAGGGTGAGGCCGCAATGGCTGCACAGGAAGGGGTCGGTGGTGACATTCTCGGTCACGCCCTTGCAGTGGACGCATTGCATCCGGCGCGCGATCGTGCCGCGGTGCTCGGTCTGGATCGCCTCGGGCGGCAGGCCGGCGGCGAGCGCCTCGGCCATCGCCTGACCGATCATCCCCTCGGAGCCGGCAAGGTAAAGCGTCGTGCCCATCCGGGCATCGGCCAGCGCCTTGCGATACCGCTCGATCGCCGCGGGATAGCTCGGCGCCTCGCGATACATCTTCGCGCCAAGCGCGGCGAGGCGCGGCCCGGCGTCATGGCCGGCGGGAATGTAGATCAGATGCGCAAGATCCATCACCGAGGCATCGAGCGCGGCGAGGTCGAGGATCGCCCCGGCGCCCGGCCCTTCGGCGAGCATGATCGCCGGGGTGGCGCCCTGCGGGGTGAGCCCGGGATAGACCGGGCGCGACAGGATCGAGGGGGAGAATTCGGTGCGCGGCATGGCATGGTTCCTGTTGGGTCTGGGTGGGGCGGTCTGCTGCCGCCCCTGCCCGTTCGGCGTCAGCCCTTGGCGGTGCGGCGCTTCTTCTCGATGTCGAAGAAGGGCATCGGCGAGGTCACGGCACCGATCGTGCCGGCCTCGGTGCTGGCGACGGTGAGAGGCATGCCCTCGACCGCGCAACCGACCGGCAGGCGGGCGATGGCGACGGTCCAGTCGTTGAGCGGCGAATACATCGCCTGGGTGACGACGCCGACCTTGACCCCGTCCTTCAGCACCGGCGCGCCGTTCTCCGGCGGCACCTTGCCCTCGAGCTTGAGGCCCCAGATCCTGAAGCGCTCCTTGCCCTTGAGCCGGTAATGCTCTTCGGCGCCGCGGAAGCCGGTCTTGCCCGGGCTCACGGTGAAATCGAGGCCCAGCTCCCAAAGCGTATCGCCCGGGCCCTCGTTCTCGAACGGGTACATCTCGGAATTGTCGTAGGGGAAGAAGAGCAGATAGCTCTCGGTGCGCAGCAGGTCGAGCGTGGTGAAGCGGCACGGAATGATGCCCATTGCCGCGCCCTCTTCGAGGATGCGGTCCCAGATCATCGGCGCGTCCTGGCCGCGCACGAACAGCTCGTAGCCGCGCTCGCCGGTATATCCCGTGCGTGCGATCAGCGCCGGCACCCCGAAAAGCGAGGTGGGCATGTGGCTGAAGTAATTCAGGCTGCGGATGCCCGGCACGTATTTCTCGAGGAAATCGACGGCGAGCGGGCCTTGCAGCGACAGGTCATGCAGATTGTCGTCGAAGCGGATCGAGACGTCGCGGCCGGTCGCGGCCATCGTCAGCTGCTCGAAGCCCTGGCCCGAGCCATGCACCACCATGAAGGCATTCGGCGCGGTGCGGTAGATCACGCAGTCGTCGACGAACTTGCCCGCATCGTTGAGCATGCAGGCATAGACGGCGCGGCCCGGCATCAGCTTCTCGACGTTGCGCGTGGTGGCGCGGTCGATCACGTGGCTTGCCGCCGGCCCGGTGATATGGACCTTCTTCAGGCCCGAGACATCCATCAGCCCGGCCTTCGTCCGGATCGCCATGTACTCGGTGAGCGGATCGCCGTCGTAGGACCAGGCGGTGCCCATGCCGCTCCAGTCTTCCAGCGCGGAGCCGAGCGCGCGGTGCCGGTCGGCCAGCGTCGAAAATCTCCAAGATGCGGTCATGTTCGTTTCCTTGTCCTGTCAGTCGTTGAGGAGGCCGCGGGCGGGTGCCGCCCGCGGCGGTCAGGCTCAGTGATGGCCGGTCTTCGTCGCCTCATAGGCGTGCTTCTCGTGGCGCCAGCCGAGGATCACGGCAACGAGCACGCACAGGTAGCAAAGCGCGATCCAGAAGAGTTCCGAACTGCCATAGCCCGCGTAGATCGCCCCGGTGATGCCGTCCCAGGTGTGGGTGCTGAAAGGTGCTTCCATGGTGGTCTCCTTTTCGGATCAGAGGCTTATTCAGCCGGGGTGACGGTGGGATGCAGCGCTTCGGGATAGGCCGAGGCGGGAACCTTGGTCTTGTCGAGGCCGAGGATCTCGGCTTCGGCGGGCACGCGCAGTTGCCCGATCGCCTTGAGGAAGAACGACAGCCCGTAGCCCGGGATGAAGCCGAGCGCGATCATCACCAGCGCACCGACCAGCTGGCCGAGGAAGGAGGTGTCGATGGTGCTCTCGCCTGCCAGCGCCGGATAGCCCTGCGCCGCGATGCCGACGACGATCACGCCCCAGAAGCCGAGATACATGTGCACGGCAACCGCGCCGACCGCGTCGTCGATTTTCAGCCGCTCGACGAAGGACGAGACGAAGGGCATGGTCGCCGCACCGGCAAAGCCGATCACGAAGGCCATCGGCGGATACCACAGATCAAGCCCCGCGGCGCAGGAGATGATCCCGCCCAGCGCGCCCGACATCATCCAGAACGGATCGCGGGTAATCATCCAGGCACCGATGATGCCGCCGGCCATGCCCATCAGCGTGTTGAAGGTCATCCCCGAAAGGGTCATCGGCGTGCCGTAGATCGTGTTGAACGACGAGGTCGACCACGACCAGGTCTCGCCCGGGACGATCACGCAGCCCATCAGGAAGCCCCAGAAGCCGGCGATGATCAGCATCAGCCCGACCAGCGTCATCGGCATCGAGTGACCGGGGATCGCGTTCGCGCTGCCGTCCGGGTTGAACTTGCCGATCCGCGGCCCGAGGTTGATGACCACGCCCAGCGTGAAGGCGCCGGCGATCAGGTGCACGACACCGGCGGCGCCGAAGTCATGATAGCCGAACTTGGTGACCAGCCAGCCATCCGCATGCCAGCCCCAGGCGGCGGCGAGGATCCAGATGAAACCGCCCAGCACCGTCGCCAGAACGACGAAGCCGGTCAGACGGATACGCTCGATCAGCGCGCCCGAGAGGATCGAGGCGGTGGTCGCGGCGAACATCACGAAGGCGCCCCAGAACACGCCGTTCGAGCGGTCATCAAGGTTCGGCCCCATGAATTCCGACCAGGGCGCTGCGACAGAATTTGCGTAGTCGAGACCGGAGATCCCGGCCGGACCGGCGGACAGGTCGACCCCCGTCGGAAAGGCCCAGTAGATCCACCAGCCGACGAAGTAGAAGAACGGCACGATCATCGCGAAGGCGAGGATGTTCTTGATGCCGGACGCCAGCGCGTTCTTCGAGCGCGAGGCGCCCATCTCATAGGCGAGGAACCCGACATGGATCAGCACCATGAGCGGGATCGTCAGAAAGTAGAAGGTCTCGGAGAAGGTGGTGCCGGTGGCGGCGGCCTTCGCCTTCAGTTCGGCGACTGTCGCCGCCAGTGTTGCAAGGTCCTGTTCCACGTCCAAACTCCCTGTTGAGTGGAAGGGGGCTGTTTTCGCCCCGTTTTCTTGCCTCCCCACCCGGTTTCCCGGGGCCTTCGGCCGGGTCTCCCCACCCGGCCCGCCACCCCCTCACGAGCGCGGACGTTCCTTTTTCGGGTCGTAATGCGGGAAGGGCGCGACGCGCGCCGCGATCCGTTTCAGATGCCCGTCAAGCTTGCCGATCTCGACCGCGGTGTCGGGCTCGGCATGGGCGACGTCGATGCGGGCGAGCGCGATCCACTGGCCCGTGCGGGGCGAGTGCATGGCCGAGCAGACCTCGCCCACCTGCGCCCGCCCGATCCGCACGCAATCGCCGTGAAAGACCGGGTCCTGGCCCTCGATCTCGAGGCCGACGAACTTGCGCGCCGGCGTCTCCTTGCGCCGGCTCAGCGCCTCGCGCCCGACGAAATCGGCGGTCTTCGATTTCAGCGGCACGGTGAAGCCGATGCCGGCCTCGAACGGGTCGGTCTGGTCGGAGAAATCGTAGCCCGCGAAGACCAGCCCCGCCTCGATCCGGCACAGATCGAGCCCGGCAAGCCCCATCGGCTTGATGCCGTATTTGGCGCCGGCGCCGAACACCGCCTCGAAGACCGCCTTGCCGTCCTTCGGATGGCAGAAGATCTCGTAGCCAAGCTCGCCGGTATAGCCCGTGCGCGACACGACGACCGGCACACCCTCGGGCCCGCCGATGCGGCCCACGGTGAAGCGGAACCAGCCGAGATCGGCCAAGGCGGGCTGGTGCGGCGCGGTCCAGATGATTTCCGTCATCAGCGCGCGCGAGCGCGGCCCCTGCACCGCCAGATTGTGCATCTGATCGGTCGAGGCGCGGATCATCACGGTGAGGCCAAGCCGCGCCGCCTCCTCGCGCATCCACACCCCGCCCTCGTCCGAGCCGCCGATCCAGCGGAAGTTCTGCGCACCCAGACGGAACAGCGTGCCATCGTCGATCATGCCGCCATGCGGATAGCACATCGCCGAATAGACGACCTGACCGTGGCCCAGCTTCGTCACGTCGCGCGTCAGCACCCAGTTCATCAGCGCCTCGGCATCGGGGCCGGTCACCTCGAACTTGCGCAGCGCGGACAGGTCCATCGCAACCACGCCCTCGCGCGCCGCCCAATAGCTTTCGACCGGATCGCATTCCGGGAAGGAATTCGGCAGCCAGAAGCCGCGATATTCGACGAAATCGCGGGTCAGGGCGGCAAAACTGTCGTGGAAGGCGCTTTCACGCGTCATGATCGGCTCCGCGTCGGGGGTGGCGCGCCAGGCCGAGGCGCGCGAGAACCGCTCGCCCGCGCCATAGCTGCGCACATGGATGTCGGTGAGATCCCAGCCATTGGCCGAGGAGGTGTCGTCCGGGCAGGCCGAGGAGACGCAGACCAGATCGGTCAGCGCGCGCAGCAGCACGTAATCGCCGGGCCGCGACCACGGCTCATCCGCAACCAGCACGCCATGCGCGTCGATGCCGGTGTTGAAGAAGAAATTCGCCGCCATCCAGCCCGCGCGGGCGGGAACGCCATGCGCGGCCAGCGCGGTGTTGAAGTTGTCCGAGCAGTTCGCGTGCCCCGGATAGCCAATGTCGTCGTAATATTTCGACGAGCAGGCCATGGCGAAGGCGTCGTGCCGGCCGCAGGTGTCCTGGATCACCTCGACCAGCGGGGTGAAGTCCTGATCGTAGTATTTCGCGTGCAGCCCCGGGTTCGGATAGGCGTGCCCCATCAGCGTGCGGGTGGTGGTGACGTCGAGCGGGTTCACGATGCCGCGGTCGAGCTTGCGCGCATCGAAGCACTGGAAATCGGTGCATTGGCGGCCGTCGACGTCGAGGATCTGGAGGAATTCGCCCGCCTTCACCACATAGGCCTCGGCGGTTGCCGATTTCACCCGCAGATCCAGAAGCGGATCGGCGAGCGGATCGGGCAGCGCGAAGCGGCCCGCGGTGCGCGGCGTGGCGCGGGTGATCTTCACCGTCAGCGGGGTTGCCGTGTCCTGGCGCTCGGAATCCATCGCCGGGCCCGGCGCGGCGACGATCACGACGCCCTCGCCCTGCGCGGTGAAGCCCACGGCCTCGCCGGCGCGCGATCCGGCGCCGAAAAGCCCGATGGCGCGGGCCGCGCTCAGGTCGATCCCCCGGCGCTCGAGCGCACGGCGCAGCCGGGCGAGCGAGGGCTCGCCCGAGGCGAGCAGGTCGCGCAGCCCGTCCACCGCGCAATCGCCCGCCCAGCCCAGAAGGCCGCAATCGACCCGCCCGTCCGGATGCGCGGCCAGCAGCTCGGCGCGCTGCCCGCCCTCGTCGTTGGTCACCTCGATCCGGTCGCCTGCCCGGATCTCGAGCACGAGCGCGCCGCGACCGGGCACGGTGTGGCGCTCCTCGGCCGGGCCGGTCCGATAGGCAAGCGGCCGGCGCGCACGCGACGGCGCGGGCGGGCCGGGGCGAAAGAGCGCGTCAGCGGGCAGAAGCAACATGGTCTGTCCTTGTCGTCAGGAAAAGAAGGCGGGAGGCCCGAGGCCCCCGCCCAGGGGGACACAACTCAGTTCGCGAGATAGGCTGCCATCGAGTCGTCGAGCGCATCCTTCCACGGCGTGTGATGCGTCGGCGCCATCGTGCCGGTGATCACCGATTTGTAGGCATGGTTGCGGAAGGTCATGATGTTTTCCGCCTTGTGGTGCTTCCACTCGAAGAAGGCCTCGCAGGCGCCGTCGACGTCGAAGGACGGATAATCCGTCTCGGCGATCAGTTCCTTGACGTAGTCACCCTGATACTTGATCGCGTATTTGACGTCATCCGAAGCCTCCTCGCATTCCTCGCGCTCGGCCACGTCGGCGATCAGCGCCTGCTTGTCGGCCGGCACCGCGATCCGGCCCATGATGATGTCGCGGACATACCAGGCCTGGGCGTCGAACATGTTGAAGGTGAACCACTGGTCCTGCATGCCGAGGTAGAACATCTTCGGATTGTGGACGTAGACCACGCCCTTGTAGAGGTCGGCGGTCGCGAGCCGGTTCGCCGTCTTCAGCCGCAGGCTGTCGGGCAGGAACGGGAAGTAGTGCTTGTAACCGGTGCACAGGATGATCGAGTCGATATGCTTCGACGAGCCATCCTTGAAATAGGCAGTCTTGCCCTCGACGCGCACGAGGCCCTGCTTCTCTTCCCAGTTCTCGGGCCATTTGAAGCCCATCGGCGCGCTGCGATAGCAGGAGGTGACGCTTTTCGCGCCGTATTTCCAGCATTGCGAGCCGATGTCCTCGGCCGAATAGGAGGAGCCGACGATCAGCACGTCCTGGCCCTCGAACTCGCGCGCGTCGCGGAAGTCATGGGCATGCACGATGCGGCCGTAGAACTGGTCGAAGCCCGGATATTCCGGCACGTTCGGCGAGGAGAAATGCCCCGAGGCGACGATCACATGGTCGAAGCGCTCCTTGTAGACATGGTCGCGCTCCATGTCGTGCACGGTGACGGTGAAATCCCCGGCCTCCTCGTCGAACTCGATCCAGCGCACGACCGAGTTGAAGCGGATCCAGCCGCGCACGCCGGCCTTGTTCACCCGCCCCTCGATGTAGTCGACCATGACGGCGCGCGGCGGGTAGGAGGCGATCTGCTTGCCGAAATGCTCCTCGAAGGAATAGTCGGCGAATTCGAGCCCCTCCTTCGGACCATTGGTCCAGAGGTAGCGATACATCGAGCCGTGGATCGGCTCGCCATTCTTGTCGGTGCCGGTGCGCCAGCTGTAGTTCCACAACCCCCCCCAGGTCTCCTGCTTCTCGAAGCAGACGATCTCGGGGATCTCGGCCCCCTTCTGCGCGGCGGATTGGAAGGCCCGGAGCTGGGCAAGGCCGGAGGGTCCGGCGCCGATGATGGCAACGCGTTTGGTCATGTCAGTCTCCCTGTTCGATCCGGTATGGACCAGATTTCAAAACTGGTTCCTTCGGCATGGACCAATGAGGCAGACCAAAATCTTTTGGGTCAACAAATTTTCCTGACCGGAATATTGCTTCACCGCATTTTTCGGCATTCCAGCCTGCCGAAAAAGGGCTATAGATCAAATTATGAGCAGCCCGACACTCGCGCAGCGCCTTCTGGTAACTGGTTCCCTGCCCCGACTCGGGGTGAAGACCCGCGCGCCGGTGCGGATCGGTTTTCTCACGCCGCTCTCGGGCCCCGAGGAATCCTGGGGCCGGCCGGGACTTGACGGCTGCCGGCTCTGGGCCGAGGGGCTGAATGCGCGCGGCGGGCTGATGGTGGGCGGGCGCCGGCACCCGATCGAGATCGTGGCACGCGACAGTGCAACGGGCGCCGCCGCCACCCGCGCCGCCGCCCGAGAGCTTGTCGAACGGCTCGACTGCCGGCTGATCCTGACCCTTGGCGGCGACAGCTTCGCCCCCGCCCTGCCCTGGCTGATGAAGACGCGGACGCTGGTGGCGACGCTGCTGCCCTCCGACCTCTCGCCCGACACCCCCTATCTGATCGCGCCTGCCGAGGTGCACCCGCTGTTCAACGTGACCGGGGTCGAGTGGCTGGCGAAGAACCGCCCCGCGGCGCGGCGTGTCGCCCTGTGCAGCCAGACCGACAGCCTCGGCCTGCCCTCGCTCGCCGTCTATCGCGCCGCCTTCGAGGCCGCGGGCCACGCCCGGGTGAAGGAGCTGCGCTATGCGCCCGCCGAGACCGACGCCGCGGGCATCGTGCGCGCGATGCTGGCCGAACAGCCCGACGTGCTGTGCTGGTGCTCATCGGCGCCGCCGATGATCCATGCCCTGACCGAGGCCGCCCATGCCCAGGGCTTCACCGGCGAGATCCTCGCCTGCACCGCCGACGACTATCCGCGGATGATCGCGCGCACCTCGGCCGCCTTCATGGCGCGCTACACCTTCCAGTTCCCCGATTTCGACGACCCGGCACTGGCCGACACCGCCTTCTTCTTCCACCGCCCCGAGGCCTTCTTTGCCGCCTATGGCGCGCGCTTTCCGGGCAGCTGGTCGGCGGTGAGCTGGGAATATGCCTCGATCCTCGATCTGTGGCACGCCGCAGTGGAAAGCGCCGAGACGACCGACCCGGTCTCGGTGCTGGCGGCCATGAAGCGCTCGCAGATCATGCCGCATGCCTTCGGCCCGGCGCGCTGGTGGGGCGCCGAGATCTTCGGCATCGACAATGCGCTTGTGGGCGACTGGCCGGTGGTGCGGATCGCGGGCGGGCGCGCGAAGATCGTCGCGTTCGGTTCGGTTCTGGGCTGGCTCGAGGCGCATGGGCCCCGTCTCACGCATCACCTCGGCGCGCTCGGCCAGCTCTGGCACCAGCGCCTGCGCCCCGCGCCGCGGCGTCGGCAGATCAGTCTTCCTGCATCAGCAGCTTCTGATCCTCGATCAGCGTGAGCTTCATGAATTCGCTCGCCGCCTCGATGTCGCGCGCGGCGATGGCGTTGAACAGCGCATTGTAGCCGCGCTGATAGGAGGCGATGCGATTGGGCGTCAGATGCCGGCGATACATCGCGCCGCGAAAGCTCTGCCGGCGCGCGTCGATCACCAGATTATAGCAGGCGATCAGCAGCGGGTTGCCGGTGCCCGCCGCGATCTGGCGGTGGAATTCTTCCTCGAGCCGCACGAAGGCGCCGGCATCGGCCTGCACCGCCTCCATCTGCGACAGCGTCTCGCCAAGCGCCTCGATCGCGCGCGGCGGCATGTTGATGATCGCAAGCCGCACCATCTCGGGCTCGAAGATCCCGCGCACGACCTGCAATTGCAATGGCCCGGTCTCGGCCGCGACGGTCGAGACCGCCGCCTGCGTGCCCGAGGGGTCCCAGGTGACGAAAGACCCCGACCCCGCCCGGCGCCGGATCATGCCGCGCTCCTCGAGCTGGTCGAGCGCCTCGCGCACGGTGTTGCGCGCAACGCCCAGATCCTGCGCCAGCGCCCGTTCGGACGGCAGACGTTCATCGACCCCATATTCTCCCGAAACGATCCGCGTCGTCAGCGTGTCGATGACATATTGCACCGTCGCGCCGACGACAGGCTCGCTTTGCGGCGCGGAAAGAAGACGTCCGGAAGAAGGCGGCACTTGCAAATTCCCTTGAACAGTCCCGCACGGGACGGTCAAAGAATAGCCGCTTTGCCCAAGGAAAATCCAGACGCGAAACGCGCCCCGCAACTCTCCCGCAACACCTCCCCGCTTCCAATTGCCCCAAATATCCCGGGGGTGAATGGCCGCAGGCCAGAGGGGGCAGCGCCCCCTTTCTCCGCGGGGCGAGGGGGCGGCCGGGGCAGGGGGCGCTGCCCCCTCGCGCCTTTGGCGCTCACCCCCGGGATATTTGGAGCAATTGGAAGCTGCGAGGGCGGGGGACCCGGCGGGGCCCCTTGCGGGCCCCTTTGCTTCCAATTGCCTGAAGTATCCCGGGGGTGAATTTTGCCGAATGGCAAAAGAGGGGGCAGGGCCCCCTCCTTCGGGCGTCCCGTCAGGGGCGCAACCTGTACTGTCTTGCGCCGCTCAGACGAGGCGGCTCTGTTCCTTCGCGGCCTTCACCAGCCCGGCGAACAGCGGATGCGGCGCGAAGGGTTTCGACTTCAGCTCCGGATGGAACTGCACGCCGATGAACCAGGGGTGATCCTTCACCTCGACGATCTCGGGCAGCCGGCCATCGGGCGACATGCCCGAGAACACCAGCCCGCAGGCCTCCAGCTTGTCGCGATACTTGATGTCGACCTCGTAGCGGTGGCGGTGGCGTTCCTCGATCTGCGTGGTGCCATAGACCTCGGCGACCTTCGAGCCTTCCTTCAGGATCGCGGTATAGGCGCCAAGCCGCATCGTGCCGCCCTTGTCGTCATCGAGCTTGCGCTCGACCCGGTGGTTGCCCTGCACCCATTCCTTCAGGTGATAGACGACGGGGGTGAAGCGCTTCTTGCCGGCCTCGTGGTCGAATTCCTCCGAGCCCGCGTTGGTCACGCCGGCGAGGTTGCGCGCTGCCTCGATCACCGCCATCTGCATGCCAAGGCAGATGCCGAGATAGGGGATGCCCTTTTCGCGCGCATATTGCGCGGCGCGGATCTTGCCTTCGGTGCCGCGCTCGCCGAAGCCGCCGGGCACCAGGATCGCGTTGAACTGTTCAAGATGCGGGCCGGGGTCTTCGCGCTCGAAGATCTCGGCGTCGATCCATTCGGCCTTCACCCGCACCCGGTTCGCCATGCCGCCGTGGGTCAGCGCCTCAGCGATCGACTTGTAGGCGTCCTCGAGCTGCACGTATTTGCCGACGATCGCCACCCGGACCACGCCCTCGGCATTGGTCAGCCGGTCCATCACGTCTTCCCAGCGGGTCATGTCGGGCTTCGGCGCGGGCGAGATGCCGAAGGCGTCGAGCACCGCCTGGTCGAGACCGACGCGGTGATAGGCGAGCGGCGCCTCGTAGATCGACTTCAGGTCATAGGCCGGGATCACCGCATCGGGGCGAACGTTGCAAAAGAGCGCGATCTTCGCCCGCTCCTTGTCCGGGATCGGGTGTTCGGACCGGCACACCAGCACGTCGGGCTGGATCCCGATCGAGCGCAGCTCCTTCACCGAGTGCTGCGTGGGCTTCGTCTTCAGCTCGCCCGAGGCGGCAAGATAGGGCAGCAGCGTCAGGTGCATGAAGATGCACTGGCCGCGCGGGCGGTCCTGGGCGAATTGCCGGATCGCCTCGAAGAAGGGCAGGCCCTCGATGTCGCCGACCGTGCCACCGATCTCGCACAGCATGAAATCGACTTCCTCGTCGCCGACGGCGATGAAATCCTTGATCTCGTTCGTCACGTGCGGGATCACCTGGATCGTCTTGCCGAGATAGGCGCCCTTGCGCTCCTTCTCGAGCACGTTCGAGTAGATCCGCCCCGAGGACACGGAATCGGTCTTGCGCGCGCTCACCCCGGTGAAGCGCTCGTAATGGCCGAGGTCGAGGTCGGTCTCGGCGCCGTCATCGGTGACGAAGACCTCGCCATGCTCGAAGGGCGACATCGTGCCCGGATCGACGTTGAGATAGGGGTCGAGCTTGCGCAGCCGCACCGAGAAGCCGCGCGCCTGCAGCAGCGCGCCCAGTGCCGCGGAGGCAAGGCCCTTGCCGAGCGATGATACAACACCGCCGGTAATGAAGACGTAACGTGCCATGGAAGCCCCCGTGATCAGCCAAAACCTGTTTCATATCCCGAAGCGATGCTCCGGGATCACGGGGCTTAATATCTACACGATTCGCGGCCTGCCCGCAACCGGACCGCAAGACATTGGGTAAACTGTGACGCTTTGCCCCAAGACTGGTGTCCGGGGCGGGCGCGACTGCCCGCTCAGTTCGCGGGCGGCGGCGTCACCGGCGCGTCGGTCGAGGCCGGCGGCAGCTCGATCGGCGGTGCGGCCGGGGTGGCGGGCGCGGTGGTCGCGGGCGCCGCGGTGGTGGTCTGGTCGACGACCGACGACTCCATCGCCGAACGTGCGGCGAGGATGGTCAACGTGACCGAGGTAACGATGAAGCCCGCCGCGAAGATCCAGGTCAGCCGGGTCAGCGCATTCGCGGCCTGCCGGCCGGTCATCACGCCGCCGGTGCTCCCCATGCCGAGCCCGCCGCCTTCGGAACGCTGCAGCAGCACGACGCCGATCAGGAGCAGCGCAAGGATCAGGTGGATGGAGAGGACGACGTTTTCCATGAGGGGTGCGGGGCCTTCTTTCAACCGACGCGCCTATCTAGGCGTATGAGGGCCGCCGCGCAAGCCGTTTCCCGGCGAAACCGCGACCGTCCGTCGGTGCGGTGCCGCAAACTTGGCCGAAGGGGCCGAAAAACGGTTTCCCCCCGGGGCCACGCCGGCTATATGTCGCGCGGTTTTCACAACCCTGCAGGAGTGGGATATGGCCAATGTCGTGGTTGTCGGGGCCCAATGGGGCGACGAGGGCAAGGGCAAGATCGTCGACTGGCTGAGCGAGCGCGCCGACGTCATCGCGCGGTTCCAGGGCGGTCACAACGCGGGCCACACGCTGGTCGTGAACGGTGTCGTCTACAAGCTGAACGCGCTGCCCTCGGGCGTGGTGCGTGGCGGCAAGCTCAGCGTGATCGGCAACGGCGTCGTGCTCGATCCGTGGCACCTGCTGAACGAGATCAAGAAGATCGGCGAGCAAGGGGTGGAGATCACCCCCGACAACCTGATGGTGGCCGAGAACACCCCGCTCATCATGCCGTTCCACGGCGAGCTCGACCGCGCCCGCGAGGCGCAGGCGGCGGGCTCGAATGCGCGCATCGGCACCACGGGCCGCGGCATCGGCCCGTGCTATGAGGACAAGGTGGGCCGCCGGGTGATCCGCGTCGCCGACCTCGCCGATCCGGCGACGCTCGAGCAGCGCGTCGATCGCGCGCTTGTCCACCACAACGCGCTGCGCGCGGGCCTCGGCCTCGAGCCGATCGATCGCGCCGCGCTGCTGAAGGAGCTGAACGCGATCTCGGCCGCGGTGCTGCAATACGCGAAGCCGGTCTGGAAGGTGATGAACGAGATGCGCCGCGCCGGCAAACGCATCCTGTTCGAGGGCGCGCAGGGCTCGCTGCTGGACATCGACTTCGGCACCTATCCCTATGTGACCTCCTCGAACGTGATTGCCGGGCAGGCGGCGACCGGCGTCGGCCTCGGGCCGAACGCGATCGACTTCGTGCTCGGCATCGTCAAGGCCTACACCACCCGCGTCGGCGCCGGCCCGTTCCCGACCGAGCTGCTCGACGCCGACGGTGACCGTCTGGGCGAACGTGGCCGCGAGTTCGGCACGGTGACCGGGCGCAAGCGGCGCTGCGGCTGGTTCGACGCGGCTCTGGTGCGCCAGACCTGTGCGATCTCGGGCATCAACGGCATTGCGCTGACCAAGCTCGACGTGCTCGACGGCTTCGACACGATCAAGATCTGCACCGGCTATTCGCTCGATGGCGAGGTGCTCGACTATCTTCCGACCGCGGCCGAGGCGCAGGCGCGCTGCACGCCGATCTATGAAGAGGTCGAGGGCTGGCAGGAATCGACCGAGGGGGCGCGGTCGTGGAACGACCTGCCGGGTGCTGCGGTGAAATACGTGCGCCGCATCGAGGAGCTGATCCAGTGCCCGGTCGCCATGCTCTCGACGAGCCCCGAGCGCGACGACACCATCCTCGTCACCGACCCCTTCGCGGACTGAGATGGCGCTCGGCTACAAGACCCGCAAGCGGCTGGCGCTGCTTGCGCTTCTGGTCGGGCTGCCGGCCTATATCATCGTCGCGGTGAGCGTGGTGAACCTGGCCGAGGCGCGGTGGGGGATGATGCCCTGGTGGGGATCGCTCGCCGTCTATGTCGGGCTCGGCATCCTCTGGGCGCTGCCGCTGAAGCCGGTGTTCACCGGCGTCGGCCAGCCCGATCCGGACGCGAAACGCGACTGAGACAAACGCAAAACGGAGGGGCTTGCCCCTCCGTTTTTCTTTGTGCCCGGGCCGGTGTTCAGGCCCGCTTTTCGAAATACTGCGACTGTTCGGTGATCGCGTACTGGCCGCGCTTCACCTTGGCGATCTTGCCCTGACGCAGCAGCTGGCCGAAGCTGCGCAGCCGCTCCTCGCGGCTGAAGCTGCCCGCGCCGATCGCGGTGATCTTGCTCATGATCTGCGGCGGCGAGAAATGCGGCCGGCCCTCGATCTGGGCGGTATAGGCCGCGGCCGCCTCGAGCAGATCCGACAGGCCCTGGGTGCCATGCGCCTGCGCGAAGTCGGCAAAGCTCTCGGTGCCGCTGGCGCTCAGCGGCGCGGGGCCGTCGTCCTCGGCCAGCACGTCCTCGGCCAGCAGCTGCGCGGTGCTGACCCGGCGCGGCCGCACCGGCGTCACCGCCGCCGGCTGCGCCACCGGCATCGCCGGCGTCCGGTCGATGCGCTGCTCGGAGACGAGGACCAGCGGCGCCTGGCGCGGCTCGACCGGCGCCGGGCGCCCGCTCGTGGTGCCGTGCAGTACCGGACGGCGCGGTTGCACCGCATGGGTGAGGTCGTCGCGATAGGGCCGGGTGTCGTCGGGGGTCTCTTCCTTGCGGCCGCCGCGGGCCAGCCGCTCGGCCACCGTCGCCGCCACCGCGGCCTTCAGATGCGCGATTGCCGACAGCCGGCGGCGGTTCTCGTGGCCCGAAAGCTGGGCGTCGGCCTCTTCCATCAGCCGCGTCACATCGGCGTCGCGCGAGGCCCCGGCGGGCTTTTGCGTGACGCGGCGCGGGGTGACCGGGGCGACGGGGGCGGGCGCAGCCGCTTCGGCGGCCGGCGCGAGCGGGGCTTCCTCCGGCTCCGGGCTCTCCGCTGCCGCGAGATCCGGCGTCGCGGCGACGGCAGCCTCGGTCGGCAGCCTCGCGGCGATCTGTGCCGCCATCTCCTCGGGCTCGATTGCGTCGGCGGCGGTGTCCGGCGACATCGCCTCTCCGGCGGCCGGCGCGGGCTCGGCCAGATGCGCTGCAAGCGCGGCGGCGATTGTGTCCTCGTCGATCTCCTCGGGGGCGGCTGACGTCGCCGCGATCCCCTCGTCGATCTCTCCGGGGAAATCCCAATCCTCCGCCGCGGCGGCCAGGGCGGCTTCGGTGTCGGCGCCGGGCAGCTCGTCGCTGTCGGCGGCATCGAAATCCTGCTCGAGCGCGGCAAGCTCGGCCATCAGCTCGGCTTCCTGCTCGGCCGACAGCGTCGGAGCGTCGGCCTCTGCCGGCACGGTTTCGGTGACCAGGCGCGCGGCGACCAGCGCCGCGATATCCTCGCCGGCGGTCTCGGCCGGGGCCTCGGCGGCAACGGATGCGGCGGGCGCCTCGGCCGGCGGGGCGGGCTCGATTCGGCGCACCTTGATGACGCGGGCCCGCAGCGGCGGGCGCGGGGCCTCGGGCTTCGGCGCGGCCTCGGCCACCGCGGCGGCAGGCGCTTCGGCCGGGGCCAGTTCGGGGGCCGCTGCCTCCTGCGACGGAAGCTGCGCCGCGCGACGGGCGGCACGGCGCTCGGCCCAGCTCAGATGCGGCGCCTCTTCGGACGTCCCGGCCTCTTCGGCCACGGCTTCCTCTTCGGCTTCGGGCCGATCCGCCGCCGTTTCCGGTGCCGCAGCGGTGGTTTCCCCGGCGGTCTCAGTCTCGGTGCCGGCAGCCGCTTCGCTCGCTTCGGTGGGGGCTGCCGGGGCCTGTTCCGCGACGGCAGCGATCTCCTCGAGGAGGATCGAGGCGTCGATGGCCGGCTCTTCGGCGATCTCCGCCACCGGCTCGGACACGGGTTCAGCCATGGGCTCGGGCATGGCGGCGGGCGATGCGTCGGCGGCGGGTTCCGCCGTGATCGCCGCTTCGACCGGCGCGGCAACGGGGGCCGCCGCCGCCGCCTTGGCCGAGGCCACTGCCGCGCGGATGCGCTGCAGCTTGGCTGCGACCGATTCGCTCACCGGATCGGCGCTTTGCGGCACCACGAAGGGCGCGGCCGGGGGTTCCGGCGCCGGCGCGGGGGCCTCCGGCACGGCGGTTTCCGTCTCCGCGGTCGCCGCCACGGGCGCCGCGGCCATGGTGGGCTCCGTCCCCGCGGGCTCGGGCGCCGGCGCCGCGGCGGTGATCTCGGCCGGCGCGGGGGCCGCCTCGGCCTGGCGCAGGATCACGCCATTGCGCTGGATCTTCGTCTCGACGCGGCGCTGAATCTCGCGTTCGGCGATGCGGTGCAGCATCTCGGCGTCGGGTTGCGGTGGCTCGGCGCCGAAATAGCGGTCGTCGGCGGCCAGATCCCGAAAGTATTCCGCGATCGCCTTCATCGTGTTGAACGGCTCGTCGAACCCCTCCAGCGTGCAGGAGAAGGTGCCGTAGGAGACGGTGAGAATCTTGCTTGCACCAACCATGGAACGCTCACTTTCTACTAGATCCGGTTCCGACCATGATCGTGTCGAACTGGTGCTTTCCCGTGAACGGAAAAAGGCAAATGCAGGGAATTTTTCCGGTCGCGGTTGTGCTTTTCTGCCTTAATCGCCATCAATCATGGCATGGAAAGACACATTGTCCAGTATCATGGCGGGGTGACCCTGCTTGGCGGCGGCGCGGTCGAGGCGGCGGATCTGCACGCGGCGCTGGCGCTGGCGCCGGCGCTGGTGGCGGCCGATGGCGGCGGCGACCGGGCGCTTGCCTTCGGGCTGATGCCCGAGGCGGTAATCGGCGACATGGACAGCCTGAGCCCGGCCGGGGCGGCGGCGATCGGCCCTGCGCGCCTGCACCGCATCGCCGAGCAGGACAGCACCGATTTCGGCAAATGCCTGACCCATGTCGGGGCGCGGTTCTACATCGGGCTCGGCTTCACCGGGCTCCGGCTCGACCACACCCTTGCCGCGCTCAGCGATCTGGCGCAGCGCCCCGACCGGGCCGTGGTGCTGATCGCCGAGGACGAGCTGATCTTCCGCGCTCCGCCCGAGATCACACTCGATCTGCCGCTGGGCGAGCGGCTCTCGCTTTTCCCCTTCGGGCCCGCCTCGGGCACGGCCGAGGGGTTGCGCTGGCCGATCGAGGGGCTGAACTTCACTCCCGCCGGCCGCGTCGGCACTTCGAACGAGGTCAGCGGGCCGGTACGGCTCAGCCTGGCGGGAGAGATGCTGGTGCTGCTGCCGAAGCGGCATCTGGCCGCGGTGCTCGCCGCGCTCGGGCTGCGGTGACGCGCTCGCGGTGGATGATGTAGAGCCCCGATCCGGTGATGATCGCGATGCCGATCCAGGTCAGCAGGTTCGGGAAATCGCCGAACACCAGATAGCCGAAGAGTGTGGCGGTCAGCATCTCGAAGTAATGCAGCGGTGCCAGCGTCGAGGAGGGGGCGAAGGACAGCGCATAGCTCATCGCTATGTGGCTGACCGTCGAGGCAATGCCGACGCAGGCGCACCAGAGCCAGAAGATCCCCTCGGGCCGGCCGAAGCTCAGCTCTGTGAGCCCGGCCATCCCGCCGAGTGCCAGCAGCGGCAGACACAGCAGCGTGGCGAAAACCGCGGTGTGGAACTGCATCGCCACCGGGTCGACATCGCGCGACAGCGCCCGCGTCAGCAGGATGTAAAGCGCGAAGCTGACCGCCGTGCCGAGCGGGAAGAAGGCGACCGCGCCGAAATGGGTGAAAGAGGGCTGGATCACAAAGAGCGCGCCGATGAAGCCCACCACCGAGGCGGCGATGCGCCGCGGCCCGACCTCTTCATGCAGCACGAAGCGGCCGATGAACAGGATCACGAAGGGCTCGGCGAAAGCGATGGCGAGGGCATCGGCGATCGGCATCACCTGCACCGCGGCAACGAAGCAATAGGTCGCGGTCATCGAGACGAAGGCGCGTGCCACGCTCAGCGCGAGCACCCGCCCGCCGATCCGCAGCGGCAGCCGCAGCGCCACGACGAGCGGCGCCATCAGCAGTCCCTGCACGATATAGCGGCCAAGCGTGATCGTGCCCACCGGCACCGCTTGCGCGGCCAGCTTCGAGGCGACGTCGATCAGCGGCGCCAGTGCGCAGAAGGTGAGCATCAGGGCGATGCCGGGAAAGATGCGGTCCGGACGGGTCATCCGGAATCGCTATCGTCCCGCGCGGGCGCCGTCCATCCTGAAAGTGACGACGCCCTGTGCCGCGGTTCAGCCGCGCCGGTCGCGCTCGATCTCGGCAAAGAGCCGCGTGCAGGCGGCGGCGGCGAAATCGAGCACCGCGCGGTCGGTGAAACGACCCGCGGTCATGCGCTGATGCACGCCGCCGATCACCACCTCGGGCGTCGCGACCGGGCGCGACAGCGTCGAGGCGAAGGCCTCGCGCAGCTGGTATTGCGCCCGCACCCCGCCGGTCGAGGCCATCGAGCAGGTGACGATCAGCACCGGCTTGTCCTTCAGCGGCGAGGCGAAGGCCGGGCGCGAGGCCCAGTCGATGGCGTTCTTCAGCACGCCGGGGGTGCCGTGGTTGTATTCGGTCGAGACCACGATCAGCCCCTCGGCCGCCTCGATCGCGGCGCGCAGCGCGGCAACGGGCGCGGGGCGCGGTTCGATGTCGAGGTCCTGATTGTAAAGCGGCAGCGCGCCGATCTGCGCTGTCGCGGTCTCGGCGCGCGGCGCGATCTCGGCGGCGATCGCCTCGAGCACGGCGGCACAATAGGAGGCCTGGCGCAGGCTTCCGGGGATGCCCAGCAGGCGGTAGGGGGTGGTCATGGTCTGTCTCGTCCTCGTCTTCGGCCGTCTCGCCCGGCCCTGCGGATGGCTATATATCGACGGATGTGCTATCCGCTTTCGTGAAGCAGCCAAATGCTGCGGAGGAACGGACATGCTGCCCGAAGACGGTCCCGCGCTGAACCCGGTCCTTGCGCTGTCGCGCGACCATGCCCGTGGTGCCCATGTCTGCCGCCATTCGCATGCCCGCGCACAGCTGATCTTCCTGCTTTCGGGGGCGATGCGGATCGGGCTCGATGACCGGGTGTTTTCGGTGCCGCCGGGGCAGGCGGCCTTCCTGCCGGGCGGTGTGCCGCATGCTGCCGACTACACCGAGCGCAGCGCGGTGCGCGTGGCCTATCTCGACCCCGCGGCCTTTCCCGGCCTGCCGGGGGAAAGTGCCGTGCTGCCGCTTGCCGGGCTGCTGCGCGAGCTGGTGCTGCGGGCGATCGCGCTTGACCCCGGGGCCCCCTGGAGCGCGGCGGATGCGCGCGCGATGCAGGTGCTGGCCGACGAGATCTGCCGCGCGCGCGATCTTGCGCCGGGCCTTGCGCTTGGCCGTGACGCGCGGTTGCGGCGGGTGACCGAGGCGCTCGTCGCCGATCCCGCCGACCGGCGCAGCCTGCCCGAATGGGCCGTCACCGCGGCGGTGGCCGAGCGCACGCTGGCGCGGCTGTTTGTGCGCGAGACCGGGCTGTCCTTCGCGCGCTGGCGCACCCGGTTGCAGATCGCCCGCGCGCGCGAAGCCCTCGCCGCCGGCCGGCCGGTGACGCAGATCGCCTATGACCTCGGCTATGCCAGCCCCTCGGCCTTCACCGCGATGTTCACCCGCGAAACCGGGCAGCCGCCGCATCTGAGCCGCGCCACGCTGCCCGGTGCCGAAGACGGCAGCCCGTCTTTCCCCTTGCCTGAAATACCTCGGGGGTGAGGCCCGTCAGGGCCGAGGGGGCAGCGCCCCCTCGTGCTTTCCGGTCCGTCACACCCGGCCGGGGCAGGGGCGCTGCCCCCTCTGGCCTGCGGCCATTCACCCCCGGGATATTTCAAGCAATTGGAAGCGGGAGGGGGCTTTGGTCCGGGGGGGGGCAGGCCTGTGCCCGAGACCCCCGGCCCTGCGCTTGCGCTTCGGGCGTTCGCCGCTTGAAACGCTCCACCGGAGCGTTTCATCGGGGCGCGCGGACGCGCCCCGAGCGCGGCTCACCCCATCCGTTCCGAGGCATAGGAGCCGGGGCTCGCGGGGAACACCACCGTCTTGCCGCCGTTGATGAAGGCGCGGTGGTGGATATGGGCGTGGATCGCGCGGGCGAGCACCTGCGCCTCGACGTCACGGCCAAGGCTCACGTAATCCTCGGGCGATTGCGCATGGGTGACGCGCACCGTGTCCTGCTCGATGATCGGGCCCTCGTCGAGATCGGCGGTGACGTAATGCGCCGTCGCGCCAATGAGCTTCACGCCGCGCTCATAGGCCTGCTTGTAGGGGTTCGCGCCCTTGAAGCTCGGCAGGAACGAGTGATGGATGTTGATGATCCGGCCCGACATCTTGGCGCACAGCGCATCCGAGAGGATCTGCATGTAGCGCGCCAGCACCACGAGCTCGGCGCCGGTCTCGTCGACCACGGCGAGCAGCTCGGCCTCGGCCTCGGCCTTGTTCTCCTTCGTCACCCGGATGTGGTAGAAGGGGATGTCGTGGTTCACCACCACCTTCTGATAGGTCAGGTGGTTCGAGATCACGCCGACGATCTCGATCGGCAGCGCGCCGATGCGCGTCCGGTAGAGCAGGTCGTTCAGGCAATGGCCGAAGTTCGACACCATCAGCAGCACCTTCATCTTGCGCGCCTGATCGTGCAGCGCCCAGTTCATGCCGAAGGCCTCGGCGACCGGGGTGAAGCCCGCCACGAGCGACTCGCGGCTGGCGCCGGTCTGCGAGTCGATGCTGACGCGCATGAAGAAGGTGCCGCTCTGCACGTCGTCGTACTGGTGCGAGTCGGTGATGTTGCATCCCTGCTCGGCCAGGAAAGTCGCGATCGCTGCGACGATGCCGCGGGTCGTCTTGCAGGTCACCGTAAGCACGTAGGAAGTCATTCTCGGGTCCTTCGCTGGGCCCTTGCGGGCGTGTTGGGGGCAATCTCTCCTGCCGCGCGGCCAAGGGCCAGCCGGGATGCGACGCGAAGGGCGCGAAAAGCGGCGCGGGTGGTGTCGCAAACGAGACGCGGGTTTCCGATAGTGGAACGCGGCGGCCGCGCACGGGGGGCTTGCGCCGGGGGCCGGCGCCGCCTACCTTTTGGGGGACGCGGTGCAAGGGCCGCGATGGAGTGTGGATGTCGGAGACTGTGTGAGAGGCTCCCTGTCGGGGAGCCGTGACACGAAGCGGGGCGGCCTGAGGGCACGGCCCTGAAGTTTCACATCCAGTCTCAGGATTCCCATGAACATCTCGAAACTCGAACAGCGCGTGCTGCACGTGCTGGCGCAGGGCGGGCTGATCCGCCATGAACGCGGCGAGGGCCGCAAGATTTCCGCCGTCACCTGCTACACCCGCGACGGGCTGGTGCTGTCCGATTGCGATCTGACGCTGTTCCGGCGCCTCAGGGCGCGGCGGCTGATCGCCTCGGGCGGCGGTGGGCCCTACCGGATCTCGCGCCGCGGCCTTGCGGCCGTGCGCGGCCAACTCGACAACCAGTGAGGTCTGCCATGATCATCCGATCCGAAACCGGAACCGCGGCCGAGAACGCCGCCCTTGCTAGGCTCGTCACCCGGGCCTTCGCCACCGCGCGCGTCGCCTCGGGGACCGAGGCCGAGGTGCTGGCGCGGCTGCGCGAAAGCGGCGCGCTGAGCCTGTCGCTGGTCGCCGAGGCGGACGGGCAGCTGATCGGCCAGATCGCCGCCTCGCCCGCGACGATCGGCGGGGCGGGGGGCTGGGCCTGTCTCGGCCCGCTTGCCGTCGCGCCCGAGGCGCAGGGGCGCGGCGTCGGCAGCGCCCTGATGCGCGCAGCGCTGGACCGGCTTACGGCGCGCGGTGCGGCGGGTGCGGTGCTGGTGGGCGAGCCCGCCTATTACGGCCGCTTCGGCTTTGTCGCCGATCCGGCGGTGGTGCTGGCGGGGGTGCCGGCGCGCTATGTGCTGGTGAAGCCGCTTGCCGGCCCGGCACCGGCCGGGGCGCTCGTCTGCGCGCCGGAACTGATGCCCTGAAACGCCGAAGGGCCGCCCCGGCGGGCGGCCCTTCGCATCGCGCCGATTGCGCTCAGATCTGCTTTTCGGGGATATGCACCACCAGCCCGTCGATCTCGGGCGTGACCTTGATCTGGCAGGTCAGGCGCGATTTCACCGGATCGGGATGCCAGGCGAAATCGAGCATGTCCTCTTCCATCGACTCTTTCGCCGGCAACCGGTCGAGCCAGGCCTCGTCGATGTAGACATGGCAGGTCGAGCAGGCGCAGGCGCCGCCGCAATCGGCGTCGATGCCCGGGATGCCGTTGTCGCGCGCGCCTTCCATGACCGTCATGCCGGGCTTCACGTCCACCACATGCTCGGTGCCGTTGAATTCGATATAGGTGATCTTTGCCATCGTCTGTATCCCATCCGCTCGCCGCCCGCGCGGCCGTCTGATCCGATTTAGGACATGCTGCCCGGCTTGACCAGAGCCGCGGTGCCGCATCCCTTTTCGCGCCTGCCGCAATCGGCTAGGGTCGCGCAGGAATTCGGCAAAGAGCCCCGGCGATGACCATTTCTGTGCGATTGATCCTGCTGTGCTGTGCCCTTGGCCTCGGCTCTGTCGCGGCGCGTGCCGCCGATCCGGCCGGGCCCGGGCCGGTCGAGCAGAGCCTGGCCGGTGAATGGCGCGATACGCCCCCGCAGCCGGGCGAGGCAGGCTGCTTCGCGCGCCAGACCCGGCCCGCGGTGATCGAGACGGTGACCGAGCAGGAGCTGGTCGCGCCCGAGGTCCGCGACCGCACGACCGGGCAGGTGACGCGGCCCGCGACCTATCGCAGTGCCTCGCATCAGCGCATCGTCGAGGGCCGGGCCGAGATGTGGTTTCCGGCGCCCTGCAGCGATGTGATGACCACCGATTTCGTCGCCTCGCTGCAGCGTGCGCTGCAGGTGCGGGGGCTTTATGCCGGGCCGGTCAACGGCGTGCTCGACATCCCGACCTATGTCGCGATCCGCGCCTATCAGGCGCCGCGCGGGCTCGCTTCGGCGACGCTCTCGGTCCGGGCGGCGCAGGAGATGGGGCTGTTGCCCTGGCTTGATGACGTGAAGTGACGGAGGCTGCGAGGTGCCGGTCAGCCTGTCGTGCCCAGCACGGACGCAGTGTCGATGACCCGCGCGAAATCGGCCGCGAGATGGGCGAGGGTGACATCGAAGATCACCCGGGCGGAGAGGCCTGCCGCCGGCAGGTCAAAGCCGATCACCGCATCCCGGACGATGGTCATGTCAAAGCCCAGATCCGCGCCATGCCGGACCGTGCTGTTGACGCAAAAACCGGCCACGGCACCCGTCACCACCAGTTCGGTGATGCCCTGCGCCTGCAGATGCGCCGCGAGATCGGTCGAGGCGAAGGCAGAGGAGGTCCGTTTCACGAAAACGGCCTCGCCCTCCAGCGCTTCGGCGCACGCCATCGGCGCATAGCCCGCGGCCTCCGGACGAAGAGGCGATTGCGCGGCGTCGTCACGGTGGCGGACATGCACCACCGGCCACCCGTTTTGGCGAAAGCCCGCCGCAAGCGCCGCGATCCGCTCGGGCGCCCCGGCATTCACGCAGTCGCGGCCGGCCGCGATGCGGTGCTGCATCTCCAATTGCATGTCGATGATGACGAGGGCTTTCACTGTGGCGCTCCTGAGGACTGTGCTGTCGGGATAACATCGACCGCCGCGTCAGCGCAAAGGGCCCGGAGCGGTGATCGCGCTCCGGGCCCCTCGTCTTTCCTGTCCGCGCCGCACGCGCGGCAGCGGGGGGCGGTTCAGCCGTTCACCGGCAGCGCCACGAAGCGCGGCTCGCCGCCGCGGCGGATCAGCAGCAGCACTGACTTGCGCCCGGCGTCCTTGGCTTCCTTCACCCGGTCCTCGAGGTCGCTCAGCTGCGCCACCGGCTGCTGGCCGGCTTCGGTGATCAGGTCGCCCTCGCGCAGACCCTTGCCATAGGCGTCAGACTTCTCGTCGATCGACTTGATGACAAGACCCTGGGTGCCGGGCTGCAGCCCCATCTCCTGGATCAGCGCGTCGGTGAGCGGCATCACCGTCATGCCAAGCACCTGCGCCTCGCTTTCGGTGCCGGTCTGGTCCTGGGCGGCGGCAGGCACGGCATCGCCCTCGGCGGTCTCGCGCCGGCCGAGCGTGATGAGCAGCGTCTGCTCCTTGCCGCCGCGCACCACGGTGACCCGCACCGCCTGGCCCACCGGCGCATCGGCGACGCGGCGCACGAGGTCACGGCTGTTCTTCACCTCGCCGCCGTCGAAGTTGACGATGACGTCGCCCGCCTGCATGCCGGCGGCCTTCGCCGGGCCCTCGGGCACTTCGGAGACGAGCGCGCCCTCGGCCTTCGCCAGGCCCATGGCATCGGCCATGTCGGGGGTGATCTCCTGGATCTTCACGCCAAGCCAGCCGCGGCGGGTCTCGCCGAACTGCTTGAGCTGGTCGACGACCTTCTTCACCACGTTCGAGGCCATCGAGAAGCCGATGCCGATCGAACCGCCGTTCGGCGACAGGATTGCGGTGTTCACCCCGACGACCTGGCCGTCCATGTTGAACAGCGGCCCGCCCGAGTTGCCGCGGTTGATCGCCGCGTCGGTCTGCAGGTAGTCGTCATAAGTGCCCGAAAGCTCGCGGTTGCGCGCCGAGACGATGCCTGCCGAAACCGAGAAGCCCTGGCCGAGCGGGTTGCCCATGGCCATCACCCAATCGCCCACCCGGGTCTGGTCGCTGTCGGCGAAGGTGACGAAGGGCAGCGGCTTGTCGCTTTCGACCTTGAGCAGCGCGATGTCGGTCTTCGGGTCGGTGCCGATCAGCTTCGCGTCCATCGTCTTGCCGCCGTAGAACTCGATCTGGATCTCGTCGGCGCCCTCGATGACATGGTTGTTGGTGACGATATACCCGTCTTCCGAGATCACGAAGCCCGAGCCGAGCGCGTTCGAGCGCTGCGGGTGGGTCGGCCCGTTCGGGCCGTTCGGCATCTGCTGGAACGGGAAATCCTTGAACAGGTCCGAGAACGGCGAGCCGTCGGGGAAGACCGGGCCCTGATCGTTCGGCACGGCGACGGTGGTCGTGGTGGTAATCATCACCACCGCGGGGCTGACCTTCTCGGCAAGATCGGCAAAGCTGTCCGGCGCGGCGCGGGCATAGGCCGGCGCGATCGGAGCGAAGGCCAGCGCCGTCGAGATCATCGCGGCCCCCAGAATGCCCTTCACAAGCCGGGGCGTGCGGATCAGCGCTTTGGGGGTGAACGGAGTTAGGTCGTGTTTTGTCATGCGTCGCTCCCGAAAATCTCGAGCCGGGCCTCGCCGGCGTCTCCCTTGTTAAAACCCTAGGGGGCGGGACGTTCAAATGAAAGACCGTCGCGCCGTCTCAATTCGGTGTGAGAGGGGCGAGAGGATCTCGCCCGCTCCGGGTGCCGGGGTCAATGCCCGAAATGCCGCAAGAGCGAGAAAAGCGCGACGCCGGGCGGCCAGAGCGGCGAGGCCAAGCTGCCGCCGGCGCTCGCGTCCCATCGCCGCAAGCAGGGCAAGCGCCTCCTCGATACGGGAAGGGGCCAGCGCCAGCGCCAGCCCCCCCCGATCACCAGGACGAGCGCAAGGCCCGTCGAAGCATCACCATCACTGACCCGCGGCAGGGGCAGGGGTCTCGCCCGTCGGCACCGCCTCGACCGGACCGAGGCTCTTCACGAAGCGGTCATAGTCGAAGTAGAGGCTCGAGGGCTCGGTCACCAGCGACGAGGTGCCGGGCTTCAGGCTTTCGGCATAGAACTGCAGTGAGCGGGTGAAGGCGAAGAACGACGGGTCCTTGCCATAGGCCTCGGCATAGATCGCGTTGCGCTCGGCATCGGCCTCGCCGCGGATGATCTCGGACTGCTTGCGCGCCTCCGAGGTCAGCTCGATCACGGTCCGGTCGGCCGCCGCGCGCACCCGCTGTGCCGCCTCGCCGCCACGCGCCCGCTCGTCCGCCGCCTCGCGCTCGCGCTCGGCCCGCATCCGGGCATAGGTCGCGGCGAGGTTCTGGTCGGGCAGGTCGGTGCGGGTCAGCCGCACGTCGATCACGTCGACGCCAAGCGCCGCCGCCTCGCGCCGGGCGATGTCGCGGATCTGGTTCATCAGCGGGGTGCGGTCGTCCGACAGCACCGCGGTCGAGGGCACCGAGCCCATGACCTCGCGGATGGCGTTGTTCAGGATGCCGTCGAGCCGGCTTTTCGCAAAGCTCTCGCCGCCGGTCGACACCGCCTCGCGGAACTTCACCGGGTTGGTGATGCGCCAGCGCGCGAAGGCATCGACCACCAGACGGCGATCGTCGAGCGGCGTCACCTCGAGCGGCTGCGTCATCAGGCTGAGGATGCGGTCGTCGTATTTCACCACCTGCTGGATCAGCGGGATCTTGAAGCCCAGACCGGGCTCGGTGCGCACCGTCTTCACCTCGCCGAACTGCAGCACCAGCGCCTTTTCGCGCTCGTCCACCGTGTAGACCGAGGACAGGCCGAGGGCGAGGGCGATCACCCCCACCGGGATCAGGAATTGCGCGCGCATCAGTTGGCCCCCCCGTTCGTCGCAGGCGTGGTCTTGCGAAGCTGGTCAAGCGGCAGATAGGGCTGGACGCCCGACTGCCCGTCGATCACCACCTTGTCGACATCGCCAAGGATGCGGCCCATCGTTTCGTAGAACATCCGCCGCTTCGTTACCGCGGGCGCCTTGCGGTATTCCTCGTAGACCGAGAGGAAGCGTGCCGCCTCGCCCTGCGAGTCGTTCACCACCTGGGCACGATAGGCTTCGGCCTGCTCCTGCAGCTGCGCGGCCTGGCCGCGGGCACCGGCGGTCACCTTGTTCGAATAGGCGTCGGCTTCCTTCTCGAGCTTGTCGCGCTCCTGCTGCGCGGCCTGCACGTCGCGGAAGCTGTCGATCACCTCTTTCGGCGGGTCGGCGCGGTTGAAGTTCACCCGCACGATGTTGATGCCCACGTCATAGCTGTCGAGCGTGCCCTGCACTGCCGTGCGCAGGTCGGCGCCGATCGCGCCGCGGTCGCGGTTCAGGATCGGTGCGAGTTCCGAGCGCGCGATGATGTCGCGCATCGCGGATTCCGAGACGGCGCGGATCGTGTCTTCCGGATCGGCGAGGTTGAACAGGTATTTCATCGGGTCCGAGATGTTCCAGACCACCTGGAACTCGATGTCGACGATGTTCTGGTCCCGGGTCAGCATCAGCCCCGAATCCATCGAGCCGCCCCGCCCGGTGCCGAGTTCCGTGGTGCGTTCGTCGGTGACCGAGAGCACCTCGGCGGTGACCACCGGCCAGGGCGCGAAATTGAGCCCCGGGTTGCCGGTCGCGTAATACTTGCCGAACATCAGCTCGATCGAGCGCTCGTTCTGCTGCACCGTGTAGAACGACGCCCAGGCCCAGAGCGCGACCGCAGCCAGCGCCACAAGGCCGATCGTGCCGCCGGTCATCGCCGGCCCCTTCGGCAGCCCGCCGCCCGGACGTCCGCCGCCCGAGCCGCCCCGCCCGCCCATCAGCACCTTCAGCTGTTCGGAGCCTTTCTTCATGAGATCTTCGATCTCGGGGATTGCGGGCGGCTCGCCCGGCCGCCGTTGTCCGGGCCGTCGGTTGTCGTCGCGGTCGTCGTCATTGCCGCCACCCGTCCCCCAGGGACCTCCGTTGCTCATTTTCCCTCGCCTTTCATTGTTGTCCCGTCCGAGGTGGGGACTGATTGGTCGATGTCAAGCGTGCCGGACGGGCTTGCGCATCGTCACGAGCTCTTCCGCCATCGTCGGGTGCACCGCACAGGTCGCGTCGAACTGCTCCTTGGTGGCGCCCATCTTCATCGCGATCGCCGCCAGCTGGATCATCTCGCCCGCTTCCGGTGCGACGATATGGCAGCCCAGAACCCGCCGCGTCGCCTTCGACACGACAAGCTTCATCAGCACCTTCTCGTCGCCGCCGGCAAAGGCCGAGCGCATCGGGCGGAAGGCCGAGACATAGATCTCGACCGGCTCGATCTCGCGCGCGGCCTCTTCGCTCAGGCCACAGGTGCCGAACTCGGGCCGGGTGAAGACGGCCGAGGCGACCAGCTCGTGGTCGGCCCGGCGCGGCGTGGCGCCGAAGACGGTGTCGGCGAAGGCATGGCCCTCGCGGATCGCGACCGGGGTCAGGGCGATGCGGTCGGTGACGTCGCCCACGGCATAGATCGAGGGCACGTTCGTCTGCGACCAGTCGTCGACCGCCACGGCGCCGTTCGGGGCGAGCGTCACCCCCGCCTCGGCCAGACCCAGCCCCGCGGTGTTCGGCACCCGGCCGGTGGCGTAAAGCACGGCATCGAAGGTCTCGCTGCGGCCGTCGCCGCCGGTGACCACAAGGCCCGCCGCGGTCTTCTCGATGCGCTGCACGACAAGCCCGGTGTGGATCGCGATGCCGCGCGCCGCCATCTTCTCGACGATCAGGTCGCGGCATTCGGCGTCGAAGCCGCGCAGCAGCGGCGAGCGGTTCCACAGCGTCACCCTGGTGCCCAGCCCCTCGAGGATGCAGGCGAATTCGCAGGCGATATAGCCGCCGCCGACGATCAGGATGCGCTTCGGCAGCGCCTCCATCTTGAAGATCTCGTTCGAGGTCATCACGTGCTCGCGGCCGTCGAATTCGGGCACGAAGGGGGTGCCGCCGGTGGCGATCAGAATGTGCTTGGCGCTGACCACCTGGCCATCTGCAAGGCGCACCTCATGGGGCGAGGCGACGGTGGCGCGCTGATCGAAGACGGTGACGCCGGCGCCCGACTGGCCGCGGCGATAGATCGCCTCGAGCCGGTCGAGCTCGGCATCGAGCCTGGTGCGGAAGCCGGTCCAGTCGAAGGCGCCGAGCTCGGCCTGCCAGCCATAGGCGCGCGCCTCTTCCACCGCCGCCGGCATCGCGGAGGCAAAGACCATCAGCTTCTTCGGCACGCAGCCGCGGATCACGCAGGTGCCGCCCATCCGGTATTCCTCGGCCAGCGCCACCTTCGCGCCATGCTCGCCCGCTGCGATCCGCGCCGCGCGCACCCCGCCCGAACCGCCGCCGATCACGAAGAGGTCGTAGTCGAAGCTCATCTGTCGCCCTTCCGTTTCCTGCCGCATCGCGGCACCGTTGCACAGGACTTAGCGGCGCGGGCCCCCCGGGGCAAGCCACGGGGCGCGGATTGACGGCAGCGCAGGCGTCCGGGCGCCACAGATGAAAACGGCCCGGCGTCGGGCGCCGGGCCGGGATGGCCGTATCCTCGCCGCGCGTGACGCGGCGCCTCAGTCGAGGTCGGAGAAGATGTTGGCCTCGTCGGCGAAGTCGATGCGCTCATGCGCCACCGTGCCCTCGTTGATGTCGCGGATCTCGACCTTGCCATCGGCGCCGCCGATGATCACCCGGTCGCAGATGTCGATGAAGAGACCATTCTCGACCACGCCCGGGATCTGGTTCAGCACCAGGCTCAGCTGGCGCGGATTGGCGATGCGGTTCAGGTGCAGGTCGACGATGTAATTGCCCTCGTCGGTGACGAAGGGCTGCGAGCCGTTCAGCCGCAGCGTGGTCTGCCGGCCCAGCACCTCCATCGAGATCAGCATCTCCTCGATCAGCGCGCGGGTGGTCTGCCAGCCGAAGGGCACCACCTCGACCGGCAGCGGGAAGGCGCCAAGGGCCGCCACTTCCTTCGCCGCATCGGCGATGACGATCATCTGGTCCGAGGCGGTGGCGACGATCTTTTCCTGCAGCAGCGCCCCGCCGCCGCCCTTGATCAGGTTGAGCTGGGCATCGAACTCGTCCGCGCCGTCGATCGTCAGATCGAGCCATTTCGCCTCGTCGAGGCCGATCACCTCGATCCCGACCTGGCGGGCCAGATCGGCGGTGCGCGACGAGGTCGGCACGCCGGTGATCCGCAGCCCGTCCTCGCGCACCATCTCGCCCAGACAGCGCACCATCCAGGCCGCGGTCGAGCCGGTGCCGAGACCGACCTTCATCCCGTCCTCGACATAGTCGACGGCACGGCGGGCAGCGGCGAATTTGGCCTTGTCGATCGGGGAGAGTTCGGCGGGCATGGGCGGTCTCCTGAAAGCGTCTCGGCCCGCTTATAGACAAGCGCCCCCGCCTGTGCGAGGCCGAATCGATGCGCGCCCGCGGGCACAGCGCCTTTGCGACGCAAAGTGTCGCTTTCCCACTGTCCGCCGCGCCCGCCCGTGGCAGGATGCGCCGAACAGGGAGACCGGGCAATGTTTCTGAGCGTTTTCGACATCTTCAAGCTGGGGGTGGGGCCGTCCTCCTCGCACACGATGGGGCCGATGGTGGCGGGCGCACGCTTTCTTGCCACGCTGCGCAGCTCGCCCTTCGAGGCGCGGGGGCTGCGCGCGCGGCTCTACGGCTCGCTCGCCTTCACCGGCAAGGGGCACGCCACCGACCGCGCCACGATCCTCGGCCTTGCCGGGTTCGAGCCCGAAAGCTACGAGGCCGACGCCGCCGAGGCGGCGCTGGCGGCGAACCGGGCGACGTATCTGCTGACCCCGCCGGGCCTCGCACCGCTGGTCTTCGATCCCGGGCGCGATCTGGTCTTCGACTTCGGCCCGGCGCTTTCGGGCCACGCGAACGGCATGGTGATCGAGGCGCTTGACGCCGAGGGTGACGTGCTGTTGCAGGAAACCTATTACTCGATCGGCGGCGGCTTCGTGCGCACCGCGGCCGAACTCGCCGCGGTCGACGCGAAGACCCTCGCCGAGCCGTCGCCCGTGCCCTTTCCCTTCCGCACCGCCGAGGAGATGCTGGCGATGGCGCGCGCCTCGGGGCTGACGATCGCGCAGATGAAGCGGCGCAACGAGCGGCGCTTTCGCGACGAGGCGGCGATCGAGGCGGGGCTTGCGCGGATCTGGTCGGTGATGGCCGATTGCCTGGCGCGCGGGCTGGCGAGCGAGGGGATCCTGCCCGGCGGGCTGAAGGTGAAGCGCCGCGCCAGGGCGATCCACGAGGCGCTGCTCGCCGAGCGCGGCCTGAACCTTGCGCCGCCGCACACGGTGAACGACTGGATCTCGTGCTATGCGATGGCGGTGAACGAGGAGAACGCCGCGGGCGGGCAGGTGGTGACGGCGCCGACGAATGGCGCGGCGGGCGTGGTGCCGGCGGTGATCCGCTACTGGCTCGACCATGTGCCGGGCGCCACCGCGTCGCGGGTGGGCGAGTTCCTCCTCACCGCCGCGGCGGTGGGTGGGCTGATCAAGACCAATGCCTCGATCTCGGGTGCCGAATGCGGCTGTCAGGCCGAGGTCGGCTCGGCCGCCGCGATGGCCGCGGCGGGGCTTGCCGCGGTTCTGGGCGGGTCCCCTGAGCAGATCGAGAACGCCGCCGAGATCGCGCTCGAACATCATCTGGGCATGACCTGCGACCCGGTGAGGGGGCTGGTGCAGGTGCCCTGCATCGAGCGCAACGGCCTTGGCGCGATCAAGGCGATCTCGGCCGCAAGCCTGGCGCTGCGTGGCGACGGCACGCATCTGGTGCCGCTCGATGCCGCGATCGAGACGATGCGCCAGACTGGCCGCGACATGCACGCACATTATAAGGAGACGAGCCTCGGCGGCCTCGCGGTGAACGTGCCGAACTGCTGAGCGGGGCACGGGCGGCGGCCGGGGCAGGGGGCGCTGCCCCCTCTTTCGCTGTTGCGAAATTCACCCCCGGGATATTTGAGGCAATTGGAAGCGGGGTGCCGCGCGTGTCTTCCAATTGCTCCAAGTATCCCGGGGGTGAGGGCGAAGCCCGAGGGGGCAGCGCCCCCTTCCTTTCTTACAGAAGGATCGGTTCCATCACCTCGGGCTCGATCACCTCGGCCTTCGGCAGCCCCGCCTTCAGTGCCGCGGCATTCTGCTCGAGCAGCGGGAAGGTGCGGTAGTGGCAGGGGATCACGGTGTGGAAGTCGAAGTATTTCCGCGCGGCCCAGGCGGCGGCCTTCATGTCCATGGTGAAATGGCCGCCGGCGCAGAGGATGCCGATGTCGGGGCGGTGGTATTCTGCCATCCATTCCATGTCGGCCATGATCGTGGTGTCGCCCGAGACATAAATGACATGGCCTTCGCCCGCGATCATGTAGCCCGACTCGGTGCCGGCATAGACCGGCCCCTGCGGCCCGGAAAGCGACGAGGAATGCGAGGCGGGCACCATCGTCACATGTGCCCCGCCGAGGTCCACCGTGCCGCCCTTGTTGAAGCCGATGCCCGCGATCCCCTCGCTCTCCTGCCACCACGACACGGTGTCGTAGATGCCGACGACGGGGATGTTCAGCTCTTTCGCAATTGCCAGGGTGTCGGCCGAGTGATCGCCGTGGCCGTGGGTGAGCAGGATATGCGTCGCCCCGGTGATTGCCTCGGCGCGGCGCGCGGCGGGGAACATCGGGTTGCCGGTGATCCAGGGGTCAATCAGGATCACCGCCTTTTCGATCTCCATGCGGAAGCCGGAATGGCCAAGCCAGGTCAGTTTCATCGCGATACCTCCTTAGGTTGACCCGAGTCTAGCGCGCCCGGGCGCGAAGGGAAGCCATGCTTGCAGCCCGGGCGCATGGGCGCTAAACCCGGGCCAAGACAATCGGAGAGTTTCATGTCCATCGACATCGATACCGCCCGCAAGGTGGCGCATCTGGCGCGCATTGCCGTGGCCGAGGAAAACCTGCCCAAGCTCGCGCAGGATCTGAGCGGCATCCTGACCTTCATGGAACAGCTGAACGAGGTCGACGTCACGGGCGTCGAGCCGATGACCTCGGTCACGCCGATGCGGCTGAAGCGCCGCGCGGACGTGGTCACCGACGGCGGCTATGCCGAGAAGATCCTGTCGAATGCCCCTGATGCCCGCGAGGGCTTCTTTGCCGTGCCGAAGGTGGTCGAATGAGCCTGAACCAGCTGACGATTTCCGCCGCCCGCGACGCGCTGCGCAAGGGCGAGGTCACCTCGGTCGAGATCACCGAAAGCTGCCTTGCCGCGATCGACGGCGCCGATGCGCTGAACGCCTGGTGCGCCAAGACCCCCGAGATCGCGCTTGCGCAGGCAAAGGCCGCGGATGCGCGGATCAAGGCGGGCGATGCGCCCGGCATGTGTGGCATTCCGCTGGGCATCAAGGATCTCTTCTGCACCAAGGGCGTTGCCACCCAGGCCGCCTCGAAGATCCTTGCGGGATTCAAGCCCGAGTATGAATCGACCGTCACCCAGAACCTGTGGGATGCCGGCGCGGTGATGCTGGGCAAGGTGTCGATGGACGAGTTCGCCATGGGCTCCTCGACCGAGACCGCCTGCTATGGCCCCGCGGTGAACCCCTGGAAGATCGACGACCGGCAGCTGACGCCCGGCGGCTCCTCGGGCGGCTCGGCCGCCGCCGTCGCCGCGGACCTGTGCCTTGCCGCGACCGGCACCGACACCGGCGGCTCGATCCGCCAGCCCGCCGCCTTCACCGGCATCGTCGGCATCAAGCCGACCTATGGCCGGGTCTCGCGCTGGGGCGTCGTCGCCTTCGCCTCGAGCCTCGATCAGGCCGGCCCGATGACCAAGACCGTGCGCGACGCGGCGATCATGCTCGGCGCGATGGCCTCGGTCGACCCGAAGGACTCGACCTCGGTCGAGATCCCGGTGCCCGATTTCGAGGCCGCGCTGACCGGCGACATCCGTGGCAAGAAGATCGGCATTCCGCGCGAATACCGGATCGAGGGCATGCCCGAGGAGATCGGCAAGCTCTGGGACGACGGCACGGCGATGCTGCGCGACGCGGGCGCCGAGATCGTCGAGATCTCGCTGCCGCACACGAAATACGCGCTGCCCGCCTATTACGTGATCGCCCCGGCCGAGGCCTCGTCGAACCTCGCGCGCTATGACGGCGTGCGCTATGGCTATCGTGCCAAGCTCGGTGCCGGCGACGGCATCGTCGAGATGTACGAGAAGACCCGCGCCGAGGGCTTCGGCTCCGAGGTGCAGCGCCGCATCATGATCGGCACCTATGTGCTGTCGGCGGGCTTCTACGACGCCTATTACAACCGCGCCCGCCGGGTCCGCGCGCTGATCAAGCGCGACTTCGAGCAGGTCTTCGCGGCAGGCGTCGATGCGATCCTGACGCCGGCGACGCCGTCCTCGGCCTTTGGCCTCGGCGAGATGGCCGATGCCTCGCCGGTCGAGATGTATCTCAACGACGTCTTCACCGTGACGGTGAACCTGGCCGGCCTGCCCGGGATCTCGGTGCCGGTCGGGCTTGATGCCAAGGGGCTGCCGATGGGGCTGCAGCTGATCGGCCGGCCCTGGGGCGAGGGCGACCTGCTCAATCACGCTCTTGTCTTGGAGCGCGCGGCAGGCTTCACTCACAAACCGTCGAAGTGGTGGTAAGAGGAGAGACCGATGCGCAAGGCGCCGCTGCTCGTTCTGACCGGAATGCTGCTGGCGGGCTGCCAGCCCGATGTACCCAATTCGGGGGCGGGGGCCGGTTTCGGTACCTATGAGGACTACCTGCATCAGCGCGAAAGCGAACTGAAGGGGGCCGGCGTGCAGACGGGGGCGACGCCCGCGGAGGGCGGCTATGGCACCTCGGGCTATGGCGCGACGCCGGTGACTTCGGCCGCGGGGATCGCCGCGGCACAAGGCACGACAAGCACCGATGCGACGGCCACCGGCGGCTCCGGCTCGATCGGGGCGGACACGCTGGCCGCGCTGCGCGCCACCGCGCCCGCTGGCGACAGCGCCCCGGCCGAGGCGGCGGCGCCGACGGTGGCCGCGACGGGCAGCGTCGGCGCGCCGCTGAACGCGATGTCGCCGGCCGCGATGCCGGCGGGCGGCGGCGGGCCGAACCTCGCCGCCTATGCACTTGCGGCGAAGAATGTGCCCGGCCAGTCGGTCTGGCCGCGCGGCGGGCTGCGGCTGAGCTCCTCGGACAAGGTGTGCAAGAAATACATCTCGCCCGATCTCGCGCAGATGGCTTTCCTGCAACGGGGCGGGCCGCAGAAGGACCCGCTCAACCTCGATCCGGACGGTGACGGCTTCGCCTGCGGCTGGGATCCGCGCCCGTTCCAGGCGGCGCGGCAATAGGCCCGTGCTGCCCTCGCCCAATTTCGGTGAACGGCGCGGCCAGGCGCGCCCCGAGCTGATCGTGATCCATTACACCGGCATGCACAGCTGCGCCGCGGCGCGGGCGCGGCTGTGCGATCCGGCGGCCGAGGTCTCGGCGCATTGGCTGGTGGCCGAGGACGGCCGGGCCGAGGCGCTGGTGCCCGAGGCGGCGCGGGCCTGGCACGCGGGCGTCGGCAGCTGGCAGGGGCGCGACGACGTCAATTCCCGCTCGATCGGGATCGAGCTTGCCAATCCCGGCGACCGGCCCTTCCCCGAGCCGCAGATGGCGGCGCTCGAAACGCTTCTCGGCGGCATCATGACCCGCTGGGGGATCGGCCCCGAGGGGGTGATCGGCCATTCCGACATGGCGCCAGACCGCAAGATCGACCCCGGGCCGCGTTTCGACTGGCGTCGCCTCGCGCGCGGGGGGCTGGCCGTTTGGCCGGCGCCCGGCGCCGAAGCCACGCCCTCGGAAGAGGTCTTCGCGGCCCTCGCCTGCGCCTTCGGCTATCCCGAGGCTCCGCCTGCGGTGCTGCTTGCGGCCTTCCGGCTGCGCTTCCGGCCGCGCCACGACGGGTCGCTCGACGGTATCGACATGGCGCTTGTGGCCGATCTCGCCGCGCGCTTCGGCGCGGATGGCGGCAGCTGGCGCAGCGCCTGAGGCAGGGGGCGCTGCCCCCTCGGCCTTCGGCCTCACCCCCGAGGTCTTTCCGCCAAGAAGAAAGCCCGGGGACTTTCGCTTCCAATTGCTCCAAATATCCCGGGGGTGAATTGGCCGCAGGCCAAGAGGGGGCAGCGCCCCTTCGCGCCGGCTTGACGCGCGCGCGCGGGCAGCCTATGCCGCCCGGGCGCGGATGGCCGGATGACCGCGGCGCCCCATAGCTCCGTTTCGCGGACAGCTGGGGGGTCGAGGAAAGTCCGGACTCCATGAAGCAACGGTGCCGGGTAACGCCCGGCGGGGGCAACCCCAGGGAAAGCGCCACAGAGAAGAGACCGCCGCAGTCCGCTGCGGCAAGGGTGAAACGGTGGGGTAAGAGCCCACCGCGGGACTGGCAACAGGACCGGCATGGCAAGCCCCACCGGGAGCAACGCCGAATAGGGATCGCGCGCCGTGCGCCCCGGCAACGGGGCCCGGCAGGGGAGCTTCGCCCCGAGCGGTCCGGGTTGGCGGCTTGAGGCTGCGCGTGAGCGCAGACCCAGAGGAATGGTCATCCAGGGGGCAACCCCGGACAGAATCCGGCTTACAGGCCATCCGCGCAGCTTTCCGTTTTCCCCCTTGATCGGCCCGGCCCGGGACCCGACCTTGGTCGCGGGCGCCCGTGCGCGGGCCGCCGCCAAGGAGGATGTCATGCGCGATCCCCTCGACCGCTTCCGGCCCGCTGACGCGAGCGCGGCGGCCGGAACGCGGGGGCGCGCCGCGCTCTGAGGCGCAGAAAAATCATTGGCGCCGCCGCGCTTTCGGCGCAGCATGGGCGCAACCAAAAGAGGAGAAGGCGATGAGCTTTGTGAAAACTCTGGCGACGCTGGCCGTGGGCTTTGCCGCGGCGCGCGGCGTCGAGACGTTCCGCAAGATGGGCGGTGTCGAGGGCATGAAGGAGGCGCTGCGCGGCGCCGCCGAGCCCGGCGGTGTGGCCGACAAGATGGGCGAGTTCGCCGAGAAGATCGGCGTGCCCGGCGGCGGCCAGGCGATGCGCGACCTTGTCGCGAAGATGAGTGCGCAGGCGGTCTCGACCACCGAGGCGACCGAGGCCGGGCTCGACAGCCTGCTGGGCGCGATGAGCGCGGCCGCGGCGAGCGGGGCGAAGGGAGTGGGCGACATGCTGCAGGCGGTGAGCACCGCCACGCCGGCGCATCCGATGATGGAAGAGAACGCCAAGCTGATGATCCGCGCGATGATCCAGGCGGCGAAGGCCGATGGCGCGATCGACCCCGAGGAGCGGGCGAAGATCATGGATCATCTGGGCGATGCCTCGGATGAGGAGATCGCCTTCGTCAATGCCGCGCTCGATGCGCCGGTCGACGTTGGCGCGCTGGCTTCCGAGGTGGGCGAGCACGCCAAGGCACAGGTCTATTCCGCCGCGCTGATGGCGATCACCGTCGACACCCCGGCCGAGCGGCAATACCTGGCGAACCTCGCCGCGGCGCTTGGGCTCGAAGCGGCGAAGGTGCTGGAAATCCACAAGTCGATGGGCAAGCCCACCCCCTGAGTGCGAATATTTCGTACCCGCGCCGCTTTGCCTGTTGACTCCCGGGGGCGCCTCGGTAAAAGGCAGACCTCAAAGGAATTCGCGGGTGCGGTCGGTTCAGGACAGCTCCCGACTGCAGGAGAACGAAAATGGCGAAGCCGACGACGATCAAGATCCGTCTGAACTCGACGGCGGGCACCGGGCACTTCTACGTGACCAAGAAGAATGCCCGCACCATGACCGAAAAGATGACCGTGAACAAATACGATCCGGTTGTCCGCAAGCATGTCGAGTACAAGGAAGGCAAGATCAAGTAAGATCTGCCGACCGCAAGGTTCTGGAAAGGCCGCGCCCCGTGCGCGGCCTTTTCGTTTTCGCACGGCCCTCAGCCCCAGAACGCGGCGAACAGGACGAGGGCGGCGAGGATCGCCCCGGCGACACCCCAGAGCGTGGCCGGTGGCAGGAGCGCGGGGGCCGGAGGCGGCGGCAGCAGGCGCGGGTCCGGGCTGGCCACCTCTGTGCCGGCGCCCGGGGGGTCTGCGCGCGCCGTACCGGCCGGTGTCGCGGCTGCGGCGGGGGGGCGCCGCCATGGGGTCTCCGCTCGACCTCGGGCCAGCTGGTCGGCGCGGCGAAATCGGCGGGCCGGCGCGCCTCCTCCTCCGCGCGCGGATGTGCGGCAGACCGCGCCGGCCCCCGCGCGGGGGCACCGCCGTCGGCCGTCATCTGCGCGATCAGCATCTGCGCGACAAGCGTCTGGGCCGGCAGTGTTGGCGCAGGCGGGGCCGG